>JGI994J12354_10000241_pt1 | contig 53343 bp, 50 predicted proteins | sample IntmicLarv3ML3BL_FD_12354 | JGI IMG/M metagenome (IMG submission 12354) | reverse complement strand
ATCTAATGTAACAACGGATAGCGGTGGGGTAATTAACTGTACAAGTGGTACAGCCACTACAATGTTTACAAAAAGTTATAGTGCAGGTATATATTGCTTTATTTGCACTTTTGCAACAAATGCAGTCGGAACAACAGGAGAAATAGAAGTATCGTTGGTTGCTGGAGCGAAAACCATCGCAAGGTGGAGGGGCGATGCAAGCAAGGCACAAACAATTATGGCCTTATCTGGAATTGTCGAAGAATCAGCATCTTTTTCACTATCAGTAAGGACAACACAGACAACAGGAACAACTAGAAATGCACAGGTACAAAGAATGGATGCAGTAAGACTAAGAAGCCTATAAAGGCATAAAAAACGGAGGAAATAAAAGATGAAAAACATGGAAATTATAAACAACATCAACGCATTAAATGTATTAATAGAAAAGGATATGGCACTTCCAGTCAAGGTAGGATATGCAATAAACAGAAACTTAAAAAAATTAATGGCAGAATACAGCATTTTTGAAGAGGAACGTAAGAAAATTGTTCCAACAGATTATGAGAAAAAAACAGAGGAAGAAAAGAAAGAAATTGATGTAAAATTTAATGAACTAGCAAATATAGAAGTAGATGTAGAAATCTACAAAATTCGCTTAGATGATTTTGGAACGTGTGATAGCTTAAGTGCTAGAGATATGCTTATTTTAGATTTTATGATAGAAGACTAAAGACCTGCAGAGGTCTTATTTTATTTCTAAAAAGGAGACAAAAAATGAAACAATTCGTATTACGATACTGGTTAGAGGTTGCTTTTGCAAGCATATGCGGAGTCATTATAGCATTTTATAAAAAGCTATCTAATAGGGTAAAAAAAGAAATAAAAGAACAACAGTTGCTAAAAGATGGAGTACTGGCCATTTTGCATGACCGCCTATACCAATCTTGCCGATTGCACATAAAGCAAGGGTATATAAATGTAGAGGCACTGAGGAATGTTGAATACTTACATAAAAGCTATCACAACCTCGGCGGAAATGGCACAGGAACAGAACTATATAACAGGGTAAAAGCCCTACCAATAAAAGAAATGGAGGATCAAGAATTATGAAAAAAATTGAAATGGGAACAATCGTAAGAACGGTTGTACTAGGAGTTGCATTGGTTAATCAAGCACTGACCGCAGCGGGCAAGAATCCGCTACCTTTTGCCGAAGAAACCATTTATGAGATCGCTACGGTTGCAGTAACGATTATAGCATCCCTAGTGAGTGGATGGAAAAATAATTCGTTTACGAAGGAAGCGATTGAAGCAGATAAACTATTGCGAGAATTAAAGGAGGAAAGAGAATGAAATTATACTTAGTAGCGGGGCATGGACAAGGCGACCCTGGGGCAGTCGGAAATGGCTATAAAGAAGCCGATTTAACGAGAAGGATAGCCACAGCACTGTACAATAAATTAAAGGGGAAAATAGATGTAGAGTTATATAATACGAGTATGAATTTATTTCAGAGCAAAAATTACAGTGTTTTCAAAGCAAATTCTTATGTGTTAGAAATACACTTAAATGCGGCAACGGCGACTGCAAATGGGGTTGAATTGCTAATGAAGCAAGGCCTTGCAGTGGATAAAGTAAGCAATAGCATTTACAACTCCTTAACAGGATACTTTACAGCAAGAGGGATAAAACAACGTAATGATTTGGCAAATATGAATTATTTTGCGAGTAGGGGTATAGGCTACTCTTTATTGGAAACTTGCTTCATTAGTAATGCAAATGATGTGACTACTCTAACAAAAAGATTTGATGAAATTATAACAAGTTTAGCAAACGGAATTTTAATTGGTACTGGAAAGATGACAATAGGAACAATCAAAGGAGGATTTGAAAACATGAATAGAAGAGAAATAGAGGCAGTTATAGCAGATATGTATTTTAGCTTATTGGAAAGAAAGGCGGACGCAGGAGGTTTAAAGTATTGGGCAGATAAGGCACAAGGCGGCATGAGTTTTATAGACATCTACAAGGCTATGAGTGGTAGTGAGGAAATGGTTATTAAGTTTGTAATGGATATATTGTACAGAGGGTTATTGAAAAGAAGTCCAGACAAGAAAGGCTTAGATGATCATGTTAAAAATATTTTAGAGGGCAGAGCAACAAAAGAATCTACTCATGCTGTTTTTATCAATTCGGCGGAATATAAGTTACTACAAAAGAAATAATTTTGAACACCAAAAAAGACAGGTGTCAACAACCTGCCTTTTCTGGACTACGAAAAGGCAGAAAGCAAAGAACAACAAAATATGTTTTTTACTTTCTTTTCACGAGTAATCAGCTCGTAATTTCTTAGGAAAGAACCTTTATGTATGACATTAATCTCTATTAACACTTTAACACCTGTTTTAAACAATGTCAATTTCTTTTATGTAATTGAATTATAAATAATTAAACCTAGCTTTAACAAAGTATACCAAAGTTTACACAGGATTATTAAGATTTACCAGCAAGGTTGATTAGTCCTTGAACTCTCAATTTCTTTGCTTAGGCTAGATTATGTATTGCTACTTATTTATTTTTGGTATTGTTGTAAAGTGTCATTACTGCACAAAAGACAGTGACTACCTTGCACGCTAATTCAATGCCTGAGATTATTGTCATTGGTTGGTCTTCCCACCTATATACTGGCGGTATCCCTATGATAGCATTTTATAGAAATTGTAGCAAGGCATAAATTCTATAAAAGAATATACAAGGTTAAAGAAATTGCATGACAGGGGGGGACTTCAAGTGCTCTCTTATTTTTGTGCGGTATAAATTTATACCATTAATTTTCAGGTTTATATACCCTTGATTTTCGTGTTGCATTTCGTGTTGCATAAGTAGGAAAAAAGGTGTTAAAATAGGTAATATTGACAACCATACAGGAAAAATCAAAACACCGTCAAGCCCAGTGTTTAAAAGGGATTGCCGTATTTTCAAGGTTTTAGGAAAAAGCCTTATACAAGTTCGACTCCCGTTGATAGCTTTTTTAGTGCTTGGAGACGCTCAGTGTTTATGCGTGTTACAGCTATTTTTGACAAATTAAGGTATGTTATCAAAACGAAAATTTTGTTGTCAAAAAAATGAGAGAAAAAAGATGGCTATGCTTTTTAGAAGGCAGAAGCCATTTTTTATCTTTTTTTATTCAATGCAGTGGATTATATATAGTTATTCCCATTTTTTAATTTGACAAAGTTCCATAATGTAATTATAATGGACTTAACAGAACAGCCAGAGAGAGTACACTTTCTCCTATCTGGTAGAACTAACAGTTATTTTTAAAATAGTCGTCAGCTTACTAGGGCTAGGACGGCTATTTTTTTGTTGATTTAAACAGTGTAATAATTGCACAAAGCATAATTATAAAAGTGAATAAATCTCCATATGTAACCATATTACCACCCCTTTCTACAAAACTCAAATAGGGTGGAGCGTGTCCCCTGATTGCTCAGGTAAATCTATTATATTATCAATGTATTTTATTCCTAGTGCTTGCAAGGTGATTAAAGTATAACACGAATGCCGGCAAAATGATGAAAAAAGACATAAAAAGAACAAACAAATCACAAAAAATATAAAGACAATGTGACTTCTGATAAAAAGTATGATATAATGAAAAAACAAAAAAATTAACAGGAGGGAAAATATGGATAAGAAAATCAAGAAAAAAGGATTTACAGTTGCCGCAATCATATTAGCTTTGGTTCTCATAATTGGAATCCCAATTTGGTGGCTTTTTGGGACACAAGCAGGAAGACGAAGCATAAAAACCTTGCAAAGCAATGTATCAGGTATTGAACGAACTGTGTCAGTATATGATATTAATGGGAATATAATTAAAGAATATACAGGAATATTTGATATTGAATATGATGACAATCGTATTTTATTCGATGATGAGAATGGGAAGCGTCATATTATTTATTATACAACAGGAACAGTTATAATAGATGAACACTAATTAGATTTTGAGAAAAACAAAAGTGTCCAAAGCAAAGAAAAAAGTTGACACAAATTACAAAAAATTGATACATAAAAAGACTAAAAGAGTCCGAATTTCTAAATGGGAGCCAAAGACAGTGGCTCCCATTTAGATTTGTACTTAACCTCTTAACTCACTAATACACTGTTCAATATCATAGATAGTAGAATCCTCATTGATATTTCTTAAGACATAATCTTGCGTATCAGAATCCATGTTTCTTATATAGGATTCGGTATCCCTTGTTATTCCCATAGCCATAGGAAAAAATACTGGGTTAAATGCTAAAAACTCGTCCATATTAGCTACCTCCTAGACTGTCTGTGCAGTCTTTTGATTTTTCAAAAGAATATTTTTAGAAAGCAATATCTACATGAATATTATTTGTCGAGGCGGCTAAAAATATCCTGTTAATAAATAGCACAAAAGTAATATTTTATTTTTGAATTAGTATGAAGGAAAGGACAAAGATATAAAATGAAAAAAGAAACCTCTGGTCTTTGCAGATAATTTTCAAGTTACATTATCTTAAAAGACCAGATTTTCTTTTTGAAGCATTGTCTATATAAATTTAGAAAAAAATCTAATGTGGAATTTAATGAATTATATAAACTACAACAACGCTCTAAAAGGTGGAGGAGCCTAGAAGAAAATTGAAATAGTAAGTACAAAGCAAATTTCCTTTGCACTTACTATAGTATATGCCGTTTATTTAAAAAAGACATCGATATATCGACGTTTATTACTCTTTTATGCTTTTACTTTTTAAGATAATGTGGTATGATTTATATACTTTTGAGAAGATTTAGGAGGAATTGCATGGAGAAAGAAATAATTTCAAAGAACTTTATAGAACAGATTATCGAAAAAGATTTGGCTGAGGGACGCCATCAAACTGTGCATACTAGATTTCCGCCAGAGCCAAACGGATACCTTCATATTGGACATGCAAAATCTATTTTATTAAATTACGGATTAGCCCAAAAATATAATGGTAAATTTAATATGCGTTTTGACGATACCAATCCAACCAAAGAAAAAGTAGAATTTGTAGAAGCGATAAAAAAAGATATTGAATGGTTGGGGGCGGATTGGGAAGACCGGTTATTTTTTGCTTCTGATTATTTTGGGGAAATGTATGAGGGTGCATTAAAATTAATAAAAAAAGGAAAGGCTTATGTCTGCGATTTGACTCCCGAAGAAATGAGAGAATATCGTGGAACTTTAACCGAGGCTGGAAAAGAAAGTCCTTATAGAAATAGAAGTATAGAAGAAAACTTAGAACTTTTTCAAAACATGAAAAATGATATATATAAAGATGGCGAGAAAGTATTAAGAGCCAAAATTGATATGTCTTCACCAAATATGAATATGCGTGATCCGATTATCTATCGTGTGGCTCATATGACCCATCATAATACTGGTGATACATGGTGTATTTATCCAATGTATGATTATGCTCATCCGATTGAAGATGCAATAGAGGGGATAACACATTCCATATGTACATTGGAGTTTGAAGATCATCGTCCCTTATATGATTGGGTGCTAAGAGAATTAGAATATGAAACACCACCACAACAAATAGAATTTGCGAAATTATATCTGAGCAATGTAATTACTGGAAAACGCTATATTAAGAAATTAGTGGACGACGGCATTGTAGATGGTTGGGATGATCCAAGATTAGTAACAATAGCCGCGCTGAAAAGAAGAGGCTTTACACCGGAATCACTTCAATTATTTGTCGAGTTATGCGGGATATCAAAAAGTCAAAGTTCAGTGGATTATGCCATGTTAGAATATTGTATCCGTGAAGATTTAAAATTAAAAAAATCACGTATGATGGCAATTTTAGATCCAATCAAGCTGATTATTGATAACTACCCAGAAGACCAAGTGGAGTATTTTGAAGTTGCCAATAATATGGAAAATGAAGAATTAGGGACTAGAAAAATTCCTTTTTGCAGAGAATTATATATAGAGAGAGAAGATTTTATGGAAGAACCGCCAAAAAAATATTTTCGTCTTTATCCTGGCAATGAGGTACGGTTGATGAATGCTTATTTTGTTAAATGTGAAAGTTTCACAAAAGATGAAAGCGGAAAAATCATAGAGGTTCACTGCACCTATGATCCTGAAACAAGATCGGGTTTGGGCTTTACGGCAAGAAAAGTAAAAGGCACCATTCATTGGGTGGCAGCACCTTTAGCAGTAAAAGCAGAAGTACGTTTATATGAGAACTTGGTAGATGAAGAAAAAGGTGTATACAATGAAGATGGAAGTTTGAATTTGAATCCAAATTCCTTACAAATACTAAAAGAATGTTACCTAGAGCCTAGTTTTGAAGCGGCAAAGGGGTATGATAGTTATCAATTTGTACGAAATGGTTTCTTTTGTGTGGACGAAAAAGATTCTACTTTCGAGAAGTTAGTTTTCAATCGAATTGTTTCGTTAAAAAGTTCTTTTAAGTTACCAAAATAAATGGAAATAAATAGAAAAAATCCTGAACTTGCACAAAATCTGCAAAATTCAGGATTTTTTATTATTATTCATCTTTTGGTGTACGATCAAAACTTTTAGAAAAATCATTAAAAGTAGTATAATTATTATTCTTATAGCGGCTGTTATAATGACTATTATAATTGCTTTTGCCAACATTGTTGGTTGATGGTTTACTATAAGTTTTGTAGCCATGATTGTTTTTATATTCACTGTCACTATCTTTTGGGCTGTTAGAATAGTTAGTGTTTTTAGGATAGTTCTTATTATATCCTTTGGAATTATAAGTGTTACGCTTATTATATGTGTCTGAGGAGTAAGTATTTGGTACGGTGGTGCATTGTACCTCTTTTGTCATTTCCTGTACTATTTCATTTGTAACGACAATTTCTTCCTCCACGTTTACAGGTGTAACTGTTTCAACGGAAACTTCATTCCTTGCTGATTCTTCATCAAAACACTGTTCAGAATTATCCTTTGGAATTGAAACATATTCCCTTGTAGAAGTTTTACAAATGATATCGTTCATATTGGAGTTGGAATGGTCTTCAAAGTCATCATCAAAGTCATCGTCCAAGTACTCGTTGTATTTTTGATATTTATTAAAGTAAGCCATACTTCCGAATATGGCAGCACCTATTGCAGCACTACTTATAAAAAGTTTACTCCATTTTACTTTCGACATATTTACTAGGCTCCTTTCATTGCCGTATTCGCTCTATTTTTCTATTTTAATACATTTAGAGAAAAAAAGAAAGGGCTACAGAGAAAGTTTGTAGAAAATTAGTGAAAAAGTGTGAAAGAGTATGAAAATCCATGAAGAATTAACAATCATATTATGACAAATGTAACTGGTATTTCCATATAATCTGGATTATTATTAAACAAGATAAAGGATATGAAAGGAGAATAAAGTTATGAGAAATAGGATATCAAATGTTGTATGGGGATTGGCATTTATTTTAGTAGGAATAGGAATGGGTGGCGACATTATGGGGTATTGGAACTTCAACTTATTTTTTGATGGTTGGTGGACCTTATTTATTATTATTCCCAGCATAGTGAGCATTGTGGATAAGGGCATCAGCTTTGGCAATATAGTCACTCTTATTATCGGCGGTGTTCTATTGTTGGGGGCACAAGATATTATTAGGACCGAGCGGATAGGCGACTTAATCATGCCAATAATTTTAGTATTAATAGGAGGCAGCTTTGTATTTAAGAATGGAAAGCATAGAAGATATTATAAAAAAAACATAAAAACAGAGTGTAATCCTTATAATACTGAGCAAAGCGGCAGTTATAATAGTGGAGATGACACATATACAACTGGAAGCAACACTTATACGAATGGAAATTATGAGGATATTCTTAATTTGACGGGAATATTTAGTGGCAGAAAGGCAGTTTTGATAAATGAAGTTTTTCATGGTGGCAGTTTAAATGCCATTTTTGGTGGAGTAGAGCTTGATCTTAGCAATGCAATTATTAACCATGATGTTTATATTGATGCGACCGCCATTTTTGGTGGAATTGAACTTTTTGTGCCAAGAGATGTGAAGATAGTGGTTTCTGCAACGCCGATTTTTGGTGGCGTATCAAATAAGGTGCCGCAGCCACTTGGTAATACGCGGGGGACAATTTTTATTAATGGAATGTGTATGTTTGGGGGGGTTGATATAAGATGACAAACAATCAGAAGTTAATTAAAAATTTAGCGATGGGATTTGCCATTTTCTTAGCGATTTCCATAGTGACTAGCATTATTACGGTGGTGAGTATTTTCTTTAATTCAAAAAATAGTGGTCGTGCAGATAGAGTTGATTATCGTTATGAGATTACTGAAGAGGTTACAAGTATTAGGATTGAACACGGTATTGGAGAATTGAATATTCGGACTGGCGATAAATTTCTAGTAGAAACAGAAAATGTAAGAACCGATTTTAAATGTAATGTATCAAATGGCACATTAATGATAAGTGAAAATGATAAAGAATCTTTTTTTACCCTTTTTAACGGTTTCAAATCCAAAGGGTTAAGGATTAGAGTGACGATTACGATTCCTGAGGATTTTGTGGCGGAGAGCATAATAATTAAGGCCGGAGTGGGAAATATAAATATATCAAATTTAACAACTGAGTATCTAAACATAGACGGTGGTACAGGAAACATTAATGGTGAGGAAATTTTTGCAAATAAAGTGAACATAGATAATGGGGTAGGGAACACGAGATTAGTTAGTGCCACTTTGAATGATGTAACTTTAGATGGCGGTGTAGGAAATGTGAACATATCGGGAATTATGACTGGAAAGAATAGCATTGATGCTGGAGTGGGCAATATAACGATATCAATAGAGGGCGAGATTGACGATTACAACTTATCAATTAATCCTGGAGTAGGTAGAGTGAATGTCAACGGTATGAAACAAGGTGCAATAAAAAATACGGATTCAGATGCTGAACATTTTATAAAGCTAAATGGTGGAGTGGGTAATATAAATTTAGATATAGACTAAAATAATAAGGGTCAATAATATCGGATGAACGATGTTAATGGCCCTTTTCATTTGTTTTAACTAAAGAAAAAGGAAATAAGACACATATAGGTAAATGTACCAGTTGTAATGCTAAAAAGTGTGTTTCGTTTCCAAATGTGAACAACAAGAATAAGTAAAATGGAAATTACTTCAGGTATTCCATATGGTGAAGAGGTAAGAGGTGTTTCTTTCAAACAGTAAATAATTAGCATGCCAATGATGGCAGCAGGCAATACTTTTCCTAAATACTGAACGGAAGCAGGTGTTTTATTTTTACCTGAAAAAAGCAAGAAAGGTAAAAACCTAATGCCAAAGGTAACAATAGCTATGGTCATAATAATTAGTACAGAATCAAAAAAGTGGTTGGTCATGCGCCATCACCTCTTTTCTCGATGCTAGGTTTACAAAGATAGAGCAATAGTGCAATCAGTGCCATAGCGGGAATGATGAAGTGTTCACTGCCAAATAAAAATAAACAGGCGAGGGAAACAAAAATGCCAATCAGTGCGGGTATATGTTTTTTTGAATTTAACCATTGCTCAATGAAAATAACCACAAATAAAGCGGTCATAACAAAATCAATTCCTTTTGGAGTAGCAGGCAATAAAAAACCAATAACAGCGCCTAAAGCAGCACCAGTAATCCAATAGATATGATTTAGCAGGGAAATGAAGAAATAAAACCATTTCTCATTCACATCTGGGGGCGGAGTTGTTCCTGTTATGAGAGAGTAAGTTTCATCAGTAAGAGAAAAAATAAGATAAAGTTTTATTTTCCCCCAATGCTTATATTTTTCCAATAGTGATAAACCGTAAAATGAATGCCGTGCGTTAATCATCAGTGTTAGCAACAGAGCATAAAATATAGGGGCGCCAGAAACTAAAAGTCCAATGGCGGCAAACTGCATAGAACCAGCATATATAAAGATGCTCATAAAGATTGCCCAACCAAAATGATATCCCTTACTTTGTAATAAAATGCCAAATGCCATACCTAAAAATATATAACCTGTTAAGACTGGGATTGTAAAGGGAATAGCGGATTTCAATGCTTTTTGTTTCATAAATATAATAGTCGCTCCTTTTAATGTAATCTAGCTAATACTGATTTGTGCATATTTTTTTGGAGATATACCAACAGCTTTTGTAAAGGCTTTGAGAAAATTACTATAATCGTTAAAACCACATTGCTCACAGACCGAATTAACATTATTGCCAGCCGCTAAAAGGGCTTTGGCAATGGTAATTCTTCTAGCCGTAATATATTTATTAATCGTGGTTCCGGTGATGGATTTGAAAATACGGCAAATGTAGGATTCACTTAAATAAAAATGAGAAGCTAAAAGAGCGATAGTAATTTCGTTATGTATATTCTTATTGATGTAGGCTAAAATCTGTTCCACCTGTTGGTCGTATTTACAAGTGGAAGAAGTTTCGATACATTGACTGTTGTTATAACAGATACTATTTACCAAAATCATTAATTCCATGAAAGCGGAGCATTCAATAATGTCACTGCCATAATGGTCAGCAGATGTTATTTTATTCACGAAATAGAGGAAACGCTGCTGTTGTTCCTTAGTTAAGGAGATGCGATGACTAAAATTATTTGGTCGATGGGAAAAGCAATAATCCAAAATTGTTTTATCAGTAGACAACATTTTCAAATATTCGGGGTGTATCGGAATTACAATACGTTCTAATACCACTTGTTCTAAGCGAGTCAAATAGTGACTTTCGTATTGGTTAATCACAAAGATATCTCCAGGTTCAATATCATAAAATTTATTATCAATTAAAAATTGTTTCCCTCCAGATAGAGAATAAAACAATTCATAACAATCATGAATGTGCATATCCATGGTTTTTTCTTCATTATATAAATGCGCAATGGAAAAATACTTATTGTCCAGACAATCAGAAATAGCTTGTTTACATGAAGCGTATTTTTTCATAAGATGTTAGTGCCTCCTACTTAATAGTTTATTATATGGTATAATATTCATTATAGCACTAAAATACACAAATGGCTATTCGCAAGAACCATAAAAAACATGGAGCAGTAAAAAAAGTTATAAAAATGAAATAAGCGTAAGATTTTACTTGATGAAAGGAGTAAAATGTTGTAGAATTAAAAAATATGTAATAAAGAAAAAGAATAAAGGAAGTGACATGATGGCAAAGTATATTGTTCGAAGATTGTTTATGGCTTTTGGAACAGTGCTTATAATTGCTTGTATAACGTATTTACTTATGAATATGGTACCAGGGGGACCTTTTTTATCAGAAAAAGCACCGTCACAAGCAGTTTTGGACAAGTTGAATGAAACATATGGACTGGATCAACCGATTGTAGTACAGTTGAAAAACTATTTGGTAAGAGTATTTACGGAGGGAGATTTTGGGGTATCATTTAAGATGCAAAGAAATCGTCCTGTACTTGATATAATTATGGAGATGTTTCCAGTTTCGGTAAAGATAGGTGTTATTTCTTTGGTTTGGGCGATTTTAGTCGGGATCCCATTGGGATGTCTCGCAGCTTATAACAGAGGAAATGCTATAGATGGAGGTTTTAGTATCTTTATGACCTTAGGTATTGCGATACCAAGCTTTGTTTTAGCAACAGTACTGATGGTTGTTTTTGCAGGGGGGGTATGGACGATATTCCCAAGCACGGGACTTAAGGGTTGGAACTCCTACATACTGCCTTGCTTTTCGTTAGGATTTAGTCCGATGTGCTACATTGCTAGATTGACACGTTCAAGCATGTTAGATGCAATTAATCAAGAATATATGAAGACCGCTCGTGCAAAAGGATTAAAGACAGGTAAGATGTTATTTAAGCATGCACTTCGTAATGCATTAGTGCCGGTTATTACCTATATAGGACCTTTGACAGCCTCTATTCTTACAGGGGGATTTGTTATCGAAACAGTATTTAATGTTCCAGGATTAGGAAGATATTTTATTCAAAGCATTAATGCTAGAGATTATCCATTAATAATGGGAACGACAATCATGTTGGCGAGCCTTGTGGTTATTATGAATTTAGTGGTAGATATTTTATATGCGGTAATAGATCCAAGAATAAACATAACAAAAGGGGGAAATTAAGTGATGGGTAAATATAAAAATGGGCCTATTCCTTCTTTGCATGTGAATGTGGATCCGATTATTGCTATGGGTGAACCATATGAAATAAAAGCCGATGATTTTGAAGCGGCATCACAGAAAGAAAAAGAGGATTTCATTCAATCAAGGGAAAGTGTATCTTATTGGAAAGATGCGCTTAGGAGGTTGAAAAAAAATAAAATTGCAATGGTAGCTTTCTTTGTAATTGTATTGATTGTTCTATTTTCTTTTGTAGGACCTCTCTTTGTAGATTACAGTTATTCACAACAGGTAAGAGGGTCTGAGAACTTGGCACCATTTGAATATTCTGAAAAAGAACAGGCAGCAATGGATGCTGGTGAAAAGGTGTTTCCGCATATATTTGGGACTGATGCTCAAGGGCGCGATATCTTAATTCGTACAATGGAGGGAACGAAGATTTCTCTTATTATAGGGATTACAGCTTCTCTGATTGTATTAGTTATAGGAGCGACTTACGGAGCGATATCGGGATATTTTGGCGGTCGTTTAGATGCCATTATGATGAGGATCGTGGAAATTATTTATGCCGTTCCAGCGATTTTAGTGGTATTATTATTGTCAACAAGTTTGAAACCGGCATTATCTCAGTATGCAGCAGATAATAAAGGAAAGTTTTTAGGTAATATTGTTGGAAGATTAGGACCGAGTTTAATTGCTATTTTTGTAGCATTTGCTATCTTGTATTGGGTTGGCATGGCACGTATTATACGTGGTCAGGTATTACAGTTAAAACAACAGGAATATGTATTGGCGGCAAAAGCATTAGGAGCTTCCAGCGGTAAAATCATTAGAAAGCATTTATTGCCGAACTGTATTGGGCAAATTATTGTAAATACATGTTTACAGATACCAGCAGCTATTTTCTTGGAATCATTCTTATCATTCCTTGGAAATGGTGTACAAGCACCGATGACGAGTTTAGGTTCGATGGCTTCTGATGCATTGGGAGGTATGTATACATATACCTATAGGCTTATTATACCGGCTGTTATTTTAAGTGTAATGATTTTAGCACTTAATCTGTTTGGTGATGGGTTAAGAGATGCATTAGATCCAAGATTAAAGAAATAAGGGGAAAAATGACATGGAGAATAAAAAACTGTTGGAAGTTAAAGATTTAAAAGTGTCTTTCTTTACTCCAGGCGGTGAAGTAAAAGCAGTTGGGGGAATTACCTATGACTTAGATTATGGTGAAGTTATGGGGATAGTAGGAGAATCAGGCTCAGGAAAGAGCGTTGAGGCATATTCCATTATGGGACTTCTTCAAAGTCCTGGAAAAGTAGTGGGAGGTTCGATCAAATTCGAGGGAGAAAATATTCTTGAATATGATAAAAAAAGAATGACACAGTTTAGAGGAAATGATATCGGAATTATCTTTCAAAATCCCATGACTTCTCTAAATCCAGTATATACAATCGGTAATCAGCTAGTAGAAGCATTGACAGCACATTCAGATATTTCAAAAAAAGACGCAAAACAAAAAGCAATGGAGATGCTCTCTTTAGTGGGAATTACCGATGTGAAAAGGCGTATGAAGCAATATCCGCATGAATTTTCTGGTGGTATGCGACAACGTGTTATGATAGCAATGGGATTAATCTGTGATCCAAAGGTATTGATTGCAGATGAACCAACAACGGCCTTAGATGTTACAATCCAAGCACAAATATTGGAATTGATGAAAGATTTACAGAAAAAAACGAATATGGCAATTATCTTTATCACTCACAATCTTGGGGTTGTGGCAGAAATTTGTGATAAAGTGAGTGTTATGTATGCCGGTCACATTGTTGAGCAAGGTCCTGTTGATGAGATTTTTTATAATCCCAAGCATCCGTATACTGTGGGCTTGCTAAAGTCTATGCCAAATATAGATGCAGAAGCCTATGAAAGGTTGATTCCGATAGAGGGAACACCGGTGGACATGTTAAACCCACCAGCGGGATGTCCATTTGCTCCTAGATGTGAGCATTGTATGAAAATATGTTTACAAAAAGATCCAGATTATTATCAAGTGAGTGAGAAACATGTTTCTGCTTGTTGGTTATTAGAAAAAGAAAAGTTTGCGACGGCAAGTGGGGGAGGTAATGTATAATGAAGGAAAATAAATTTCTTGAGATTAAAAACTTAAAACAATATTTTCCCATGAATAAAGGTCGAAATAAAAGATATGTAAAAGCGGTAGATGATGTATCCTTTTTTGTTAGACAAGGTGAAACACTGGGACTTGTTGGAGAATCGGGATGTGGGAAGACCACATTGGGGCGTAGTACACTCAGATTGTATGAGCCAACAGCAGGACAGATTATATATAAGGGGGAAGACATTACAAAAGTTAAAATGCTTCCTTATCGTCGAAAAATGCAAATGATATTTCAAGACCCATCCGCTTCATTAGATCCGAGAATGACGGTTGGAGATATTGTCGGTGAGGCGCTGGATATTCATAAGCTGGCAGCTTCAAAAAAAGATAGAAATGATAAAGTAAAAGAGCTGTTAAGTAGAGTAGGACTAAATAGTGAGCATGCGAATAGATATGCCCATGAGTTTTCAGGGGGACAGCAGCAACGAATAGGAATTGCACGAGCATTAGCTGTCGAACCAGAATTTATCGTTTGTGATGAACCGATATCTGCATTGGATGTGTCAATCCAATCACAGATTGTAAATATGTTAGAAGATATGCAGCAGGATATGGGGTTGACATATTTATTTATTGCCCATGATTTATCTGTAGTAAGGCATATTTCAAATCGAATAGGGGTAATGTACTTAGGAAATATGGTTGAAATTGGAGAAAGCTATGAACTGAATAAAAACCCACTTCATCCATACACACAAACATTATTATCAGCAGTGCCAATACCAGACCCTCAAAAAAGTCGTAGTCGTCAAAGAATTGTTCTTCAAGGCGATATACCAAGTCCAATGGCGGATATTAGAGGGTGTAAATTTCACTCTCGCTGTCCTTATGCAACGGACAAATGTACAGAAGAAATTCCGGTATTAAAAGAGGTGGCACCAGAGCATTATGTGGCATGTCATCTGCTGTAGTAGCATAATATAGTGTTATGCTATAAAAATATTGTAAATACTTCACATAGCGTGATGTATATAAATTTAAAAAAGGAGGATCATTATGAGAAAAATGAAAAAATTTTTAGCACTTTCCCTTTCTGTTAGCATGTTAGCTGCATCTTTAGTAGCTTGTACAAGCAAGGAAGCAGAAACGGAATCAGGAACAAATGCAGCAACAGAAGCAGCGAGTACAGAAGCAGCAGGTACAGAGGCGACAACAGAGGGGACTGAGGAAGGGCTAAATATTGCAGTTAGTATCGGTTCAGAACCATCAACAATTGACCCAACATTAAATACAAGTAGTGACGGCGGAATGATGATAGAGCATATGTTTGAGGGTCTATTAAAACGTGTGAATGACGGTCAAGGGGGGGCAGAACTTGTACTTGGTCAAGCGGCTTCTTATGAAGTAAATGAAGAAGAGACAGTTTATACCTTTACATTGCGTGATGATGCAATGTGGTCAGACGGTCAAAAAGTTGTAGCGGGTGATTTTGTTTATACATGGCAGAGATTAGTTGACCCTGAAACAGCATCTGACTACAATAAGATAATTCAAATGGTGAAAAACGCAAAAGCAATCACTGAAGGTGAAATGGATGTTACTGAATTAGGTATTGTGGCACTTGATGAAAGTACATTAGAGATTACATTAGAAAGTCCAACATCATATTTCTTACAAATTTGTGCTTTTGCAACGACATATCCAGTGCGTCAAGATATTATTGAAGAGCATGGAGATCAATGGTCAAGAAAAGCTGAAACATATGTTTCAAATGGTATGTATACATTAGAGTCATGGACTCATAATTCAGCAATCAAAGTAGTAGCGAGCGAATATTATTATGATCAAGATATCGTTGGACCAGACAGTATTGAGTTCGTACTTATGGATGATCAAAATGCAATGTTAGCAGCATTTAGAAGCGGAGAGTTAGACTTTATCAAAGATATGCCAGCAGATGAAATTCCAACTTTAATTGAAAATGGTGAAATTAAGCTTTGGGATATGCTAGGAACATACTATATCTCATTTAATAATGAAGTGGCTCCATTTGACAATCCATTAGTAAGAGAAGCATTCTCATTAGCGATTGATCGTGATTACTTAATAAATGAAGTGTTACGAGGAGGTCAAGCACCAGCAGCAGGATTTGTACCATCAGGTATTTATGATGCAGCAGGTTTGGCAGGTGATGATTTCCGTACAGTAGGGGGAGATTATATTGACCTAAATGATACGGAAGCAAATGAAGAAAGAGCTCGTGAACTTTTAGCAGAAGCTGGTTATCCAAATGGAGAAGGCTTCCCAACAGTTGAGTATATATATAACACAAATGATTCTCACAGAGTTATTGGAGAAATGTTCCAAGGAATGTTAAAAGATGTATTAAACGTTGATATAACTTTAAGCAATCAAGATTGGAGTGTATTCCTTGTAGAGCGTAAAGAGGGTAACTATGTAATCGCTCGTAACGGTTGGATTGCAGATTATAATGATCCAACATCATTCTTAGATTTAGCATATAGCACAAATGGAAATAATGATGGAAACTATTCTAATCCAGCATATGATGCTTTAATGGATGAAGCGAAAGTGACACTTGATGTAGAAAAAAGAATGGAAATTTTACACAAAGCAGAAGATTTATTAATGTCTGAGGCAGGTGTAGCACCAGTTTACTTCTATACAGATAAATCTATGTTTAATGATGCATTAGATGGTTTATATCACTCAGTAGAAGGTCATTATTACTTCGGAGAGATAAAATTAAAGTAAAAAATTAAAAAAAATGTAAAAAAAAATTAATAAATAAAACACTATATGGTGGGGCATGCTGAGCATGTTCCGCCATATATGGTATATACAAGGGGAAAAAGATGTTTTTTATAAAAAACATCTTTTTTTGTTAGTTGACGTCGCTATAAAGGAAGTGTTATAATCTAGGTAGATATATTGAGATAAGCATGTTATAACCTAAGCGTATGTTTGCAGAACTAAAAGAACGGTCTGCAATTTACATAGAAAAGATTTGTAGAGAGTATAGTACATAGTGGGGTTATCACTTCAAGACTATATCAAGAAATGGAAAACATAGAAATATGTTAAGTTGGGGGGAATGAGTACACCAGAAGAAGAATACCATTAATCCTATAGTAGCTATTTTTAAAAAGCATAGTGAGCTTTAGAGAATGGTACTATAGCGTTAATAGAACCTGTATTAATAAGGGATGCTTTTTATTGTTGCGAGCAGCAGACGGTATCTCGAATATGGAGCGGTTGTTTTATCCAATTAAAGATAATAGTATTTATCTGTGAGAATGGTTTTTTAGTAGCATACAAAGAGGAATTATTGCTAGATAGTCATTTGAAGAGGAATTGGGAAAAAGAATAATGCAGGTGATGATGAATAACGTGGCAGGATGGCTTCCATTAGGAGCGAATAAAGATGTACATTTGAAGTCTTGAAGAAAGTAGTTAGAGGGAAGTTTATGATTAAGCTTATTGCAACTGATATCGACGGAACTTTATTAAAAGAGGGAAGCGATAGTATTAATCCTGAATATTTTGAAGTCATTTCTAAACTCAAAGAAAAGGGAGTTATTTTTGCAGCCGCGAGCGGTAGGCAATTTGCTAGTATTTGCAACTTGTTTTATCCTGTTAAAGATGATATAGTGTTTATAGCGGAAAATGGTGGTTATGTTTCGTGTCGCGGAGTGGACATGACAGAGGTTGTCATGAACCAAGAGATAGCGAAGTCTATTATAAAAATAGGCCGAAAGATTCCAAACAGTTTTCTTACTGTATCAGTAAAGGACAAGATGTATATAGAAGCTTGCGATGATGAATTTTGGCGTTTGCTTGTTGATGGATACCATAATAAGATGGAAAAAGTGAATGATCTATTAGAACTAAATGTAGATATCATCAAAGTTTCCATATATAAAGAGAATGGCGTGAGTGATATAGCCGATCAGATTATAGCTGATTGGAAGGATAAGATCCATGTTACTGTTGCAGGGGACATATGGATTGATTTTATGGATTATGGAGCGGACAAAGGAAAAGCAGTACAGTCCATACAACAACAAATGAAAATTTTATCAGAAGAGACCATGGTATTTGGAGATAACCTAAATGATATGGGAATGATAAAGAGTGCGAGTGAAAGCTATGCTGTGGGAAATGCAAGGCGAGAAATTAAGGAAGCAGCAAAATATATTACAGAAACCAATGCAAATGATGGTGTTTTGAAAATATTAAAAAAATTATTGTAAGTTATCAGGAGGAAAAAGTATGTACGGATTTGATGAATTAAGTTTGAAAACCTTTCTAGAAAAACAGACACAGTTATTCGATGAAAATATTGCAAAAACTCTTGACGAAGTAAGTGAATTTTTATCTGAGTGTATGGCTCAAATTGTGAATAACATGCAAGAGGTAGCAGAGTATTTTGATGAGATGGGTATGGATGTTACAGATTTAAGCCTAGAAGAGTTGGAGGATTCACCAGAAGTGTTTCCACTAGAAGATGGTAGATTTTTAGTAGTAATAGGTTAAGAGATAATCTTTTACAATTAGTGCGAAAATTGAATTAAGAATTTACATCTTAAATGAATAGTGTTATAATGAGCATGGTCTATCAAGAAGATAGGCCATTTGCTATGTGTAACTACAAATAAAATAAGCAAAAAGAAGTGATTAGCATGTGGAGGTATGTGGTGATATGGATAAAAATTATGATGTGGTAATTATTGGTGCAGGTCCATCAGGAATCTTTTGTGCATACGAGTTGAAAGAGCAAAATCCAGAAATGAAAGTTTTGATTGTAGAAAAGGGAAGAGCGATTGAAAAAAGAAATTGTCCCAAAAGGGTCACGAAATCTTGCATCGGCTGTAAGCCATGTGCCATTACAACCGGTTTTGCAGGAGCAGGAGCATTTTCCGATGGTAAGTTGTCATTGTCTCCCGACGTGGGCGGAAATCTTCCAGATATACTAGGGTATGAAGAGACTGTTGCTTTATTAAAAGAAGCAGATGATATATATTTAAAATTTGGAGCTGACAAAAAAGTATACGGTGTGGATAAAGAGAAAGAAATTCGTGAAATAAGAAGAAAAGCGATTAATGCCAATTTGAAGTTGACCGAATGTCCAATTCGTCATTTGGGCACAGAAGAGGGATATAAACTTTATGGTAAGTTACAGCAACATCTATTAGAAGTGGGTGTAGAGATACTATTTAATACAATGGTTGATGAATTGATTATTGAAGAGAATCAAGCCAAAGGGGTTAAAACGCAAAAAGGTGAAATTTTTTATGCGAAGGAAATTGTATCGGCGATAGGCCGAGAGGGTGCAGATTGGTTTAGCCATATTTGTCAGAATGAAAATATTGATACTCAAGTGGGAACTGTGGATATCGGGGTTCGTGTTGAAGTTCGGGATGAGATTATGGAATTTTTAAATGAAAATTTATATGAGGCGAAATTGGTGTATCATACGCCAACTTTTGATGATAAGGTAAGAACTTTTTGCAGCAACCCGTCTGGTGAGGTGGCAACAGAGTATTATGATGATGGTTTGGCGGTTGTAAACGGTCATGCGTACAAATCAGCGGAATATAAGACGAATAATACCAACTTTGCATTATTAGTGTCTAAGAACTTTACAAAGCCATTTAAAACGCCTATAGAGTACGGAAAGTATATTGCTCGTCTAAGCAATATGTTATGCGATGGGAAAATCTTGGTACAGAGGTTTGGCGACTTTAGAAGAGGGAGAAGAACAACAGAAGAACGTCTTTATCGGAATAATTTGATACCAACATTAAAAGATGCAGTACCTGGAGATTTATCATTAGTGCTGCCTCATAGAATTATGGTGGATATTGAAGAAATGATTTTAGCTCTTGATAAAGTGACGCCAGGTCTTGCAGGTGATGAAACCCTTTTATATGGGGTGGAAGTAAAATTTTATTCTAATAAAGTAGTAGTGGATAAGGATTTTGAAACGAGTGTGAACAATTTACGTGCAATAGGAGATGGAGCGTCCGTAACTAGGGGATTGCAACAGGCTTCTGCAAATGGCATTAGTGTGGCGAGAAGTATCATGAAAAGAATAGGATAAAAAAAGCAGCTTGTTTACAATTCCTTTTAAGGAGAGAAGTAAACAAGCTGTTTTCTGTTTTAAATATTTATTTATTTATCCGCCAACAAAAGCATGATTTCATTGCTGCGAGCGATGAATTCGGTTAATTGTTCTGGCGTAAGTGGCTTATGACTGAGGAGCGCAAGGTCATATAGCTGTTTGCAAATGATATTGACATTTTCGGTGTCTTTATTATTTAGGACATATTGTACAAGTTTATTATTGGCGTTTAATATAAGTGTTTCTGAATTTCCGCCAAACATATTAGGGTCCATTCCAGGCATACTATACATTTTCATCATATCCTGCATGCGACGATTTTCTTCCGAAAGGGTCATCATAGATGAGATNTTTTCTGTTTTTAATTTTTCAACTTTTACATCTAAATTTTCTTTTGCAAGTGCACTTCTAAATAAAACGGTTAAAGTATCTTGTGTTTCTTTTAATTCCTCCGCATTAGTTTCTGCTTTAAAATCATCAGTTAGGCTAGAGTCAATTCGTTGAAACGCAACCTCTTCATTGCCTTTTTCCAAATGTGAGATGAAGGCATTATCAATATTATGTTTTAAAATTACTGCGTCTAATCCTTGTTCTTTAAAAAGATTGATGTATTGGCTTTGTTGTACTTCATCGTTCACATAATAGATAGTGGTTTTTGGTTTTTCCGAAGTCTGTTCGTCAGTCGTATTATCAGTGTTAGCGGCTGCATCAGCTTCTTCAACATCTTCTTTTTGATATTCTTTGACATAATCGGATAATGTTAAATATTTATTATCCAAATTCTTAAATAAAATATAATCCGTCATCTTATCGCTAAATTTGGTATCTTTAATACAACCAAATTTAATAAATGGATTGATGTCATCCCAATGTCNTTCATATTCTTCCCGTTCTGTTTTGCACATTCCAGAAAGTTTGTCAGCCACTTTTTTAGAAATATAGTCGGAGATTTTTTTAACAAATCCATCATTTTGCAATGCACTTCTGGATACATTTAAAGGTAAATCAGGGCAATCAATCACNCCTTTTAGCAACATTAAGAATTCAGGAATAACTTCTTTGATATTATCCGCAATGAATACTTGGTTATTATATAGCTTAATGGTTCCCTCAATGGAATCGTATTCAGTATTGATTTTTGGAAAATATAAAATACCTTTTAAATTAAATGGATAGTCCATATTCAAGTGTATCCAGAATAGAGGTTCTTTATAATCCATAAAGACTTTACGGTAAAATTCCTTATATTCTTCTGGTTCACAATCATTTGGATGCTTCATCCAAAGCGGAGTTGTGGTGCTAAGAGATACTGGGCGTTTATGAATTTTCACAGAATCTTTAGCAGGAGAAATCTCAACTATTTCTTTTTCACCAGCTTCATTTTCCTGTTCCTCTGTTTTTGCGTCTTCGTGAATATGTTCAACAACAATATCTTCATCAGTTACATCGCTTTCATCAATGGTTTCAAATTCTTGCTCAGCATTAGCTTTGGACAGGAAAATTTCAACTGGCATAAAGGAACAATATTTTTCAATTACTTCTTTGGCTCTGTACTCATTGGCAAAAACAAGAGAGTCTTCATTTAAAAATAAAGTAATTTCAGTTCCTACATCTTGCTTGTTGCCAAGTGCCATTTCATACTCAGTTCCGCCATCGCATGTCCAGTGAACCGGAGTTGCACCATCTTCATAAGAAAGCGTATCAATATGTACTTCGTCTGCGACCATGAAAGCAGAATAAAATCCCAAACCGAAGTGACCGATGATTTGGTCATCATTTGTTTTATCTTTATACTTATTTAGAAAATCAGTAGCGCCAGAAAAAGCAATCTGATTAATGTATTCTTCCACTTCATTCGTTGTCATACCTAAGCCAGTATCTATAAATTTTATAGTTTTTTCTTCTGGGTTGACAATAACTTGAATTGTACTCTTGTGGTTGTCTGGGAAAGTATAATTACCCATCATCTCTAGTTTTCTTAATTTTGTAATAGCGTCGCACCCGTTAGAAATTAATTCTCTGAAAAAAATATCATGATCTGAATAGAGCCATTTTTTTATAATGGGAAAAATGTTTTCGCTATTAATTGACAGTTGTCCATGTTTTTTACTCATTTATAATACACTCCTTTAATCTTTTGTTATAGTTTAATACGGGCAAAATTAAATGTCAAGAACTTTTAGCACTCAAAACACGAGAGTGCTAACGGAATGTCGAATTATATAATAATAGTTGATATTGACTTGTATTGTTAAAATTGATATAATTCAAAAGGCAAGAAAAATGACAAAATGTGGTGTAGAAAGAGAGGGAGAAATGAAAAAGATAGTTTCAGTGTTATTAGTTGTGACGTTGGTGTTAGGATTAACAGGATGTTCTGTTGTAGAGGGGATTTTAGGAAGCAATAAAACAACATATGGTGATTATGTTATCAGCTTATTGGATTCAACTTATAAGGGTGAATTTAAAAAGTATATGGAACTAACAAAAGAGAGTGAAATAGCGTCAAAAGCATCTTATGAGCAATCATTGGAATATGATATTATGCAGCTACTTTATTATTGTGATTTAGCGGAAACAGAGGAAGCTTTGGATATGTTACTTCCAGTATATCGAAAATTTGCGAAAAATGCATCTTATGAAATTGTTTCGGTAGAGCAAGAGAGCGGTAAGTATAAGGTTACTGTAGCTGTTTATCCATATGATTTAATGGAACAAATTGATATCAGTTATGAAGCGTTCATAGTAGAATTGGAAACGGATAGAGACGCTGGTAATTTTGATGAAATGTCAGAAGAGGATTTTTATGAGTTATTTCAGTTAAAAGGGGTGGAATATTTAGCGCAAGCGATAGAAAATAGCACACTAGCATCCACACCGATTGAAAAAACAGTTGAGATTATTGAGACATTGGAAGAATATTCTGTTTCAGATGAAGATATGTCTGATCTTTATTTACTNATATGGGGTATTGAGTAATAACAATACAAAAGGGATTCCATTTGAAATGCACCTCCAAATGTTAGACAAAGAAATCTAATATTTGAAGGTGCATTTTTGCTATGTATAATTTTCAAAAGTATTATTGTGCTTCAAAAGCAATATTTTGTTGAGTTAAAAACTTTTTAACCATATCATCCCATGATTGCTCAAGACTTTTATCCATTGTAAAAGTATTCAGTGCGGTACCAGTGATACAAGATAAGGTGGTGCCATCATATTTTATATTAAGAAAAAGTCCATTTATTTCGGTGGCCAACATCGGTATATCCATCTGTTCTAGGAGGCGACTTACATTGTGGGGAGAAAGTAAAAAAATGTATTTAAAATTCAGCGGTGTCTTTTTGCCTTTAATCAGTTCAAAACAAAAGGGTTTTATGGTTTTCCAATAAGAATAAGTTTGTTTGCTGAGTTCCGGATTTTCGAGTTCTTCAGCGGAGTANAATTGTTTTTTGATTTTACCATCAACTAAAAAAGTATTGTATGTGGTGATGGTTGCTTCTGATAGTAAAAAGTGATCAAATGTATTGCCAGCAAGCAACTTCGCCATAAAATCTTTTATATCCAATATATGTAATGCAATCATGGTGTACCGAGCCTCCTAGATAATGAATTTTTCTCTTTCTTCATTATATAACTACTGGAGATAAAAAGATAGATATTTTAATAATTGCATTCTGTTATGAATGAGGGTATATTATAAAGTAAGTGTTAGAAAGTGTATTGAGATAATGAGAGGAAATAGGTGAATGATATGGATAAAAATTATACGGATGAGTTATTACATTTGGTAGAGGCTGCAACCTCTCCTTATCATGCAGTATATGAAACGAAAAAACGGTTAAAAGAGGCTGGATTTGAGGAATTACATTTGAAGCAGGATTGGGGGCTTAATATTGGCGGAGCTTATTATGTAGAGGGATATGGCTCTACTTTAGTAGCGTTTCGTGTGGGAGGAAAATATAATTTTAGAAACCCCTTTCGAATTGCGGCAGCACATACAGATTTCCCCGGTTTTTGTATCAAGCAAAATCCAGAAATGCCAGCAGAAAAATATGCAAGATTAAATGTTGAAGTGTACGGTGGCCCGATTTTAAATACATGGCTTGATCGTCCGTTATCAGCAGCCGGTCGTGTTGTCTTAAAAAGTGAAAATGTGTTTAAACCAGAAATTCGTCTTATTGATTTAAAAAAGCCCTTGTTTGTTATACCTAATTTAGCAATTCACCAGAATCGAGAAGTGAATAAAGGGGTGGAATTAAATCGCCAGACTGATATGGCTCCGGTTGTGGGAATGATGGAAGATATGTTGAATGAGGAGCAGTATTTTCTAAGCTATTTGGCGAGAGCATTAAATGTGGAAATGGAAGATATTTTAGATTATGAAATGTATATCTATAATTGCGATGTGGGTGATATCATCGGCATGAATGAAGAATTTATATCAGCACCACGACTTGATAATCTCACCAGTGTAGAGGCGATAACAACGGCTTTGATCAAAGGTGATAACGAAGAGGTAATTAATGTGGGTGTCTTTTTTGACCATGAAGAAATCGGGAGCAAAACAAAGCAAGGAGGAGGGTCGGCCTTATTTTCGCTGATATTGGAGAAAATAATGTTTAGTATGGGATTTGACAGGAATAAATTTATCAGTACATTAACAGAGAGTTTATTTGTATCGGTTGATGTGGCTCATGCATTACATCCGAATCATGTGATGAAGAGTGATCCGGTGAATAAGGCTTTGTTAAATAAGGGGTTCTGTATAAAAGAAGCGTGTTCTCAAAGTTATGCCACAGACAGCGAAATTATTGGGATTATTCAGCGAATATGTGAAGTGGAGGAAATATCCTTTCAAAAGATAGCAAATCGTTCAGATGCGCCATCAGGAAGCACTTTGGGGTCGATTGCATCAACCCTTTTACCGGTAAAAACAATAGACATTGGCATTCCGCTATTGGCTATGCATTCCAGCAGGGAGCTTATGGGGCGAAAGGATCAAGAAAGTCTGGTGAAACTTTTAATCGCTTTTTATAGTTTATAAAAAAATAACTTTCCAAATGGTAATTAGTGTGTTAAGATTATGTAGTATTTAAAACTACATAATATAGTGAATAAAGTAGAACCGCATCAAATATAAATAGGGTGTTGTTAAATTTAGGGGCTATAAATAAAATAAAGTTTTTAGTTTGGGAGGAATTATAATATGAATTATAAAATTGTAATAGACAGCTGCGGAGAATTAACAGAAGAGATGAAACAAGATGTGCATTTTGAGTCAGTACCATTAAGTATTGATATTGATGATGAAATCATTGTAGATGATGAAACTTTTAATCAGGGCGAGTTTTTAAAGAAAGTGGCGGCTAGCCCGAATTGTCCAAAATCATCCTGTCCATCACCAGAGCGTTATATGAGTGCATATGACTGTGAGGCCGAAAGAATATATGCGGTTACATTATCAGCAGAACTCAGTGGTTCTAATAATAGTGCAGAGTTAGGGAAAACTTTATTTTTGGAAGAGCATCCGACAAAAAAGGTACATGTGTTTAATTCGCGCTCAGCGTCAGTGGCACAGACTCTAATTGCGATAAAGATAAAAGAGTGTGAGGATAATAATCTTTCTTTTGAAGAAACAGTTGGGATAGTAGAGGCATATATTGAAGAGCAAAAGACATTTTTTGTTTTAGAGTCATTAGAGGCTTTACGAAAAAATGGTAGATTGAGTAATTTAAAGGCTTTTGTTGCGACTGCCTTAAAAATAAAACCGGTTATGGGAGCAACTCCCGAGGGAGCAATTTTTCAATTAGCTCAAGCTAGGGGAATGAACAAGGCTCTTGTAAAGCTAGTTGATTATGTGGTAGAAGTAGTAGGTGCAGGAGAAGATAGGATGTTGGCAATCAGCCATTGTAACTGTATTAAGAGAGCGAAAATGGTAAAAGAAGTAATTTTGGAAAGAACGAACTTAAAGAATATTCTGATTTTAGATACTGCTGGTATNAGCAGTCTATATGCTAGTGATGGCGGGATTATTATTGTAGTTTAAGGAAAAATTGTAACTTAAAAAATAAAAAATAAAAAAAACAAGCAAAATTCACAATAATGGTGTATAATAAAAAGCAAAGAATATTATCTTCTTTTAATTTAAGAATGCAAAAATAAGGAGAGACAGGATAAAATGAGTCAAGAAAAAGTAAATCATTATAAGAATCAAAAAAGCAATAGACAGAAGCTAGAAAGAAAGCAAAAAAATAAAAGACTTTTAGAAAGATTGCTATTTTTATCTTTAGCCTTGATATTAATGCTTTGGATTGGTGTTTCTGTATATGAGAAAGTTACAAAAACCAGCCTTTTTGCGAGCAAAGCAGCAGCAACAGAGATTGATGCGACGGCTATTGATGATTATTTAGCAGAGTTAAGTGCAACGGAGACAGAAGCAGAGGCAACAGCACAATAGAAACTGAATTAGAATGAAGTGAAAAGAGTATATAAAAATAAGAAGTTTGCAAAATCTGCAAACTTCTTATTTTTATATTATTTCTTTTTTGCATCATTTAAGGTCATAGCACGTACTTTTAATGATAATCCAAAGAGGTTTATGAAGCCTTCAGCATCGTGATGATTATAAAGTTCTCCAGTTGTAAAGCTAGCAAGTTGTTCGCTATAGAGAGAATAAGGAGAGGTGGTTCCAGCTTTGATAATGTTTCCTTTATAAAGTTTGAATTTTACTTCACCAGTAACATATTCTTGAGTGGATTCAATGAAAGCCTGTAAAGCTTCTCGAAGAGGAGTGAACCATTTTCCCTCATATACAATATCGGCGAATTTATTTCCAATTTCCTTTTTGACCGTATAGGTATCACGATCCAGAATTAATTCTTCCAGTTGCTGATGGGCTTCCATCAAAATTGTGCCGCCAGGGGTTTCATAAACACCACGAGATTTCATTCCAACCACCCTATTTTCGACAATATCGATAATTCCAATTCCATGCTTGCCACCTAGAAGATTAAGCTCGCTGATAATATCTGCCACCTTCATTTTCTTTCCATTTACGCTGACAGGGATTCCCTTTTCAAAAGTCATGGTAACATATTCACCCTCATCAGGCGCCTTTTCTGGTGAAACCCCAAGCACTAAAAGATGTTCGTAGTTTGGTTCCATTGCAGGGTCTTCAAGCTCTAAGCCCTCATGGCTGATATGCCATAGATTACGGTCACGGCTATAGCTTGAGTTCGCTGAAAAAGGAAGATCAATACCATGTTGTTTACAGTATTCAATTTCATCTTCTCGAGACTGCATTTTCCAAGTTTCATTCAAACGCCATGGGGCGATGATTTGAAGATCCGGAGCGAGTGCCTTAATCGTTAGTTCAAAACGCACTTGATCGTTCCCTTTTCCAGTCGCACCATGACAAATTGCGATGGCATTTTCTTTGCGCGCGACATCCACTAATTTTTTCGCGATGCCAGGACGGGCCATAGAGGTTCCTAAAAGGTATTTATTTTCATAAATTGCATTGGCCTGTACACATGGTATAACATAGTCATCACAAAATTCATCGACAATATCTTCTATATATAACTTTGTTGCTCCGGATAGTTTTGCTCTTTCTTCTAAACCATCAAGTTCATCTCCTTGGCCAACATCAATACAACAACAGATTACATCATAATCATAGTTTTCTTTTAACCAAGGGATAATAGCAGTGGTGTCTAGTCCGCCTGAATATGCAAGTACAACTTTTTCTTTCATAATTAAATTACCTCCGTTTTTGTCTCATAATTAATATATTTAGGGTTAAAAACCTATTCTTAATATACAACAAAACTTATAAATATGCAATAAGGAAATGGAGAAAATTAAAAACATATGGAAAAATACTTGCATACGAATGAAAAAAGATGTATAATTATGCAATGATAAAAGAAAAAAGCAAAGATTTTATGAATAAAGGGGATAACGGGAAATGATAAAAGTAGGAATTATAGGGGCGACTGGCTATGCCGGCGGTGAATTGGTTCGATTATTATATGGACATAAGGAAGTGGAAATTGTGTGGTACGGCTCGAAAAGTTATGTAGGCATTCCTTATGCAACCGTTTTTCAAAATATGTTTCAAATAGTGGATGAAAAATGTATGGATGATAATATGGAAGAATTAGCAGAACAGGTTGATGTGATATTTACCGCAACGCCGCAAGGATATTGTGCTTCTTTATTAAAAGAGGAAATTCTTTCAAAAGTAAAAATAATAGATTTGAGTGCTGATTTTAGGATTAAAGATGTGAGTGTATATGAAAAATGGTATAATATACAGCATTCGAGCAGAGCGTTTATAGAAGAAGCGGTGTATGGATTGTGTGAAATGAATCGAGAAAAGATAAAGAAAGCCCGATTGATAGCTAATCCGGGCTGCTATCCAACTTGTAGTATTTTATCTATTTATCCTTTATTACAAGCAGGATTGATAAAAGAGGATACGATTATTATTGATGCCAAATCAGGAACATCAGGTGCTGGAAGAGGCGCCAAAGTAGATACTCTCTATTGCGAAGTGAATGAAAATATCAAGGCTTATGGTGTATCAACTCATCGGCATACGCCAGAGATAGAGGAACAGCTCGGATACGGTGCGGGGAAGGAAATCACCCTAAGTTTTACCCCTCATTTGGTTCCGATGAATCGGGGAATACTGATTACTGCTTATGCAAGTTTAAAAGATGGAGTGACTGAGGAACGAGTGCGGGAAGTGTATCGAGAAAGATACGAACAAGAGAGGTTTGTACGAGTGCTAGAAGGAGATACTTGTCCCCAAACAAAATGGGTGGAGGGAAGTAATTTTGTAGATATAAATTTTAAGATAGATCATAGAACCAAGCGCATTATTGTGATGGGGGCGATGGATAATATTGTCAAGGGTGCAGCAGGGCAGGCAATACAAAATATGAATTTATTATTTGGCTTAGAGGAGCATATGGGACTGTTGCAAGTGCCAATGTTTCCATAGAGATTAATTTGAGGAGGAATATCAGAATGAAAGTGATAAATGGTGGTGTTACAGCAGCAAAAGGGTTTCAAGCGGCAGGTATTTATGCAGGGATAAAAAAGGCTAATAAAGATATGGCGATGATTTACAGTGAAGTGCCTTGTAAAGTGGCGGGTACATTTACCATGAATATTGTCAAAGCGGCTCCGGTGATTTGGGATCAAGAGGTGGTTAGAGAAGCCTCTTTTGCACAAGCAATTGTGATAAATAGTGGAGTGGCAAATGCCTGTACAGGGACAACTGGATATGCATATTGTAAGGAAATGGCGAAAACAACAGGTGATTTGTTACAGATACCTCAAGAAGCAGTTTTAGTAGCTTCTACTGGGGTGATAGGGAAACAGTTGCCGATGGAGAAGATTAATAAAGGAATAGAGCAGCTAGTGCCACTGTTATCGGCGACAAAAGAGGGCGGAATAATGGCAGCGGAAGCCATTATGACGACTGATACGATGAAAAAGGAAGTAGCGGTGACGATAGTTATACAAGGGAAAGAAGTTACCATTGGTGGTATGTGTAAGGGCTCTGGTATGATACATCCGAATATGTGTACCATGTTAGGTTTCATTACAACTGATATAAATATTTCAAAACAACTTTTATGTGAAGCATTATCAGAGGATGTAAAAGATACTTATAATATGATATCCGTGGACGGTGACACTTCGACAAATGATACCGTATTGCTTTTGGCAAATGGTATGGCTGAGAATATCGAAATCACCGAAAAAGGGGAAGACTATAATGCTTTTGTATCGGCATTGAACTATGTCAATACCTGTCTTTCAAAAAAGATTGCAGGAGATGGTGAGGGTGCGACGGCATTATTTGAAGTAAAGGTTCTGGGAGCGAAATCAAAAGAACAGGCGGTATTACTCAGTAAATCAGTGGTGACATCAAGTCTTACCAAAACGGCTATTTTTGGCCATGATGCGAATTGGGGAAGAATTTTGTGTGCGATGGGATATGCGGGAACTGCTTTTGATCCAGAAAAGGTTGATTTGGTATTTGAGAGCAAAGCAGGTACCATACAGATTGCTGTGAATGGAGTTGCGGTAGATTTTAATGAGGAAGAGGCGACAAAGATATTATCAGAACCAGAGGTTACAGCAGTGATTGATATAAAAATGGGCGATAAAACAGCAACCGCTTGGGGCTGTGATTTGACCTTGGATTATGTAAAAATTAATGCTGATTATCGGTCTTAAATAGCAAGAATGAAAGCGGAGGAAATATAATGGAAATGGAATTATGGCTGCAAAAGGCTCAAGTTTTAATAGAAGCATTACCATATATAAGGAGATTTAACAGTAAAGTTGTTGTAGTGAAATATGGCGGAAGTGCGATGGTAGATGCTGAGTTAAAGAAAAAAGTGATGGAAGATGTAGCTTTGCTCAAATTAGTTGGTTTTAAACCGATTATCGTGCATGGCGGCGGAAAAGAAATCAGCAAATGGGTCAAATTAACTGGTGGGACGCCAAAGTTTGTGAATGGTTTGCGTGTTACTGATGAAAAGACGATGGAAATCGCCGAAATGGTGCTTGGAAAAGTCAATAAAGGGCTTGTTCAAGACATGGAAAGTCTAGGGGTAAAGGCGGTAGGTATTAGTGGAAAAGATGGTTCGCTTTTAAAAGTGGAAAAGAAGTTAGCTGATGGTGAAGATATTGGTTTTGTGGGCAATGTAACCAGTGTGGATACATCCATTATAGAGACTTTGCTGCAAAATGATTTTGTGCCAATTATTTGTTCGATTGGTGTGGATGAGAATTATCACTCTTACAATATCAATGCGGACGATGCGGCTTGTGCGATTGCGACCGCAGTGCAAGCGGAAAAATTAGCATTTTTAACTGATATAGAGGGTGTATTTGAAGATCCGGATGATTGCTCAACCTTGATTTCAGAATTGACGATTCCAGAAGCAAAGGAGTTGCTGGCGAGTGGAAATATTGGCGGCGGTATGCTGCCAAAGTTGAATAACTGCATTGAGGCGATTTTGAGCGGAGTGTCCAGAGTGCATATTTTGGATGGCAGAATACCTCATTGTCTGTTGTTAGAATTTTTTACAAATCAAGGAATTGGAACTGCAATTTTAGGAGAAAAAGAAGAAAAGTATTATAAGAAATAAACTATGGAGGTGAACAAGTATGAATGAGTATATGAAGAGAGCTGAGGAGTCTATTTTACACACTTACAATAGATTTCAAATTGTATTAGAAAAAGGTGAGGGCGTATACCTTTATGATGTAAATGGAAAAAAATATTTAGATTTTGCGGCTGGAATCGGAGTTTATTCCTTGGGCTATAATAATAAAGAATATACCGCAGCGTTAAAAGAACAGGCAGAAAAGTTACTTCATACATCGAATTTATTTTATAATGTTCCGATCACTGAGGCGGCAGAAAAGTTAGTGCAAAGTGCGGGAATGAATAGAGTCTTTTTTACCAATAGCGGTACCGAAGCGATAGAGGGGGCGATAAAGGCGACCCGAAAATATGCTTATTTAAAAGATGGTAGAAATGACCATGAGATAATTGCGATGAAGCATTCCTTTCATGGCAGAAGTATGGGAGCTCTTTCCGTAACCGGAAATGCGGCATATCAAGAAGCATTTAAACCCTTGATTGGCGGAATTAAGTTCGCTGAATTTAATAATCTGGCGAGTGTCTTGGAACAGGTGACGGATAAAACCTGTGGAATTATTTTGGAAACGATACAGGGTGAGGGGGGCATTTATCCGGCAGAAAAGGAATTTTTAGAGGGAATAAAGAAAATCTGTGAAGAAAAGGATATCTTGTTGATATTAGATGAAATACAATGTGGAATGGGCAGAACGGGTACGATGTTTGCATGGCAGGGATACGGTGTGGAACCTGATATTATGACGGTTGCTAAAGCATTAGGCGGCGGTGTGCCGGTCGGGGCATTTCTATTAAATGAAAAGGTGGCAAAGGCTTCTTTAGTGGCAGGAGATCATGGCACTACTTATGGCGGAAATCCTTTTGTAGGTGCGGCTGTAAACAAGGTGTTTGATATCTATGAAACAGATAAAATATTAGAACATGTAAATGAGGTTNCGCCTTACTTTGAGCAAGAATTGGATAAACTTGTGGAAAAGTATGATTTTATCAAACAAAGAAGAGGAAAAGGTCTTATGCAGGGCTTAGGAATTTGAGGGAAGGGCAGTTGGCGAGGTAGTGCCAAAGGCTTTAGAGAATGGTCTTATTGTAATCACAGCGGGTAAAAATGTACTCCGTTTTCTGCCGCCTTTAATTATAACGAAGAGTATTATTGATGAAATGCTGCAAAAATTGATTTTATGTATTGAAGATTAAGTATAAAATTCCAATCAAATGGTCAAACTTTAGAGTAGTAGAGAATGGAGGGAGATTATATTTTATGATTGGAATTTTTATTGCATTAATATCAGGTGCTTTAATGAGCGTGCAAGGGGTCTTTAATACCGGAGTTACAAAGAATACAAGTCTATGGGTATCCACTTGTTGGGTTCAGTTTTCGGCATTGCTTGTCTGCTTGATTGCATGGTACATGAAAGATAGAAGCAGTTTTTTAGAATTAGCAAAGGTAGATAATAAATATATGCTCTTAGGTGGTGTGATAGGTGCCTTTATTACAGTAACGGTAATCAAGAGTATGGCTTCCTTAGGTCCGGCAAAGGCGGCGATGCTGATTGTGATTTCACAATTAATTGTGGCATATGTGATTGAATTATTAGGTGTGTTCGGAGTGGATAAACAACCGTTTCAATGGAAAAAAGTAATTGGAATGACTATTGCGATTGTGGGTGTGGTATTATTTAAGTGGGATTAATCTGGAAATGGTTGCAAAAAAATCACTTTTTCTATTGTAATAATACATTTTTTTAGTTACAATAGAAGTAATCTGGACATGGAGGGGCCTTGTGGTACTAATCATAAAGGAGAAGAATGTCTAATATTAAAAAAATAAGTATGCTAATGGGTATGATGTTATGTTTGTTGATGGCCTGTACAAGGGCTAGTGAACAAATTATTATTGTGGAAAAGGAAACATTAGAAGAAGCAATAGAGGAAAGCACGCTTTTAGAGGAGAGCAGGAACGAAGCTGTCATTTTTGTTGAAGTGTGTGGTATGGTGATGAATCCGGGAGTATATCGGTTGGAATTTGGAGCCAGAGTTTTTCAAGCGATAGAGGCAGCGGGCGGATATTTAGAAGAAGCGGCCGCTGGATATGTGAATCAAGCAGCAATATTGGCGGATGGACAGCAGGTTAGAGTACCCTCTAAGGAAGAGGTGGAGGTCTTCATGTTACCGGAAGAAACGGTTGCAGGAGAAGAAAAAGTACAGCTTGTCAATATCAATACGGCTGATGAGAGCCAACTGATGACCTTGCCAGGAATCGGGCAGGTGAAAGCTGGCTGGATTGTCGAATATCGTAATACAAATGGAAACTTTAATTCGATTGAAGAATTGAAAAATATTGAGGGCATCAAAGATGGTGTTTATAATAAGTTAAAAGATAGAATTTCTATTAATTGATGGTAAAGAGTGAAGAGGAACTGTTAAGAGCAGGAAAGATAGGGGATACTATGGCAAGAAGAGTGTTAGTAGTAGATGATGAGAAATTAATCGTAAAGGGAATACGTTTTAGTTTAGAACAAGACGGTATGGAAGTGGATTGTGCCTATGACGGAGAAGAGGGACTTCAGCTTGCTAAGACAAATGAATATTGTATTATATTATTAGATCTCATGCTGCCAAAGATAGATGGTTTTCAAGTATGTCAGCAGATAAGAGAATTTTCAAGTGTGCCGATTGTAATGCTTACCGCAAAAGGCGAGGATATGGATAAAATTTTAGGTTTAGAATATGGTGCTGATGATTACATAACAAAGCCTTTCAACATATTAGAGGTGAAAGCTCGTATCAAAGCGATTATGCGAAGAACAGAAAAGAAAGCTGAAGAAGAGCCATCTAGGATAGTTGAAGTAGGAGCGTTGAAACTAGACTGTGAGGGGAGACGAGTATTTATCAATGGAAAAGAAATTAACCTGACAGCGAAAGAATTTGATGTATTGGAATTATTGTTATTTAATCCCAATAAGGTGTATAGTAGAGAGAATTTATTGAATATTGTGTGGGGGTATGAGTACCCCGGTGATGTTAGAACCGTAGATGTACATATTAGGCGCTTGCGCGAAAAAATTGAAAATAACCCGAGTGAGCCGAAATATGTTCACACAAAATGGGGTGTAGGTTATTATTTTCAACAAATATAAGGCTTGATATATTTTCGCATTTAAGGGGTGTTGCATAATCTTGCAGCACTCTTTCTGATATATCTCAACCATAAATAAAGAGGAAAGTGGGTGTATTTCTTATTTCTATATTAAAAAGAAATTTTAAAATAAAAAATACTTTTTTGAAAAGTCTTAGATTTCGCGTTTTAATCATTTTAATCTTAATAGGAATCATACCTAGTGCAATTATAAAAGCGGGCGTGTTATCAATGTATCGTTCAAATGCAGTAAATAATCGGATTGTACAGTTAAGAAGTCAAAGTGATATTTTATTAAATCAGATTTCCGAAAGTGAGTATATGAGCAATCAAAAATCAGANGCGATAGATTCNTCGATTGCGTTGCTGGCAAACATGTATAATGGCAGAATATTGCTTATAGATGAACAGTTTAAAGTGATTAAGGATACCTATGGGCTGGAAGTGGGAAAGACAACTATCGCTTCGGGTGTAATCGGTTGTTTCAATGGTACCGATAGTACCAGTTATAATGAAAAAGAAAAGTATATAGAATTGAATATGGCGGTAAGGGACTCAATTACAAAGGAAAGAATTGGGGTGCTTGTAATTACCATATCAACAAATAGTATTTTAGAAACTTCTGTTTTATTAAGTCAAAAATCATTTGTGCTTCAAATATTAAGTGGTGTGGGTGTATTTGTACTGGCATTTTATTTATCTAAAGTACTGGTAAAGCCGTTCCAGAGAGTTACGAAGTCGATAGAGGAATTAACAGATGGCTATATGGATGTTAATATTTCAATACCTGATTTTACAGAAACTCAGCTTATATCGGAGGCATTTAATAAGGTATTGGCGAGAATGAAAGTGCTTGATGATTCAAGACAAGAATTTGTAAGTAATGTCTCGCACGAGTTGAAAACACCGCTCACTTCGATGAAAGTGTTGGCAGATTCTCTTATTATGCAAAGCGGTGAGGTTCCGATTGAATTATATCAAGAGTTTATGACCGATATTGCGGAAGAGATTGATAGAGAAAATACAATTATTAATGATCTTTTAGCGTTGGTAAGGATGGATAAAAAATCACTGGACTTAAATATAAAAAGCGTAGATGTGAATGAACTCATTGAGCTTATTTTAAAACGATTAAGGCCAATCGCACAGAAGCAAAATATAGAATTAGTGGTGGAAAGTTTTCGACCTGTAACGGCGGAGCTTGATGAAGTGAAGATTACACTGGCATTGTCTAATTTGGTAGAGAATGCGATTAAATATAATAAAGAAGATGGTTGGGTACATGTGTCATTGAATGCCGATCATAAATATTTTTATGTTAAGGTAGCAGATTCAGGCATTGGTATACCAGAAGAATTTTTGGAACATATTTTTGAACGCTTTTATCGAGTGGATAAATCACATTCTAGTGAAATCGGTGGAACAGGACTAGGACTCGCTATTGCTAGAAATGCGATCCTAATGCATAGAGGAGCGATTAAAGTGTACAGTAAGGAAGAAGAAGGAACTACTTTTACTGTCCGAGTACCGCTTAGTTATGTCATATAATGTGTAGAGAGGAGGGCTTCATGCAGAAACGTTTATATTGGAGAGTATTGATTTTATGCATTGTTGGAGTGAGTATGTTGACGGGTTGTGCAACCACTGCCGATGAGACAGAATCTAATTACTATCTGTATTATATGAATAGACAGTCGGATAAAATATTAAAGCAGGTATATGAACCGAGTGCGACAGAACAGCACGAGATAATAGAAGAATTAATCATAAAAATGAGTGAAGAGACAAATGGCATTGAATTGAAAAAAATTAAGCCAGAAGAGGTCAGAGTTATAGATTGGACGGTGAAAGAAAATCAGCTATATGTTAATTATTCGGGAGAATATTTAGACCTAGATAATGTGACAGAGGTATTCTTGAGAATGGCTACAGTTAGAACTTTAATTAGAGTTCCTGGAATAGACTATATTGCAATACGAGTGGATGGAGAACCTTTAACGGACACTTTAGGAGAACCGATGGGCTTCATGACAGAAAATAAGTTTATCGAGAATACTGGCGGAGGGATTAATTCTTATAAGTATGCTTCCTTAACGTTATACTATGCGAATGAAGCTGGCGATAAGCTAGTGAAAGAAGTTAGGGATGTCCATTATTCGACGAATAAGTCATTGGAGCAGTTGGTAGTAGAGCAGATAATTCAAGGACCGCAAAATGCAGGAAATTATCCAACGGTAGATTCAGCGGTAAAGATAGTTAGTACGACAGCGAAAGACGGAGTGTGTTATATCAGTCTGGATAGTACGTTTTTAGAACCAAACTATAATTTAGCGGCAAGTTTGCCAGTGTATTCAATCGTCAATTCTCTGATTGATACTTGTAAGGTAAATAGAGTACAAATTTCTATTAACGGTCAAACAGAGATAACATATAGGGAAGAGATAGGCTTTGATATATTTTTTGAAAGAAACATGGAACTCATAGAAGGGGCTCCTCTGCAACAGGAAACGGTGACGGAGGGAACAGATGAAAGGAATTAGAAGACCTTTATGTTTTCTATGCCTTACTTATATCATCTTGATATTTATAGTCGGGTGGTGGCATAATAAGCTACCACCTGAATTAGAAAAGGAAGTGGTGTATGCGCCGAGTAAAGAGACGGTACATCTGTATGGGCGGATATACAAGCAGGAAGTAAGGAATGAAAACTATCTTATATATGTTACAATAATAGCGGCAAGTGACAATCTAGCAGTATCTAATGCAATTCATTCAAGAGTAAAAAATCTTTTAATATATTCCCAAGAACAACAATTTTTTTCGATAGGCAGTATTGTTGAGATAAGAGGTCAGCTTTTTATACCAGAATCCCCATCGAATCCAGGACAATTCAATGCAAAATCTTATTATAATATCCAAGATATTACTCATATCATGTATGGCGGAGAAGTGAAACTTCAAAGCGAACATAAAAATCCCTATATAGAAGCGTTAAATCATCTGAAAAATAAAATGAAAGTCTCCTTGTATTCAATCGAAGAACCCCATTATGCCGCAATTTTAGAGGGGATTTTATTAGGTGATAGAAATCAAATAAGTGATGAAACAAGCACGTTATATCGTGAAGGTGGAATATTCCATATTTTGGCAATATCTGGTTTGCATATAAGTTTATTAGGACTGTGTTTGTTTAAGTTCATTAGAAAAATAGGGGCGTCTTTTTTTATTGCGGGCAGTATTGCCATCAGCGTGATGGTGAGTTATGGAATCATGGCGGGGGCGAGTGTATCAACAATCAGAGCGTTGATTATGTTTGCGCTTTTGATGATAGCTCAAATTGTGGGTAGAACCTATGATATATTATCGGCGCTATCATTATCCGCTCTTTTGCTATTGATGAGTAAGCCCAAAGAAATTCAAAGTGGCGGTTTTTTACTGTCATTTGGAGCAGTTTTAGGAATTTGTTTATTGACTCCAGTTTTAAAAAAGATTTTGCCATTTCAACATAAAATTATGGAAAATATGATTACTTCTTTTTCGATACAGTTAATGACTTTTCCGATTATTTTGTATTTTTTCTATGAAATTCCTCTTTATGGAATTTTTTTAAATGTGATTGTAATTCCAGTTATGACAATTTTAATTTTTTCTGGTTTATTCGCCAGTATAGCAGGGATGTTTTCGACGGTGTTAGGTGGTATCCTTTTAGGCCCTGCTCATTATATTTTGGTTTTTTATGAATGGTTATGCAGTCTCTTTTTACAGCTTCCTTATGCGGTGCTTAACGTTGGTCAGCCGGCTATTTGGAAGATTGCAATGTATTATATTGGACTTATTATTATGATTTTTTTATGTGTCAAATTTGAACCTAAAAAAGAACGTAAAGATGGATTTAAGTATATAATAGCGTTTTTGTTATTAATGTTATTTTTCTTTTATTCGCCGAAGAATGGAATGACAATCACCTTTTTGGATGTTGGTCAAGGAGATGGGATTTTTATAGAAACGCCGAGTGGAACGACCTATTTCATAGATGGAGGAAGCACAAGCAAGACAAGAGTGGGAAGTTATATATTAGAGCCTTTTTTAAAATCACAGGGAATTTCATGTATAGACTATGCAATCATTACACATATGGACCAAGATCATATGAACGGAATTTTAGAATTAATAGAAAAAAATCCGAATCAAGGGGAAAGCTATATAACGAGTTATATTAGAATTAAACATATTATGCTACCCAAATTACAGGAACCAGATGAGGAGTATATAAGGTTTATAAATCTTGCCAAGCAAAAGGGGATTGAGGTCATATATATGGAAAAAGGAATGAAGTTTATTGACGAAGAAGTGACCTTTTATTGTCTTCACCCGTATACGGAGGGACAAAAAAAGGGGAAAAATGAAAATTCACTGGTGCTATATTTGGATTTTAAAGAGTTTCAGGGGCTTTTTACGGGCGATGTGGAGGGAACAGAGGAAAGACAGTTAAACAAAGGATTAGAAGAATATTGGAGGGGAAACAAGGCGGAAACGATAGAAGTATTAAAGGTTGCACATCATGGCTCAAATTTTTCTACGACCGAAGAATTTTTACAAATAGTAAATCCTTTGATTTCGATAATTTCCTGCAGCAGCACGAATAATTATGGGCATCCTCACCCGCAATTAATAGAACGTTTGGAAAATGTAGGGACGAAGATATATGGAACGGTGGAAAGCGGAGCGATTACCATTTGGACAGATGGGGAAAAGATGGAAATACAAACATTTAAGCCGAGACTTTCTAATTGAGGTTGAGTGTGGTATGATAGGTAATAGGAACAGAGAATACATAGTATTTGGGGAGTAGTGAAGTATGAAGAGTATAATGGAAGATATAAGCAAGAATGAGTATAAAAAATTATATCTGTTATATGGTGAAGAAACATATTTGCGGAAAGTATATAAAGAGAGGCTTTGTAATGCCATGTTGCCAAGTGATGATACGATGAATCGCAATTCGTATGAGGGCAGTAAGATAGATGTAAAGAATGTTATTGATATGAGTGAAACATTACCATTTTTTGCGGATAAAAGAGTGATTTTGATAGAAGAGAGTGGCTTCTTTAAGAATAAAGCCGAAGAGTTAGCGGAGTATTTGAAAGAAGCTCCTGATACTACTTATTTTATATTTGTAGAAAACGAAGTTGATAAAAGAAACCGTATGTATAAATTGGTCAAGGATAAAGGGAGCATAGTGGAGTTTGCACTGCAAGATGAAGTGACTTTGACTAAATGGATTCTAGGCAGGCTGAAAAAGGAAAATAAAAATATTACGCAATCAACAATGCGTCTTTTGTTAGCGAAAACAGGGGTTCAAATGGATAATATTGAACAGGAATTGGAGAAGTTATTAAGCTACACTTTGGATAAAGATACGATTACCGAGCAAGATGTGGAAATTATTTGCACCACACGAACGACCAATAAAATTTTTGATATGATTAATGCGATAGCACGAAAGGAACAAAAAAAAGCTTTAGAGCTGTATTATGATTTATTGACATTAAAAGAGCCGCCAATGCGAATACTATTTTTAATAGCACGTCAATTTAATTATTTAATGCAGGTAAAAGATTTGATGATACAAGGATTTGATAAAAGTGTTATTGGTAAAAAATTAGGATTTCATAGTTTTATAGCTGGAAATTACATTTCTCAGGCGAGACAATTCTCGCTGGAAAAATTAAAAGGTGCTTTATTGGATTGTGTATCTGCGGAGGAAAATGTGAAGACTGGTAAAATAAATGATCGGTTGAGTGTGGAGCTTCTTATCGTAAAATATAGTGAATAAGGAGGAGGATATGTCATGCAAATGGAAGAGTTTTTGGAAATGGTAGATGATATTGCAGGAGAAATACCGAGAGAGTTTTTTGATAGATTAAACGGCGGTATTGTGTTAAGACCAGAGCAAAAATATCATCCTCAAGGTGTGGGCAATGATTTGTTTATCATGGGGGAGTATTCTTCTAGTCGGACAATGGGCAGAACAATATATATATATTATGGTTCTTATGAAGCGGTATATGGGTATATGGAAAAAGAACAGTTGAGAAAAAGAGTGAAAGAAACGGTACTTCATGAGTTTACCCATCATTTTGAATCTTTGGCGGGCGAAAGGGATTTGGAGATAGAAGACGCAGTAAGAATTGCCGAATATAAAAAGCGAAAAAGAATAGAATAAAAAAAGACACAAAAAAACAACCAAATTTGACGGAATTTGGTTGTTTTTAATTCTTTTAAAATTATGCTACAGAGTTTACAAGCTTTGTTAAACGAGAAACTTTTCTTGAAGCAGTATTTTTGTGATAAACACCTTTAGATGTTGCTTTATCAATAGCAGAGATTGCACTTAATAATGCAGTATTAGCAGCAGCTTTATCGTTAGCTACAACAGTAGCCTCAACTTTTTTAATCGCTGTCTTAACACTGGATTTTATAGATTTATTACGTGCAGCCTTTGTCTGATTTACTAAAATTCTTTTCTTTGCTGATTTAATGTTAGCCACTTGGTACACCTCCAAATATATATTAGTTAATTTTTTGTTAGATTAAAATCCGGACACGGACGTTCTTAACCTAAACATACTACTATATTCTAGTCGAACAAACCTTGGATGTCAATACATATTTCTTGTAAAATTGTGAAAACTAATAGTAGAAAATAGCAATGGAGGGAATTATTTTGGAAAAATTCAAAGCAAGAACGGATCTTGCACTGGAAGCACAGGAGAGTTTTAAAGAAGATAATGTGGAGATACGGGGAGTGAAAATTGAAGAAGAATTTAACGAAGCGTTGAATATTCGCACTACGACGGTAGTGATTGAAACTGAAAATGGAGCGAAAGCCATGAGAAAACCAGTGGGAAATTATATCACTTTAGAGGCTCCGAATATGTCATCAGGAGATGAGGACTATCATCGAGAAATATCAGAAGAATTAGCAAAACATATAAAAAAACTGGTATATTTGGATAAAGAAAAATCAATCTTAGTGGTAGGGCTTGGAAATCGGGAAATTACGCCGGATGCCTTGGGTCCAGATGTTGTTAATAACCTGTTTATTACTCGGCATATGATAAAAGAATATGGTAAGCTGTCTCTTGGAAAAGAAAAAGTGCATTCAGTCAGTGCAGTTATTCCCGGTGTTATGGCGCAGACAGGTATGGAAACGGTTGAGATTATTATTGGGGTAGTAAAAGAAACGAAACCGGATGTGGTGATTGTGATTGACGCTTTGGCAGCAAGAAGCACCAAAAGATTAAGTCGTACAATTCAAGTGACAGATACGGGAATTAATCCCGGTTCTGGTGTTGGCAATCATCGCAGTGGAATAAATGAAGAAGTACTAAAAGTGCCGGTGATAGCGATCGGAGTGCCGACCGTAGTGGACGCAGCAACGATTGTTAATGATACAATGGAAAATTTAATTGCGGCAATGGATCAAACGGAGAATTTAAAAAATCTAGGCAAAAACTTAGACACTTTAGATACTGCGGAAAAATATCAGCTTATACATGAGCTAATATCACCTCAACTCAATACAATGTTTGTGACCCCAAAAGATATCGACGAAACCATAAAGCGAATTGGTTTTACCATTTCAGAAGCACTTAATATCGCATTTAATTAACATTGTAAAACAATCATAAATCCCATGTAGAAATAATATAATTAAAAAGCCTAAAAAAACCTGAGAGTATTATAAATGGTATCGGCATCTGTGAGCCATGCCAAAGTAATATTCTCTTTTAGCATGGGGGTGAAGAGAGTGAATAAAACACAAAAAAAAGTGAACGCAATATTATGTTTTTTAATTATTATACTGGGATGTTATATTATGGTGAAAGGCTTTTTAGTATTTGGAGCGGATACAATAAATTTTAATAAGGAGAAGTTGCTGGACAACATTTTGAAGGGTATAGATAATTATGCTTTAGAAACGTACATGCCTTCTTTGTCCTATCCTCTGCAATCAGAAAGAAATGTGAAGTCTTTGGAAGAGTATATTACAGAATTAGTGTTTGAATCAGTACCTATTTATGCGTATCTAAAAAATACACCTGAGTATATTACGAAAGTGGAAAATATTTCGACTACGCAAAAAATAGTGTCGGCAATGAACGAGATGGAGGGTGAAGCGCAAGGTCTAGTTGGCGGAGAAGCAGAAGTGATTGAGATAGAAGTAGAACAGGTAATAGCAGAAACAGAGGCGACGCAGGTGGTCAGCGGCAATCCAGAAAGCATTTTCCCTAAAGTGACAAATATCTCGATGGAAAAATTGGCGGACTTTGATTATCTTATTAAAAGTTTTTATATAGTGGACTCAATGACAACGATTACAAGTGCAGAATTAAACGCACAGGAATTGGCAATAAAGGATTTATCAATTACTGTAGATAATTCTGTTCCTCAAATTTTAATTTATCATAGCCATTCACAGGAAGCATTTATAGATTCGGTACCAGGGGATCCAAGTACCTCGATTGTAGGGGTGGGGGCATATTTAACCAAGCTATTGAGAGAGCAATATGGATATAATGTGATTCATGATACGGGGGTGTACGATTTGGTAGATGGGGTGCTGGATCGCAGCTATGCATATAATTTGGCAGGAGAAGCAGTGGAGCAGATTTTAGCAGAGAATCCAACGATTGAAGTGGTGATAGATTTACATAGAGATGGAACGAGTCAAAAAGTAGTTACTGAATGGAATGGAAAACCGACCGCACAGGTTATGTTTTTTAATGGTTTAAGTAAGAGTGCGAGAAACGGTGAGATAGATTATTTACAAAATCCTTACATTCAGGAAAATCTAGCATTTTCATTTCAAATGCAGGTGAAAAGTGAAGAATATTTTCCCACCTTATCAAGAGGAATTTACTTAAGAGGGCTGCGATATAATATGCATTATAAACCGAGAACCTTGCTGTTAGAGTCAGGTTCACAATTAAATACTGTGGAAGAGCAGTTGAACGCAATGGAGCCGGTGGCAGAACTTTTAGATCAGGTATTGCGAGGGCGATAGGGGAAAAAGGAGCATATAGACAAATACAGAGGAAATATGCTATAATAACCAACAGTATTCGGTTCGCATAGGAGGAACAAAAAGTGGCACAAATAGACCAAAGTAAAATAAGAAATTTTTGTATTATAGCACATATAGATCATGGGAAATCCACGTTAGCAGATAGGATTATTGAAAAAACCGGTTTGCTTACCAGTCGTGAGATGCAGTCGCAGATATTGGATAATATGGATCTTGAGAGAGAACGAGGAATTACCATAAAGGCTCAGGCGGTGCGGACAATATATAAAGCGAATGATGGAGAAGAGTATATCTTTAACTTAATTGATACTCCGGGGCATGTCGACTTTAACTATGAGGTATCAAGAAGTTTGGCAGCTTGTGATGGGGCAATTCTAGTGGTAGATGCGGCACAAGGAATTGAAGCACAGACATTGGCGAATGTGTATTTAGCGTTGGATCATAATTTGGATGTAGCACCGGTTATCAATAAAGTAGATTTACCAAGTGCGGACCCTGAGAGAGTAATTAATGAAATAGAAGATGTAATTGGTATAGAAGCAGAAGATGCACCGCAAATATCCGCCAAAACAGGGTTAAATGTGGAACATGTATTGGAAACGATTGTAAAAAAAATTCCCGCACCAACAGGGAATCCTGATGGAGCATTACAAGCACTTGTGTTTGATTCTTTATATGACCAGTATAAAGGGGTCATTGTATTTTGTAGAATAAAAGAGGGAACAGTGAAAAAGGGAGATCCGCTATTGATGATGGCAACAGGAGCAAAAGCGGAAGTTGTGGAAGTCGGTTATTTTGGAGCAGGTCAGTTTATTCCATGCGAGGAACTCAGTGCAGGAAGTGTAGGTTATATCACTGCCAGTTTGAAAAATGTCAAGGATACTTCCGTAGGTGATACGATAACACTTGCCAATAATCCTTGTGCAGTTCCGTTACCTGGTTATAAAAAAGTAAATTCTATGGTATTTTGTGGACTTTATCCAGCGGATGGTGCAAAATATGGGGATTTACGTGATGCTTTAGAAAAATTGCAGTTAAATGATGCGGCATTACAATTTGAGGCGGAAACATCTATTGCCTTGGGATTTGGTTTTCGTTGTGGATTTTTAGGATTATTGCATTTGGAAATCATTCAAGAACGGTTGGAGCGAGAATATAATTTGGATTTGGTGACGACGGCGCCAGGGGTTATTTATAAAGTATTTAAAAAGGATGGTACTTCGATTGAATTGACCAATCCGTCCAATCTGCCTGACCCAAGTTTAATTGATTATATGGAAGAGCCTTATGTGAAAGCAGAAATAATGGTTACGACAGAATTTATCGGAACCATTATGGATTTGTGTCAGGAACGTCGTGGCATTTATATTGGCATGGAATATATGGAAGAAACACGTGCTTTAATCAGATATGATTTGCCGTTAAATGAAATTATATATGATTTTTTTGACGCTTTAAAATCAAGGTCAAGAGGATATGCTTCCTTTGACTATGAAATGAAAGATTATCAAAAATCGGAGTTAGTGAAGCTAGATATATTAATTAATAGAGAAGAAGTGGATGCTCTTTCTTTTATTGTACATGCTTCTACAGCGTATGAACGTGGACGTAAGATGTGTGAAAAGTTAAAAGATGAAATCCCAAGACATTTATTTGAAATTCCAATTCAGGCAGCGATAGGAAGTAAAGTAATAGCCAGAGAAACGGTGAAAGCGATGAGAAAAGATGTACTCGCAAAATGTTATGGTGGTGATATTTCCAGAAAAAGAAAACTTCTTGAGAAACAAAAAGAAGGAAAGAAACGTATGCGTTCCATAGGAAATGTGGAAATACCACAGAAAGCCTTTATGAGCGTATTGAAGTTAGATGAAAACTAATGTTTAGGCAAGAGGGATATTATGATAAAACAAACTATGGGGATATACATACATATCCCCTTTTGTGTGAAAAAATGTGAATATTGTGATTTTTTATCAATGGCGGGCAGTGAGGTGTTGATAGAGAAGTATGTAAAGGCTCTTAAAAAAGAGATGGAAGACTATAGAGGCATAAAATATATGGTTTCGACTATTTTTTGGGGCGGAGGTACGCCGTCTATAATAGAAGAAAGGCATATTGTTGCGATAATGGAAGTGCTAAAGAAAAATTTTATAGTGAGCGATAAGGCAGAAATTACTTTAGAGGTTAATCCTGGTACTCTTACACGGAATAAAATAGAAGCCTATATAAGGGCAGGAGTCAATCGTCTTAGCATGGGCTTGCAATCGGCAAATAATGAAGAGTTGGCATTATTAGGGCGAATACATACATATGAAGAGTTTTGGGCAGGTTATGAGATGGCAAGAAAAGCGGGAATTGAGAATATTAATATTGATTTAATGTCAGGACTTCCAAAGCAATCAGTGGCATCATGGGAGCGAACTCTTAGAAAAGTGCTTGCCCTTGACCCCACGCATATATCAGCCTATGGTTTGATTATAGAGAGAGATACCCCCTTTTTTGAAAGATATGAGAAAGATGAAATGGCTAGGCAGGAGGGGGAGAATACAGAATATCTTCCAGCAGAACAGGCGGAAAGAGAAATGTATTATATAACAGAAAAAGTGTTGAATGAGTATGGATATGATAGATATGAAATTTCCAATTATGCGAGGGAAGGGTATCAATGTCAGCATAATATAGGATATTGGAAAAGAAAGAACTACTTAGGATTTGGTTTGGGTGCCTCCTCTTGTATGGAAAATGTTCGTTTTATGAATGGACGTGATATATCCTTATATATAGAAAGAAAAGGATTATTAGAAAACATAGAAGTGCTTTCTGAAAAAGAACAGATGGAAGAATTTATGTTTTTAGGATTGCGTATGATTGATGGAGTGAGTATAGAAAATTTTAAACGGGAGTTTGGGTGTTCCTATGAGAGTGTGTTTGGGCCAGTTACAGAAGTATTGATAGAAAAGGGATTGATTGGGACAAAAGGGAAAAGTGTTTATTTGACAAAGGCGGGAATAGATGTCAGTAATTATGTGCTGGCAGAATTTTTATTATAAATATCGGAATAAAAATACTTTTGAAAAATTTAAAAAAACACCTTGACAAAAGTTTTTTGCAGTGATATCTTAGTTACATAGGAATTAGCACTCCACTCAATCGAGTGCTAACAACAAGTTTTACATTCAATGCCTTATGCAGTCAGAAAGGGGGTTTGATAATGGAATTAGATGAAAGAAAACGCAAGATTTTAAGAGCCATTATAAAAACATATTTGGATACAGGAGAACCAGTAGGTTCCAGAACTATCTCTAAGTATGCGGATTTGAACCTGAGTTCAGCGACGATAAGGAATGAAATGTCAGACTTAGAAGAACTGGGGTATATTATGCAGCCTCATACTTCGGCGGGAAGAATACCATCAGATAAGGGATATCGCTTATATGTGGATGAGATGATGGCAGACAAAGAGCGGGAAGTAACTCAAATGCAGGAAATCATGATACAAAAGGCAGATAGAATGGAGTTAATTCTAAAGCAGGTTGTAAAAGTTTTGGCGGCAAATACAAATTATGCAACGATGATATCCACTCCGAAATATAATAGAAATAAGCTGAAGTTTGTTCAGCTATCTATTGTGGATGAATATCAGCTCCTTGCAGTGATAGTTTTAGAGGGGAATCTAGTCAAAAATAAGATACTTAACTTAGAGCATTATTTAGATCAGGAACAATTATTTAAGCTAAACATTTTATTGAATACCCACTTGAATGGTTTAACCCTAGAACAGATTAATTTGGAAATAATAAGTCAGATGAAGCAGCAGGCAGAGGGTCATGGTGCAGTGGTAAATAGTGTATTAGATGTAGTGGCAGAAGCAATTCGTGAGGATGAAGATTTAGAAATTTATACGAGTGGTGCGACCAACATCTTTAAATATCCAGAGTTGAGTGATAATGAAAGAGCAAGTGAACTAATCTTTACTTTGGAAGAAAAACAACAGTTAGTAAATATTGTGAATGATACATTGGTGGATAATGAAGAAAAAGGAATACAGGTTTATATAGGCAATGAAACACCAATACAGACAATGAAAGATTGCAGCGTTGTGACTGCCACCTATGAATTAGGCGAAGGAATGCAAGGTACAGTAGGAATTATAGGCCCGAAAAGAATGGATTATGAGAATGTTGTAAATACTTTGCAAATGTTAAAGATGCAGTTAGATGCAATTTTTAAAGAAACATAGCCAAGAAGACTATCTCTTATAGCGTTTGACGGGAAGAAAGGGAGGCAATACAGAAGTGAGTGAAAAAGAAATAAAGCGAACAGAAGAAGTAAAAGAGGAACAAAATGAGTTAGGGCAAGAAGATGTTGTAGAGGCGGTAGATGGAGTTGAGGAAGAAGAGACTCAAGAGGCAGAGAAAAAGCCCCTTTTTGGAAAGAAGAAAGAGAAAAAAGATAAAAGGGATGTTCAAATAGAAGAACTTAACGATAGAGTTAAAAGACAAATGGCTGAATTTGAAAATTTCAGAAAAAGAACTGAAAAAGAAAAATCAGCGATGTATGAAATTGGGGCAAAAGATGTTATCGAAAAGATTTTGCCAATCGTAGATAACTTTGAAAGAGGATTGCAGCAGGTTTCAGAAGAAAAAGAGGATTCTTTTGTAGAGGGTATGAACCTGATATACAAACAGTTGCTCACTGCTTTAGAAGGAATTGATGTAAAGCCAATAGAAGCACTTGCTCAAGAATTTAATCCAGATTACCACAATGCAGTTATGCATGTGGAAGATGAAGAAGTGGGTGCGAATATAATTGTAGAGGAATTTCAAAAAGGTTATACTTACCGCAGTAATGTGGTTAGACATAGCATGGTAAAGGTAGCGAACTAGTCAATAAAATTATAGATAAAAATTAGGAGGAATAAAATTATGGGAAAAATTATAGGAATTGATTTAGGAACAACAAATTCATGTGTAGCAGTTATGGAAGGTGGAAAGCCAGTAGTAATCGCAAATACAGAAGGAGCAAGAACAACACCGTCAGTAGTGGCATTTACAAAAACAGGAGAAAGATTAGTTGGTGAGCCAGCAAAACGTCAAGCAGTAACAAATGCAGACAATACCATTTCTTCTATCAAACGTCATATGGGAACAGAATATAAGGTGGAAGTGGAGGGGAAAAAATATTCTCCACAAGAAATTTCCGCAATGATTCTTCAAAAATTGAAAGCTGATGCAGAAGGATATTTAGGGGAAAAAGTAACTGAAGCGGTGATTACAGTGCCGGCATATTTTAATGACGCACAACGTCAAGCGACAAAAGACGCAGGTAAAATCGCTGGTTTAGATGTAAAACGTATCATTAATGAGCCAACCGCAGCAGCATTAGCATATGGTCTTGACAATGAACAAGAACAAAAGATTATGGTATATGATTTGGGTGGTGGTACGTTTGACGTATCAATTATCGAAATTGGTGATGGTGTAATTGAAGTATTAGCAACAGCAGGTGATAACAAACTTGGTGGTGATGATTTCGATCAGAAGATTACCGATTATATGTTAGCTGAATTTAAGAAAACAGAAGGCGTAGATTTGGCAAATGATAAAATGGCACTTCAAAGATTAAAAGAAGCAGCTGAAAAAGCGAAAAAAGAGTTATCAAGTGCGACAACAACTAACATTAATCTTCCATTTATCACAGCAACAAATGAGGGACCAAAGCATTTTGATATGAATCTTACAAGAGCAAAATTTGACGAGTTGACTAGAGATCTTGTAGAGCGTACGGCAAACCCTGTTACAGCAGCTTTAAAAGATGCTGGCGTTGCGGCAAGTGAATTAAAGAAAATATTATTAGTTGGTGGTTCTACACGTATCCCAGCAGTACAAGATAAAGTAAAACAATTAACCAGTCAAGAACCATCAAAATCTTTAAATCCAGATGAGTGTGTTGCATTAGGCGCATCAGTACAAGGTGGTAAATTAGCGGGTGATGCAGGAGCGGGTGATATTCTATTACTTGATGTTACACCATTATCATTATCCATTGAAACTATGGGTGGTGTGGCGACTAGATTAATTGAGAGAAATACAACAATTCCAACAAAGAAAAGTCAAGTGTTCTCAACCGCAGCAGATAATCAAACTGCAGTTGATATTAATGTAGTACAAGGGGAAAGACAATTTGCAAAAGATAATAAATCTCTTGGACAATTTAGATTAGATGGTATTCCACCAGCAAGAAGAGGTGTGCCACAAGTTGAGGTTACATTTGATATTGATGCGAATGGTATCGTAAATGTTTCGGCAAAAGATTTGGGTACTGGCAAAGAACAGCACATCACGATTACAGCAGGTTCTAACATGTCAGATAGCGATATTGAAAAGGCAGTAAAAGAAGCAGCAGAATTTGAAACACAAGATAAACAGCGTAAAGATGCTATTGATGCGCGCAATGATGCAGATTCGATGGTATTCCAAACAGAAAAAGCATTAGAAGAAGCAGGAGAACAGGTGGATGCGGCTGATAAAACAGCAGTAGAAGCAGATTTAGCAATATTAAAAGAATTAATTGAAAAAACAAATCCAGAAGAAATGACTCAAGCACAGGTGGAAGAAATTAAAGCGGCGAAAGAGAAGTTGATGGAGAGCGCACAGAAAGTATTTGCCAAAATGTATGAGCAGGCACAAGGACAGCCAAATCCAGATATGGGTGGAGAAGCACAATCTGCTCCCGAAGATGACGTGGTAGAGGGCGACTATAGAGAAGTATAATATAGAGCATATCGAGCAATAAAAGATTTTGTCATGAAGAATGAATATGGGAAGCATGAAAAAATGCTTCCCATATTCTAAATTGTGTATTAGGAAAAAGAGAAAGGTGAATGGTATGGCAGACAAGAGAGATTACTACGAAGTCTTAGGGGTCAGTAGGGGGGCCAATGATTCAGAGTTAAAAGGAGCATATAGAAAATTAGCGAAACAATATCATCCGGATACAAATCCAGACAATGCAGAAGCGGAGCGAAAGTTTAAAGAGGCATCAGAGGCATATGCGGTGCTTTCTGATCCAGAGAAAAAAGGTCAATATGATCAGTTTGGTCATGCAGCTTTTGACGGTGCAGCAGGCGGCGGTTTTGGCGGCTTTGATTTCGGCGGTGATATGGGTGATATATTCGGCGATATATTTGGCGACTTCTTCGGTGGTGGCGGAAGACGTAGAGCGAATAATGGTCCGATGAGAGGGGCTAATGTAAGAGCGAGCATACGGATCACTTTTGAAGAAGCAGTTTTTGGCTGTAAGAAAACTATAACACTGAACCTAAAAGATGGTTGCAACACTTGTCATGGAACCGGTGCGAAGCCGGGTACTTCACAGGAAACCTGTTCAAAATGTGGTGGAAATGGTCAAGTTTATGTAACCCAACAATCATTATTTGGAAGTGTCAGAAGCGTACAATCTTGTCCGGATTGTGCCGGTTCAGGAAAGATTATAAAAGAGAGATGCGGTGATTGTCATGGACAAGGGTATATTACAAGAAGACAAACCTTAGAAATTTCTATTCCAGCAGGCATTGATAATGGACAAAGTATTCCAATTAGAGAAAAGGGAGAGCCAGGTACAAACGGTGGAAGAAGAGGGGATTTATTGATAGAAGTATCAGTGTCTAGGCATCCAGTATTCCAACGTCAAGATATGAATATTTTCTCGACAGCGCCAATTTCTTATGCACAGGCTGCTTTAGGGGGAGATGTTAGAATTAGTACTGTTTATGGTGATGTAATGAATAAAATCAAGCCAGGAACACAGACAGATACGAAGATTCGTTTAACTGGAAAAGGAGTGCCATCAGTAAGAAATAAAGACATTAAAGGGGATCATTATGTAACCTTGGTTATACAGGTGCCAAATAAGTTGAGTGATGAAGCCAAAGAAGCGTTACGTCAATTTGATTTAATAACAGGTAATACATTGGCGACAACCGAGCAAGAAAAAGAAAAGGGAACTGAGAAGAATAAGAAAAAAGGTTTTATGAATAAAATAAAAGATAATTTTTAACAGAAAGGAAATCCAAATATCATTTTCGATAGGCGGGTTTCTTTTTTTGAAGAATTTCAGAAAATGAAAATGATTTTCATTTTACTTGACAGTGATGTGTATGACTGGTAAAATGAAAATGATTTTCAAATTGAAAAGGAGGAATCGAAATGAATAAAATGTCCAATTATAAAACGAAGCAAAAAGAAGCACTATTAAATTTTATAAAATCATTAAACGGAGAACATGTAACAGTACAACAGATTGCAATACATTTTGAAGAGCAAGGGTGTGCCCTTGGGGTTACGACAATATATCGTCATTTAGATAAATTAGTGAGTGAGGGAATTGTAAAAAAGTATATCTTAGATGGTGTTTCGGGTTCTTGTTATGAATATATGGGAGATTCACATTCTTGTAGGGAACATTTTCATTTGAAATGTGAAAAATGTGGAACATTAATTCATTTGGAGTGTGAATCATTAGAAAAAATATATCAGCACATAAATGAAAGCCATAGCTTTGAAATTAATTCCTTAAAAACAATGTTTTATGGGAAATGTGCAAAATGTATAGCATGATAACAGAAAACTAGCATAAATGAAAGCATAAAACGGAGGGTTTATTAATGAAACGTATAGCAGCAGTGATTGTCACAATACTTGTAGCAACATCAATTTTGACGGGGTGTCAGATAAAGGAAGAGAATGTAGCTGAGACAACAAATTTAAGCAGTAAGATAGAGAACAGTAATGAAAAGGATAAAATCAGTATTATAACAACCATATTTCCACAATATGATTTTGTTCGTCAGATAGCAGGAGAGCATGTGGGGCTTACGATGTTATTGGCACCAGGGTCAGAAAGTCATTCTTATGATCCTAGTCCACAGGATATTATAAAAATACAAGAGTGCGATTTGTTTATTTATGTAGGCGGAGAAACGGATGCTTGGATAGAGAGTATCTTAGATAGCATGGGAGATGAAAAACCTCTAACATTAAAATTAATGGATTGTGTGTCAGTAGTAGAAGAGGAAATTGTTGAGGGAATGCAGGTTTCGCATGACCATGATCATGAGGGCGGTCACAGTCATGAAGATGATCACGGTCACGAAGATGGTCACAGTCATGAAGATGGTCATAGTCATGAAGATGGTCACGGTCACGAAGATGGTCATAGCCATGAAGATGGTCATAGCCATGAAGATGGTCACGGTCACGAAGATGGTCATAGCCATGAAGATGGTCACGGTCATGAAGATGGTCATAGTCATGAAGATGGTCATAGCCATGAAAATGGTCACAGTCATGAAGACGGTCATAGTCACGAAGATGGTCACGATCATGAAGATGGTCATAGTCACGAAGACGGTCACGATCATGAAGATGATCATGTTCATGAAGAGCAGATTTTGGATATGCATGTGTGGACATCGCCGCGAAATGCAATTTTAATT
>JGI994J12354_10000240_pt1 | contig 53546 bp, 37 predicted proteins | sample IntmicLarv3ML3BL_FD_12354 | JGI IMG/M metagenome (IMG submission 12354) | reverse complement strand
GGGGCGCTTATGCTGTTTGGGACTCCTGCGGCAGGGGTTCGCCCGCCGCCGTCATTGCCTTGTTGCGCATGAAAAACATGAGAAATACGATTTGTGCGCCGCCGGTCATTAGCATTATATAGTTCAAATTGATAACGTCGCCCAACGGCCCGAAAATGACCGTGGAGAGCGGAAAAAATGCGCTGTTCACCATGCTTGCGACGCTGAAAACGCGCCCCATATATTCGGGCTCTACACGCATTTGTATCATTGTCATTGATGCCGTATTCATCATCGGAAGCATTATTCCCATCGTGCCCATTACGGACAGATATAACCAGAACGGGAGCGGAATGCCAAGCACGACCGTGCCAACCGCCATCGCAAAGTTTGCGACGAGAATTGTGCGGAATTTGTTGCGAAAGCCGCCCCACGCGGAGATAATGAAACCGCCGGCGAGCATTCCAGCTGACCACGCAATTTCCATCGCGGGCATTCGCCATTCCTCAGCCCCGTAGTTGCGCGCGACCTGAATCGGTGACATCGTTGCAATCGGTCCGACAAACAACGCCATAAAAATCATAAATATAAACGAGGCGCGGAGAAAATCCGAGCGGCGAATATACGCAAGTCCTTTTTTCATGTCGTCGAGATAGTTTGACGTGCCGGCGGTAGCCGTTTTGTGCTCCGCTCCGTTTTTCGGGAGCTTCACGAGCAGTGCGACAATCACGACGGCGAGCGCGGCCGTTACGACATCAATGAAAAATGTCGCGCTGAGCGGCGCTATGGCGAACAACAAACCCGCCAGAAACGGTGCGGCAAACGTTATCGCCGATTGGACACTTCCGTTTATGCCGTTTATGCGCGTGAGGTGCTCCGGCGGAACCATATCGGGAATCATCGCGTTTATCGCAGGCGTTTGCACCGCGCTTCCGAAGCCGCGCACTGCGGAGACGACGAGTAACATCCAAATTGATTCGTGCCCCGATATGAACAAAATTGCGAGCACCAGCGTTGCAATCGCGATAAACGAGTCCGCGAGGATTATTAAGAGCTTTCGATTATAACGGTCCGCCCAAACACCCGCAAACGGGGACAACAAAAGCGTCGGAACAGTGGCGAACACGACCGACAGCATTGTATATGTACCCGATTGCAACGTGAGCGTTATATGCCACGTAATCGCGTACATGACGAGTGCCGAGCCGAACAGTGATACGGCTTGGCTCGCTAAGAAAAAGATTATATTGCGCTTCCATCTATACTGCATAAAAAACCTTACTTTACCCTTACTTTCTTACGTTGAAATTGTGGGTAATGCCGTCGGCGTAGAGCCGGCGGCATTACTTATCTATAGATTCTGAGTTACTTCTTTTTGAAAAGGTGCGTGATGAACTTCTCAATCTCGACAAGCGGGATAATCGCAAACGCGCAGCCGAGTCCGATTCCGAAGTGTTTGAGGTCAAGAGCCTCAAGCGAGAACACCGTATTGACACCGGGAATGTACATAACGGCGAGCGTCAGCAGGAACGAGAGAATCATAGCGCCGACAAGATACTTATTATGCGTCTTAAGCTTGAAAATTGACCTGCCGCGTGAGCGCATGTTCAGTGCATGGAAAACCTCACACAGTGAGAGCGTCAGGAACGCCATCGTCATGCCGGATGCGTGATCCAGCGCTTCGCCGATGAAGAACGAAGTGAGCGTCAGTATGGAGATTAAAATTCCGTCAATAATCGTTCCGGAACCAAGTCCAGCGGCGAAAATCGTCGCGTTCGGGTCACGCGGCGGCTTTTTCATAACGTCGGGCTCTGCCGGCTCCATTCCGAGCGCCATTGCGGGGAATGTGTCAGTTACGAGATTTATCCACAGAATATGAATCGGCAGGAAAAGCTGTTTGCCGACAAGTGTTGCGAAGAAAATCGAAATGACCTCTGAAAGATTCGCGGAGAGCAGATATTGAATCGCCTTGCGGATGTTTTCGTAGATGCGGCGACCCTCCTCAACCGCGTAGACGATTGAGGCGAAGTTGTCGTCCGACAACACCATGTCCGACACGTTTTTCGTGACATCTGTGCCGGTGATACCCATGCCGACGCCGATGTCCGCCGTCTTAATCGCGGGTGCGTCGTTGACTCCGTCGCCGGTCATAGCTGTGATTTTGCCCTTCTTACGCCACATCTCAACTATGCGAACCTTATGCTGGGGCTGGACGCGGGCGTAGACGACGATGTCGGAGATGACTTTTTCAAACACCTCGTCGGATAAATCGTCAAGCTCAGAGCCTGTTATCGCCTGCGATGCGTCGGTTAAAATGCCCAGCTCACTCGCAATTGCGATTGCTGTGTCCTTATGGTCGCCCGTTATCATTATCGGACGGATTCCGGCGCTGTTGCACTCTGCAATTGCCAGCTTGACCTCCGGACGGACAGGGTCGATGATTCCCGTTAAGCCGAGGAACGTCATATTACACTCAAGCGTTGTCGTGTCCGACATGTCGGGCAGTGCGTCATAGTCACGCATTGCCGCGCCGAGAACACGCAGAGCCTTTGCCGCCATTGCGCGGTTTGCATTCGTGACCGATTCGCGGAGCTCGTCAGTCAGCGGGACGATATTGCCGTCAACGGCAATCGTGTCGCAGAAAGACAAAATGACATCCGGTGCGCCCGTCGTATACTGACGCGCGGAGCCGTCATAGTCATGAATCGTGCTCATCATCTTGCGCGAGGAGTCGAACGGGAGCTCGCCGATACGCTTATGCTCGCTCTGCGAGTAGCGCATGCCGAATTCCTTTTGCGCAATCTGCGTCGGGTCGCCGATGTATTTTACTTCGCCCTCTTCTGTTGTGACCTCAACGTCGTTGCAGAAGAACATTGCCTCGGCAAGTAAATGCTCGGAGCCGAAATGCTCTACAACCGTCATCTTATTCTGCGTGAGTGTACCCGTTTTGTCGGAGCAGATGACCTGTGTACAACCAAGTGTTTCAACAGCCGTCAGACGGCGGATAATTGCATTACGCGAGGACATACGCGTGACACCAATCGACAGCAGAACCGTGACGACGACCACAAGACCCTCCGGAATTGCGGCGACGGCAAGGCTTATTGCGGTCAACAGAGCCTCAAACACATGTCCGCCGGAAAATCCGCCGTTGCGAATTACAGTGAATATGAAAATGAATGCGCAGATGCCGAGAACGGCGATGGAGAGAACTTTGCTCAGCCCCGCAAGCTTCTTTTGGAGTGGAGTTGCCTCCTCCTCATTCGAGGCGAGGATTGTTGCAATCTTACCAATCTCTGTATCCATACCGATGGCGGTGACTACACCCTCCGCACGGCCGTAAGACACCGATGTGCCCATATACGCCATACATGTGCGGTCGCCGAGCGGAACGTCCTTTTCACCCTCCGCCATAAGAGCCGCGGTCTGCTTTTCAGCCGGAACGGATTCGCCCGTGAGCGCCGCCTCCTCAATCTTTAAGCTTACAGCGTCGATTATGCGCATGTCCGCCGGGACTGCGTCGCCGGCCTCCATTATTACAATGTCGCCGGGGACGAGCTGCTCTGACGGGATTACCGTTACAACTCCGCCGCGGCGTACGCGGGTCTGCGCGAGTGACATTTTTTGCAGCGCCTCAATCGCTTTTTCCGCCTTGCTCTCCTGAAAAATGCCGAGAACTGTATTCAGGACGACAACGACGAGAATAATGCACATGTCGGCAATCTCATGAAACGCGCCGGATAATATTGCCGCGCCGATTAGAACGAGAACCATCGGGTCGGAAATCTGACCCCAAATGCGGAGAAAAATGCTCTTTTTCTTGCCCTCTGCAAGGCGGTTCGGTCCATACTTTGCCTCGCGCTCGGCGACGGCGGATTCGCTTAGTCCGTCACGCGAGGTGCTAAGCTCTGCTAAAACCTCTGCCGTTTCGTGTTGATAGTGCTTCAATTATAATTCCTCCTAACATAATCGCGGCGCCGTAACACCGTGTTACGTGAGTCTGGCGTATTAAGGAGACACCAATCAATCCGCACAGCACGCCGCGCGATTTGATGTATTGTTGGCGTATCCACCGCTCTTTACGGTTAGCTACTCCCCCACTTATTCGTACAATATTATATATGAACAAGGCCGCGCCGTCAATTAAGAATCCATTAAAATAACCATTTTTACAAAATTATGGTAGTTTACACTCGATTTAATTTGTTACGGATTTGAAAACAATGTCAACAACAACTATATTTGTTGTTGACATTATCGCAGAGCGGTGGTAAATTACGGTTAGCACTCTAAGCGGTCGACTGCTAAAATTGATTGGACTTTGCACTCGCACCGCACACAACGATTGACTTTGAAGGCGGTGAGGATGTTGGAGCTTCAAAATCGAAGCCGTGAGATACTGCGCGAAATTATTGACCGCTATGTCGATACGGCGGAGCCGGTGAGCTCGAAATCCATATCGGCTTCAATGTCGCTATCGCCGGCGACAATTCGTAACGAGATGGCGGCGCTTGAGGAAGCCGGGCTTCTGGAACAGCCGCATACCTCTGCCGGGCGGATTCCGACGGCTTCGGGCTATCGGCTATACGTCGACGGGCTTATGCGGCGGCATCGGCTTTCAATTGAGGAGTCGGAAAAACTCAACCGCGAGCTCGCGCGGCGCGTTGTTGAGCTTGACCGCATTATCGCTTACGCGGGGCAGGTTGCCTCGCGCCTGACGAGCCTTCCGGCGTACGCGCTGACACGGGCGCGCGTCGAGATTACGGCGCGGCGGTTTGATATTATTGAGGTCGACCCGCAGAGCTTTATTCTTGTCGTTATGCTCGACAATGAGGTCGTCAAAAACAAGCTGTTTCACACGCCGCAGGCTGTTCCCGACGGGTTTTTGCAGAAGGTGTCTATGCTTTTGAATTCCTCGTTTGCAGGGGTCACAGAGGCGGGAATTACGGAGGCGCTTATCCTGTCCGCGGAGCGGGCGAGTGTTGATAAACTCGGCGTTTTTGCCGTTATTGCACGGTTTTTGATTGAAATTCTCTCCGAGACGGCTCAGTCGGGTCACGTTGTATCCGGTGGGGCGCGGCTCTTGGAACATCCGGAGTTTCGTGACGCGGAAAAGGCGCAGAAGCTTCTGAGTTTTATTGAGGATGAGGTTGCGCTTATGGCTCTGCCGACACCGGACGGCGGCGCGTCGACGAAGATTACGATAGGCTCTGAAAACCTCGCGGCGGAGCTTCGTGATTCCAGCGTTGTGGTGACGCGATTCGGGCTCGGCGATGATACGGAGCTTTTGCTAGGTGTTGTCGGTCCGACGCGAATGGATTACTCACGCGTTGTGACGAAATTGCAATATCTTGCGCAGGGTCTGACGGGCGGATTATCGCCGCCGGGAAGGCTTCCGGACGGGATTTCTGAGCCGGATGATTAACTATAAATATTACAAATGAGGTGAGATGATTGGCATCAAAAAAGAATGCGAACCCCGAAAATGTGAATCCGGAAGAGAACATCGACACAGCAGAGGCGGTCGACACCGCCGCGGATGTTGAAATTGTTGAGGAGGCTGCGGCGGAGCCGACCTCCGACGAGCTGATTGCCGCTGAGCGCGACAAGTATTTGCGCCTTGCGGCAGAGTACGACAACTATCGCAAGCGGAGCGCAAAAGAGCGTGAAATGATTTCGACTGACACGCGCGCCGACACGGTTGCACGACTTTTGCCGGTTTATGATAATCTATTGCGCGCGCTGGCGACACCGTGCGCGGACGAGGAGTTTTTTAAGGGTATTGAGATGACGCTGACGCAGTTTCGCGAGTTGCTTGCGGGGCTCGGCGTTGAGGAGATTCCCGCCGTCGGCGAGAAGTTTAATCCCGACCTGCACAACGCAGTTTCACAGGTTGACAATCCCGATTTTGACTCGGGCGCAATCGTTTTGGAGTTCCAGCGAGGCTTTATTCTGAACGGACGGGTGATTCGGCATTCCGTTGTTCAGGTTAATAATTAGGACAATTCTGCTGCTTTGCAGCTATTAAATTTTAATGTTATGCGCGCCGCCGGTGAACGGCGAAAAAGCGCAGAGGATTACTGTAGGAGGTAAAATACAATGGGTAAAATTATTGGTATTGATTTAGGTACGACCAACTCGTGCGTCGCCGTCATCGAGGGCGGCGAGCCGACTGTTATCACGAACGCGGAGGGTGCGCGCACGACTCCGTCGGTTGTTGCGTTTTCGAAAGAGGGCGAGCGTATGTGCGGCGCTGTCGCAAAGCGTCAGGCGGTCACGAATCCCGACCGCACGATAAGCTCTATCAAGCGCGAGATGGGTACGGGATTTAAGGTCGCGATTGACGATAAAAATTATACTCCGCAAGAGATTTCGGCGATGGTTCTGCAAAAGCTGAAAGCCGACGCGGAGGCGTATCTCGGCACGAAGGTTACCGAGGCGGTTATCACCGTTCCGGCGTACTTCACAGACAGTCAGCGTCAGGCGACAAAAGACGCGGGACGCATTGCGGGACTTGATGTTAAGCGTATCATCAACGAGCCGACTGCCGCCGCGCTTGCGTACGGTATCGACAAGGAAGATGAGCAGAAAATTATGGTCTATGACCTCGGCGGAGGTACGTTTGATGTGTCCGTTCTTGAAATTGGCGACGGCGTTATCGAGGTTCTTGCGACGGCAGGTAACAACCGCCTCGGCGGAGATGATTTTGACGAGTGTATCGTTAATTATCTGCTTTCTGAGTTCAAAAAGTCGAATGGTGTTGACCTTGCGCTCGATAAGTTGGCGCTTCAGCGCCTGCGTGAGGCAGCGGAGAAGGCGAAATGTGACCTTTCCGGTGTTACATCGGCGAACATCAATTTGCCGTACATTACGGCGGACGCAACGGGGCCGAAGCACCTTGATATGACGCTGACACGCGCGAAGTTTAATGAGCTCACGGCACACCTTGTTGAGCGTACGTTGGAGCCGGTTAATCAGGCTCTTCGGGATTCCGGTTTGTCGCCGAATCAGCTGTCGAAGGTTCTGCTTGTCGGTGGTTCGACGCGTATTCCCGCCGTTCAGGACGCGGTTAAGTCAATTACGGGCAAGGATCCGTTCCGCGGCATTAATCCAGATGAGTGCGTTGCTGTCGGTGCGGCGATTCAAGCCGGTGTGCTCGGCGGCGATGTTGAGGGGATTTTGCTTCTTGACGTTACGCCTCTGTCGCTCGGTATTGAGACGATGGGTGGTGTGTTCACGCGCCTAATTGACCGCAACACGACGATTCCGTCGAAGAAGTCGCAGGTGTTCTCGACCGCGGCGGATAATCAGACCTCTGTCGAAGTTAATGTTCTTCAGGGCGAGCGCGAGATGGCGCAGTACAACAAGTCGCTCGGTAAATTCCACCTCGACGGAATTGCGCCGGCGCGCCGCGGTGTGCCGCAGATTGAGGTTACATTCGATATCGACGCAAACGGTATTGTTAATGTATCTGCAAAGGACCTCGGTACGGGGCGCGAGCAACATATTACGATTACGAGCTCGACTAATCTGTCGAAGGACGATATCGAAAAAGCCGTCAAGGACGCGGAGCAATATGCCGCCGAGGACGCGGCGCGTAAAGAGGAAGTCGACACGCGCAACGGTGCGGATCAGATTGTTTATCAGAGCGAAAAGACGCTTGAGGAGCTCGGAGATAAGGTCGATGCGGCTGACAAGCAGTCGATTGAGGACGGTATCGCAAAGGTGAAAACGGCGATGGAGGGGACCGACATTGCGGCGATTAAAGCCGCGACGGAGGAGCTTCAAAAGGCGTTTTATGCGGTGTCCGAGAAGCTGTATGCTCAGCAGGGCGGCGACCCGAATGCCGCCGCAGGCGGTGCGGGATATGCGGCTCCAGAGGGCGATTTTGTCGACGCGGATTATGAGGTCGTTGACGACGACAGCGCAGAGTAAAAATGGCTGACAAGAGAGATTATTACGAGTCGCTCGGCATTCAAAAAGGTGCGTCGGACGACGAGATAAAGAGAGCATACCGCAAGGCCGCGAAGAAATATCACCCCGACGTGAATCCCGGTAACACCGAGGCGGAGGCGCGCTTTAAAGAGGTCAATGAGGCTTACGAAGTCCTGTCTGATGATGATAAAAAGGCTCGGTACGACGCATACGGACACGCCGGCGTTGACCCGAATTTCGGCGGCGGAGGCGGCGGGTTCGGTGGCGGATTTGACGTCGATTTCGGAGACATATTCGGCTCGATTTTCGGCGGAGGGCGGACGCAGACGCGGTCGCGTACGGCTCCGCAAAAGGGTGACCGCATAAATGCGCAGACGGAGATAACCTTTGAGCAGGCGGCGTTCGGCGTTGAGAAGGAAATCGAAGTTTCGCGTATTGAAGCCTGCGATACCTGCCACGGTAGCGGCGCGAAAGAGGGCACGCACCCCGAGCGGTGCAGTAACTGTAACGGTACGGGTGTTGTGGTCGAGCAGAGGCAGACCGTTTTTGGAATTATGCAGTCGCAGACCGACTGCCCGAGGTGTCAGGGGCGCGGCAAGGTGATTCACTCGCCCTGTGAAAAGTGCCGCGGTGCGGGGCGTGTGCGCCGCCGCCGCAAGATTACCGCGAAGATTCCCGCCGGTATTGACCACGGGCAGACGCTTAACATACGCGGGCAGGGTAATGCCGGTGTGAACGGCGGCGAATCGGGTGATTTGTATTTGACGATTGCGGTTAAGCCGCACGATTTGTTTGAGCGCGTCGGTAATTCCGTGACGCTTGAGATTCTGATTTCCGTCACTCAGGCGGTGCTCGGTGCGGATATTGAGGTTCCGACGCTTGACGGGCCGGTGCGCTATTCTGTTCCGGCGGGAACGCAGACGGGAACCGTTTTTCGCTTGAAAGACAAGGGGATTCCGAGTTTGCGCAATGGCTCGCGCGGGGACGAATTTGTGACGGTTAAGATTCAGACTCCGACGAAGCTTACGGCGCGTCAGCGCGAGCTGTATGAGGAGCTTGCCGCGACGCTTGCGGAGGAGCCTCCGGAAAAAGGCCGACGGAAAAAGCGTAAATAAGTACAGTTTTCAGACCCTGTTCGCGATTTTAGCGCGGGTAGGGTCTTTTTGCGCGATTTCGCGCTTGACAGCATGCGCCAAATCAGTGTAAAATTAGCAGTTAGAATTACGCAATACGAATGTTATTGCGGGGCTTCGGCTCCGCTGAAAGGAATTTTATATGAAGCTTGGAATTGTGGGTCTGCCGAATGTCGGTAAATCGACCCTTTTTAACGCGATTACATCTGCGGGCGCGGAGAGCGCAAACTATCCGTTCTGTACAATCGACCCAAATGTCGGCGTTGTTGCTGTGCCGGATTCGAGGCTCGACTTTTTGCGCGACCTGTACTCGCCGAAGAAGTTTACGCCGGCGGTTATCGAATTTGTTGATATCGCGGGGCTTGTGCGCGGTGCGTCCAAGGGTGAGGGGCTTGGCAACAAGTTTCTGTCAAACATCCGTGCGACGGATGCGATTATTCACGTTGTGCGTTGCTTTGACGATGACGACGTTATTCACGTTGAGGGCGGCGCCGATCCGGCGCGCGACATTGATATTATCAACCTTGAGCTGATTCTTGCCGATATGGAGATGGCGGAGCGGCGACTTGACCGTGCGCGGAAAGCCTTGAAAAGCGGCGACAAGAAAGTCGCGCGTGAGGTTGAGGTCATTGAGCGGCTTGTTGAGCATTTTAACAGCGGAAAATCCGCGCGTACCTTCGACGGCGACGAGGAGGAGATGGCGCTTCTTGCGCAATCCGAGTTCCTGTCGCTAAAGGCGATTATTTACGCCGCCAACTGCGACGAGGACGGTATTGCAAGCGGTGCGGAGGCGAATCCGTATGTTAAGATTGTGCGCGAAATTGCTGCGGTGGAGGGCTCTGCCGTGATTCCGATTTGCGCGAAAACAGAGCAGGAGATTTCGACGCTTGACCCGGAGGAGCGCGGTATGTTCCTCGAAGAGCTTGGAATTTCGGAGTCGGGGCTTGACCGCTTGATTGTTGCATCTTACGATTTGCTCGGTTTGATTAGCTATCTGACCGCCGGTGAGGACGAGGTTCGCGCTTGGACTATTCGGCGCGGTACGAAGGCTCCGCAGGCGGCGGGGAAAATTCATACCGATTTTGAGCGCGGTTTTATTCGCGCTGAGGTTGTCGCGTTCGACGACCTGAAAGACATTGGAACGATTGCAAACGCACGCTCAAAAGGTCTGCTTCGCAGTGAGGGCAAGGAGTACGTCATGCGTGACGGCGATATCGTGAACTTCCTGTTTAACGTATGAGTACGGTTTCGTCGAGCGAGGGTACCACGAGGGCGCGGTCGCCGAGGATTGACCTTATTGACGCGGCGCGCGGATTTTCGGTGATTCTTATGGTTATCCACCATTTTCTGTTCGATTTGGTGGATTTCCTCGGTGCGCCGATTTGGCTGTTTTATAACCCTGTTTTTAATGTCTTGCAGGCGATTTTTGCGGGGCTGTTTATCTTTCTGTGCGGGGTTTCGTCGCGCTTTTCGCGCTCGAACCTCAAGCGCGGCGGGAAAACTGCCGCGGCGGCGCTTGCGATTTCGGTCGTGACGTATTTTATGGGTATGCCGATTTTGTTCGGGATTTTGCACCTTCTTGCGGTATGTATGATTCTGTACGGCTTGTTGGGGCGGTGGATTGAGCGGATTTCACAAAAAATCGCGCCGTTTTTGTGGATTGTGCTGATTGTTCTGTCGGCTCTTGCGGTGGCGCGGATTCCGGCGTGGAGCGAGCATGTCTGGGCGCTCGGCTGGACGACTGAGGCGTTTTTCTCTGCCGATTATTTTCCGATTTTCCCGTGGGTTTTCGTATTCCTGCTCGGAACTTGGGCGGGTGAGCCGATTCGTGAGCGCAAGCTTCCGAAGTGGTTTTACGAGAAGAAGGCTCCGCTTTTTGCGCGGGCCGGGAGGCATTCGTTTTTGATTTATCTTGCGCATCAGCCGATTTTGTACGGATTGACTATGCTTATTTTGAAGATACGGGGGTGATTTTGTGAGCCGTAAGACACTTGAGGACTTGAAACCCGGCGAATCCGCCGTTATTACTTCCGTCGGAAACACGCGCGGTGCGGTTAAGCGGCGCTTAATCGACATGGGGCTCACGCCAGGAACGAGCGTATACATTAAGAAAATTGCTCCGTTCGGTGACCCCGTTGAGGTGCGAATTCGCGGGTATGAGCTGTCGCTCCGCCGTGAGGATTTGTCGCAGATACACGTCGGCAAGGAGCCGCCGGAGCGTCGTCGCCGTGAGGCGAAAATCGCATATCCCGCGCGAAAGCTCACCGCGGAGACGCTTGAGCGTATGCTCCGTCATCACGAGCACGAGATGGACGAGCACTCGGTTGTCCACGATGTTCACGCGCACGACCGCCGCCGTATGACCGTTGCGCTTGCGGGGAATCCGAACTCCGGAAAGACGACGCTTTTTAACGCGCTGACCGGCGCGAATCAGTACGTCGGTAACTGGCCGGGCGTTACAGTCGAGAAAAAAGAGGGTACAGCAAAACACGGGCGGCACGAGATTACGGTCGTCGATTTGCCCGGCGTTTACAGCCTTTCCCCATACAGCATGGAGGAGATTGTGTCGCGGGATTACATCATCGGCTCTGCCGAGGCGGAGCCGCCCGACGCGATTATCAACATCATCGACGCGACGAATATTGAGCGCAATATGTATCTGACGATTCAGCTTTTAGAGCTTGAGCGCCCTATGGTTATTGCTCTTAATTTTATGGATGAGCTTCGTGCATCCGGCGGGGAGATTGATGTTCGTGCGCTATCGCGCGAGCTTGGGATTCCCGTTGTGCCGATTACGGCGAAAACCGGCGAGAATCTGCACGAGCTTCTACACGTAACGCACCGCGCGATACATGTGGGTTACACAATTGAGCCGGATGACCTGTACGATGGGTTTACGCACTACATACACCACCGCATTGATGAGGAGATTCACGATTATGCTCATGCGGCGCGGCTTCCGGCGCATTGGGCTTCTATCAAGTTGCTTGAGGGCGACGCGATTGTTGAAAAGGCGCTCGGATTGCCCGACGCGGCACGGAAATCCGTTGCGGAAATCGCGCGGGAGTACGAGGAGGCGCACGAGGGGCTCGGTGACCGCGAGACGCTGATTGCCGATTCGCGTTACCGCTATATTGAGCGGATTGTCGAGCGCTCTGTGAAGTACGGCGCGACGGCTCCCGCAGAGGAGCGTAGCGACCGCATAGACAAAATCGCGACGCACCGCATTTTTGCGATTCCGGCGTTCTTAGTGATGATGTTTTTGATGTTTACGCTGACGTTCGGGCCGGTCGGCGCGTTCCTGTCTGACGGCGTTGGCGCGCTTATGGATGGACTTGCCTTTGTCGCCGGCGAGTGGCTTCTGGGGCTTGACGTTGCGCCGTGGCTTGTGAGCCTTATTGCGGACGGAATTATTACCGGGGTGGGCGGCGTTTTGACGTTCCTGCCGCAGATTGCGCTATTGTTTTTGTGTCTGTCAATCCTTGAGGATTCGGGGTATATGGCTCGCGCGGCGTTTATTATGGACCGTTTGCTGAGGCGATTTGGGCTGTCCGGTAAGGCGTTTATTCCGATGTTGATGGGGTTCGGCTGTACTGTACCTGCGATCATGGGTGCACGGACGATGGAAAACGAAAAAGACCGCCGTATGACAATTCTGCTTGTGCCGTTTATGTCCTGTTCCGCGAAGCTGCCCGTTTATGGGCTTCTTGCGTCGGCGTTTTTCGGGCGGTTTGCGGGGCTTGTTGTATTTGGATTGTACGTTTTTGGAATGCTTCTTGGTATTATATCGGGGATTATATTCAAAAAACTGATTTTTGCCGGTGAGCCGGCGGCGTTCGTTATGGAGCTTCCGCCGTACCGCATGCCGAGCCTTAAAAATACTGCTATGCACGTCTGGGAGCGCGTTCGCGGATTCGTTGTGCGTGCCGGTACGCTTATCCTTATTATGTCCGTTGTGCTGTGGTTTTTGCAGAGCTTTGATGGCTCGCTGAGGCTTACGGATAATATTTCTGCGAGCCTGCTGGCGAGGTTTGGCTCTGCGATTGCGCCGATTTTTAAGCCGCTTGGCTTCGGGAACTGGCAAGCCGCTGTTGCAATACTCACGGGGCTTATTGCGAAGGAAGCCGTAGTTGCGTCGATGTCCGTTTTTTACGGGTTCTCTCTAACGGCGGGCTCTGCCGCTGTTGCCACCGCGATGACCGGTTTTTCGCCCGCAGTCGCGCTTGCGTTCCTCGTATTCATCCTGCTGTACGTGCCGTGCGTCGCCGCCGTCGCCGCGATTTATCGCGAAATGAACAGCCTTAAATGGACCGCGTTTTCCGTGGCATGGCAAATCGGTGTTGCCTATGTGTGCGGTATTCTTGTATTCTTTGTGGGGCGGTTAGTGTTTTAATTGACATTACGCCGCTTATGCTTTAAAATAACGAGGCAAGTAAATCAGGCAACCGCGGGGGTGCGGCGAAAGCCGCCTCATCGAGGAAAGTCCGGGCTCCATAGGGCGAGGATAACGGGTAACACCCGCCGTCGGCGACGACAGGACAAGTGCAACAGAAATAGACTACCCACAGGGCTTCGCGCCCTGCGGGAAAAGGTGGAAAGGTGAGGTAAGAGCTCACCCGACGGTGCGGAGACGCGCCGCCGCTGTAAACTCTATCCGGAGCAACACCGTGTAGGAGCTACGTTTAATCGTAAGGTTTGCCCGACCGCTCCGAGAGGTGGCATTGAGGCAGTCAGTAATGGCTGTCCCAGATAGATGGTTGCTCAACGACAGAATCCGGCTTACCGATTTGCTTGTAACACAACGGCTCCGCCCGAAAGGGTGGAGCCGTTGTGTGTAGTTTATATGAATGAAATTACCTATTTTACGTTGAGGGGAGTATATTTTCGCGCAAATTAGTAAAAATATTTATTAAAGCGGTAGTGAATTTGTTTGCTATGTTACCTTTTGCATATTAAGTAAATGCAGAGGGGGGCCTATTTTATGGAGTACTATATTAACTATTTGCGCGGATTGCGTGAAGATCACGACAAGACACAGAGAGAAATTGCGGAGTTATTAGGGACATCGCAGACTATGTATGCCCGCTACGAGCGCGGGGCGAACGAAATGCCGATACGTCACCTCATAACGCTATGCAGATACTACGATGTCTCGGCGGATATTGTTTTGGGATTGGAACAGGTTAGAGGCTGAGGTTCTGTGGTGGAGGCGTCGGAGTGGTGTGCGATTTTGGAGTTCAGTTTGCCTCCGGCAGCACCTTTTTGTGTCGACAAAAAGGTGGAAAAGCGATTAGGGAATCGCGGGTTCCCTAAAACCCTCCCATGGATTGATATTTCGCTCGCTTGTGCCGCTCGGGCTTGGCGCGTGCTTGCCGCTCCCGCGGCGACACTGCGGTGGTACTATCAAGAGCGAGCTCATCGTGGTTTTCGCCCGAAGGGTCGTTTTTGGCGAAGCTGTTCTGTTATGTTTCCGCCGACCCTTTCGATGTTTTGCTCTGCAAAACATCCATAAGCGAAGCTACCCGGAGGGCGATGATTTGCGCATTTAAGTTTTGGACGCAAGAGATTGCTAATTCGCTGAAGTCTTGCGTTTTTGCTAACGTTCCGGTTTTTGTGACGGTTAGTGCCGCGAAAGAATTGCGGGTTGCAGTGTCGCCAGCCCCTCGTATGAAAAGGCGGAAGTTTGAAACCGCAGGTTTCAATCGTTTTTCCGCTCTTTTTGCGACCCAAAAGAGTGCCGCCGGAGACACTCGAATAATTAGGAAAAACGCGATTACCTCACAAGCTCCCCGCAAAAGACGTGGCGAAGTAGCGCAATGCGTCTACCGCGTGGGTTATGCTGTGAGGCGTTTTTGCGCAGTCGCCGGGGTGAGCGGGGTCGGATTCGATAGCTCGTAAATCCGAAATCAGACCGCGGCATGTGCCGAAAAACTTGAGCTTTACACTATCGCCGTTGCCGCGCAGGAGTTGCTTTATCTGCATGTGTCCGTGAATTCGTGCGTTTGACGCGCGAATCAGCGGAACTCCGCTGCGGGCGAAAAGGTCGGACATCGGAATGCCGCTGTCCTTTTGGCGGCTCCACATATCGGGCGGGGCGAATGTGCAGATTATATCTTCGTCCGATAGGGTGCGGCGCAGAATCTCTGCCGCCGCCTCAGACACGACGAGGTTTGGCTGGCGGAGCTCGCGATAGACATGGATTACGCCCTCCGGTGAGACGGCGAACCACAGACATGAGAGCATATCCAGCCCGTAGTCAAAGGCGCGATACCGCGCCCACATGCGCGGAATTTTGAACGGCTCTTCGATATGTCGATTTTCAAGCTCTGTAAAGTATGTGCCGGAGAGCACGTCCCATTTGCCGTAGCGGTAGGCGTCACGTATGTGCTCCGGCAGTTGTTCTAACTGCTGTAAATACGCGGGGGAGGAGGCGAGTAGGTGCTTATTATCCTCGACAGACGCGAAGATAAATGAATAATCGGCGGGGTTTTCGCCGACCTGAAAATCGCGCGTGATGAACAGCCGCTTTACCCACGCGTGACCGACCCCGCCGGGGTTGCACGTTAAGTAAAAGCGCTTTGGCGCTGATGAAACTCCGCGCAGGCATCCGCCTAAGTAACGGAACGCGCGCTCGGTGAACTGAGTTGCCTCGTCTATGAAAATCCAGTCGTACTCAAGTCCCTGATAATCGCGCTCTGCCGTTGTGGTGCGGTAGTGTCCAAACTTAATGACGGAACTGTTGAAAAAGTGGAGTGTGTGCTCTGTGCCGTTATACCGCGCGACAGAGTCGGGCAAGAGCGCACGAAGCGGACGAATGTGATTCTGAGTTAGCTCGCCGTACGTGCGGCGGACAATCAGAATGCGGATTCCGCGATAACGAAGCGCGCCCATAACCGCCTTTGTGCGTACAGCGTGCGTCTTGCCGCCGCCTTTCGCTCCGCCGTATGCTGTGTACAATGTGCGGCTGTTATAAAACTGCATTTGCTTCGGATTTGCCGTTCCGAGGTCGAGTGTGATATTTTGTTTCATGCCAATTCCTCCTTTTCCGCGTGAATATACGAAAACATGTGAAAAAGGCAAGAAAAAGGAACGATTTTGAGGCTTGACAGACGTGATATAATATCTGTTACGACTTGTATTGAAGTCGAACACAAAACTTATAAGGAGGAAGCGGCATATGGCAGCACAGAAAAACGTCGAGCAAATTACGCCCATGGACACAGATTTTGCCCAGTGGTACACCGATGTTGTTACACGAGCAGAGCTGATTGGCTATTCGGGCGTGAAAGGATTTTTCATTCTTCGACCGTATGGTTACGCAATTTGGGAAAATATCCAAGCAGAGCTTGACAGACGATTTAAGGAGCTCGGACATGAGAACGTCTCTATGCCGTTGCTGATTCCGGAGAGTCTTTTACAAAAGGAAAAAGACCACGTTGACGGCTTTGCGCCCGAGTGCGCCTGGGTTACACTCGGCGGTGCGGAGGAGCTTGAAGAAAAGCTATGTATCCGTCCTACCTCGGAGACGCTGTTTTGCGACCATTGGGCGAATACCGTTCGCTCTTGGCGCGACCTGCCGATGTTATACAATCAGTGGTGTAGTGTTTTGCGCTGGGAAAAAACTACGCGCCCGTTTCTGCGTCATCGTGAGTTCTTGTGGCAGGAGGGGCATACGCTCCACGCGACGGCGGAGGAGGCAATCGCCGAGACGGAGCAAATGCTGACCGTCTACGCCGAAACATACGAAAATCTGCTTGCTATGCCCGTCATCAAGGGCGCAAAAACCGAGAAGGAAAAATTTGCCGGTGCGGAGGTCACGTACACCGTTGAGTGTATGATGCACGATGGTAAGGCGTTGCAATCCGGCACGTCGCACTATTTCGGTGACGGTTTTGCAAAGGCATTTGATATTACATTCAGCGATAAAAGCAATAAGCTTGCGTATCCGCACCAAACGTCCTGGGGGTTCACGACGCGCTCGGTCGGCGGAATTATTATGACGCACGGCGACGATAACGGTCTTGTTATGCCGCCGCGTGTGGCTCCGGTGCAGGTTGTAATCGTGCCCGTTGCGGCGCATAAGCCAGGCGTGCTCGACAAGGCGAACGAGGTCTGGGCGCGCTTGAAGAAATCCGGATTACGCGTTAAGCTTGACGATTCGGATAACTCGCCCGGGTGGAAGTTTGCAGAGCACGAAATGCGCGGCGTTCCGCTTCGTATTGAGCTCGGTCCGCGCGATATTGAAGCCGGAAAGTGCGTTGCTGTCCGCCGTCCGGACGGTGAAAAAATCGAGCTTGCGCTTGATGAGCTTGAGGTCCGGATTCCTGCGATTCTTGACGATATTCACGAATTTATGTACGAGAAAGCGAAGCGTAATCTTGTTGAAAACACGCGTCCGGCGACAACGCTCGACGCGGCGAAGGCGATTATCACCGAAAAGGGCGGCTTCATTAAGACTGCTTGGTGCGGTGATGAGGCTTGTGAGCTTGTGATGAAGAACGATGTCGGCGTATCGAGCCGTTGTATCCCGTTTGGGCAGGAGCATATTGCCGATGTCTGTCCGGTTTGCGGAAAGCCCTCAAAACACACTGTTGTTTGGGGCGTGGCGTATTAAGGAAATTAGAGGCTGTCTTGCGAAAGTGTGACAGCCTTGCTATTTTGTATGGAAGTTTTTCGCAGAAAAACTTCGAAAAGGCGGGCGAAAATCTTACCGTATAGTCTTAACAAACACTGCCTTTAGGGTGGTTTATCATAGAGGTAAAACAAAGAAGGCTTAAAAGCCTTCTTTGTTTTAGTCGCCTGATGAGGCGTACATTTCTTCGACGATTTCTAGCCCTTGCTTTAACATCGCGATAGCATTTGTAATTTCTTGTAAAGTGGGGTCTACTTTGTAGAGTTCGTCAATCGTATCGGACATGGTGCAAAGTAATATTGCGTACGCCTTTTTGTAAGTCATGTATCTGTCTCCTTGGATAAGGGGGATTTTATTCCTCTTATATATGATGATTATATCCCCCATAATGAAAATATGCAATAGTCAAATTTTCATTATGGGGGCGATTTTATGATTGTATTCGATAAGCTTTGGGAAACTATGCGCGAAAAAGGGGTTTCAACGTACGCGCTTCGTGAGAAGCATAACATAGATACCCGGACTATTCGGCGTCTGAAAGCTAACGAAAACACCACGACGGATACGCTGAATAACCTCTGTGACATACTTAATTGCAAGCTTTCGGATATTGCGGAGTATGTGAAAGAATAAGCTTTTGGAGCTGTTTTGATGAAAAATAAAACTCTTGAGTGAATTGAGTGCGTTAGGGCGAATTTGCTAAGATTGGCTGTTATAATTCAGCTTTGCTACTTTTCACAGATAGCAGACCACTATCGCTAATCATTATCAGCGTGATATTGGGTACGGAGAGTATCGTGCTTGACATTGTTCACCGCGTTAAACGCAAGGCGAAAATGTAGTCTGAGACCCTCTCGAAAGACGAAATAAGAGTAAAACGGGCCGGAAAGCCCGTTTTTCGCATGAAAATCCTAACAAAAAAGATGATTTTACATTTACAAACTATAGTTCCGTGTGATATTATGAGATTCCTATTACTATTTTCGTTTTCAAAATCTTTTTTGATAGGTGGTACTGATTATGGCTCGTACAAAGAAAACTATGGACGGCAACACCGCCGCCGCCCACGTGGCATACGCTTTTACAGACGTAGCCGCGATTTATCCGATCACGCCCTCGTCCCAGATGGCGGATTGCGTTGATATCTGGGCAGCCGAGGGGCGCGAGAATGTCTTTGGCCAGCAGGTCAAGGTTGTCGAAATGCAATCAGAGGGCGGCGCCGCAGGCGCTGTTCACGGTTCGCTTCTGACAGGCGCGATGACCTCGACGTTTACTGCGTCGCAGGGACTTTTGCTGATGATTCCGAATATGTACAAAATTGCCGGTGAACAGCTTCCGGGCGTTATTCACGTTGCGGCACGTACACTTGCGACACATGCTCTGTCGATTTTCGGCGACCACAGCGACGTTATGTCCTGTCGGCAGACGGGCTTTGCCATGCTCTCCTCTAACTCACCGCAGGAGGCTATGGACCTTGCCGCCGTCGCGCACCTTGCGGCGATTGACTCGTCAATGCCGTTCCTGCACTTCTTCGATGGTTTCCGTACATCGTCCGAAATGCAGAAGATTGAGGCTTGGGATTACGACGTTCTTAAAGGTATGATGGACCTTGATAAGGTCGCGGATTTCCGTAACCGTGCGAATATGCCCGCGCATCCCGTGCTTCGCGGTTCGGCGCAGAACGGTGATATCTTCTTCCAAGCGCGTGAGGCAATTAACAAAAAATACACCGATATTCCGTCCGCAGTCGAAAACGCAATGGCGAAAGTTAATGCGGAAATCGGCACTGATTACGCCCCGTTTAACTACTACGGCGCGCCTGATGCAGAGCGTGTTATTGTTGCGATGGGCTCTGTCTGTGAGACGGCAGAGGAGGTCGTTGACTTCCTGAACGCGCGCGGCGAAAAGGTTGGACTTGTGAAGGTTCGTCTGTACCGCCCGTTCGCGACGGAGCGCTTTATTGCGGCTCTGCCGAAAACCGTTAAGAAAATTGCCGTTCTTGACCGTACAAAGGAGCCGGGCGGCGTTGGTGAGCCGTTGTTCCTTGACGTTATGATGGCGATTGCAACTCAAGGTTCGCCCGATATCTTCGTCGTTGGCGGACGTTACGGGCTTGCATCGAAAGACACGACACCGGGTCAGATTATTGCGGCGTTTACTAACCTTAAGGCGGAACAGCCGAAGAATAACTTCACGCTTGGTATCAATGACGACGTTACAAACCTCTCGCTTCCGATTACCGAGGAGCCGCTGACGACTCCGAAGGATATTATCTCCTGCAAATTCTGGGGCCTTGGCTCTGACGGAACAGTCGGCGCGAACAAGAACTCTATTAAGATTATCGGTGACCACACCGATAAGTCGGCGCAAGCCTACTTCCAATACGATTCGCGTAAGTCGGGCGGCGTGACCATCTCGCACCTGCGCTTCGGCGATTCGCCGATTAAGTCGGCGTACTACGTCAATAAGGCCGATTTTGTCGCCTGTCACAACACGAGCTACCTTGAAAAGTTCGATATGGTGAAGGACGTTAAGCCGGGCGGCGTTTTCCTCGCTAACTGTGCGTGGGGCATTGATGAGCTGACACAGCACCTGCCTGCCTCGTCTAAGAAGTACATCGCTGAAAATGATATTAAGGTCTACACCGTTGACGCGGTGAAAATTGCAAAGGATATCGGGCTCGGCAACAAGACAAACGCGATTTTGCAAGCCGCGTTCTTTAAACTCTCTAAAATTCTGCCGATTGATGACGCGAAAGAGTACATGGAAAAGGCAGTTCGCGATACATACGGACGCAAGGGCGACAAAATTGTCAACATGAACATCCGCGCCATCGAGGCCGGTCTGAACGAAATTGTTGAAATTGCCGTTCCGGATAGCTGGAAAACGCCCTCCGTTGACGCGGTTCCGGTCGCTGCCGCGACTGACCGTCCCGATATGGCGGCGTATATCGAAAATATCATGACCCCGATGAACAATATGCGCGGCGATTCACTGCCTGTTTCTGCGTTCCTTGATACGGAGAGCGGCTCGCTTCTGCCGGCAGGTACTTCCGCATTCGAAAAGCGCGGTATCGCGAGCGAAGCCCCCATGTGGAAGTCCGAAAACTGCATTCAGTGTAACCGTTGCTCCTACGTCTGCCCGCACTCTGTCGTGCGCCCGTTTGCACTCGACAAGGCGGAGCTTGATGCGGCCCCGAAGGACTTTAAGAGCATTAAAATGCTCGGCAAGGGTAATGAGGAGCGTTCGTACTCTATCTGCATTTCCTCTCTCGACTGCACGGGTTGCGGTTCCTGCGCGAACGTCTGCCCGGCGAAGAATAAGGCTCTCGAAATGAAGCCGATTGAAGAGGCGACAGCAGAACAGACACTGTATGACTACGCATTCGCGAATGTCTCCGAAAAGGATACTGGTTTTGCCGCGGATACCGTTAAGGGCAGTCAGTTCCTACAGCCGCTGCTTGAGTTCCCGGGCGCGTGCGCCGGCTGCGGTGAGACCCCGTATGCGAAGCTCGTTACACAGCTGTTCGGTGACCGTATGTACATCGCAAACGCAACCGGTTGCTCGTCAATCTGGGGCGGTTCGGCCCCGAGTACGCCGTACACAGTTAACAATAAGGGACGCGGCCCTGCCTGGGCGAACTCCCTGTTTGAGGATAACGCCGAATTCGGTTTCGGTATGGCAACGGCAGGCAAACAGCGCCGTGATGGTCTGATTGCTCTCGTTCAGAAGCTGTTGACGCATGAGTGGATGGGCGCTGATAGCCCGCTCCGTGCGGCGGCTCAGAAGTGGCTCGACGCTGCAAACGACGGCGAAGCCTCGAAGGTTGCGGCGGACGAGTTTGTTGCGGCGCTTGAGTGGGCGACGACCTTCTCTGACGAGGAGATGACGCGCTTTAAGTCGAACAAGGAGATGTTCGATAAGTACTGGGATAAGGAAAAAGACCAGTGCAAGTGCGACCTGTGCGCGATGAGCCGCGAGATTCTTGCGAAAAAGGATCTGCTTATCAAGCCGAGCTTTTGGATTTTCGGCGGCGACGGATGGGCGTACGATATCGGTTACGGCGGACTTGACCACGTTATCGCCTCGGGCGAGAACGTGAATATCCTCGTATTTGATACGGAGGTTTACTCTAACACCGGCGGTCAAGCCTCAAAGGCGACACCGACGGGTGCGGTGGCTCAGTTTGCCGCCTCCGGTAAGGTCGTCAAGAAGAAAGACCTTGCGCAGATTGCAATGAGTTACGGTTACGTCTACGTCGCGCAAATCGCGATGGGCGCAAGCTATGAGCAGACGCTGAAAGCAATCATTGATGCCGAGAGCTATGACGGTCCGTCCATCATTATCGCCTATGCACCGTGTATTAATCACGGAATGGGCGTTGGAATGGGTAACTCTATCCTTGAGACGAAAAAGGCAGTGGATGCGGGATACTGGAATATGCTTCGCTATGACCCGCGCCTTGCACTTGAGGAGAAGAATCCGCTTATGATTGACAGTAAGGCTCCGACGGAGAGCTATCGTGACTTCATTATGGGTGAGGTTCGTTATTCGTCACTCGCACGCAGTTTCCCGGAACGCGCGGAGGAGCTGTTTACGCAGGCGGAGAAGACCGCTAAGGCGAGATATGAGAGCCTTATTAAGCAAAAGGAAATGCTGGATTAATTGATAAAATCCGCCGCCCAATATCGGGCGGCGGATTTTTATTAGCATTGTTGTATTATTGGACCTCGCTGTCCATATGAATGCGTGAGCCAGTGGCTCCGCGTTGACCTTGATATTTGCCTCTGTACGGGTTTTGTGCATACTCGTCGAGTTGCGCGAACACTAACTGCCCGACGCGGCGGCCTGTCTGAAGCTCGACAGCGCACCGATTGGCATTGAATATCTCAAGCGTTATCTCGCCCTCAAACCCCGGATCGACCCAGCCGGCATTTTGAATGAACAATCCGAGCCGCCCGATGGAGCTGCGACCCTCAACAAACGCCGTCAGATTGTCGGGGAGCTTGAAATACTCCATCGTTGTTGCGAGCACGAACTGACCCGGAAGCAACACGTAGCGGTCGGCGGTTAGGGTCTTATATTTGATGTTGCTTGTCAGAGAAATCATGCTGTCGGGCGAGTCCTCAACTATGCTGAACGTGTTGCCGAGGCGGACATCGACGCTTGCAGGTTGAATCTGATTTTGCTCCAACGGGGATATTTCGAGGCTTCCTGCCTCAAGCATTTTTTGGATGGTTTTATCGGATAGTATCATGTCACGCCCTCCGCTTATTTTGATTTTTGCCATTATATCACGCGGGCAGATGAAATGCAACGCCAGCGGAGACGCGAAAATTCGAAATTTGCTCTTGAAATTTCCGGAATCGTGAGTTATAATGATTTGCGCACACTTGCGGAATGCGGTTCGCCTCAATCGCAAGGGAAGCTTAATTTGCACCTGCCGGTGTGATGGAATGGTAGACGTAGGGGACTCAAAATCCCCCGCTCGCAAGGGCGTGCCGGTTCGAGCCCGGCCACCGGCACCAGAGCCAACCATACAGCTCAATTGTTTGAGTCTGTGCGGTTGGCTCTTTCAATATCGGCGAAGCCGATATTGGCGGCTGTATCTATTTTTGTGGACATCATTTGAAATTTGTTGCGCTCCCGATGATAGGAGTGATTTGTTTTAATTGGGATTGTTGCAAGGCGGATTCTGTCGCGTTGCGGGGAATGCTAGAAGTACGTATGAGCCTTTGTCGAACCACAAAAGAATATGCAAATTGCACAGAAATCGCTTGACGCACATTTGAATTTCTGTTATAATTTTAAAATCGAAGCAATGGATGAACTCTGCCGAAGCCCTACGGCGAATAACTCCGCAAAGAGAGAGCTTGGATAGAATTTGGCTTGTGGCACTCTTTTTGCTTGCAGGCGTTGCCGGGAGTCTCTGATTGCACGAGAAATGGCGGGTATTCAAAAATAAACATATTAAAATATCCGGGCGATAGCCGGGAGAAAACACAAGAGGAGGATTTTCAAATGCTTACACCAAAGCAGAACATGCGCGAAACTATAAAGGGCGGAAACCCAGACCGATTCGTAAACCAGTTCGAGGCAATTGCACTCCTATTCCATCCGTTTATGATGTCGTCGCCCTCGGCGGCGAGAGGGCAGGAAAATGTTGTTAACGCCTGGGGCGTTACTAACTCCTGGCCGGAAAATGTTCCGGGTGGATTCCCTGTTCACACTCCGGATAAAATTGTCGTAAAAGACATTGAGCGTTGGAGTGAGTACGTCAAGGCTCCCAACCTGAAGTTTACTGACGAGCAGTGGGGCATCTTCAAAGAGCAGTATGACGCAATTGACGGCAATCTCGCTTACAAGGCGACATTTGTGGCTCCGGGTCTTTTTGAGCAGACGCACCACCTTTGCGGTATGGCTCAGGCGCTTGAGTATTATGCGCTTAACGAGGACGAAATGAAGGACATGATTAAGCTTCTGACCGATTGGGAGCTTGAGCTTGCCGAGGGTATCTGCAAAAACCTCAAGCCCGACGCAATTTTCCATCATGACGACTGGGGCAGCGAGAAGAGCACATTCCTTAGCCCCGCTATGTTTGCCGACTACTTCGTAGAGCCGTACAAGCAGATATATAAGTACTATCACGACCACGGCGTGGAGCTTATTTTCCATCACGCCGACAGCTATGCCGCGACGATAGTTCCCGATATGATTGAGATGGGCATTGATGTTTGGCAGGGCTGTATGCAGAGCAATGATGTTCCCGAGCTTGTGAAAAAATACGGCGATAAAATTACATTTATGGGCGCTATCGACAATAAAATGGTGGACTTCTCCGGCTGGACTCGCGAGGATTGCGCCAGAGCCGCTCGTGAGATTTGTGCCGATAAAAATACGCGCGGATTTATCCCCTGCATTACGCAGGGCGGACCGGGCTCGACCTTCCCGGGCGTATACGAAGTGCTCGTCGAAGAAATCGACAAGGCAAGCGAAGAGATTTTCGGTATTGATGCGTCGAAAATTGAGCGTATGCCTATGCAGATTCTGTTCTAAATAAGTTTTTGCGGCTCTTAGTGAGTTGCGATACGGAAAACATTATAAGTCCGAGAGCTTTATTATAAAGCTCTCGGACTTTTTGTGTCTTGAGCTGTGTGGTAATTTTAAATATTTTTTGTACGTTGCATTTGCAACGTACAACTTGAAAGCAGAATAGTATAATTCAAGCATACATCGGGAGAAAAGCGATTTGCAAATTATAAAATCGAGCAAAATCCGGCACAATAGGGGCGGGTAAGATTTTGACTAAAAGGAGGACTTCATAATGAAAGAAATGTTCTGTTTTCAATGCGAGCAAGCGGCAAAAGGCGTAGGGTGTTCCGTGTCCGGCGTTTGCGGAAAGAAGCCGGAGATGGCATTTGCGCAGGACGAGCTGACCTGCGCAAATAATCGGGCTTGCTAAGGTCAGCGACGGGCGGCGTGAGCATGTGGACTTAATCGTGGACGCGCTGTTCGTCACCGTTACCAACACGAACTTTGATGAAGACAGTGTTGCGAATGCATTTGAGTGCGGCGTAAACGACCTGCCGCTGACGCTTGTATTGTCGTGGTACGAGCAAAAAGCGGTCTGTATTTTGCTGACTCTGCTATCGCTCGGTATCAAAAATATCTATATCGGACCGAGCATTCCGGCGTTTTTCAGCGATGTGGTATTAAAGACGTTAGTTGAAAAGTTTGAGCTTCATCCTATTACGACTCCGGAGCAGGATTTGGCGGCGATTTTAAAGTGATTTATGACAAAGGGGACAATGTTTTAAACATTGTCCCCTTTGTCTTCTATATGAAGGAGATTCGTATTATTTTCGGCGCTCGTACTGTAGCCAGTCGGGCGTTGCGGTGAGAGCATCCCACTTTTCGCAGATATGCGTGTGGTCGGGGCGGTGATATGTGTGGGAATTCGTTGCCTCCTGTATCGCGATATAATACCAAGCCGAGGTGTTGCTGTTGTCCGGCCATTTTATCATATTACTCAACAGGGCGCGCTCATCATCGGGCAGGCGCAGGAGCATTCGGTTGGCGAACGTCGCAACCTCGGCGCGCGTGATGTAGTCATCCGGTCCGAACGTGCCGTCGGGGCGACCCTGAACCCAGCCGAGATACGTCGCGCGGCTTATTGCGTCCTCTGCCCAGTGCCCGACTGTGTCGGGATAAGTGGAATGATTATTGATAATCCGGCTGTCGAACCGCACCGCCATAGCCGCGAATTCGGCGCGGGTTATCTTGTTTGAGGGTTTGAAATTGCCGTCCGGATAGCCCTCTACAATTTTCGGGCTCGCGAGCGTCGATATAGCCGTATTTGACCAGCGGGTTTCGTCGACATCGCGGAAGCTATTGCTGTATGAGAGAAGCTGTGTCCGCGTCGAGTCGGTGAGCAGGCGGAAGAAGATTGTAACAGCCTCCTCACGCGTGATGTTTCCGTTAGGTCTGACGTTTCCGTCGGGATAGCCGATTAAATACGCGTAGTGGTCGTCGAGATTTAGCTCCCACTCGCCCTGCGGAGGAATCGGATTCGGGCGGTCATCGTCCGGATCATCGAGCTTCTTCCACTGGGCATGAAGTATAACGCTGTTGTTGATAACGAACGTGTCACCGGGCTGATACGCGGCTCCATTGCCGTCCGCCTGCGTGTTCCAGCCGATGAAATCATACCCGACTCGGCTTATGCTACCTGCGGGCGAGAGCACCGTTACCGTATCGCCGGCATCGTATGGGCTGTTGCCGTCCGAAAGAGTGCCGGAGCCGCCGTTTGAGGCATAAATTACGCTGTACTTCGTGCCTGGATCCGGGGGCGGCGGAGGCGGAGGTGACAGAGGTGAGCTCCACTTTGCGGTTAGGATTACGTCACTGTCCGGCATTTCAAAGCTCTGCGGGTCGGTTGCCGTGGATGCCGGGAATGTATACCCGAGAAGCGGGGTGGCGATTAGCGTCATCGCGGATGCGGGGGCGTCGGTTACCTCCCAGCCGAGGAAGGTGCGTCCCGTCCATCTGGGGACATCGTTGCTTATGCCGAATATTGTACCCTCGGCGGCGTTACTTACCAACGGAGACGGCATGTTCTGCGCGTTCGCGCCCGCAATGCCCGGCTCGTACGTGATTCGCAGTTTATACAGACCTGCGTTTATAACTCCGCCGCGGAAAATTTCTATTATTCCGCTGTCTGCCGCGGTGTGACCGGCGGCGACAACCGGAAGATTTGAGTAAATGTTGCTCGTTACGTCCTCGTCATATGGCACGGCGGCTGTGTAACGGTAAAGCAGAGGATTCGGATTTTCAAGCTCGACCTTATACACCGGTGCGCCGATTCCGTGCGAGGTTTCAATATTTGTGAACGTATACTTGCCGTCGGAATCGGTGGTCGTGCTTGCAATCACCGCGAAAGCGCCGACGGGGTCGCCGTTTGTGTCCGTATACGCCTGAAGCAGATGCACAACAGCGCCGGAGAGCGGGAGCTCGGACGCGCCAAGCTCGCCGTCGCGATCCGCGTCGTCCCAAGCAGTGCCTGTAATCTCTGCCGTGTTCATGAGCGGTCGGGCGTTGACGATACCGCTGTTTAGCGACCTGCGTCCTGCGATTCCGTAATCGCAATCTAATATGAATCTTGCGCCGGATTGCTCGCGGACGCTGTCCAGCCAGTCGTTTTCATATGTGGCAAGGTCAGGAAGCTCGATACTGAACGTTATTGTGAGCGTATCATTCGGATTCAATTGGAAAGCAGGGTCGAACACGATATTAAACGACTGCATTCCTGCCGCGCTGCTGCTCGTCGTTGCCGACGACCATGCGGCTTTGGTTGTTGCGTTGGAGAATGTGATTGTATACATGCTCGACGGGACGGTGGCACCGACTGTCTGAATATCTATATTATTTACGAAGTTGTCGAGCCACGCGTTGCTGAAGCCGGTTGACCAGTCGCTTGAGAACAGCAGGAAGTCATAAAGGCTTAAATTTGTGAGCGGAACGGCGCTGTCATTATTTTGCACGCGCATACGATAGTAAACTGTGTCGTCGGGATAGAAATCCACGAAATTGGAGTTTGACACCCAATTGGCTGTGCCGTTTTTTATGCTGTGCTGTATTTTGTAGCCGCTGTTTCGCATGATATTTGCCTTGACCTCTGCCTTGACGTACAAGCCGCGCGCGCCAAGTTCGCTCGTTAGAGCGGCGTACTCTGCCATTGTGGCGGGGTCGGTGCTTGTGCTTGATATCACCTTCTGATCTGCCTCTGCCACAAAGTTTGCGCCCGTGGGGTTATCCGCCGAGATTCGCAGGGCGGCTCCGCTTGTGGCATAGGCGGTGTTTGTCAGTGTGTCGCCGAGGATGATGTCCGCAAGCTTTACTGTAAGCTCAAGCTCAATGCTCTCACCGGGGCTTAGGTCGCCCGCAAAGTGCCACGCGGCTATGTCTTCAGCGGCGTTTAGACTGTTATTCGAGAGCGTCAATCCGGAGGGGAGTACGGTGACGGCACTACTTGCGAGTGTCAGCGCGTCGGCCTGCATAAAGTCGATTATTATCGGGTCGGCGAGACTTTGTGTTGCGGAGGTGTTGGTCAGGACGATTTTGTATTTCAGCTTGCTCTCACCCGGGACGTATGTAGCGTCGGACGAGATTACCGTTTTCGTAATCGCAAGAGACGCAAACTCTGGCACGGGGAGCGTGAGCGTGTTGCTATAGCTCAGCGGAGGCAGAGCTGTGCCGAGGTGCGTGCCTGTTACGGCGGCGGTATTTGTAATCTCCGCAACCTCTGCCTGTGTGGGCTCTGTGTATTTGTCATACGTTACGTCGACCTCAATTGCGCCTGGGGTGAAATTCGCGCCAATCCAAGGCGTTTCGGGCTTAACCGTGGGGTCAATCGACGAATACTTGACCGTCACGTCTTGTGCGTTCACAAGCGGGAACACGGTTGCCGTGCTATCATTAAGTCGCGTCCAAGTGCCGTTATTGACGCTTACCCAGACGCTCTCGCTCGGGTCGCCGTCCTTGGCGATTGCTGTGCTTGGTGCGATTCGAACCTCTGTTATATTATACGTCGGCTTATTTGCCGTAATCTCAGAGCCGCTATCGCCGTAGAATTTCGGTCCGTTATCGGTTACGGTATAATTTTCCAGCGGGAAGCGGTTTGCTGTTGTGAGATTTTGCGTTATCGTATAGGTTACGTCAAGCTCCGCATCGCGAAGATACGTTGACACCTGATTGCCTGGAATGTTTGAGCTTTTAGTCAGGGTGATTACCGGCTCCGAGCGTTGGCGGTTGACAAATTCTACCGTTTTTGTGCGGTCGCCGCTGGTGATTATAACCGTCTTTTCGGCATTGTCATAGAATTCGTCGATGATGTAGCCTGTGCCGGGGTCAGTCTCCTTAACGTAGAACGTGGTGTTGCCCGTGACGTAGCGCGGGGTGAAATACGCCACGCCATTCGTTGTTGTGACATCCTCAAGCTTTGTTTTGCTTGAATCATACAGCTCGAACTTTGCGCCGGTAATTCCGACACCCGTATCGTAGTCCGTTTTATGAACCGCTATCAAAACACCGGTAAATGAGTTGTCGATTGTCAGCGTGTCTACGCTCCAATCCGCTCCGGCGGCACTGCTGTTGACCTCCAGCGCTGTGCCGTCTGCTTTGCGCGTGACTACGATATCCGGGCTGTTTGCAAGGCTTGCATACTTTGCGTTTAATGCAAGATATTCGAGCCCGCTTGTTGCAACCTCAATAACGCGGTAGACTCCGGCATCGAGGTTTCTGAACACGTAGCTTCCGCGTGTGGCTCCGGCGACGTCCGTTACGACATCCGTGCCGACCTGTATCCAGTCAGCGAGGATGCTCGAGTTTCCGCCGTCCTTTAGCTTGTAAAGGCGGAGCGTCATGCCACCGATATCTGAAGTTGCGGCGGCGACGAGCTCGTTACCCTGTAAATCTACAATTTGCGGATAGGTGGAGACCTTTTTCACCGTGAATGACGTGAGCTGTGCGTTCCGAATGCCAAGCGAATTGAGGTTGGCGGCATTTTCATAACCGATGTACGCGGGTACTGTCGCCGCGCTCACGTATATCGGACCGAAGTACTCGCCCGCAACGGGTGTCGAGTAACCGGTGGGAGCCTGAGTCTCCTTAATATAGTACACGCCGGGGGCGATTTTTGCCGAGTATTTACCCGTTGGGCTCTCGGTAAAGGTGACTGTCGCCGCGACCTTGGTGTAAATTTCGTTGTTTTCGGTATATACCTCAAACTCTGCGCCGGAGAGTGATGTGCCGCCCGAAACGTCGGTTTTATAGAGGTCGAGCTTTCCGAACTTGCTCTCATTATTAAGCTGCGGGTACGGCACAACGTATACTTTTGTGGTTAGCGGCGCGCTCTCTGTGGCGATAGAGCTTGTGGCGTTTTGCAGGTACACCGTTCCGGTGTCGCCGACTTTGAAGTACGCGGGAGTACCGTCTATCTCGTAGTCAGCGGCGGGAGTGGTGCTGATTTCTTTTATGTAGTAGTCGCCCGGCTCTAAAATCGTGCGAAGCCCTGCCGCGGAATACGTCCATGTGATAATTCCGCCTGTGCCGACGGTTGAAGCTAACACATACACGCCGCTTCCGTTTTTCTTATAAACCTCGAACGCGGCGGATGTCGGGCCGGCGGCGTTCGTTGCCGCTTTTACCTCGCCATCGTAGTCGGTGTAGCCCTTGATGATTACAAGCGCGCCCTTATACTCGTGGTTCACATTAATCTGCGTGTAATTGTAGTTCGGATTTGTGCCGGTGCGTGCGCCGGTGACTTGATTGCTGGCGTTGAAATTCGCCTGTGATGTGCCTGTGCCAATCTCGACTCCGTTGATTTTTACGGAGGTGACCACACCGCGATTTACGACGAACACGATACCGTCAGTTGATGCGGCTTTATTCGTATGATACTGCTCCGGAGTTGTGCCGCTTGTATAAGCCGCCTCAAAAATTTGATACGTGCCGTCATACAGATTTGATATCGTTTTTGCGGTATTGCCGGAAACCGTAAAGGTGGTATTTGTGCCGTCGTACGCGTAGTCAACAAAGCTTCCGCCCACGAATGACTGGATTTTATACGTTGCGTTATGGCTTGCGTTACTTACGTTGGCGGCGTTCCAGCGGTTGGCGATATTTATACTGCCAAGCTCCAGGTCGGCGACTGATACGCGAACCTCAGACGCGGCGGTTACGAGGAACGGGCCGATTGGCTCATCCTCATCAAAGTTGCCGCTGACACCTGCGACAGGACTGCTTTCGCCGTACGCGAGATACGTACTGCTATAGCTTCCGAATCGGTTGAAGCCCGCCGAGACGCTAGTCTCTACCAACCAGTAATAGCCGGTGTCGAGCGAATAAGCCGCATTTGCGCCGTCATTATTATTGGAATCAATCGTTCCGGCGAAAAGCACCGCGTCGGCGAAGTTTCTTGTATTGGCGCGGTACAGGTCGAAGGTTACGCTCGTCAAAGTTGCGTGATTGCTTGTGATTGCGCTTTTATACACCTTGAACGAACCCTCGCCCGCGACGTTTTGAAGCTCTATCGGGTTGTGCACCGAGGTTTTGGGGTCGGACTCTGCGACAATATCGTCGTTGCTGTCCCACATGAGCGTATAGGCGTTTTTGACCTCATTCTCCTCGAAGTGGCCGGTATACGTATTGGTGGCATCGTTATACGTCTCAAGCGTGAATGGAATGTTGTAATAGTAGGTCGGATAATCGCCGTTTGCGATTTGCTTTGCGGTGACGCTGTAGTTTGCCGGTACGGGACCGCGCTCTACGAGTTTCAGCGCAAAGGTGACGTTTTCATCGGGGGCTATGCCGGTTGTCGCCTTATACTCGCGCAGGATATGTCCCATGATTATCCAGCCGGAGAGGAACTCGCCCGGTTGCTGGCCGACACCCTCAACATACGTGTTTCCGGAGGTGACGGTCTGATACGGCACGGTGTCATCGCCGATAATCTGATAATCGCCGTTATCGTCGAGGTACGTGAGGTATATGTCGAAGTCTACGCCGGAGATGGGACCAAGCTCCATATAACCGTCGTTGTCGGTCTGTACGGCATAGCCGTTTTTGATACCGTACATTCGCACGTAATGGATATCTCCGCCGCCGCCGCCGAGCTCGTTCGCTAATGGGAGGAACGTGTACTCGTTATTCTCACTCAGCGTGACCTTTAGCGCGGGATACGTTTTCGGTGTGCCGTCGACAATCGCGGAAGTTCCGGAATCTGTCCATGTGCTGCCGATTTTTTCGTAAATGACGCTGTTTGGCGCCGCGCCGACGGGAACCTGAATCTCTACAAGTATATAATCGCCAGCCGGGAGTGCGCGTGAGACGGACAGGTTGTTGTTCGCGAGCGCTCCGCTTCCGGTGTAGAGCACATCAACGGGTGACTTGGCGCTGAAGTCGTAAACTCCGCCGCCGTCAGGTACGACATTGCCAAGCGCGTACACGAGGAATATTCCGTTTGCGGCGGGAGTATCCTCCGGCTGTAAAACGTTGTCCTTTTGGAACAGCTTTTGCAAAATCATGTAGTGGGGTTGAATCTCGTTAACAATGATGAAACGGTTTTCGGGGCTCAGTTCACTGCCGGCGAGGGTGACGGTGTAGCCCGTATTGTCGCCCTTCAGCGCAAGCGTCATTGTCCAAGTTACGTCCGGAGTGTACGCCAAACCAACATTATTACCCGGAACGGTTGGCGCGGCGACCTCTTTCAAGTAATAGGTCATGGCAACATTCGGATTCAGATTATTTATCGTTATGTAGCCTAACGCGCCGGAGGTTAGTATGCTCGCCTGCGCCTCGTTCGGCGTATACGTGAAGTCAATGGTATCATCGTTTTCCGAATCGTCGCTGGATTTGTGCGTAAAGGTTAAATACTGCTTTGTGTTACTGGAATCCTCATAATACATGATAAATTCTGCGTCGGCGAGAGGCTCCTTTGCGCGCTCGCTCTCTGTCACGTAGCCGTCGGTTTCGCCGTATTTTTGTATCTCGACATCGGGCTTCGGCACGTTTGTATACGTTATCGTGACGCTGTTACCGCCCGCGGCGTTGCTTATATTCGTGGTGGCATTCGGATAGCCCGTCAAGTCGTTTTTTGTAATCGTTGTATTGCCGTCTGTATCTACGGTGAACTCAACCTCCGCCGAGGTCCAGACGTAGTCGATATCGCATAAAATCTGCTTAATCTTATACTCGCCGTTGAGCAGATTTACTGTTCCGATACCCTCGCCGGGGACGTAGGTGAAATTGACTCCCGCTGCAGTGCCGTTTGATGTGGCAGTGGCAATCAAAATCCAAGTTGCGCCGTCTTTTTCATAAAGCTCGTAATCCGCCTGAATATGCGCGGCGGAGTCCGTCGTCGCAGTCGCAATGCTCGGCACGACGTGCGCCGCGTTGATTATATTTGAGGCTAAGCTAACGCTCTGCACCATTGTCGCATGATAGTTGCTGTACGAAACGACAACCTGGGGCGCACCGGTCGCCAAAGCGACGGGAACGCTTGCTTTTAAGAGACTGCCTGTATAGAAATTCGCCACATAGTCAGGTGCGAAATATCCCGTGGGCTGGGTCGTCTCGACAAGCAGATATTCGCCTGCCTCCAGACCCGTGAAGGTGATATTTCCGCTTGCGGATGTTGCCGTTACGGGGGTTGCGCCGTTCAGCTGCAACTCATAAGCCGTGCCCGCCGGGTTGAGGCGGTACAGCGTGAATATTGCGCCGGATATGAGCGCCGCGGAATTTGCGGCGTTCACTTTCCTTGCGGTGATATTGGGAAGTATGGCGCTTAAGAACGCGGCGGTCTGAGTTGAGCCGCCAACATTCAGAGTATAGCTTCCGTCGCCGTTATTGGCTACCGTGGTATTATCAACGGCGGATGTGCCTTTATCAATCATAACAGCCGTGGAGCTGCTGAGCAGAGTATAGCCTGCCGCTGTGGCGAGAGTTACCTCATAAAGCCCCTCCGGCAACAGGATTTTCGCTGTGCCGTTTGTTAGGGTTCCGCTCCATGTATTTGATGCGTTGAGTTTATCGGTTACGGTGTACGCGAGGTTGCCGAATTTGCCGCCGGCGATATTATAGTTTGCAATAATAAGCTCGCCGTATGTATGCTTGTTTACAAACCTGCCCTGCGCGTCGATGCGGTTCGCGTCAACGCCAACCGCCGTCGGTACAGCGTCGTATTTGCCGGCGATAATCTCAACCGTGATATTATTGCCGGTGTAGAGCGGGTAGAGCGTGTCATCATACCTCGGGTCGGTGCTTACGATATTGATATCCAAGCTTTTTTCGCGCAGGTAATAAGTGCCGGCGGGAATGAGCTGCTGGACAATACCCGAGGTATCTGTGAGCGTGTTTTTTGTGATTACAATGTCGTCGCCGACCTTTGTATTGGTAGCGTCGTACAGTTCGAAAGTGACGACATAGTCGCTGACGGTAATCTCGTTACCGGCGGGGTCGAGAAACACCTTGTCGAGCACGAAGCTTCCGCCGTTTCCGGAATATTTAATGGTATAGGCGTTTTCGCCGTTTATGGAGATATTATCGACCGCCACAGGAAGCGCACTGTATTTGCCTGCGTCGCCGCCGAGCAGGGTTCCGCCCTTTAGGACATAATCCGTTGTCGTGTCGAGATTGTAGAATGTTACCTTGCCGTCTGAATTTGTCACTGCTGTTGCGACGATAATTGCCTCGTTTGCGGCATCGTGAAGGTTGACGGTGACACCCAGTCCGACGGATTCGGTAATGCTGTCATTATAAATCGGGTTCCGTACTACGGAAACCGTAATATTTCCGCGCGCGTTTGCCGTATTCGTTATCACAAAATCCTGACTCTGCACATATGCGGGTACGGGATTGCTACTGCTGTCGAGCAATTCCATAGTAAATGCGCCCGTGGAAATGTTCTCGGTCACTTTGACCGTCAGGGGCGCGGCTGTGCCGAAGCCCGTTATGCCCGCGCTTTCGCTGAGCGTATATGTGCCGGGGGCGATTTTTGAAAACGCGGCGATGCCGTCGCCGTCAACGGCGACTTCAATCGGCGCACCGATCTCCGGTGTTAGTGCGAATTTGACGACGGTGTTGTCATAATTTGCCTGCGCCGCGCTGCTATACGTTACAGACTCGCCGCTGATACTGATTTTTTTCAGAATTCTTAATGTGGGGTGTGTGGGCTCGCCCTGCTTGTATCCGAAGGAGTGCGATACGGAATTGCTTGTATCTGTGAGCGGATTTGCCTCGGTTACGGGTTTATATGTTACTTCGGCGACATTGGAGACGGTTTGCAGAGCGCTCAATATCGGCGTTTCGCCAAGGCGGTTTGTATACGCGCTTTTGCTATACGTCACGGTGACAAAGTATGTTTGGTCGTCGAAGATTCCCTCGGCACTGAGCGTGGCGGGGAAATAAAACGTGGCGGTGTCGTTATTAATCGCGTATTCGCTACCCATAGGAAGCGGCGCGCCGTTTTCATCTGTGAGCGGGCAGACGGCTCCGTGCTCGTCATTGTATTGCACGGAAATGCTCTGAGGAGCGCCGGCTCCGGGTGAAAAGCCGCTGAGTTCGTCTTTTATAATGACATGCTCTTGCGCGATGCGGCCTGTGTTATCCTCACCGGTTGTCGAAACCGTTAGCTTATACGTCACGACGAAGTCGTCGTTTGAGTTAATCGCAACCTCGCTGTAGTCGCGGCTAATGAAGTCCGAGAAATTATGACCGCTGTCGGAATCTGTGACCGAAATAATCTCTTTATCAATCGTGATGTTGTCTGTTGCCTCGGCGATAAATGTATACGACTCGCTTTCATCCGCAATGCTGTCATCTTTTACGATTAAATGCGTGTTATGAATGCCGTTGCCCGCGGTTGTGTTGTCAGCCTCCATAATATAGCCGATGAGGGGCTGAGTTTCGCCATCCGGTGTGATTCCGTTTGCAAACTCGTAAACGAGCGAGAACACGTTCACATTTGAGTCGCCGGGATCTGTCGGCGTGACGATTACAAAGTATTTGCCGGAATATGAGGTTCCGCCATATGTAAACTCGAAATCGTCGATTATTCCCGACTCATAGCTCGCCGGAATGCCACTGCCGACAAGCGACACATTGTCGTTCACCGGGAATGCGGCAACAACGCCGTGCGCCATGTCGCTTATCGACAGAACGACGGTTACCGTCAGCTCGGTTCCGCTTTTGCGGACAATCTCACCCTGGGGCGACACGGAGTCCGCCGGAGGAATGAGCGTCAGCGAAATCGGAGCGGGTTCACTATTCGTGCCGAGGATGCCAAGAAAACCGTTTGTGGGTTCCTCGGGCGAATTGTCGGCTTCCAATTCCGGGGTTTCGAGTGCCTCCACCTCCTGCGGAGGTGGAGGGATCAAATCAATGTCGTCCGCCATGGCGGAAAGACTCGGAGAAAATGCTCCGAAAATCATTACCACTGCCAGTATGAAAGCGATGGCAGACTTGTGAAGCTTGTGCTCCTTTAGTCCAAGTGTTTTCATAAAATAGTCCCTTTCTTCAATGACGATTATTATGATTAGTTTTAAGTAAATATCAGTAATGTTTCTGCCGCGCAACAATTAGTGATTACAATTGTGTTATCAAGTGTTATTGAATATTACAGCGGGCATAATACCATTTACGATGTAATGTGTTGACATAAATTGTAACCTATAGATTTGCAATTGCTTTTTTATAAGGACGAAAGCATACTATTAAAGGACGAAAATGCGAATTACTTGCAATTTCTTAAGCAATTTCCGGTGTTTTTGGGCGTTTTTGCGGGAAATGCGCAAAAATTGGAGAATACAAGCTTTGCATTTTGTGAGGGGGAGGGCGCCGGCGGTACTAAAGTTATAGCTCAATTCGGTTGAATTAGTTGGCGAATTTTGTCGACATTTATTTGCATTTTTTTAATGTCAACGCCGCGCCCGTCCGAGGTTTTCGCGGCGGCTTGAGTGTACGATTATGGAGACGGATTTATTAATGGACGCGACAGATGTGACTTTGATTCTTTTTTTGAAGGGGCGATTAGAGAGCGCGTATCAAAAAGGTGCTGTGCCGCAATGGGATTTTGGGCTGTTTATTCTTCTGATGTCGAAGAATGTCGAAACATTTTTCTTGCAATCGACGACAGAATATGTTAAATTATGCCAAAATATCATCAGAAAAGATGAGGGGAAATTTATGGCAAAAAAGATTAGAATTGCACTCGCGGATACGGGACGCGATTACCGTGCGCTTATCACAGATTTTCTTCACGGCGAGGATGATTTCGAGGTCTGCTGTTCAACCGGTGACGGGCACATTGCTTTTGAAGCAATTTCAGTCGAAAAACCGGATATACTGATTACCGATGTTATTCTTGGCGGGCTTGATGGTCTGTCGCTGATTCGAAGGCTGTCGGCTCTGCGGGCGGCGGAGCGACCTGCGGTAATCGTTGTATCGGGCTTCTCCAGTGAGCGCACGCTTGCGGAGGCGAGCGCGCTCGGTGCGGCGTTTTTTATGGCGAAGCCGTGCGACATGGATACTCTGACAACACGTATCCGACAGCTCGCAGAGAGCCGGAATTTTATCGCAGAACCGCGTGAGTTTAAGCTTATGCCGCCGGGGCAACCGATGATTTCGCGTTCGCTGGGAAGTGTTGTAACCTCTGCAATTCAAGAGATTGGGATTCCGGCGCACATTAAGGGTTATCAGTACGTTCGGGAGGCGATTTTGCTTGTGATTGATGATATTGAGATGATAAACTCTGTCACAAAAATGCTTTATCCAAGTATTGCGCGTAAGTTTTCAACAACGCCCAGTCGCGTCGAGCGCGCTATTCGTCACGCGATTGAAGTTGCGTGGGATCGCGGTAATCTTGATACGTTGCAACGCTTTTTCGGGTATACAGTCTCGACCGCGCGAGGGAAGCCGACGAACAGTGAATTCATCGCGATGATTGCCGACCGGCTGAGTTTGGACTTGCAACAGCAAATGTGATATAATGTGAAAAGAAGTTGAGGTGTGGGTTTTGGAATGAAAAATGAGGAGAATGAGCATGAGTGAGAAAATTCTTGCCGAAGATACCGTAATTGAAATTGGGAAGGCTATACCTTTGTACAAATTTCGTGCGTTTTTTCAAGAAACGACAGGTGAGGATTTGTCAGTTTTGACATTCCAGCCTTGGTTGAATACACAGGCCGGAAAAACACTTAAAGAAGCGCTTACCGCATATTATGAAGCGGCGACGCCAAAAAAGATGGAAGAATTATTATCAGAAGAAAGATTTAATATTATTTCAGAAGAAGATAAGAATTTCATTCTTGATTTTGATAAAGCAATAAATGGACTGGGATATGATTCCGGCGGAGCTATTGGCGATGGAATTTGCTGGGGTAAATATATGATTATTTATTCTAAAACAGGGGTAAAAAATAAAAAGGTCATTGCCCGTATTTTCATAAGAGAAAATGGAATTGTGTTAAGACTCTTTTTTAATGATATTGATAAACACAGGAGGCACATAGAATGTGCGCCTGAGTATATAAAAAGTGTATTTGTTGGCAGTCATGGTAATTGCAATTGTAACCCGAAAAAAGAAAATTGCCGTATGAGAAAAACCTACACAATTGATGGCAAGGAAATTGAAAAATGCAGCGGAATTGTATTTGAATTTTGGAATCCAACGGCAGAAAAGCTGGCTGATTACAGAAATTTGTTGGAAGAGTTTTATCCTGTTAAAAAAGTCAAAGCTATATGATTTAGCAATTTATAAAAACGCTGTACGATTGATTGCACAAAAAAGCGCTGAGCCGTTAAGGCTCAGCGCTTTTTTACTTATTAAGTTGCTCGAAAGTGCTTAGTGATTTATTTTGCGTAGTTTTTGCGGGATTGCTCATACAGACCTTCGCAAAATGCGGTTGTGAGCATTGCCGAAGAATAGATATTAACCATCGACTGCTTGCCGGGATTTGCAAACTTATTTGCAAAGGCACGTCCCATCTCGCGCTGCTCATCCTCAGACGTTGCTGCGGGGTCAAACGCGTCGGGGAGAATGCCGACAAGGAGCTTGTCGCCGTACTCTTCATAGATTTTTTGCGTGTCGTTCATAGGCTGACCGCTCCAAGAATCCCAGCCGGCGGCGATGAAGTTCGGAACCTGCTTGAATGCCTGACCGCAAGAGTGCAGGTCGCAGAATTTGCCCTTTGAGTGAATGAAGTCCGTGACCTTACGCATGTAAGGAACAATCATCTCATTCGCAACAGCGGGAGAGAAGAATGTCTCTTTCTGGGAGCCCCAGTCGTCATGCATACAGAAACCGTCGATGAACGGGAAGGTCTCAATATACTTATCGAGAATCTTGATATACAAATCAGACAGCTTTGTGAAAAATGCGTGGACAGCGTCCTTCTGGTCGTCGTCAAAGACCGCCATAACAGCGCCCTCAAAGTCCATGAAGGAAATCAGACGCTCATACCAGCCGTTGAGGAACCATGCGACAACTGCCTTTGTGCCGTCGCCGGCATAGTTTGCATTGTCCTTAGCCGCCTGTGCCCAGTCCCAAGTCTCAATATCAGGCCAAACAACCTTGTCGGCGATTTCATTCGCGTCCTCGATAAACGGCTTGCCGGGGCGAACCATAGAACCGCCAACCTGCTCAATATACTCCCAATCAATGCCGAACATGTCAAGTCCGCCGCCTGTGCCCTTCGGGAAACCGCTATGGTCATACACGAAGCCGCGTGCGATATTGTCAGGGTTGACTTTCGGGCTGAACATCATTTGCTCAGACCCTGTGACCTGCCAAATCGACTGGCGCTTATAAGCCGCAATATACCCCTCACGCGGAGTGACGGGTGTCTTAAACGTGATTTGCGCTGAGCCGTAATAGCCGGCTGATACCGTTGCCTCAGATATTTCTTTGGGATCAAATTCGATTGCCATTGCGTAGTACCTCCTAAAAATTTTAGTAATCTTTTTAGATTTTTATTACATTCATTTAATTATACACTACGCAATTGTTGTTGTCAATTGTGACTTTATGTGTTAAAATGATTCTGTTTAAAATGTGGGAAGGGCAACTTGAAATGAACGAAAAATTTAAACGGATTTTGCCGCGGGTTCAAAAACCCGCGCGATATACAGGCGGAGAAATTAATCAAATTATTAAAGATAAGGGAAATGTTGATGTTCGCATTGCGCTCTGTTTTCCGGACACTTATGAGATTGGAATGTCGAACCTCGGTATGAGGGTTCTCTACGACACTGCAAATCGCCTCGACTATGCCTGGTGTGAGCGCGTATTCGCACCGTGGGGCGATATGCGCGACGAGATGCGCTCTATCGGTGCGCCAATATTTGCCCTTGAGTCGGGTGACCCCGTGCATGAATTTGATATTATTGCGCTATTGCTTGGGTATGAGATGGCGTACACCGCTGCGGTGAGTGTGCTTGATCTTGCAGGCGTTCCGACGACACGCGCCGAGCGCGACGCGCTTGCTGATACGCTTGGCACTGTGCCGCTTATTATTGCGGGCGGAACCTGCGCATACAATCCCGAGCCGATGTCGGATTTTGTTGATATCTTCCTCGTCGGTGAGGGGGAGGAGCTCAATTGTGAGCTATATTCGCTCTATCGCGACGCGAAAGCGCGCGGGATATCAAAGTCAGCGTTTTTACGTGAGGCGGCGAACATTCGCGGCGTATATGTGCCGAGCCTTGTTGATGTTGCGTATAATTCTGATGGTACGATTGAGGCGATTTCCGCGGCGGACGGCATTTCTCTGCCGGTTATGAAGCGGATTATCGGGAATCTGGACGACGCTCCGATTCCGGCAAATGCGATTGTGCCCTCTACGGAAATTGTGCATGACCGCGTTGCGCTTGAGCTGTTTCGCGGCTGTATTCGCGGGTGTCGGTTCTGTCAGGCGGGGTACGCGTACCGTCCGGCGCGGGAGCGTAGTCCGCAGGTGCTTGTTGAAAAAGGGATTGAGGCGCTGAAGGCATCGGGATACGACGAGGTTACGCTTTTATCCCTGTCGACGAGCGATTACACACGCCTGTTTGACTTGTGCGACGGGTTGCTTGACTACACAGAGGAGCGGAAGATTTCGCTGTCGCTACCGTCACTGCGCGCTGATAATTTTTCGATTGATTTGATGAATCGCGTACAGCGTGTGCGGAAGTCCGGGTTGACCTTTGCACCGGAGGCAGGCAGTCAGCGCCTGCGTGATATCATCAACAAAAATGTGACGGAAGAGGATTTGTTGAACACCTGCCGCATTGCGTTTGCGGGCGGTTGGAGTAGCGTTAAGCTGTATTTTATGCTCGGATTGCCGGGTGAAAATGATGAGGATGTCCTCGCGATTGCAGAGCTTGCAAACAACGTGCTACACGCGTGGCGGACGCACGCAAAGAACAAAAATCGTGGTGTGCGGATTACGGTTTCGACCTCGTGCTTCGTGCCAAAGCCGCATACGGCGTTCCAGTGGGAGCCGCAGGTCACACGAGAGGAATATCTGCGACGCGTGACGCTTTTGCGTGAGAATATGAAGGCGAAGAACGTCACGTACTCGTGGCACGACGCGGAGACGGGATTCATTGAGGAGGTGCTGTCGCGCGGTGACCGACGGCTTGGTCGCGTGATTGCTGAGGTTGTGAAAAACGGCGGACACTTAGAGGCGTGGGACGATTACTTCGATTTTCAGCGGTGGATGGACGCGTTTGCGACGTGCGGGATTGACCCTGCGTTTTACGCGAATCGTGAGCGCGAGTACGATGAAATTCTGCCGTGGAGCCTTGTGTCAACGGGCGTTGACACAGAGTTTTTGCGCAGTGAGAATGAGGCGGCGCACCGCGGGATTACGACGCCGGATTGCCGTGAGAAATGCTCTGCCTGCGGCGCGAGCAAGCTGTGCGAGGGTGGTGTCTGCCATGAGTAAAATGCGGTTTATAATGGAAAAAACAGGGACGGCGAAATACATTTCGCACCTCGACTTAATGCGAACTGTGCGACGTGCATTCACGCGCGCGGGGATTGAATTGCGGCACTCTGAGGGGTTTAATCCGCACCCGCTGATGTCGTTTGCACTGCCGCTTTCGGTTGGGCAGGAGAGTGTTTGTGAGGTTTTGGACGTTGATGTGCTTGGGTCGTTGCCCGCGAATCCCTTGAAGGCGATGAATGCAGTTTTGCCTGACGGATTGCACTTTTCAGAGGTGTATGAGTCGCTCGTTAAGGCGGCGAAAATCAAGTGGCTTCGCATTGAGGGTGTGTTGGATTTTGACGCGGGCGTGCCGAGTATTGAGGCTCTTGCAGAGGTGTTTCGCGCAGAAGAGTTAATTATTCACAAGAAAACAAAACGCGGAGAAGGCGAATTTGATATTAAAAACGGAATCGCGGAGATAAGTTTTTCGGAATATAACGATAAAAAGATTAAAATAAATGCGACTGTTTCGGCTCAAGAGCCGACGATTAATCCGAACGCACTTGCGGAGGTTTTAGGGAATGCGGGGCTGCGTCCGGATTTCGCGGAGTTTCGGCGTGTTGAAATTCTAAACGAGCATTTTGAGGTTTTCAGATAGAAAACGCCGAATCACGTTGCGAGGTTGGATTAAAAAGTAAGAGGGCTTCATTGAAGCCCTCTTGTTTTTTTGTTTTTGGTATTGAAGGAATATGCGGGGAACGATTTCGCAAAGGTAATTTTACGAAATTGTTCCCTTTGCTTGCATTTTGCGCAGTAGCGGCTATATTCCGCGTCGTTGAGGGCGGAAAACCTACCGCACGAGACACATTATGCCGTACAGCGGCGAATTGGGAGGAAAAACATGGACGAAAACAAAATTGATGTCGGCGAGATTTTAGAATCGCATGAGACCGAGGTCAACGCACCAGACGACTGGGGTCTTGACGACACGCCTGATGATGCGGCGGAGACTGCTGCGCCTGCGGCTCCACAACAGGAGACGTTTCGACTGAAGCACCTCGGTGAGGAGCTTGAGGTCACGCGCGAGGAGATGACAGCCCTCGCGCAAAAGGGACGCGACTATGACCGGGTTCGCGAGCGATTGCACAGCTTGGAATCGCTGGGGGGCTCTGACCCGAAGGTGATGCGCGAGGTTCACGATTTCGTGTCGGAATACGGCATGAATATTGACCCCGCAAGCATTCCGCAACAGGTCTGGAATGAGGTCCGGGCGGGAAGTTCACTGCTTACGGCGTACCAACGCTATGAAAACAACCGTCTTAGAAGTCAAATCCAGCGCGAGGCAAACCGAGCCCGTACATTTGGCGTGAAAAACGGTGTTGCAAGTCAATCCAATCACGGTGCGATTGAAAGCGATTGGTTTAATCAATAGTTCGAACGGACTATTGCAACTCGGGAAATATGTGAATACTTTCTGCGATTTACGGGTTCCGATACGGAACGAAATTTGAATTTGAAAAGGAGACTATAAAATGGCACTTAATTACACTACAAAATATTCGCCGCTGATTGCGGAGCGATTCAAGCAGCAGAGCTTTACAGAGCCCTACGCAGGTACGAAGTTTGACTTTGACGGTGCGCAGAGCATCGTCGTTTACACCGTCGATAAGGCGAAGCTCGGGGACTATAACCGTAACGCCTCCGGCTCGCGCTTTGGCGCAGTCAATGAGCTCGGTGACACGAAGCAGGTTATGACGATGACGCAGGACAAGGCGTTTACATTCTCGATCGACCACGGAAACAGCGCAGATCAGCTTAATGTTAAGCACTGCAACGAACAGCTCAAGTCCAACTGGGACGAGGTATGCACGCCCGTTATTGACACATACCGCTTTAAGGCGTGGTGTGATGGCGCCGGCATCGTTCAGCCCGGGCCGGACCTGACGAAGGATACTGTTGCGTCCACAATTATGAAGGCCGCCGCGTTTATGAGCAATATGCTTGTGCCGCGCAAGAACCGCGTCGTTTTCATCAGCGAGAGCGTATATATCCTCACAAAGCTATCCAGCGAGGTTGTTGGTATTGACACCCTCGGCCGTGAGGCAATCCAAAACGGCGTTATCGGTCGCCTTGATGGTATGGACGTTGTCGCTGTGCCGGATGTATATCTGCCGCGCGGCGTTTCGTTCATCATTAAGCACAAGGACGCGACAGCCGACCCGATGAAGCTTAAAACGATGCGCGTTCAGAAGAATCCCGTCGGTATCGACGGCGATGTCGGCGAGTGCCGTTTCTATCACGACTCATTTGTGCTTGATCCTAAGGTTTATGGGATTTACGTTTACGCGACGAATGCTGTTGAGACACCGAATCTTTCAATCTCGGGCGCAAATGTGACGCTTACGTGTGCAACGACAGGCGCTGAGATTTGGTATACGATTGATGGCTCTAACCCGAAGACGAGCGAAACTGCGACTAAGTACACGGCGGCCTTTACAACAGGCTCAGGAGAGCTGCCGCGCGCCTATGCGGAAAAGGCGGGTATGGTGACCTCCGGCGTATTGACCATAAAATAAGCGTAAGGCATATGGTGAGGGGTGCTCTTGCACCCCTCCTTTGGAAGGAGGATTAGATATGACAACGCTAAAAGAGGTCTTTGCAATCACAATGGCGATAATCGACGAGCTCGACGAGAGCGGCAGTGCGGATGCGAACAGTAACGAGGATTATGCTCAGCGGACGCTTGGCATTATCACCGCGGCGCTCGGTGAGTTGTATCCGTACTCGGACACATACACCACGACGAGCGGCCGCCGCGCCGTTTGTCCGACCGTGTCGTCGTTTGACGAGGCTCTGCCGATTGATGATTTTCTGTGCCGCACGGTTTTACCCTGCGTGCTGGCGGCGCGTCTGCTGCTTGACGAAAACCCTGCCGTTGCCGCATATTACGAGCGGCGATACCTTGAGCTTCTGGCGCGATATGGCAATATGCACGCCGCTGTATCGGAACCAATCGCAGATGTTTACGGAGGGCTGGGCACATGGCGGTAGTCGTACAGGGTGAGGGCGCAAACCTCTATAAAATTACAAAATGGCTCGGGCTTAACGAGAATCCTGACGGCGATACCGCGGTCAAATCGGGCGAGGCGGCGCGTATGGAGAATTTCCGCATAACCCGCGACTGGAGCTTGCAGCTTCGCCCGGGATATCAGGTCATCGTGCAGAAAAGGTGGAGCGGTAGCGTTCGCGGCGTTTGGAGCGGTAGGCTTGGGAGCTCGGACAAGACGGTTTTTGCCTGCGGCGGTGAACTCTATGAGTTCGATGCTGACACGGGTGAGACGGAGCTGATTCCACGTGGCTCTGTTGATATCACGGATACAGAGACGCACTTTTTCGGCTTCGAGGGGAAGCTTTACATCCAAAATGGACACGAATACTTATCGTGGGACGGCGAGGGTGAAATCACGCGTGTCGAGGGATACCGTCCGCTTGTGGTCGTCGCGTCGCCGCCCGCCGGCGGCGGAACGGAGCTTGAGCGTGTCAACAAGCTCAACGGGGCGCGGCGTATTTGGATATCGCCCACCGGTTCGGCGACGATGTTCCAACTGCCGGAGAAGGATATTGTGAGTATTGACTACATAAAAAACCGCGCGACAGGTGAGGAGATTACGGCATTTTTAAGCAATCTTGAAGATGGAACGGTGACCTTTACAACAGTTCCCGCCGCGGGAACGAGCAGTATTGAAATCGGCTACACGCACGGCGTAACAATGCGTGCGGAGGTTGAGGCAATGCAGTTTTCGGAGATTTTCAATGGCTCTGCCGATAACCGCGTTTTCCTTTACGGTGATGGTTCCAGCCGTACGATTTACTCCGGACTGGACTACGACGGTGCGGCGCGCGCGGACTACTTTCCGGACTTGAATGTCCTTAATATCGGGTCGTCAAACACTCCGATTACGGCGCTGATTCGCCATTACTCGCGTCTTGCGGTGTTCAAATCGGACAGTGCGTATTCCGTGGCGTACGGCGCAATAACGCTCGAGGACGGGCGCACGACGGCGGCGTTTTACTACACGCCCTCAAACCGCTCTGTCGGAAATATCGCGCCGGGTGAGGCTCTGCTTGTGGAGAACAGTCCGAGGACGCTTGCGGACGGAGCCGTTATCGAGTGGCGCAATCACTCGGCATACGCTGCGAACCTGACGAGCGACGAGAGACAGGCGAAAATCATTAGTCAGCGCGTGTCGGCGACGCTCAGTAAGATGGATTTTGCGAACGCGCGGACATTCTTTGACCGGCATGAGCAGGAGTATTATGTGCTTGGCGACGGTATCGCGGTTGTGAACGGCGTTGCGACGGACACGTGGTATATCTATCGCGATTTCAGAATGCAACGGATGTTCGAGGTGGACGGCGAGCTATACGGATTTACCACGGACGGCGACCTTGTACACATTTCCCGCCGCTATCAGAACGATGCCGGGCGCAAAATTTGTGCCGAGTGGCGCTCCGGCGCGATGTCGCTCGGTCGCGATTGGCGTTTGAAGTACGCGGCGCGGATTTTTGTGACGCTAAAGCCGGAGGTTCGCAGTTATCTGCGTGTCGGAGTGCGCACAAACCACTCGGCGGGCGGCGATGTTGTAACGTCGTCGAACATAACGAGCTTTGAGGATGTCTCATTCGAGCACTGGAGCTTTAGCACGAACCGTCAGCCGCAGACGAAAACATTCAAAATCCGCGCGAAAAAATTCGCATACTATCAGCTTGTCCTGCAAAGCGACACGGACTGGAGTACGGCGACTATCCTTACGGCGGATATAAAATTCCGCTTTGCGGGCGAGGTTCGCTGACGCGGATTAAAATAGGAGGATAAAATGGCTATAAGAAAACTGACGAAGGATTTGAATATAATTTCGGCTCTGCCGAACGACCCGAATGACGAGGGCGGACTCTCTGCCGCGGCGCTGAAGGCGAAATTTGACGAATCTGGAAACACGATGAAAGAATACATCAATGAGACGCTTATCCCGGACCTCGGCGATGAGATTGCGAGCGAAATCAATGCGATGGCTCTTGCAAGCGGAAACCTGCCCAAGGGCGGAAAGAAAGGACAGCTTGTTGTCAAGGCATTGGACGCGGATTTGCAGGTTGAATACTGCGACGTGCCGCCGCTTCTGACGGGGGCGAATCTTCCGATTTCGGCGGCTGTTGCGGGCGTAGTTGGAAGTGCGGCGAATGTTGATTCGGCTCTTATAACTCTCGCGCAAACGGCAATGCCGAAGTCGTCGTTCAAAGTTGGCGAATTTACAATAGCGTCAACGACGAACAACTCAGCGGGAATGGCGGTGAACGTGAACCTTGGCGGGACGCCGAAAGCCGTCTTTCTGACGAAGATGCATGCCACCGCGCCGGGGTTCGGCGTTGTTGTGAATCTGCCGCTTGAACAGTACAATTCATTCTTTGTGAGCTCGCTTGCGAACACGACCTTTATCGGTATGATGAAGTTCACAAGCACGGGTTTCAGCACGTATGCAACACTCTCCAGCGCCAGCGGCTTCGACGGCACGATTAAGTATTTTGCGGTTATGTAGCCGCTGAGGGCGCGCACTAACATCAGAAAGGAGTATAACAATGAACGAAGTAACCGGACTATTGCAGATTGCGCAGTCTGTTGGAATTCCCGCACTTTTTGCAGTCGTTGTGCTTGCGCTTGGAATCAAGTACATACCGAAATTTCTGGACGCGTGGCTACTCTCACGCCGCGAGCTCGCAGAACAGGCGACGCGCGTTATCGAGGTCGCCGCACGAGGCGAGCTGGCGCTCCGCCAGTCGTCGGAGGTCATCGCGCGGAGTTCGCAAACGGCAGAGCGTATGATTTCAGCCTTTGACAGTATTGGCGGTTCGATGAACGCGCTCGCGAATCAAATCAGCGCGCAGGACCGCCGCGCCGAGGAGATGAATGTGAGCCTGCACCAGATTCTTGAGAACTCACGGATTTGAGTACGGCGATTGAGAAGCTGATTGCAACGGCGGCTGAATTTATCGGCACGAAGGAGTCGCCGAAAAACAGCAACAATGTGATTTTTAACACGCACTACTACGGACGCACCGTAGAGGGCGCAAGCTATCCGTGGTGCGCGGCGTTCGTTTGGGATATATTCCGCTTGGCGGGCATGAGCTCTGCGTATCTCGACGGCGGAAAGACGGCGAGCTGTGAGTTTGTGCTAAACTTTGCCAAGAAGAACGGCGCATTCATCGAAAAGAGCGCACTGCGCCGCGGCGATGTGGTTCTCTACCGTTTTGCGACGAATACGCGTGCGGCGAATCACATCGGTATCGTGCTTTCGGCGACAAAGGCGAATGTCCGCGCAATAGAGGGGAATACCTCTGCGTCAAGCGATGACAACGGCGGCGCGGTAATGGAGCGTGAACGCGATTTATCCTTCGTTGTCGGAGGATATCGCCCGAATTACGAGGAGGGAATTATGGACGAAAAGGAATTTGCAAGGCTGTATAATCAGCACACAAGTACCTCTGCAACCGGGGCGCAGTGCAGTCCGTGGGCGGCAGAGGCAACAGATTTTCTGCGCGAGGCAGGAATTGTCGCCGGAAACGGCGAGGGTGATTTCGGCTGGCGGAAGCCCGTCACCAAAGAGATGGTCGCGCAGATGATATACAACTTAATAAAGTACCTTGAAACGGAAAGGAGAGACTGAAAATGGGAAACAAAAGCATGGAGATAAACTTCGGCCCGCAGGCGGTTTCGGACTATGACTATGCGCTGATTGAGGCGGCGCAAAAGGGCTGGGCGGCGGCTGATGCGGCGGGAAATCAGGCGTTGAAGAATCAGTATCACGCCGACGCAGAGGCAATCCGCGCAAAATACTACTATTCCGGCGGCGCGGATGGGTCAGAGGTTATTCCTCTGGCGATTCCGGCGGGGAGCGCCTACACGCCGACATCCATATCGTCAGCGTCGTCGCAAGCGAGTTATATCAGGGAGCTCTACAGCGCACAAACGGACGCGGCGTTAAACGCGCTGAGGTCGGCTTACGAGCAGAATGTGCTTGCGGTTGACGACGCGATGACGCGTGTCGGCGTGGACTACGAATCGGCGCGCAACCGCGCTCACGGCGATAGCGAGGTTGTGAAAAACGCGTTTAATGAGCGCGCGGCGGCATCGGGGCTCGCCTCCGGCGCGGGTTCGCAGGCGAGGCTGTCGTATGACAACGCACTGATGGGGAACCTTGGCGCTATCTCAATTGCAGAGGCGGACAAGCGTGCGGATTTACTGCTTGAAAAGGCGAAGCTTGCCTCCGCATACAGAAACAGCATTGAGGCGGCACGTACAAAGGGCGATACCGCACTCGCAAAAGCTCTGTACGACGACGCTGTCAGAGTTGAAAACTCACTGCTCGCGGCAGCAAAAGCGCAGGCGGAGGAAAATTACAAGGCATACATAAGCAAGTATTAAACTGATATAGCAAACAAACGGATTAAAACAGACAAAACTCGTCAAATCGACGAGTTTTGTCTGTTTTATAATGAGGATTGTTGCATTTGATTAATAGAATTATTGAGCTAGACTTGCCTCAATCGCTTTTGCAAGCTGATCTGGACAGCTTGTATCGCGGCGACCGCAACGCAGTCCGCGAATTTTATCGGCCGCCTCGCGGGCGTCCATACCCTCAATGAGCTTTGCGACACCCTGCGTGTTGCCGGAACAGCCGCCGTTAAATTTGACGGATTTGATGATACCGTCCTCAATCTCAAGGTCAATACGATCTGCACATGTGCCGCTTGTTGTGAAAACTGTTTTCATAAATTATCTCCTTTTATTGTAGTTCTAAATTTTAAATTATCTCGTATAATTCCATAAATATACATATGAAATGGAGGCTTTCCCTTGAAAAAGAAGGTAATAGCCATAATCGCCGTGCTTGCCGCGACGATAAAGCTTGCGGACGCGACGGGTGCCGCCGTTTTCGTTGCAGGCAATGTCGCCGCATACATTACGAGCGGAGCGGCGGCGGAGCGTCTGCTCTATGCTGAGCTTGCGATTCCGTCTTTGAGCCTTGACGCGGCGGTTTTGATAACATCATTATTGCCGTTAGAGGCAAGTGTGGTGGGTGAGCCTACGCCGACATCTGCGGAGGTTCAAATTGACAGCGAGCCTAAATTCACGCCGCCCACGGCAGAGCCTTCGCCGACACCGAACCTGCCCGACGAGCCATCAATGTTTTACGGAGGCATTGCGGCTCCGCAACTATCGACGATTGACAATTCGTCGCCGATATCTGGCGAGGGGATTTTGATAAAAAACAACTCCGGTTTGGAATTCGACCTTGAAGCTCTGTTGCGCGAGCCGCTCGAGGTCTCGCTCGCAGAGGAGGGGCCGAGCGTGCTTATAATCCACACGCACAGCTCAGAATCGTACACAAAAGCCGCAGGCGAGAAGTTCGAGGAATCCGACCCGTACCGCACAGAGGATAAAGCATATAACATCATCGCCGTCGGCGAGGCGCTTGCGGACGCGCTTGCCGCGCGCGGTATATCCGTGATTCAGGACCGCGGGCTGAACGACTATCCGTCGTACGCGGGGGCTTACGGACGCTCGCTCGAAACGGCGAAGCGGTATCTTGCGGAATATCCGTCAATCTCGCTCATAATCGACCTGCACCGCGACGCGATGGAGATGGCGGAGGGGTCGCAATTCAAGACTATTGCGGATATCAACGGTGAGCTATGCTCGCAGGTTATGCTCGTCGTCGGGACGAATGGCTCGGGGTTAGCGCACCCGGCGTGGCACGAGAATTTTAAGCTTGCCCTACGCCTTCAGCACGAGATGAACCGCAGTTATCCGACACTTGCGCGGCCTATTAATATAGCAGAGCACCGCTACAATCAACATGTGACCTCGGGCGCTCTGCTATTGGAAATTGGGGCTACGGGGAACACGCTTCAAGAATCACTAAAGGCGGCACAGCACTTTGCGGATGTCTATGCAGATGTAGTGACCGCAGGTAACTCTAACGATTCGCGTAATTCATAAGAATCTGCGCAACCTGCGCACGGGTCGCGGTGTTTTGCGGCAAAAGCTTGCCGTCAGAGCCATTGATTATCCGGTTTGCAACCGCCCACGCAATCGGCTCGCGCGCCCAGTCGCCGACCGTGTTAAAGTCGGGGAAAGCCGCCGCCGCGGAGGGGTCAACCGTCATAGAGATATTGGAATCGCGCCATAACTCAAAGCGGTACATCATGGTTGCCATTTCCTCACGCGTGACCTGCTTATTCGGTCGGAACGTGCCATCTGCATAGCCGAGCACGACGCTATTTGACGAAGCCCACGCCACATAAGGCGCATAATACTCGCCGCCGGCGACGTCAGAGAACTGCGACGCGTCGGTATAGCGCGAGGTGTCGATATCCGCAAGGCGACCGAGAACAGTTACGAACATTCCGCGAGTCATCGCTGTATCGGGCGAGAACTCGGTTGCCGACGTGCCGGAGAACAGTCCGTTGTTGTACGCAAAATCGACTGCGGCATAATACCAAGCGCCGATTGCAACGTCCTTAAATATCGGGTGATGAGTTGCGGCGGAACCCTCAAGCTTTGTATAGCCGTCAACGGTTATGGTCGCGTTGGCGGACGTTGAAACTGCGGCTTGGGAGGATTCAGCAACGAAATAGCGGTTGTTTGGCGCGGCTTGGAACGTCGTCGGCATAGCGGAGCCCGTGGTAAGATTAATCACCACGCCGCTTCGCAGAGTGACATTCAACTCGCCGGATTTTAGCACGAAAGATGAGCCCTGCGCGATATTCAGCGTCTGCCCGACCGCGAGCGTAACACTCGCCGCCGAGGCGGAATAACCCGACGGAGCGGTAAGCGGCACACTGCCAAAACGCGCCGAAAGAGCGGATAGCTGATTGTCGTACGCTTTTTTAATTGCCGCGTCAAGCTCTGTGACGAGCGCCGCGCGGTATTCGTTCTCAAGCCAGCGCCGCGTAACGAGCGGGTCGGATGAACTGCCCGCCGCACCGAGTGTGAGCGCGAGCAGGAGAACGATGGAAATAACAATACAAATAATTCTTTTCATAGTGAGCATATTCTACAACATTACACGAACATTGTCAATAACAAGCCTCGCCCGAGATGGTCTGGGGATTTATGGGAAAAAGCAGTTGACAAATGCTATAAATGTATGGTATTATCCAATGAAGCGAACAAAGGGGTTCGCCGATAGCATTCCGCATAAGTGTGTGATTGCCTTCGGCGGGTCCATTATTTTTTATACAGAGAAGCTGGAGGTATAATTATGAACATTCCCGAGATTTTCGGAAGCATGGTCTTTGATGACGCAGTAATGCACGACCGTCTGCCGAAGGACGTTTACAGAAAGATGAAAAACACGATTCAGGAGGGTACGCACCTTGACCCTGATATCGCAAATGTCGTCGCCGCGGCGATGAAGGACTGGGCGATTGAAAAGGGCGCAACGCACTTTACCCACTGGTTCCAGCCGATGACGGGAATCACGGCGGAGAAGCACGACAGCTTTATATCGCCGATTGGCGACGGCAAAATTATTATGGAGTTCTCCGGCAAGGAGCTCGTCCGCGGTGAGTCGGACGCGTCCTCGTTCCCGTCCGGTGGTCTGCGTGCGACCTTTGAGGCGCGTGGCTACACGGCGTGGGACCCGACGAGCTATGCGTTCATCAAGGACGGCTCGCTGTGCATTCCGACGGCGTTCTGTTCATACTCGGGTGAGGCGTTGGACAAGAAAACGCCGCTTTTGCGCTCTATGCAGGCGGTTGACCGCCACGCGCTGAGAATAGTGCAGCTGTTCGGAAATAACGATGCAAAGCGCGTCAACACAACCGTCGGACCGGAGCAAGAGTATTTCCTCATTGATAAAGAAGTTTACCTCAAACGCCCCGATTTAAAGTACACGGGTCGCACATTATTCGGTGCGCGCCCCTCAAAAGGGCAGGAGCTTGAGGATCACTATTTCGGTGCATTAAAGCCGCGCATTTCCGCATTTATGAAAGAACTCGACGAGGAGCTTTGGAAGCTCGGAATCCTGTCAAAAACGAAGCATAATGAGGCGGCTCCGGCTCAGCACGAGCTTGCGCCGATATTCACCGTTGCGAACATCGCAACGGACCACAATCAGCTGACGATGGAGATGATGCGCAAGGTGGCAGACCGCCATGGGCTTGTCTGTCTGTTGCATGAGAAGCCGTTTGCAGGCATTAACGGTTCCGGCAAGCACAATAACTGGTCGCTTTCGACCGACACGGGCATTAACCTGTTCGAGCCGGGCGAGACTCCGGCGGATAACGCGCAGTTTTTGCTCTTGCTTGTCGCTGTTATCCGCGCCGTTGACGAGTATCAGGATTTGCTTCGTATTACGGTCGGCTCGGCGGGAAATGACCACCGCCTCGGTGCGAATGAGGCTCCGCCGGCAATCGTTTCGATATTCCTCGGCGACGAGCTTGAGGAGATTCTCGATGCGATAGCGGGCGATACGGAATACATCGGGCGCGGACAGATTTCGATGGAAATCGGCGTTACCGCAATGCCGCACTTCCCGAAGGATACGACGGATCGTAACCGCACATCGCCGTTCGCGTTCACGGGTAATAAATTTGAGTTCCGCATGCTCGGCTCGCGCGTTTCGATTGCCGATACGAATGTCGTAATCAACACCGCCGTTGCAGAGATTCTGTCGCAGTTCGCCGACGAGCTTGAGAGCTCGAAGGACTTTTACGCCGATGTCGCGAAAATCATCAAGAGGACGATTGCCGAGCACAAACGCATTATTTTTAACGGAAACGGCTATGACAACGCGTGGGTTGAGGAGGCGGCGCGCCGCGGCTTGTCGAACCTCCGCACGACGCCGG
>JGI994J12354_10000239_pt1 | contig 53944 bp, 46 predicted proteins | sample IntmicLarv3ML3BL_FD_12354 | JGI IMG/M metagenome (IMG submission 12354) | reverse complement strand
CCCCCCCCGAGCGCGCTTAAATTCTAGCTTTGCGGGCATTCTTAATGAAAAATTAAAAATTAAGAATTATTTAATTTTTTTAACTACGAAGTACTCCGCAAGGAAGGCTAGAATTCAATTTTCATTTTTCATTCTAAATTCCAGAGCAAAGCTCTGGTGGAGGTGAGGGGAGTTGAACCCCTGTCCTATATACTTTCATATACATCATCTACATGTGTAGTTCGCGTTTAAGATTCGCAGAAAATTTAGGCGCAAACAGCCGACTTTCAACTAGCGAAACCTTTATGGCGCATATTGTCGATTCCGCAAAACAATATGCCCTGTTCCCGATGTCGACGCTTGTATCTGCTATCGGGAGTCGCAGTACAAACGCGCCGCTTAATTAAGCAGCGATAGCGTATTGTTGTTCGCCATTTATGTTTGTTTTAACACATTTTTACAGAGCCCAGTGTTATCTCTGACATGCCAACATATATTACGATATACAGTCGAATTCCAGAACACCCCCTTATTAAGAGACATAATAGATTCGGCATATTCCGAATATATTGTATGCCATATATCGGATTCTTTTCCTGAAAAAACGCAAGCCTTTTATTCTTTATAAAGAGATGATGTATCTACGTTTTGATAAACCACATCCTTTAACTAACATCAAAGAACATAGTCTGCCTCTTTAGAAATAGCAAAAAATCTGTCGCTTCAGAAAATTTAAAAAATATCGAATTCTGCGCAGGAGGCGAAGTTGGATTTAATGAGGGCTGAATTGATTTTAATTTTTATGTAGCGGGTTGTAATGGGGGTTGGAAATGGAATCTCATTAAAAGATTTATCAAATTCGGTGAATTTGTGCTTGAGAATAGGGGAGTCCCAAATTGTTGGAGTGTAAGAAGAAAAAACTTCAATTTCGCCCCAGTTGCCGTTGTTGCCTTCAAGACGAGGCATATATTTTATTCCATTTACTTCAACGAGTTTGCCTAAATCTATTATAATATGATGAGGCATTTTGCCAATTTCGCCTTGCCACTTAGAATGCCACATCGTGGAAGGATTTCCGTCTATGGCTTTTTCAGCTTCATTGCCAATATTGAAACTGCTTACTTCAACAATTTTTGCGCCGAGCCTTTTCAGTTCAAAATTATATCTGCTGAACGCTTCTTTGACAGCCTTGATATCTACGCAATTTTTCGGATTAAAATCTTTGCTGTTCACATAGTAATTAAAAGATTTTTCAAGTTGTTTTAAAGAAAGATTTTCACCCTCTGCGTCAAAATTTATATTTGTTATAAAAAGTTTGCCTTTTCCAACTTTAGCTTCAAAAGCAATTGCGCTTTTTAACGGATTATACCAGTCAGGAATTACTTCCACAATTGCATCAAAATCAAAAATTTCATCTTCAAGATAGAAGGGATTTGAATTTCTAATAGTATCCCACCAGTTGAAGTCTGCATGATAACTAGTAGGAAATAGCTTAAAAGCGGGGTGCTTTTCTTGACAGTAAATTCCAAGAGTTTTTGGATAAAGTTCAGTTTGACCTGCGGCACTCCAGAAAACAGGAGTGAAATCAAAAGTTGATTTGCGAGTCGCAATAGCGGGCAATTTTAGCCAAACAGATTCTCCATCTTTAAGAGCCTTGATTGCTTCTGCATTTAGCGAAGAGAAAGTTTTTGCAATTTGATTTTCTGAAAACTTAAAATCATCACGATTATAAACCCAAATATTCCAAGAATTTATATATTTTTTTGTTCCTGTATCAACGTCAACAGTAAGTCGCAATGCGCATGGAGTTTGAATGTTTTCAGTGGCGATTTTTAATTCTTCAACAAACGAAAGTTCGCGGGAAATAGCAACTTTATCAAAAGATTTTTCAAAAATCTTTTTTTGTCCATCGCTCAAAATGCAGATGACTTTTGCATTTTTGATTTCAGAATTTTCGTAATTAGAAACAAAAATTTCAGCAATAATTTCTTCGCCTTTTTGATAAATCAGTTTTTGCATTTTTGCTAAAGGAACAATTCTATCACAAAAACTACGCCACTCTTCGTTCGAGCAGTATCCCTTGTTGTCGTAGAAAGAATCAAGGATTCCGACGGGTGCGTAGCCTTGTCCAGAAAAATCATGCAAGTCTAAAAGTTGAAATCCACCCATGTCTTTTGTTCTATAAAGAGCTTCTAATTCCTCTTTGTACAACAGGGCTTGTAGCTTTCCTGACGCAAATAAAAAGTCATGAGCTCTATCTAAAAGATTAGCATTTTCCAAAAGTTCTTTATAAATTTCAAGAGGTGTTGCTCTGTAAAATCCATTGTATTTGTCTATCTTAGAAATGTCAGGATAAGCGCACCACTGACCAATTTCATGAGTCAATACAGGTTGTGTTCCAACACTTCTAAAATATCTCGTCAACACATCATCATAATTTTTTGACGAGTTAGGCGCTTCGTTAATCATTGCATGACTAGCTTGAAGTCTTGGAGATGCATAAACAGAAAAGTCATTCTTTGCAGTAAATGGCCAACCAGAACCTGCAATATAAAGATGTCGTGAATCTTTTGTTTTGCAGTAGTCAAGCCAAGGTTCTAAGAATTTCAATAGATTTGGATCCATTCCATTTTGCGTGGAATTCGTAGGCTCGTTGCCCTGACTATACAAAAGAAGAGAAGGGTGATTACCATATTCTTTTAATTGCGCATCAGTATCTGCATAAATAAAATCGTTGAGTCTTTTGCTTTCACCTATTGCGCTTGGCCAATTTGTGTTTTCGATTTGGAAATAAAAACCAAGTTCGTCAGCAACCTCAAAAGCGGCTTTGGGCGGACACCAAGAATGAAAACGCAAAGAATTTAATCCATATTCTTGGCAGGTTTTTATCACATGCTCCCAAGATTTTTTATCCATAGGCGGATATCCAGTAAGAGGGAATCCACAACATTCAAGAGTTGCGCGGATATAAGTATTCAAGCCATTTACATTGATTTTAGTTCCAACTGATTTTACAAAACGCAAACCAAATCGAACAGATTTTTCATCTATTCCATCTGCGCTTTTTAATGAAGCATTGAGAATGTATAAAGGTTGGGCAAATTCACTCCAAGACTTTGCGTTTTCACCTAAATCGATTTCAAAATTTGCGTCTGTTGTTGAAAATTTAAATTCTTTTGAGATTACATTTTTATCAAAATTATTTGAGATTTTTATAGTGAGAATTTTTTCTTCATCATCTTTTGAAGTGGCAAAGTTTTCAGTTTTAATTTTCAAATCAATATTGCGTAAATCTTCACGTGGATAAATTTGCAAATCATCAATCCAAGTTTTTGGAGTGGTGTAAATTTTCATTTCTCCAATTATGCCATTCCAATTGCCTTGCATTTGGTCGCTGATAGAATGTGCGGAAATCCCAATCTCTTTGGCAAAAACATCATCTATATCATTATCGATTACAAGAGTGATATTGTTTTTCCCAGCGTTAATATATTCGCTAATGTCATAGCGTTGTGGCACGCACATTAGCATAGAACTTCCAACAGTTTTTCCATTTACAAAAAGAGTGCTTTTCATATGAACACGTTCGAGATAAAGAACCACTCTTTGCCCAATAAAATTTTGTGGAATAGAAACTTCTTTTGAGCAGAAAGATTGACCTCTGAAATGCAATTTAGGTTGTAAAAAATATGGCCATTTAAAATCGTCTTTTTTTTCTACAATGTTTTGCAGTTTTTTTGCGGTGGCATTGACTTTAGACGCGTGAGCTATCCAGCGAGTTTTGAAACTAGGCTTTTCACCAAATCCATATTCTGCAATGTTGGCAGGAAAGTTTACGATGCCTGATTTGTTGCCTGTAATTACATTCCACTTACCTGAAATATCTATAGAGTTTTGTTGTGAGTATACAAAATTGCAAAGAAGAAAAAATGTCAGTAAAAGGAATATTTTTCTTGGAGTATTTTTCATCATATATAGTACTTTCAAATATTGGCTGTTTTTGAAGCGTTGCCAGTTCTATGTCGTGCTATGCTATGAGTCAATAGTGAAAACTTTGCCTTGACAATTTTTCACAATAATCTGACTTTATAATTTTATTTATCGTGAGCACAAAAAATTTTCCAACCATTACCCTTGCTATAGACTTAGTACTATTTGGTATAATCAATCAACGTCTTGTCCTCTTGGCAGGACATAGAACAGAAGCTCCATATATTAATCGAGCTTCACTCCCTGGGACATATGTTTGTGTTGACGAAAGTGCTGAAGAAACATGCACAAAAAAAATCAAGTCTATAGGATTAAAACCAAGTTATCTTGAACAGCTAGCAACTTTTAGTGAGCCTAATCGTGACCCTCGTAAGCGCATAATTGCAATGGCATATTATGGTTTGATTCCTGTGCCACAAAATTTGCCTGCAGGAGACTCTCGTATCAATCGCTTCAAGTGGGTCGACGCAGAAGATGCTAAAAAACTTTCGTGGGCATTTGACCACGGAGTAATGGTGAAAACTGCCTTAGAAAGATTGCGTGCCAAGATTCAGTATTCGCCTGTGTCTCCGCATTTTCTGCCTAAGGAATTTACTATATCAGAGCTTGCTTTGGTCTATGATGCTATTCTTGGCAGAAAGATAGATTTATCGAATTTTCGTCGAGACCTTTTGCGTCAAAATCTCGTTGTAGAAATAGGCACTCGTCAAGTTCGAGGTCCTCTTGCAAGAACATATACTTGGAATTGGAAAAACAAGAATAAATTTTTGCTCTCTTTGGGTTGAGTTTTTTTTCTTTAACTTTCGAGTTTTCTGATTATTCCAAGTTTGCCTATCAGCAGTAGAACGCAGATAAAAGTAAACATGTAAGCACCGCCAATATAGATAAATATTGGCAAATAAGAATAGGTTGCAATTGTTGCTCCTATAAGTTTTTGCGAAACCACGCTAGTTATTCCGCCAAGAGTTCCACCTACTCCAGTGATAGTAGCTTGCACATTTTTAGGATAAATTTCTGAAGGCAAAGTGATATTTGCCCAAGTTCCGTGACTAAACATCACTAAGGAAAGAGCCGTAATTGCAATAGGCGCAGAGGCTCCATAGTAGAGCAGAGTGCAAAGTAAAATTATTGCTGTTGAAGCGGAAAACATCATTGTTTTACGCGCTCTATCAAGACTCCAAGAATGTTTTTCGATTAACCATTTTGGAATCATGCCACCTAGTATAGTTCCAATACCCATTGCGGCATAAGGCAACCACGCCATCACTCCTAATTCAGCTAGCGAAAAACCTTGAACATCTTGCAAATATTTTGGAACCCAAAAGAGCAAAAAATACGTCACAGGGTCTATGAAAATTCTTGCGCAAAAACAGCCCCATGTTTCTTTTCTTGCCATAAGTTTCCAGAAAGAAGTTTTTGTTTGAGCGCCTGTTGCTTCGTCTGTTTTCGCTTCATCTTCTAAAATAAGATTCTTTTCTTCTTGAGAAAGTTTTGGATGCTCTTGAGGAATATAATAGTTCTTAAACCAAAAAAAGAGCCAAATAAATCCAAGAAAACCTGTGATTATAAATGTGCTCCGCCAACCAAAAAGTATTGCGCAAAAAGATACTATAGGTACAGCTACCGCCGCTCCTATCGCAGTGCCCGCATTGAAAATTCCTATAGCTAATGCGCGTTCACGTATAGGAAACCACTCACTGGACGCTTTAACACCCGCAGGAAAATTTGCAGATTCAGTGATGCCAAGAAAGAAACGTGCCACGCTAAATTGACCAACAGTTCTTGCAACAGAATGCAGTATCGTCACAAGTGACCATCCTCCTAAAAAAATTCCAAGACCTTTGCGAGTTCCGATTTTATCAATGATGCGTCCGCTCAAAGCATACATGAGTGTGTAGCTAAAAATAAACATAGCTGTCAAATTCGCATAATCAGAATCTGTCCAAGAAAATTCTGCTTGAATAGTGTTTGCGAGAATGCCAAGCGTATTACGGTCTATTGCGTTTAGCGCAGATGCCAGCGAGAGCAAAAAGATAATTTTCCAACGCAGATTTATAGAACTCTTTTGCATCATGTTTTCATTTCAAACGGATTATAGTGTGCGGCTTTTTGTCCATCGCTCTTTTCACGCTTGAGTATGAGTCTTTCATTAATCTCATCTTCCAATTTTGAGTTCAGCAAGTATTGATTATCTCTTATTAAATTTGCTCGTAATTTTAAAATATCAATTTCACGAGCTTTTAAATTTTCTTTAGAAAGCATCGCAGTCGCTGTTCCTGCGCCCTGACCACAAGCCATACAAGTAGCCATTACTCTTACAGAACCAAATGCAGTGTGTGTTGCGGAAATGCTTCTACCTGCGACAAGTAAATTGTCAAAATTTTTAGGTAGAAGAGCCCTATATGGAATCTCATAAACGCTTTTTCCTGAACCTGTGAAAATTTGCGCTTTCCCGTCAGGAGGATGAATATCAATTGCAAAAGTTCCGCAACAAATTCCATCAGGAAAAGATTTTGAATTTAAAATATCTTCTTCAGTTAAAGTATAATCTCCTTCTATATGACGTGTTTCACGCACGCCAACTTGAATCCCGCTATCTATGACAAAAGAATTTTCGAATCCTCCTATATTATCTTTTATGAATTTGAAGACTTGTGGAATTTGTTTACGCAACGCAATTTCTGCACGAGTTAAATCCGTAGTATTAGTACCGTCAATATTTTGAAGGCGAGTAGTATTGACTGCAAATTCTCCTATGCGAGGCAATCCATACATAAGAATTCTAGGCGCGATTTGACTATCTAATTTGCCTTCTTTAACAGCCTCTAGCATTAGACTATTCAATCCGAGTAGAGCTATAGATTTTTGCGAATCTATTTCATTATCGCTAGGAGAATCTTTTAAAAGTTCTCTGTTATTTTTCATCCATGCACGCAGTTTTGTGTCGTTGGCATTTCCTATTCTAAAGTAGAGGGAAACTGGTTGCATTGCATTATCTTCGCTACGCCCTTTTGTAAAATTCGCACCGCTATTTGCGGCGATATCCGCATCGGCAGTGCAGTCTATAATATACTTTGACTGTATAGCTTGGCGTCCTGATTTTCCATCTACTATTACTGTAGTCACTTTTGAATCTTCGCAAATTGTGGTTGAAAAATTTGTGTGTAAAAGAATTTCCACACCTGCTTCTTCTAACATTTCAAGAAGAACAAGCTTTGCGCTTTCAGCATCAAAAGTTGTCATGGAAGCATTGTCGAAAGTCAAGTCAGACACGTGTCCAAAAGATGCGCCGATTTTTTTTAATCTGTCCACAAACTCTTGCGCAATGCCTTTGATTATCTGCTTTCCATGAATGTCATGAAAAGTAAACATAGGCATTACCATAGCTTGAGTAAGCGCACCACCAACGAATCCATAGCGTTCTATTATCATTGTTTTTGCTCCGTTTCGAGCAGATGAAATTGCAGCTCCTATTCCAGCAGGACCACTGCCTACGACTAACACATCGGGTCTTGCTATCACTGGTATAGGCGAATATTTTTCTATTACAAAAATTTTTTCCATGATTTTATATATTTGAGCTTGTAATAATATTTTAATATGGTCAAATAGACCTAACTAAGCAAGTTTTTTTATTGAGAATCTAAAATTGAAAAAATAATTATGAAAAAATTAATATTACTATATGCTCTTTTATGTGCTTCTATTGCTTGTGCCCAGGGCAATACTACCGAAGTAAAAATTTCGCTTTTACAAGATACTATAAAAATCAATCCTATGATTTATGGGCAGATGTTAGAAGATTGTAATGCTAAAGTAATCTATGGCGGACTCGTTAATGAAGATGGTTCTATACATAAAAAAGTAAATTCACTTTTGAAAGATTTAAATATTCCTGTCATGCGTTGGCCCGCGGGCACTTATATTCATGAGTACGATTGGAAAAAGGGCATAGGTCCAATGAATAAGCGACCTCAAGTGCCATGTCATGCGTGGGGTGGTGTCGAAACTAATCAATTTGGCACAGATGAATTTCTTCAATGGTGCGAAAGTATGAATATAGCTCCATATATAAATTTCAACATGAGCAATGATCCTGAGTTTGCAGGTTCTTTAGGAGAAGCTCTTGATTGGATTGAATATGTAAGGGGAGACACCGATACTGTTTGGGGTAAGCGTCGCGCATTGAATGGACGCGAGCAGCCATATGATGTTAAGTATTGGTGTTTAGGTAATGAAAATTATTCTAATTATGGTAAACATTTAGGTGAAAGAGCAGAGGCATATGTGAAAAGATTTAATCGTTGGGCAAAAGCTATACGTGCTTTGTATCCTGATTTAATATTGATGGGCGTAGGTCATAAATCTTGGTGGAACAATGTGATTTTACATTCAACAGGCAAATACATAGATATCATTACGATTCATTTTTACATTCATGTGAAAGTTAAAAATGGAGAAATTTATAATCCTAAAGCGGTTCTTTTTGCTCCTGAAAAAGTGGAGTGGGATTTGCAAAAAACTATAAAATTTCTTGATAGCGCGAATAAAAAATTTGAAAGGCATGATAATCCAATCACGATTTCTATAGATGAATGGAACACACGCCATAATGTTTCTACTGGTGGAGATTTCGCTTTTTCTCGTGGCGATCCTCGCAAAGTTTTTGATGTGGCGATTGTCGCTGGCATGTTGAATGTTTTTGTGCGTCAGAGTGAACATATTTCGATGGCAAACTATATCTTCCCTGTAAATGGTCATGGGCTTATCAAGACTGAAGGTGAGGACGACGCTTTTGCAACTGCGATATATGATGTCTTTAAAATCTATCGAGAATTGATGATAGGTTCTTTGGCAAACGTTGAAATTTCTGGAGCATATTCTGATGCTCCCACAAAAAATTTCCATATCGAAGGAGATTTAAATGAAGCAGATGTTCTCAAAGAATTTGATGATGTAAAATGTACTTTTATAGATTCCTCTGCGGCTTTGAGAGATGATGGAATTTTGAGTGTCGTGCTTTTGAATCGTAATCATGAAGACTTTCAAGAAGTGAGCGTCACATTACCAGATGGCTATAAATCCTTTCAAGCTTGGGCGATTTTTAATGATGATATTAGTGACGCAAACATTTCTACTGACAGAGAAAAAGTCAAAGCTCGCAAATTAGAAATCAAAGCAAATCAACGCAAGTTCACTTTGCCTCCATGTGGTCTTATGATTTTAGAATGTAAAAAGTAATTCCTTTTTTCTTTTCTATTTCAATAAATCAAAATTTTTTCATAAAAAAACCTTAGCATTTTCGCTAAAGTTTTTTATTTTTTTGACTAAAGATTTTTTAAGCAAAACGTTCAGGCAAAACTCCTTGTTTTACCATTTGTTTTTGAAGAGTCTTTAGTTCTAAATTCATTGGGCTAGTTTTGTTCGCGGCACACATTGCAGCAGCTGCACCCATTGCTTCGCCAAAGGCTCCAACTATAGGTTGTACGCGATATACACTCATTGCAAGACTTGTGCCACTTATATGTTTGCCTGCTGTCAAAAGATTATCGACACCCTTTGGAACTCCCGCTCCGTATGGCATGCCAAAGTGAATAAGTTTTGCTTCATTTGGGTCTCCATGAAAATCACCTTTATCAACCCAAATATCGAACCAGTATCTGCCGTGAGAAACGCTATCGTCTGGGAATTTTTCTTCCGCAACATGTTTTGAGTCTATTACGCTATGACCCAATACACGTCGGCACTCACGCACACCAATTTTTGGAGCAACGTTAATTGCAAATCCCATATCAAGATATTTATCAATTAATGGAGCAACAACTTCGTCCATCAACTCGTTTTGAATGCGAGCCAATGCTTGATTATCACGAGTATCGCAAGCGCGTGATGCTGTCCAATTAAGATAATATAGACGTTGTGGAAGGGGCTTATCTTCAGGAATACAATTGAAGTGTCCTGATTTGCCGCACAGCAAAAGAGGATTTTCTTTGACTCTTTCAATCTTTGCGTCAGGTCTGATTGCCTGCATTATGCTCATGAGAGTGCAGGGCATGACTGTATCATTTCTTTTTTCAGGTGCCTTGCCTTCATTGAAATCAGATTTCGCGTCCGCACCGTAGAGGCAAGTTGCGCCAGCGAGCTCAGAGACAAGACCTGTGCCTGTTGCATCTATCACAATCTTTGCCTTGATTGAACTTTTACAGAATCCATAATCGAGAAATTCTACTCCGCAAATTTTTGGAGTGTTGCCTGCTGAATCCATGATTACTCCTGTGACGGGAGCACTTGAAATCACAGTAATATTTTTTTCAGCTCTTACCATTTGCGCTATTATGAAAGCGTAATTTGTTGGGAAGAACCAGCCTCCTGAAGACTTTATTCCACTCAAATCATACTTGTCTGTAAGACGTGTGCGCATTTGTTTGTAGATTCCTAAAAAAGGATCTCCACATGTTGCGGCAACAAACATGTCAACAGGCGCGCCACCTAGTAATGCATCGTCATCTAACAAGATTACTTTTGCTCCGTTGCGTGCGGCAGATATCGCCGCAGGAACACCAGCAGAACCAGCTCCTACAACAACAACATCACATTCAAGTTGTCGTCTGTATTTTGAATCTTTCATCTCACAGTCTGTTGGAGCAGGTGATGCCGCGTTCAATCCCTTGGAAATGCTCGCAGCCGCCGCAGTCAACAAACTTGCTTTTAAGAAATCTCTTCTTCCTTTACTCATATATGTTCCTTCATAATTATGGTTATCAATAATGCTATTCCAGAGCGTATTAAAAAAAACACCTCATGCAAGATTTTTTATAAAGGATCTACTATTGACCTTCAAGGGCTATTCTGCCTTTTAATTAGAGTATTTCAATGCGGGTGGATTTTAGTTTTTTAAGAATTTCTGCAGAGACATTATTGTCTGTGATTATCGTGTTGATTGAATCGATAGGAGCGAAAAAAGAAGTACTGCAAATTCCGAGTTTTGTCGAGTCGCATAGAAGAATATTTTGAGAACAAAAGTCTTTTGCATTTTCTTTAAATTCTGAATGGAGTTCGGCAGCTTCGCTTGCTCCACGTTTAAAATCTAATCCATTGCATGAGAAGAAAAATTTATCGACCGCAAATCTTTTTACAGTTTGCCAAGCAATCAAGCCCCAAAAACTACGACTCACAGGGTCTAGCTTGCCGCCTGTCATTATAGTTGTGATGTTTGTTTTGCTCATTAATTCCGCAACTAAATCGTAGCCATTTGTAATTACAGTAAGATTTATATCAGGCAGAATTCTAGCAAGAGCAAGAGAAGTAGAGCTAGCATCCATCAACAAAACTTCGCCATCTTTAATTATAGAAAGAGCTTTTTGCGCAATTTGACTTTTCTCTGAACCGTTCAATAAAAGACGTTTGCTAAGCGGAACTTCATGCGCATGTTTTTCAATACGCATAGCACCGCCATGAGTGCGAATAAGTTTTTTTTCTGAATCAAGAAATTCTAAATCACGACGAATAGTTTCGTCTGTCACTTGCAAACGGTTAGCGAACACGCTTGTGCGAATGTCAGGCTCAATAGAGAGCATGTTCAAAATGATTTTATGTCTTTGACTCGCTAACATCTTTCACCTTTTTTCTTTTTATTTATGAACGGCATTGTCCTTTGCCATAGATTTTATATTTGTAAGAACAAAGCTCTGCAAGACCCATAGGGCCTCGAGCATGAAGCTTGTCTGTGCTGATGCCAATTTCCGCGCCAAGACCAAATTCATAACCGTCTGTAAAACGTGTCGAAGCGTTCAAATAGACGCAAGATGAATCAACACAATTCAAAAATTCTGTTCCATTATTTTTGTTTTTTGTAATGATAGCATCAGAATGCGCAGAGCTATATTTGTTGATAAAATCTATGGCATCTTTAGTGCCGCTTACAATTTTTACAGCAATAATATAGTCGTTATATTCCGTGTAAAAATCTTCTTCAGTTGCGAGTTGCGCAGAAATTTTATTCGCAGAAAGAATTTTCAAAGACTCTTTATCGCAATGAAAAGACACATTGTTTTTTGCTAATTCTTTTGCGATTGCAGGTAAAAATTCTTTAGCAACTTTTTTGTGAATGAGCAAATTTTCTGCCGCATTACAAGTAGAAGGACGCTGACATTTTGCGTTAACAACAATATTTTTTGCCATTTTTAAATCCGCAAATTCATCGACGAAAATATTACAAACCCCTTTGAAATGCTTGATTACAGGGATAGAAGAATTTTCTGTCACATAACGAATAAGTGCTTCGCCTCCACGAGGAATCACGCAGTTAATCAAGTCGCTTTGTTTGAGCAATTCTTCAATAGCTTTGCGGTCAACAGTAGGAATTACCTGAACTGCGTCGGATGTGACATTGCAAGCTTTCAATGCTTTTTGAATTATGCTACCTAAAATTTGATTAGTTAAAAAAGCTTCTTTGCCTCCACGTAAAATAGTTGCATTGCCACTTTTTAGACAAAGAACAGCGCAATCTATCGTCACATTTGGACGGCTTTCATATATGATTGCAATCACGCCAATCGATGTTGTTTCTTTGATTATTTCAAGACCATTTGGGCGTTTTATTTTTTGCAAAATTTTTCCAACAGGGTCGGGGAGTTTTGCAACTTGACGCACACCATCTGCTATTTTTTGGACATACTTTTCGTCGAGAGTGAGACGCTCTAGCATTACAGCATTGAGTCCGTTTGCTTTTGCGTTATCTAAATCTTTTTTGTTTTCAGATAAAATTTTCTTTGTGTTTTCTTCAAGCAAAGACGCTATTTTTTCTAAAATTGCATTCTTTGTTTTCGCGCTCAAATTTGCGATTTCAAGAGATGCTTTTCTTGCGCGCAATGCAATTTGTTCTATGCTTTTTTCTTTCATTTTTTATATAGAGCTGATTTTTTTGATGTATTCAAAACGTTTTTGAACTTCGTCAAAACCTAAGTCTTCAAGCTTTGTGCAAGAAAAAGATTCCACTGTGAGAGACGCAACGGCAGAGCCGTATATTACCGCTTTTTTAAAGCTGTCAAAAGAGAAAGAATTTTCTTTAGCAAGGCAGCCTATGAGCGAGCCAGCAAAGGAATCTCCCGCGCCTGTTGGGTCACGCAAGTCTACAACAGGATGTGCGCACGCGACAAAAATCCCGTCTTTATGAAAAAGAATTGCGCCGTGTTCGCCTTTTTTAATTATCAGATTTTTTGGTCCCATTGCCAAAATCTTTTCGCCTGCTTTGTAGATATTTTTTTCGTCAGACAAAAGCTCAGATTCAGAATCGTTGATAATAAGCAAGTCGACTTTTTTCATGATATCAAGCAAATCCTTATGCGCTGTGTTAATCCACAAATCCATTGAGTCGAGCGCCACAAAGTCAGGATTTTTCAACTGGTTAAATGTGTGCATTTGCAATGCGGGATGGATATTGCCAAGCAATGCAATTTTTGAATTTTTCAAATTATCAGGAAGCTTTGGTGTGTAATTTGCAAAGACGTTCAAACGCACATCAAGAGTGTCACGTCTGTTGAAATTTTCGTGATATTTGCCACGCCAAAAAAAGGTGTCTTGGCTCTTATCAACTTCAAGTCCTTCGATATCTATGCCACGATTCAAGAGTCTTTGGATATCGTTTTCTTTGAAATCTTTGCCTACTATGCCAAGAATTTTTGCTTTCGTAAAGTAAGAGCATGCCAAACTTGCAAAGCTAGCAGAGCCGCCAAGAATATAATCTTCGCTCGCATAAATAGTTTCTATACAATCATAGGCTATAGAGCCCAACACTAATACGCCATTTTCATTCATATTTTGCAATATTTGTGTTTTTTTTATAATTTCGCAAAACAAAAATAAAAAAATAATCATTTAAACTTGCGTGTGTCGTGGGATTTAATTGAATTTACGTATTCATGAAGTGGTGGATTTACATAGCTCTTAAACAACTTTTTCCAACAGGCAGAGGGATGTCTTTTTTTGCGGCTGTGTCTATATTAGGTGTTGCTCTCGGAGTCCTTGCGCTGTTCGGAACTCAAAGCGTGATGAATGGTTTTCACAACGAGATTGCAATCAAACTAAAAGACACTACAGGCGATATCATTATCAATCAAGGCGGACGCCCATTTCGTGAAGATGCTCATCTTCTTCAAGAATTAAATTCTATGCCTAAAGTTGAAAAAAGTGAAGTCGTAGTTCAAGGACCTGTGATGATGACTTTTGAGAATATTCCTGTATTTCCTATTCTTCGTAGCTATGATACTTTGCGTGGTTCAACGGCATTGCCCATTGCGGAAAAAGATTTTGTAATCAACGGTTCTCTTGATGATTTAGATGATGATTCTATAATTATGGGAATACGTTTAGCGTCGTCTTTGCGTGCTGGAGTTGGCGATACTGTGAGCGTATATTCGCCCGCAATGCTTGATAAAATTGAGCGTGACGAGCTACCTATGCCTATTCAATTTAAAATAGTTGGCTACTTGCAAACGGGCTATAGCGAAACAGACGCAAATATCGCATTAGTGTCTTTGCGCAGAATGCGTGAGCTTTATAATCTTGGAGATTACGGTTCTCACAACATAGTTTTGAAGCTGGAAGAAAATGCGGATTGCACAGCATTTGCAAAAAATCTAAATCTTGAATTGCCTGTGCAAATGCGCGCATTTACTTGGCTTACGAGCAACGCGTCATTTTTGCGTGTGATAAATATGGAAAAAGTAATGATGTCGCTAATAATAATGTTAGTGATTTTAGTAGCGTCATTTTCAATTTGTATTTCTTTATACACTTCTGTTTTACGAAAAACAAAAGAGATAGGTTTGATTTGCGCAATGGGAGGCAAACCATATCAAGTTGTTCTTTGCTATTGTCTGCAAGGCTTCATTATTGGAGTTGGCGGGGCATTGGTTGGTCTTTTGTTGACTTTCACGATTTTGCATTTCAGAGAAGCAATTGTAAGTTTTATGTTGGATGAAAATACTCTTATAGAATTTTATCATCTCACAAGATTGCCTGTTAAGTACGATTTCAACGACGGTTTGGCGACTTGTTTATTTGCGATAATTTTATGCACGCTTGCGGGATTGATTCCAGCCTTCTTTGCGGCGCGTCTAAAGATTTCGGAGGCTATGAGAAATGAATAGTGTATTGAAAGTTTTAGATGTTGAAAAATCTTTTTCGACTCCTAGCGCAGGCACAATCGGTGTTTTGCGTGGAATAAATCTTGAAATAAATTCTTCTGAAAGCGTGAGCATGCGTGGCGAAAGTGGAGCGGGTAAAACCACCTTTTTAAATATTGCAGCTGCTCTTGAAAAACCTGATTCAGGCGAAGTTTTTTGGAATGGAAAAAGAATAGACAATTTGTCGAATTCAAAACAGTCTAGTGCTAGAGCCAATTTCATGGGTTTTGTTTTTCAAAGTTATTGCTTAGTTCCTGAATTAAATGTTGTGGAAAATGTTTTATTGGCAAGTCGCATTGCAAATAAATACAACTTGTCCGCAAAAAAAAGAGCTATTGAAATTTTGGAAAAGGTTGGATTGAAAGATAGAATAAAATATCTTCCAAAACTTTTGTCTGGTGGCGAAAAACAAAGAGTGGCAATCGCAAGAGCTTTGATTAATAAACCTAGTCTTATTCTTGCGGATGAGCCAACTGGAAATCTTGATGAGCGCACTGGTCTTGGAATTATGAACATGTTTTTAGATTTGTGTAAGAACGAAAATGTGGCTCTTCTTTTGATTACACATAATGCCGATTTTGCGGCGCGCACTGATTTTTCTCTTGTTCTTAAAGACGGAATTTTAGCATGAACGAAGAGTCTGCAAAAAATGAAATCGCAAAGTTAAGCGCAGAGCTTAAGCATTACGACTATTTGTATAGAATAAAAAATGCTCCTGAAATTAGCGATTCAGAGTACGACTTAAAAGTCAAACAACTTGCGGAATTAGAATCGAAATATCCTGAATTTGCGCTTGAAGATTCGCCTACGAAAAAAGTGTCTAGCGACTTGGATAAATCCTTCAAACAGGTAGAGCATTTGAGCCCGATGTTGAGTTTGGACAATACTTTTTCTTTAGACGAACTTCGCAAATTTGATACTCGTTTAAAAAAGATTTTAAATACTACTGGCGACTTGGAATATCAGATAGAACCTAAGATTGATGGCGCAGGGATTTCTTTAGTTTACGAAAATGGAAAACTTGTTCGTGCCCTTACTCGCGGTAATGGAAAAATTGGTGAAGACATTACTCGTAATATAAAAATCATTAAAGGTATTGCGCAAAAACTTTCAGGTGAAAATCTGCCAAGCCTAGTAGAATTGCGTGGCGAAGTCTATATGACTCGAGAAGAATTTGTACGTATTTCAAAAGTAAAAGAAGAAGAACATATTTCAAAACAACAAGAACTTTTTGAATCTGGAAACACAAAAAAAACTTCCGCAAAAAAGAAAACATATGCGAATCCTCGCAATCTTGCGGCGGGAACAATGAAGCTTTTAGATGAGAAAGAATTACTCAAAAGAAATTTAGAATCTATATTTTATTTTGTTGGCGAATCAAAAAAATTCTCTTTGAGAAAACAAAGCGATTTGAAAGACTCTCTGAAAAAGTGGGGAATATCCGCAATGCCTTGGAATGCAGTGGCAGTCGGGGTTGACGCAGTTTATGAAAAAATTTTAGAGCTTGATAAATTGCGTTCAGAATTTCCTTTCGACACAGATGGAGCTGTAATAAAATTAAATGACACTTCGCTTTGGGAGCTTGCGGGAATGACAGAAAAAGCTCCTCGCTGGGCAATAGCTTGGAAGTATGACGCTGTGCGCACTATCACAAAATTAAATGCTATTACTTTGCAAATAGGCAGAACGGGAGCAATTACTCCCGTTGCGGAATTAGAGCCTGTGTTTTTGTCAGGCAGCACAGTTTCTCGTGCAACGCTTCATAATGCCGACGAAATTTTGCGCAAAGACATTCGTGTAGGTGATGATGTTTTGATTGAAAAAGCAGGTGAAATTATTCCCGCAATTATTCAAGTTGAAAACAAAAATTTGCGTAGTGAAAATAGTGTGCCTTTTGAATTTCCAAAAAATTGTCCTGTGTGTAATACTCTTCTAGTAAGAGATGAAAGCGAGGCAGTTTATAGATGCCCGAATTCAAATTGTCCTGAACAAGTCAAACGTCGCATAGAGCATTTTGCTTCTCGAAACTGCATGGATATTGAAGGTTTTGGCGAGGCATTAGTTGAAAAACTTTTTGAAAAAGATTTGATAAAATCGCAAGCTGACATTTATAAAATCACAAAAGAGGACTTGTTGAGTCTTGAGAATTTTGGAGAGAAAAGCGCGGATAATATTTTGTCCGCAATTTCAAAAAGCAAAGAGCAAGATTTGTGGCGAGTGATTTTTGGATTGGGGATTTTTAATGTGGGTGAAAAAATCGCAAAAGACTTAGCAGATGTTTTTGGAACACTTGAATCTCTCGCAAGCGCATCATACGAGACTCTGATTGCGATTGGAAACATAGGTGAAGAAATTGCAAATAGCGTTTTGAAATTTTTCTCTAATCAAGAAAATATGATTTTGATAGATACACTTAAAAAATCAGGAGTGAATTTTAAAAATAAAACTGTAAAAAGTTCAGAGCTTTCAAACACAACTTTTGTGATTACAGGCACTCTTGATTCTTTGAGTCGAGAGGGTGCGAAGTCGCTTATAGAAAAGCATGGCGGACGTGTGAGCTCTTCTGTAAGCAAAGAAACTACTTATCTTCTTGCGGGAAAAGAAGCAGGCTCTAAGCTTAAAAAAGCTCAAGAATTAAATATAAAAATTTTGACTGAATCGGAATTTTTAAGCATGATTAAACCTGATTCAAAACAAGACCAAATGGAGCTTTTTTAATGAGCATTGAAATTTTATCAAAATCTTTATCAGCCCAAATCGCGGCAGGCGAGGTGATAGAAAGACCTGCTGCAGTTGTCAAAGAGTTGCTCGAAAATTCTGTCGACGCTAAGTCGACTCGTGTTGATATTGAATTTAAAAGTGGTGGAAAAAACTTCATAAAAGTTTCCGACAATGGCACAGGTATGAGCAAAGAAGAGGCTCTCCTTAGTTTGGAACAACACGCAACTAGCAAGATTAAAACATCTCAAGATTTATTTAGTATCGCAACTTTTGGTTTCAGAGGCGAGGCTTTGCCTTCGATGGCAAGTGTAAGCAATTTTACTTTAAAGACTCGCAATGCGGAATCGAACGAGGGTGTCGAAATTTTTGTGCGAAACAAAAATGTTGAATATGTGCGTGCTTGTGGGATGCCGATAGGAACAGAAATTATTGTTGAAAATTTATTTTCCACAGTGCCTGCTCGTCGCAAATTTTTAAAATCTGACGAAGTTGAATCATCGCATATAATCAAGCTTTGCAGATTATATGCTTTGGCTTTGCCTCATATTGCAATTTCTCTTACTGAAAATGGGAAGGTGTTATTTAAGTCGGAAAAAGACTTACCTTTGCCAAGTCAGGTTTCAAAAATTTTCGGTTCGAATTTTGGAGATAAATTTATTCTGCTTCCCAAAGTTTCTCGTGGCGACATGAGCGTGACGGGCATGATTATGAAAGTTGGGGAATCTTTTGCGTCTTCAAAAAATATTTATGCTTTTGTTAATTCAAGACCTGTCACATCTAAAGCAATTTTCTTTGCGCTTAAAGACGCATACAGTCCGTATTTGCCAAGTGACAAATATGCGGGCGCGATTTTATTTTTAACGTTGAATCCCAATGACGTGGATATCAATGTTCATCCAGCAAAGACAGAAGTGCGTTTTAGGAATGACGCCGCGATAAAAGATTTTATTTTACAATCTCTCGCTGAACATTTGGAATCAGTTTACAAAAAGGCAACTGTTGTTGAAGAAAATAAAAATGAAGCTTTGCGAACTTTTGTAAGTCCTTTTGTGAGTCCTGTTTTGCAGAAGGTGGAAAACTTGGAATACATAAATCCTATTCAAAGAACGGAAATTGAAACTGGGCAAATGCCTCAACAAACAAGCTCTTCTGGTGTTGCTGGTTGGACGTATTTTGGGCGTGTCGAAAATAAATACGACATTTTTAAGTATGAAAATTCTTTGAAAGTTTTGAATATTAAAGCGGCTTTGGCTAGAGTTTATTATGAAGAAATTCTCGCGAATATGAACGAAAAAAAGCCTAGTTCGCAATCATTATTGTTTCCTGAAAATCTTGAATTGGAGCGCAGTGAAAACGAAGTCTTTGTGAATTTGCGAAAATATTTTGAGCGTTGCGGATTTGTAATAGAAGATTTCGGAAAAAATTTTTATAGAATAGAAGCATTCCCTTCTTGGCTTAGTGACACAGAGTGTCTGAACTTTGTTCGTGACTTTATTGAAGTTGCAAAAGAAGAATCTTTTGGTGTTGCAGATTCAAATCAAGCGCGCGAAAAATTCGCCAAATTGGCTATGAAAAATGCTCGCAGTTTACGCATAGCAGAAGGCGAAAGGGCATCTTTCGACTTGCTTTCAAAACTCTTAGATTGCAAGGTGCCAACCAATTCTCCAGACGGGCTATACACCATAAAAGAGTTAGACAACAACTTTTTCAAAAAGCTATTTTCCTAAGACTTCTTAGAAAACAGTTGCACAAAAAAACAAAGTCATCAATATGACTGCTTATATTACTTACTAAAATGAGCGAGAACGAAAACACTAATATTCAAGATAACTCTCACGATTTGTTTGCTGTGCGCAAAGCAAAGCTCGATTCTATGATTGCGAAAGGTGCAAATCCTTTTTTGCAAGAGTGGAACCAAACTCATTCTTCCAAAGAGGCTATAGACTTGTTTGACGACTCTATTCCTGAAGGCGAAGAGGGCGCGGAAGTCAGTGTTGCTGGTAGAGTTCTTGTTTTTCGCTTGATGGGTAAAGCAGCATTTTTGAAAATCAAAGATAGACACGGAGTAATTCAGCTTTACATTTCTCGTGATCATTTGCCCGAAGGTGTTTTCAATGACGACTTCAAAAAGAATGTTGATATCGGTGATATCATTGGCGCAAAAGGCAGACTCTTTAAAACTAAAACAGGCGAAGTGACTATCAGGGTTCGTGAGTATAAGATGGTCAGCAAAGCGCTTCGTCCTCTTCCTGAAAAGTGGCACGGGCTCACAGATAGCGAGCAAATTTATAGACAACGTTATCTCGATTTAATTGTTAATGACGAATCGAAAAAACGTTTTGAATTGCGCTCAAAAATCATTCAGGAAATCAGACAATTTTTGTGGGAGAGAGATTTTCTTGAAGTTGAAACTCCTATCTTGCACTCAGTTGCAGGTGGTGCGGCGGCAAGACCTTTCAAGACTCACATGAATGCGTTGGATTCTGAATTTTTCTTGCGTATTGCTCCTGAACTTTATCTCAAAAGAATGCTGATTGGTGGCTTTGAAAGAGTGTTTGAACTCGGTAGAGTTTTCCGCAATGAAGGCTTGTCTCGCAGGCACAATCCAGAATTTACAATGTTAGAAGTCTATCAAGCATACACTGATTTCAGAGGTATGATGGAACTTTTTTATTCAATGATTCAACGCATTTGCAAAAATGTTTTGGGCACAACTTCTGTTAAGCGCTATGATGGACAAGTCATTGAATTTGGTGGCAAGTGGCGCGAAGCAGAATACAAAGATTTGATTATTGAAGCAACCAAAGACAAGGATTGGTTCTCACGCACTAAAGAAGAAAAATTTGTGGCATGTAAAACTTTTGGGATAGAAGTTGATCCTGCTTGCGAAGATTTTGAAATCACAGGTAATGTGTTTGAAAAAATGGTTGAGCCTACTTTGATTCAACCAACTTTCGTTTTACATATTCCAAAACAACTTTGCCCACTTGCAAAAATAAATCAAAAAGACGATTCTTTGATAGACGTTTTTGAGCTTTGCATAAATGGTCAAGAAGTTGCTCCTGCATATTCAGAACAAAACGATTCTGTTGTTCAAAGACAAATGCTTGAAGCTCAAGTTGGTGAAGAAGTTCAAAAACTAGATGAAGACTTTTTAACAGCAATGGAATATGCAATGCCTCCTGCAGGTGGCATGGGTGTAGGAATTGATAGACTTGTTATCCTCCTCACAGGCGCTGCTAACATCCGTGATACTATCCTCTTCCCAAGCCTAAAACAAACATAAATAAAGAATAAAAATTTATATTTAAAAAAGGGAATTTTGAAAATAGATTTATTTTCGAAATTCCCTTTTTTAAAATAAATTATTTTTTAATGGGCGTTGTCTATCTTTGAAACAGATTCTATCGACGGCTTTTTCGAAGTCTTTGTCGCCTGAAATAATGTCTATGTCTAGGCGTGTGTAATAGAATGGAACATCCGCTTTGAAGTCTTTATTTATGCGGACTGCATCCTTTTCTGTCGTGACGACAAAATCGGCTTTTAAACTTTTTGCGGTGGCAAAAAATTCTTTAAGTTCACGCTCTGTAAAGCGGTGGTGGTCTAAAAATCTCTCGTTATAAATTATGTCTGCGCCCATTTGACGTATGAAGTTTTCAAAACTTTCCGGCATTGCAATCGCCGAAAAACATGCAACGCTTTTTCCTTTTAATAGGTTCAATTCCTTACGCTCATTAGTTTCAAAATTTATCACATATTGCGGAGTATGCGCGCACTCGATGAACTCAGCATGAGTATTATATTCACGGATGAAATTTTCTAACTCCATATTGCGTGTGCCATCTGATTTTGTAAGAAAGATATATGAAGCGCGTTTCAAATGTTTGACAGGTTCACGCAAGATTCCACGTGGCAATAGAGATTTATTGCCGAATGGATTTGTTTTATCCACAAGCAAAAGTTGTATCTGTCCACGCAATGGAAGATATTGAAATCCGTCATCCAAAATTAAAGTGTCTGCGCCAAATTCTTTGATGGCAAAATGTCCCGCGCGCACTCTGTTTCTATCAACAATCACAATCACCCCTGGTAGATTGCGTGCAAGCATGAAAGGTTCATCGCCAGCCATTTCAGAATCTAACAAAATATTTTTTCCATCTGAAACTACTCGAGAAATTTGCTCATTACTATGAGTCATCCAGCGTTTGAATTTTTCCAAACCACTATCTGCTTTGCTCTTGTAGCCGCGACTCAAAATAGCGACTTTACGATTGCGTTTTGTAAGTTCACGAGCGAATTTTTCTACTATAGGAGTCTTGCCTGTGCCTCCCACAGTCAAGTTGCCGACAACCACAACTAAGCATCCTAAAGGTGCGTCTCTCCAAATGCGCTTTCTATATAAGAAATATCTAAATTGAACTATCGTGCTAAAAACATAGGACAATGCTTTCAAGAATCCACCAAGAATACGAGCAGGGAAGTCTGAACGTCTATCATAAATAATATCAACAACGCCTTCGGCAAATTGCTCGAGGCGTTTTTTGAAGCTTTCTAAAAATCTTTTCAGCATTATTGAAATTAATAAAAATAGTTTATATGCAAATAGCGAATCTAAAAGAGTCTTAAAAAATAATTTGCTAAAAAAGTTTTTTTCCAAAGGTGATACTTACCTTCGGAAGTCAAGAGCTCATGCGTGATTGCAGAGTTTTTATTATTCATAATATTTTTTGAAATACTTTCTTTATAAATATTATCGGAAATTTTTTGAAGAAGAGACTCTGCGCAATCAAAAGGAATTGAATTTTTGCAATCGTGTTTTTTTAGAAATCTATTGTGAGATTTTAGTAGGGCGCATAAATTGCGTCGCATAGGAACAAATTTTATTTTTGCAAATTTTGGCACTACGAAAGCAAATGGAATTGCTGAATTATTTGTGGCAAAAATTCTCCCTGATTCATCGTGTGATATGAATACGAAAAATGATTCCACACTAGCGATATTTTTTGTGAAAGAAGTTAACAAATACACATTATCTTTTTCATTGAAAAATATTGTGATGTATTGTTGCTCTTTTTCGCAACACACAGAATCAATTCCACTCACAGCAGAATAAATTTTATTGAACCCTATTTTTTCTATTTCGATTTTTTGCAAAAGAGATTTCTTATCGCTTCTCCATGCGTTCGGGACTTCTTTGAATTTATCAAAAGGAATAATGTTTTTATTGCTATATTCGCAAGCTTTTTTCCAAAGAATAAGGCTGTCGCCAAAGAAGTATGCGGACAAAGCCAATGCAAAAATAAAGTAAGGATTTTTATCAGAAAAAATCGAAAGCAAAATAAATATTGCAATAGATACAAATGCTGCGCGAATCCATCTGCGTAGAGTCCACAAAATCGGAGAGCAAAAGTATTGTGTGTTAAGCCATGTAATCAGAACAATCAAAAAAGCAAGAGATGCCAAAATAATATATGCGAGAGTAATCCCCTCGCATACATTTTCAAAAATTGATGTTCCGAATATTTGCATTCTATACACGCAATGGCATAACAACGCACAAGAAATTATCCAAAGTTTTGAATACTCCAGGGCTCATTTCATCTTTGAATTCAAAGTAAACTTCATCTTTAGTAAGGCTCTTTAATGGAGCTATCAAGAAGTCAGGATTGAAACCTATTTGAACTTCAGGGCCTGAATACTCTATATCGAGAGGCTCTTTAGAATCGCCGTATTCTTGACTGCTACCAGAAATTTCTAAGCAATCTTTAGAGAGTTTTAACTTTACAGAATTTTGTTTTTCACTCGTGACGAGCTTTACACGAGCAACTGTTTCGAGCATTAATTCTCTATCAATCTTGATTCTATGCTCAGCTTCCTTAGGAATTACTTGTTTGTAATTTGGATAATTACCTTCGACGATTTTTGATACAAGATAAACATTTCCATCCAAACCTTTTTCAGACAACTGTTCATCGACTGCGATATCGAAAGCGACTTGTCTATCGTTGAAAGAAATTTTCACGTTCTTGCCTTGAACCAAAAGTTTTTCTACTTCAGAAACTGTTTTTGCAGGGAGAATGATGCTGCCTTCATCTTCTTTAGCAACGTTCATGTCGCGAGAAATAAGAGCCAAACGCTTGCCATCTGTTGCAACCAAAGTGAGTTTGCCTTCAGAGAAATTAAAGTAAACGCTATTTAAAATATATCTATTTTCGTCAGAGCTTTGAGCGTATGAAACAGAGCGCAACATAGAAGCCAATTCTTGAGGTCCTAATTCATAAGAGTGCTTATCAACAAAGCTTGGCAATGGAGGGAAGTCTGCTGCGCGGAGTCCTGGAAGGCGATAATCAGAGCGTCCTGAACGTATACGAGCATTTTGTCCATCAGTACTTTCAATTGTGATTTCTTGACTAGGAGCCAAGTTCACGATTTCAGACAATTTTTTAACAGGCAAAGTGATATCGCCAGCTTGTTCAATGTCTGCTTTGATTGCGCAACGAATGCCCAAGTCGAGATTAGTTGTGGCAATTGAAATGCGATCGTTCTCAGCTTTGATTAACACGTTATTGAGAACTGTCATTTGTGGTCTTGAACCAACGACACTCGCAACTTGGCGTAAACCTGTGATTAAATGCTCTTTATTAATTTTAAATTTCATAACTTAATAATCTATATTTTGAATTTTTGGCAATCAAGCAATTTTTTTAGTTAACTGCGTTTTGATTTGGTAGAACGTCCCCCTGGGTTTGCTTTTCTAGAAGCATCGCCTCCAAGTTTTTTGGCTTTCTGAGCGGCTTGAGCCTTTTCAGTTGCCTCTTGAAGTCTCTGCATAAAGCCTGGTCCTTTACGTTCGACTTTTTTCATTGTGGAAAAATCTTCTTTGCTTCTTACGACTATCCATGCTTGGACTATACCCAAAAAGCTTTGAACTGTCCAATAAAGAATGAGTCCTGAAGGGAAAGTATAAAAGAATATCAACATCATGAAAGGCATTATCCTAAACATGATTTTATGCGCCTTTTCAGCTGATGGCATAGGCGTAATTTGCATTTGTATGTATGATAAAAATGCGTTTATTATAGGCAACAAGTGCAATGGAAATCCAAATATTGTTGGGAATCCTGCAATAGTGTCGGGCAAAGAAAGATCTTGAATCCAAAGAAAGTGCGCAAATCTGATTTCGCTGACTGTTTGAATCATGAAGTATAGACCCAAGAACACAGGCAATTGAACCAATACAGGTAAGCATCCTGCCATAGGATTGATTCCATACTCGCCATAAAGCTTGAATGTTTCTTGACTGATTTTTTGTCTATCGTCTTTGTATTTTTCTTTGAGGGCTTTTAAAGGACCTGCAAGAGCTGCCATTCTTTTTGACGACTTGATTTGCTTTGCGGTAAGTGGCCACATTATGGCTCGAACTACGAGTGTCAAAACTATGATAGCCCAACCCCAACTCCATTCAGGCGAAACTTTCGCTATTATAGACTGAATGAAATTCAAGAAAATCAACATGGGCTTACTCAAGAATCCAAAAGGACCAAAGTGCATGATGAGTTCTTGACGTTTGCCCATATCCATCAAAGCATAAATATCTTTAGGACCAACATAGTAGCTACCACTGATTTCAAAAGTTTCACCTACGGGAATAGATTCTGAATTAAATGCCACGTATCCTGCTATACCTTTTTGCATGTATTTATCTTCATGACTTGCGTCCAAAAGAACAGGGAAAGAAATTGTTCTTATTCCTGCTGTTTTTACAGGAGTATAGATTGCGGCAAAAAATTGATTTTTTACAGATGCCCAAATCACAGGATTTTTTTCCGATACTTCAAAAGCTCGAGCATCACTTGCTCCTATGCCCATGAATCCTTTGCTTGCGATGAATGGGCTAGAGCGTAAGAATGTTGCGCTATCGCCGTCAAAGATTCCCAAAGATAAATTTGTGCCGTAAATATCGCCCTCTGTGGGAGCTGCCATGCCGAGTGCCAAATAGAATTCGGAAGCAGAGATTTCTTCTCCAGAAATATTTTTCACAGTAGTTGAAGTATATACCACATATGGAGAATATTTTTTATTATCTTGAGCTTCGAGCCAATATTTACGTTCGATTTCAAATTTATTTTCTATAGTAGCTTTGAAAACATATGCGTTTTGACCTGTTGCTGTAAGCGTAAAAGGAGTACGCAATTCTGTTGGCAAAGGATTTCTTTCGTCTTTCTTAAGGGCGAGAGCGAGGGCGTAAGTTTTTGTGTTGTCATTGAAAACAAAAGGCTCGTCACTTTCTTGAGTCTTTGGATAGTTCAACAAAAAGACTTGTTTTACTGCCGCTCCGAAATTTGAAATTTGAACTTCAATAAAATCATTTTTCAAAGTAAAAAATTCTTCAGCAACATTTGAAACTGCGGGAGCTTTTTCTTGAGTAGGCGCAGATGCCGCTTGCACAGCCGATTCTACAGCCGCTTGCCTCTTTACTTCTTGAACATATTTTGTGGAAGCCGCAACTTCTTTCTCTTGCTCTTGACTTTTGAATATCATGAAGAATGCGCCGCATATCAACAATATCCCTATACTTGAGTTTTTCCAATCCATAATTGTTTTAATATTTTAAAAATACTTTTATTTGGTCAATCTATTTCTCGTTTCTTTTGAATAGATTTTTATATCTGAAAATTTCAGGAGGGTTGTCTATGCCTCCATCGCAAAAAGGATGGCATCTTAATATGCGACAAAATCCTTGTAATGAGCCTTTGAATGCCCCGTGTTTTTTGATTGATTCTATTGTGTATGTCGAGCAAGTAGGCGAGAATCGACATCCTGAATTTGGCACTAAATGTATTATAGGCGACAATATTTTCTTATAGCACTTTATAAAAAAAATAAAGATAGCCGCAAAAATGCTTGTTTTCTTATTCATTGATTTTTGAAAAAGCAGTATCGAATTTTTCTTTCAATTTCTTGAATTCAAAAAAATCGAAACCTCTGCGAACATATATAACGACTGCTAATTTGCGTTTGAAATCGGGCAGGGCACTCCTGAAAATTTCTCTGAAAATACGTTTTGCATAGTTTCGCACAACCGCATTGCCAACACGTCTGCCTACGATAAGCCCGAGTCTTGAAGAATCTTCGACCTCTTTTACATAAATAACAAAGGCGGAACAATCCGCCTTTTGTGCATTGTTTTTGACAAATGCAAAGTCGCTGTTTTTACGCACTCTGTTAGATGTGCGAAAGCGCATTTTAATTATTTCGTCACAAGACGCACTCTGCCGATTGAGCGTCTGTTTGCGATTACCTTACGGCCACCGCGAGTTTTCATGCGTGCGCGGAAACCGCAACGACGTGCGCGTTTTAATTTTGATGGTCTGAAAGTAGGATGCATTTTTGTGTCTTTCGTTTAATATAAATTTAAGCGGTCGATAACATAGCTTAAAGTTCGCTACGTCAATCATTTTTTTGAGATTATTTTTAACTATTAGCCAAGAGCGATTGTCGCGGATTGTCCAAACGCGCTAAAAATATAGTCTTTGAGCTTCGCAATAGAGTCATTATCAAGCTTGTTTATTACCGCAAAGCATGCGCTTCCGCTACCTGACATCATTGCTGGAATTTGGAATTTTTCTTTAATTTCTTCTATGACTATTTCCAAAATAGGAAATTTTTTGAACGCAGGCAATTGCATATTATTGACTAATGGCAGATTTTCTAGTGTGGGATTTTTACGCCAAGAGTTTAAAATTTCCGAAGCGTTTTCTTTAGATATATAATAGTCGGGATTTGAACGCATTTCTTTGTACGCAAGTCCTGTGTTTATTGAAAATGCAGGTTTGAAAATCAAAAGTTTTAAAGAATCTAAAAGAGTTGTTTCTTCTTTTGTGCATTCTTCTATTACTTCGCCTTTGCCTGTCATTATGATTGGTTTTTTGCGCAAGAATAGCGGGCAATCTGCTCCCATGTTTTCTGCGATTTTCGAGAGTTCATCAAGGCTAAGCAAGTCGCCACAAAGTTCATTTACTGCTTGCAATGCGATTGCTCCATTAGAGCTTCCACCTCCGAGTCCTGCTCCATGAGGGACTTTTTTGATTAAATCAAAATCGAAAAATTCATCCAGTTTGCAATGTTCTCTGAAAAGATTTGCAGCCTTAATCACTAAGTTAGATTCGTCGCAAGGCACGCCTTCGAGATTGCATTTGATTGTGTCTTTATCAGCGTCACTTTTGCACACTTTAAGAGTGTCGCCAAACTTTGTAGGTGCAACTAAGCTTATCAAATCATGAAATCCATCTTGTCTTGGATTCGTGATTGCTAGCATAAGATTTACTTTGCATGGAGAGAAAAATTCTTTATTTGAATTCATTTGATTTGAAATATTATTTAGAATCTGCAACATTATTCTCACTATGTCAAAACAAGCTTGTAAATTAATTTTAGCTCTAGATTTACCCGATGATAAAAAAGCAATTGAAGCCCTTGTAAAATTGCAAGGTTCTTTGGAATGGGTGAAGATAGGCTTGCAAATGTATCTTAAATACGGCGCGGATTTCGTGCGCAAAGTAAGCGATTTAGGCTTTAAGATTTTCTTGGATTTAAAACTTTATGATATTCCTAATACTGTTGCGTCTGCGATAAAGAGCGTGGGCGAGCTACCTATTGAGATGTTGACGATTCACTCTCTTGGCGGTTCTGAAATGATGCAAAGAGCTGTTGAAAGTGCTAGCGAAATCAACAAAGATTTAACTATTATTGCAGTGACAGTTTTGACTTCGTTCAATTCTGAACAACTCGAGCAAATGGGCATAAATGGCGATATTGAAGCTCAAGTAGCACTACTTGCAAAGCTTGCAGTCAACAATAAAGTAAAGGCAATTGTTTGTTCTCCTAAAGAAATTTCTCCATTGAGAAAAGTTCTGCCAAGTGATGTTTTGTTGATTACTCCTGGGATTAGACCTCTTGGTTCTGACAGCAACGACCAAAAGCGCATTATGACTCCTATTGAAGCAAAAAGAGCAGGGGCAAATTTTATTGTTGTGGGGCGTCCAATTCTTGCGGCTAGTGATATGGCGCAAGCCGCGCGCGACATTATTAAGGAGTTAGAAAATGAATAATTGCGCTATTCTTTTAGCTGCGGGCAAAGGGTCTCGCATGCAAAATTGTGTCAAAGACAAAACTCTCGTCACGCTTTTTGGCGAGCCTGTTTTGATTCATAGTCTTCGTGCATTTGCAGATAGCAAGGCAGTTTCATCGATAGTTTTTGTTTGTAAAGATGATGAGCAAATTGCTGAAATTAAAAATCTTTCTCAAAAAATTTTAGAAGAAAACAATATAAAAAGTGTTTTCACAATAGGCGGCAAAGAAAGACAAGACAGTGTTCTAAACGGCTTGCGTGCTTGTCCTGCGGATTGCGAGATTGTTTTTATTCATGATAGTGCAAGACCTCTAGTTGGTTCTGAAAATATTTCAAAGCTTCTTGAAGTCGCAAAGAAAGACGGTGCGTGTGTGCTTGCAAACAAGGTGGCGGACACTATCAAAAAAAATCTTTCTGCGCCATCAATTAGTCAGTGCGAGCTTCAAGATTTAGAGCGTGCGACTTTATGGGCAATGCAGACTCCGCAGGTTTTCAATCATAGTGAAATTCTTCGTGCGTATGAAAAAGTTTCCGCAGAGAAAATCGCAATCACAGACGATATTGCTGCTGCCGCAATTTTAGGGATTAAAGTTTCTATTGTGGAAAATCTTTTGCCTAATCCTAAAATCACCTTGCCTCAAGACATTGCTTTGGCAGAATACATGATAAATCACAAAATAAAATGAATAAAGACTACAGAATTGGTTTCGGATTTGATGTACATGAACTTGTCGAAAATAGAAAATGTATTTTAGGCGGTGTTGAAATAGAAAGTGCTCTCGCTCCGCTTGGACACTCTGATGCAGACGTTTTGAGTCATGCGATAGCAGACGCTATTCTCGGCGCTTGCGCTCTTCCTGATATCGGCTACTACTTTCCCAATACCTCCAAAGATTGCGAGAACATGGATTCTCAAGACATCATTAAGCGCGCGATTCTTGAGATAGAAAAAAAAGGTTTTGTTCTTGTGAATATTGACTCAACTTTAATTTCTGAAACGCCAAAAATCTCTCCTCATCTTTCACGCATGAAAGAGGCTCTTTCAAAGACTACAAATCTTTCCGTTGATGACATTGGAATTAAAGCCACCACAAACGAAAAGCTCGGTTTCATCGGACGCAAAGAAGGTATCGCCGCTCACGCAGTCTGCATGATAAAACCCAAAGAATAAAAAAAAAGAAATTTATATTTTTAAAAAGAGCATTTTCATTAATAAGAATTCTTATTAATGAAAATGCTCTTTTTGTATATATTTATTTCTTTTTCTTGTGTTCTTTTCTTGTTGGGCTCTGCCCAACACCCGCAAAAGGGCTTCTCGCCCTTTTGAAACCTCGGCAAACTGGGTTTGCATCTATATTGACCCACTGCAAAGACAGACAGTCCGCATTGCTTCGCAATTGCTCAATGCGATTAGCCGAATAAAAAATGCGAACAAATAAAATGATAATTGAGTAAAACTAAAAAATGATTTGTAAGACATCGCATTCAGCAATTGCGAAGCAATGCGTGTGTCTTCTTTGTCGAAGGTCATAATAGATGCAAACCCAGTTTGCCAGTTTGCCGCCTCTTTAAAAATAATAAAAAATATAAAAAACGCTTGACTAATGTTCTTTACGTGAAATCATCGAACGTTTATTTTTAACCATTTACTAGTATTCAATGAGCGAAAATCTAGAACAAGGCGAAATCACTAAGACTATGATTGTCACAAACAAGATGGGCATTCATGCTCGTCCTGCTGCAATGATTGTTCGCATTTCTAGTCGCTATTCCTCTGTCGATGTTTGGATTGAAAAAGATGGAGAACGTGTTAATGGCAAAAGTATTATGAGTCTTATGATGCTTGCTGCAGGTAAAGGTTCTCAAATTAAATTCGTAGCTCTAGGCGAAGGCGCAGACCAAATGCTCGACGAAATCGCTACTCTATTCCTCGATAAATTTAACGAAGAATAATTAAATAAATAAAGTATTTATTTTTAAAAAGGGAATTTCGAAAATAAATCTATTTTTATTTATTTAGAAGGGACTAGGTGGTTGAAGTAGAGTTTGCACATCCATTCGCCATTGGCGTATTCGTAGGAGTGGAGGAAAGGGATAATACCATCGTCGGAAGCATTTTTAAGATTTGAACCTGCTTGACCGAGTTTGTCATTTTCAGCGCGGATATTTTTGACACGTTCGAGTGCTTTTTCTATTGCGTTTGTGTATGCGCGTTCATGATTTTTGCCATAACCGCCAACTACTTCCATTTGCATTTTCCAGCCGTCAGTAATTTTAGCGACGTATTCGCCACGCATCATGCAGACAACTTTATTGCCTGGAATTTCCAAGAAAGAAATATCACGGACAATATATTCATTACCTTCACCTGCGAGCTTGCGTAGGATTTTATGACATTGAGCATCTGCACCGCTCATTTTTGAATCTACAGAATGAACTTGTGCGCTGATATTTTGATTACGTACATTAACTTTTTTAGGTGCAGGTGGTTTGTTAGCTGCTGCTTGAGCTTGTTTATGCTCATCAAGCATTTGAGAATAGCTTTTTGCTTTTTGTGGAAGTTTAGACAAGTCAGGAGATGCTAGTTTTGACTTGTCTGCGCCAGCGAGTTTTTCTGGACTCATGCCAGCAGGAAGAGGAGCAGCTTTTACAACCTTAACAACAGGAGCTGCGGCTTGTTGAGCTGCATCCTGTGCGGCTGCAGCCTGTGGTGGCGCAGCCTCTTGGGCGGTACAAATTGAAGACACCATCCCCATGGTATACAACAACGCTAAACGCCCAAACATTCTAATTGATTTCCCCATCATACGACTAGTTTGGTTTGTAATTGAAGCATTTAGCATTTTTTTGACAAAAGTGTCAAGTCTTAAAAATCTAATTAAAATCTGACTAAAAAGAAACAAAACTTTCAGAAAAAAAGCTTTTAAAAAAAATAAAGATGACTAGAGTTTTTTGAAATGAAAGAATATCTTGATTTATTAAAGCTCGTAATGGATTCGGGGCAAGAGCGCATCGACAGAACAAAAGTCGGCACAGTGGGCGTGTTCGGCGCGCAAACAAGATTCGATTTGACAAAAGGCTTTCCTCTTTTGACCACAAAAAAATTGCATACACGCTCTATTATATACGAGTTGTTGTGGTTTTTGAAAGGCGACACAAATATCAAATATCTGAACGATAATAAGGTAACTATTTGGGACGAGTGGGCAGATAAAGATGGAAATCTTGGCAGAATTTATGGAGCTCAGTGGACAGATTGGACAACTCCTGATGGACAACATATCAATCAAATAAAAAATCTGATTGAAGGAATCAAGAAAGACCCATTCGGTAGACGTCACATTGTTTCTGCATGGAATCCTGGAGAGCTTTCAAAAATGGCATTGCCACCTTGTCATGCATTTTTCCAGTTTTACGTTGGCAAAGACGATTCTTTGAGTTGTCAGCTTTATCAACGCAGTGCGGATTTGTTTTTAGGAGTGCCTTTCAATATTGCTTCTTATGCGATTTTGACTCATATGGTGGCTCAAGTTTGCGACTTAAAGGCAAAAGATTTCGTTCATACTTTTGGCGATTTGCACATATATAAAAATCATTTCGAGCAGGTGAATACTCAACTTTCTCGTGAACCTCGAGCATTGCCTACGCTGAAAATCAATCCTTCTGTAAAAAATATTGAGGATTTTGTTTTTGAAGATTTTGTCATCGAAGACTATAATCCGCATCCAGCGATAAAAGCACCTATCGCAATTTAGCATGAATAAATCAAAAATCAGAGTTGCCCTTAGCTCTGTAGTGGCAGCGTTTTTCTTGACGATATTTAAGCTTATCGTTGGGCTTTCGACAGGCAGTTTGGGTATATTGTCTGAAGCAATACACTCTGTGATTGATTTTTTTGCGGCGTCTATTACTTGGTATGCTGTTCACGCATCCGACAAGCCTGCAGATAGAGAGCATCACTTTGGTCATGGGAAAATAGAAAATTTATCTGCGCTTATAGAGACTATTCTTTTGTTAGTTGTATGCGTTTGGATTATTGCGGAAGCTCTTACTAGATTAACTTTAGGAGAGACTCAAATAGACGTCACAATCTGGGCGTATATCGTTGTTGTGACGTCTATAGTAGTTGATATTTTCAGGGCAAGAGCTTTGAAGCGGGCGGCAAAAAAATATAATAGTCAAGCATTGGAAGCGGACGCTTTGCATTTTTCAACAGATATTTGGAGCTCGTCAGTTGTTCTCTTAGGCTTGATTTGTGCTGACTTTGGATATTATTTTGCAGACAGTATTGCAGCTTTAGGAGTCGCATTTATTGTGATTATAGTTTCTTTGCGCCTTGGAAAACGCGCTGTGAGCGCGCTTTTGGATACGGCACCTAAAGGTTATGTTGAAAGTGTTGCAAAAATAATTTCTTCTATAAATGAAATAGAACATTTTCATGATTTAAAAGTTCGCACATCAGGAGCAGACTTTCTTGTAGAAGTAAGCATACATGTAGATTCTTCGCTCACAATAGCACAAGCGCACGAGATATCTTCAAAAGTGGAAGATGCTATTTGCAAAAAAATCAAGCGTACTATCGTGCATGTGCACATAGAGCCTGATTCTTATCACAAAAAGTAGTCTTTTCTTGCGAAAAAATCTTAGTAAGATTTTGCAAACACAACACGCTTCTTGCTTGGGCGTCCTGAAAACGGGCAAGTGCCTGATTCATTTTCGCCATCAAAAGGAATACAGCGTACTGTCACTTTTAAATCTTTGCGTAGCATATCTTCGACTTCTTCGCTTCCATCAAAATGAGCGAGAGCAAAGCCTCCATGAATTTCATTCTCATTTTTTGAAGTAAAGAAAGAATAAAATTCTTCTTTAGTATCAATTTTTTTCGTGTTGTCGTTAAGATACTTTAACGCTTTGTTATAAAGCGCATCTTGCATCTGTTGCATTACACTAGAAATTGTTGAAACAAATTCATCACGTGAAATCGCATACTTTTTGTCTTCATCTCTGCGAGCCGCAAATACTGAATTAGACGCCATATCTCGAGGTCCAATTTCAATACGCATTGGAACGCCACGCTTGATATGATACCAAGTTTTTTCGCCGCCTCGCATATCACGCAAATCGATTTCAACCTTAACAGGCTTATTGTCGAAAAGTTGTTTTTCCAAATCTTGCTTTATATTTTTGCAGTATTCTAAAATGGAATTTTTATCTTCTTCTTTGTGAATCACAGGAATTATTACAACGTGAACAGGCGCAAGTTTTGGAGGAAGAACGAGTCCGTTATCATCAGAGTGGGTCATCACCAATCCGCCTATCAAGCGAGTTGAAACGCCCCAGCTTGTTGTCCATGCAAACTCTTCTTTGCCTGATTCTGCTAAGAATTTTATCTGACTTGCCTTTGCAAAGTTTTGTCCTAAGAAGTGTGAAGTGCCTGCTTGAAGAGCTTTTCTATCTTGCATCATTGCTTCGATACAATAAGTGTTCACTGCTCCTGGGAATTTTTCACCTTCTGTTTTTTGCCCGCAGATTACAGGCATAGCCATGTAGTCGCGCGCAAAATCAGCGTAGACTTTCAACATTTTTTCTGTTTCTTCAACAGCCTCTGCTTCTGTTGCGTGAGCGGTATGACCTTCTTGCCACAAGAATTCTGCTGTGCGCAAAAATAATCTTGTGCGCATTTCCCAGCGGACAACATTTGCCCATTGATTTATCAAGATAGGCAAGTCTCTATAAGATTGTACCCAGCGTGAATACATTTCTCCTATTATAGTTTCTGATGTGGGACGCACAATTAATGGTTCTTCAAGAGGAGATGCTGGAACTAATTTTCCGTCTTTGAGCTCGAGCTTTGAGTGCGTGACAACAGCGCATTCTTTTGCAAAACCTTCCACATGCTCAGCTTCTTTTTCAAGATAGCTTACAGGAATAAAAAGAGGAAAGTAAGCATTTGTATGACCTGTGTCTTTGAAAGCTTTATCGAGAGCTTGTTGCATGTTTTCCCAAAGGCTATATCCCCAAGGTTTAATTACCATGCATCCGCGCACAGGGCTATTTTCAGCGAGTTGAGCGGCTTTGATTACTTGTTGATACCATTCAGGATAATCAACGCTACGTATAGGAGTGATTGCTGTTTTCTGACTCATGATTTTAAAAAATAAACGGACTTTTTAAAGTCCGTAAAAATTAAATTTGTATAAAGTAAAAAATTAAAAAAGTTATTTTAAAGATTGCACTGCTTCTTCGCAAGAAGCATGAATAGGAAATATAGTTGTGAATCCTGAAATCTCAAAAACTTGTTTAACATTTGTGCCAAGAGCAGCTAATGCAATCGTTCCATGAACCTTTTTGAATTGCTTTGCCGCAGCCAACAAAACTCTAAGACCTGCTGAACTTATATATTCAAGATATGCGCAATCAACAACTGCTTTTAGTGTGTTTTCTTGAAGGCACTTTTCAAATTCTTTTTCTAAATCGGCTTGAGTCGTCACACTCAATTTTCCTTTGAGAGATATTACTGCGATATCATTAATTTTTTCTACTGTAATTTCCACGAGTTTCCTTTGTTAAAATTGTTGGCGATTCTGAAAAATTTAATTTCTCTATGCAACAATATTTTTTTTGTGGCGTTTAATAGATAAAATTTAAGATGAATTACTAATCTTCAATACTTGACAAGAGACTTGTTTTATATACCCTATAAGCTACTTTGAATAAAAACGTAATTTAAGAATTTATCTATGAGCAGACCAGTCACTTTAACATCAGGTCAGTGGGCGGATATCCCTCTGAAAAAATTAGCTCCGCTCGTCAAGTCTATGGGCTATGACGGCATCGAACTTCTCTGTATTGGAGACCATTTTGAAGTCGCCAAATCGGAAGACGAAGCTTATTTAAAGAGTGTTTGGAAAATTTTTGAAGAGAATCAATTGAATTGTTATGCTCTTTCTCAACACTTGGTAGGGCAGTGCATTTGCGATAATGTGGATTCACGCCATAAAGCAATCATTCCTGATTACATTTGGGGCGATGGCGACCCTGAAGGTGTGCGTCAGCGCGCGGCTCAAGAGTTGATTAAAACTGCAAAAGCTTGCAAAAACTTTATGTCTTTGCGCCCTGCAAGTTTGAGCGAATCTCCTATCTCTAATGTGGTTTGCGGATTCACAGGTTCTTCTATTTGGCAATATCTTTACTCTTTCCCTCCAGTTGCAGAAGCTACTATTGAGGCGGGTTTTGCGGATTTCGCAAAAAGATTCACTCCTATCTTGGACGCATTCGACAAGCTCGATGTGAACTTTGCTTTAGAAGTTCATCCAACCGAAATTGCTTTTGATATCGCAAGCACAGAGCGTGCTTTGAAAGCTGTCAATAATCACAAGCGTTTTGGCTTTAACTATGACCCTTCGCACTTTGCGTATCAAGGCGTAGACTACGTGAAATTCATTCGCAAGTTCGCAGACAGAATTTTCCATGTTCACATGAAAGACGTTTGGTATGGTCACGGAAATGGCGATGTTGGCGTATTTGGTGGTCACACAAACTTTACAGATCCGCGTCGTTATTGGGATTTTCGTTCTTTGGGTCATGGAGATGTGAACTTTGAAGAAATCATTGTTGCTTTGAATGACATTAAATACAAAGGGCCTCTCTCTGTTGAGTGGGAAGATGGTCGTATGGACAGAGTTCACGGAGCAACTGAAGCTCTTGCTTTCACAAGAAAAGCTGACTTCCCTCCATCAGACGTTGTCTTTGATTCAGCTTTCGACAAAAAGAATCAATAAAATTTTTCATTTAAAAAATAATTAAAAAAACTCTTATATAAAAAATATGAAAGAAAATTACTTACCTTACACAATGGCTTTTTGGCTGTTGAGAATTTGGCTTGGAGTGAGAGCGTTGTTTACAGGGCTCGTTAAATTTCAAGGAACAGCAGAGCGTGTCGTGGGCGGAGATGGTTTGTCGGCAGAAGAGGCTGAAATTCTTGCTGACGGTGGCGTGGGCTTTGCTTCTGCAACTGCAAAAGCAACTGAAACTGTTAATGTTTTAGGTTTTGAACACTATCATGCTTTGCCTGCAAAAGGGCCTATGAGTGTTGAGAGCTTTTGCGCTAGTCCTCTTATGCCTAGTTGTATGGTTGGTCCTTACGCTTACGTTTTGGGCTTTGCTTTGATTGGCTTAGGTGTTGCTCTCTTGGCAGGTATTTTCACTCGTGTCACTCTTTTTGTGATGGGGCTTTTGTATATCTCTTTGACTTACGGATTCATTATTCTTGAACCTGGTTTAGGTCAAGCAAGTGCGGCAGGTGCGGCTTACTTGGGTGTTCACATTCTCATGATTGTTGCAGCTCTATTGCTTTCTGACTACAACAAGTTTGAGCTTCTTCCAACTGACAAATTTTAATATTTATATCAAATGATTAATCGTAGAAATTTTTTGAAAAATGCGGCTATAGGTAGCGGATTAGTTTTTGCTCCTTCATTCGCAATGTCTGCAAATAAAAAAATCGGCGCTAACGACACTATCAATGTTGCATTGGTAGGCGTGGGCTCTCAAGGCACAGTGCTTCTCGAAAGCTTGGTGAAAATCCCAGGAATCAAAATCGTTGCGATTTGCGATATTTGGGAATTTCGTCGTAAGTACGGTGTTGCTTATGCAAAGAAAATGTCTATCAATAAAGGTGACGTAAATGGTTATGAAGACCACCGTGACCTCATTGCAAAAGAAAAAGATTTAGACGCTGCCATAATTGCGACTCCCGACTTTTGGCATAGTCCTCAAACTTGCGATTTCTTGAATGCTGGCGTTCACGTTTATTGCGAAAAAATGATGGCGGAATCTGTCGAAAGCGCAAAGAAAATGGTTCGCGCAATGCGCTCTAGCAAAAAGCTTTTGCAAATTGGTCATCAACGCACTTCAAATCCTCGCTACCACTTTGTGCGCGATGTTCTTTTGCGTGAACACCAAATCTGCGGTAGACTCGTCAATGCGAATGGTCAATGGAACAGAGGTGTGACAGACGATTTAGTAATGCCTGAAAAATATCCAATTCCTCAAGCGACTTTGGAAAAGTATGGATTTAAAGATGCTCACCAATTCCGCAATTGGCGTTGGTTCAAAGGCTTGGGTGGCGGACCTATCAGCGATTTGGGCGCGCATCAAATCGACGTGTTTGGCTGGTTCTTTGGCGGACGTCCAAAAAGCGTAATGGCTTCGGGCGACAACAGCTACTACAAGCGTGAATGGTTCGACAATGTAATGACTATTCTTGAGTACGATACTTTCCAAGGTTTCACCGCAAGAGCTTTCTATCAAGTATTGACTGCAACTAGCGCAGGTGGTGGTTATTTTGAACAGTTTATGGGCGATGAAGGCACTATCAGAATGTCTGAAAATCCCGCATTGACTACTATCTTCCGTGAAAACAGAGCTCCTGAATGGGATAAGTTTATTGAAGCTGGAATCCTCAAAAATTCCGCTTCGGGCGCAGCAGCTGCAAACACTGCAATTGCTGATGCTCGCGAGTCTAAGGCTCTCGTAAGCTATGAGATTAACAAATCTCTCGAAGGTCCTATTCATATGCCTCACTTGGTAAATTATTTCAACGCAATCAGAGGCAATGAAGCTCTCAACTGCGATGGCGAGCATGCTTACGAGCGTGAAGCTGCTGTGTTCAAAATCGTTCAAGCTATCGATGCTAAAAAGACTCTCTTCTTTGAAGATTCTGATTTCGTTGTAGAAGATTAATTTTAAAAAATGTTAAATATGAAAAAAACAATAATTGCATTAACTATATTAGCTCTCGCAAGCACAGGGTTTGCGCAAGCAACAAAAAAATTAGAACTCGTTGTTCCTACTCAACAAATGGTCGGAACTCCTGTTCCTATCAAGCTTGATAACCTCGAGGCTAAGACTCCAAATCCAAAGCCTGACGTTCCTGTTGATGTCGAAAATGTGGCTAAAAACAAGAACGTGACGAGCTCTGACGACTTTCCTTTGATTGGTGAATTGTCTCTCATCACAGATGGTGACAAAGCTGGCGCAGAAGGTTGCTTCGTAGAATTGATGAATGGTCTTCAATGGGTTCAAATCGACTTAGAAAAAGAAACTGAAATTTTTGCTATCGCATTATGGATGTTTCATAGTCAAGAAAGAGCGTATAAAGATGTTATCATTCAAATTTCTAATGACGAAGACTTCAAAACTGGTGTTCAAACTATTTTCAATAGCGACCACGACAATTCTTCAGGCTTAGGCAAAGGCACAGACAAAGCTTGGGTTCAAACAAATGAAGGCAAACTCATTGTTCTTCCTTCACCTTTAAAAGCTAAATATGTTCGTGTATTCTCTAACGGAAACACAACTAACGACACCAATCACTTCATCGAAATCGAAGTTTACGGTAGATAAAATAAATAATTAAAAAGTATTTATTTTTAAAAAGAGAATTCGTTAAATTCATTTAACGAATTCTCTTTTTTTATTTTTTACTATTTCTAAATGGGCGCATTCCATTCATTAATTCTAGTTAAAGAAAATATTTAAAGGATGGCTTTTGCCATCTTGCACTTTCGCAGTTCTAGTTTGGAATTTATAATAAAAGACAGCGTATTGTTTTGTAGACATAAATGGTGTCAAAAAAATCAAGCATTTAATAAGTATTTAATAAGACTTTAATAATTTCCTAAAAAACTCAATCCGCCCGCAATCTTAGAAATCGTCAAAGAAAAAGCCCTTAAACATTAATGTCTAAGGGCTTTCTTTTTCAGCGGGCGATGAGTCTCGAACTCACAACCTCGACCTTGGCAAGGTCGCGCTCTAGCCAATTGAGCTACGCCCGCACTGAAAAATATTATTCGTTCAATGCTGATTTTTTATTAGCTGATGTCAAGCTTGAAAATGATTTTTTTTCGATTTTTTTTAATGTCAACACAAGTTCTTTATTTTTAAAATTTGATGCAATCTTCTTTTAAAACATCTTCACTATTTACTCATAAAAAATGGAAAAAAATTAGCACCGCAACAAATCTTTTATTTTTAAAATTTGCGCAGTGCTTTTATAAATATTTATTTAATCTTTTCTATATACGATTCAGTTTTTATTGAACTGTATCAAGTTCGAAAATGAAATTCTTTCTGAAGTTCTTTGGTACTGCCACAAAGCCTTTATCTTCTAAAATTTGCGCAGTATTATCTTCTAACAATGTGCGTATATATGGCTTAATTTTTTCAACGTTTTCAGATTTATACACTATCATTATAGGCAGATTAAATGGGTAGTCATTACTATGTATATTTTCAGGAGTAGGGAAGCTTGCGTGTGCGGTTTTACCTTCTTCTGTAGTTGGACTTATTGCCAATGTTTTTCCTGCGGGAATTGGTTTTTCCACTACTGCGATAACGGCATTATTTGTTTTCATGAAAGTTTCAAGTGCTGCGTCTTCAGCAAATATCAAGACCTTTTCATTCAAATTCAATCCTGGGAAAGACACATGTTTGAACAATTCTACTGTAAGGTTATCGTTAGAGCTTGTTGCGACAGGCTGAATTGCTCGCATATTTTGCAATCCTAGACTTTGCCAGTTTGTGAAATTTTCACCTCCACCTTTAGAAAAAATCTTTTTCAACTGGAGCAAAGAAATTTCTGAAATAGCGTTGACTGGATTAACCAAAACATACGCGCTTTGATAGCACAATGGAATTGATTTATGTTTTGAAATCATATCGAGTTGTTCACGAGGAATAGCAATAATCGCTAAATCGGCTTCTCCTGCTTCAAAAGCTTTGAGTCCGCGCACAGAGCCAATCATATCGATAGTGAGAGTATCACCACGTCCGCTTGCGAGAGATGCCATTTGCTCTTTTATTGGTGTGACGAGCAAATCTGAGCCAACAATTTTAATTGTATTACTATATGCCGAAGAACACATCAGCGACATTAAAAAAATAGAAAATAAATATTTCATAACTCTATTATTCATGCCTGATTTTTCAAATCAAGACAAAATTCATTAGAAAAATTATATATTTTTTTGATAATGCTATTATTCAAATGGCGACTAAAAAAAATGACATCGAAAAATATCGATGTCATTTCTTTAAAATTATAAAAGTAATATTACTTAGCGATGCTATCTTTTACTTTAACAATCAAAGCATTGAAAGCTGCTTCATCATTGATTGCCATTTCAGAGAGTTGCTTTCTATCGAGAGCAATATTCATCTTTTTAAGAGCACACATAAATTGGCTATATTTCAATCCATTTACACGGCATACAGAGTTGATACGTACTATCCATAGACGACGAAACTCACGACGACGTACTCTTCTGTCGCGATAAGCGTAAACGCCTGCGCGCATTACAGCGTCTTTAGCATAGCGATAAAGACGTGATTTATTTCCGAAAAAGCCGCGAGCTTGTTTTAAAACTCTCTTTCTGCGTTTTTTCGTATATGTGACATTAGTGACTTTTGGCATGTTATTGTTTCCTTGATATTTTTTAGAGCCTGAGGGTCGCCTTTAAGATACACCCTTTTAGCTAGTTATCATATGCTCTACGCAAATGGCATTCCTTTAATGAGTTTTGCTGCGTGTCCTTCGGAGACCTTTTGGTCTTGGCTGAAACTTCTTCTTTGCTTTGCGGATTTAGTGCGGAGCAAGTGACGTTTGCCTGGCGAACGACGCAACAGTTTCCCTGATGCTGTAAGCTTGAAGCGTTTTACTATTGATTTCTTAGTTTTTTGCATGTGCGTTAAGAATAAAAAACAACATTCAATAGGCTTTTGAAGATTTGTAAAGTTTTTTATTCGCAAATTATGAAAAAAATTCTCACGCAGATTTTTCTTATGAAAGATTTGAATCAAATAAAAAATAAGTTTGCCCAAAGAAGAAAAATATTTCAGATTTTCCTGTTATGAAAAGAGGTTTAAACTTAGTATCTTTAATGACAGTAGTCTTTGTGTCTTCTTGCGGCATAATTAAAGAGGGCTCACAGAACTCAACAGCGAATTGGACTTTCGGCAAAGACTTGTCTTTGCTGAATCAATATGCAGACTGCGAAGTTCTAGGATATGATGATTCTTTTATTGCGATTTCTCCAAAACTTCAAGGACGTGTTTTGGTCGGTACTCTTGAAGGCACTAGTGGCACAAGTTTAGGTTGGTATAATAGAGACTCTCTTTTGTCGACTTCTGATACTTTAAAGTTCAGTGCTTTAGGCGGTTTAGATTCGCTTTCTATAATTCCTGAAGGCGGGCAGTATGCTTTATTTTTCCCAAAAGACGCTCTTTTTATTGCGGAAAATTGGGTCACTCCCGCATTTTTATCTCAAGAAGCTTGGGATGTTAAATCAAAGAATGCATCAAGCATTAAACTAGAAAAAAGAGCTCAATTCAAAAACTCTAAAGGCTTTGCTTTTGACGCTTTATTTGAACGTGAAATTTCTCTTATCAATAAAACAAATGCTTCTGTGATTTTAGGGATAGATATTCCTGATTCGATTTCTATGTTAGCATTTCAGTCTTTCAATAAAATCACAAATAAGGGAAATGTTGCTTGGGATAAGAATGCTCTCTTAGCTCTTAGCTCGCAGTCTTATTTTACAGCTAGCAAGAATTGTCACGCATTTATTCCTTACAAGGATGGCGATTCCTTAGAGCTTGGCAATATTTTGAGAGACGATTATTTTGAGAGCGCGAATGAATTTCAACTCGCAATATTCGATAATTACGTGCGCTTACGTACAGACGCTAAAAAGATGATTGAAGTAGGAATCAATCCTAAAAGAAGCAAGGGAATCGTGGCTTCTTACGATGCGTATAATGGCATTTTAACTGTGATTACTTATATTCAACCTGCGTCTTCAAAGCTTTACGCAGACAACTCTTGGCGCAATAAAGACGACCCTCTTTTAGGCGACGCAATGAGTGTATTTAATAATGGAATTTCAAATGCAGGCTCTTTTGAATCCACACCTTATTATAAAATGTCAACGAATTCTCCTGCTCTTGCATTGGCTTCTGAGCAGAGTCAATTCCATGTGCATAGAGTTTTCAAGTTCAAGGGTTCAGAGTATGAGCTTGGCTTGATTGCATTCAAACTCATTGGCGTGCCAATTAAAGATTTGCGTGTAGAATAGTAAGATGAAAAGCAATTTATTTCTCGAAAAATTATTAGAAACACGTTCACCTACAGGTACTGAAGGTGAACTTAATGCTGTCTTGGATTCTTTTGTAAAAGACTTTCCGTGCGAAGTGAAAAAAGATGTCTTGGGCAACAGATTCGTTAGCATAGGCAAGGGCAAGCGTTCTTTGATGATTGCTTCTCATAGCGATGAAATAGGATTTATTGTCACTTATATAGACGATTCTGGATTCATATTTTTCGACAAGCTCGGAGGTCATGATAATACTATGATTGCGGGCAGACGTGTTGATATCATTACTAAAAAGGGGATTGTTCAAGGCGTGACGGGCAAAAAAGCGATACACTTGATGACAGACGCTGAACGTAAAAGTGTTCCTGAAACTCATCATCACTGGATAGACATAGGTCTTACTGACAAAAAGAGAGTGGAAGAATTAGTTTCTATAGGCGATAGTGTCGTGTACAATTGCAAAATGCAAAAGCTTTCCGATAATAGAATCACCGCGCGCGCACTTGACGACAAGGCTGGTTGCTATTGTGCTTTTGAATCTTTGCGTAGATTAGCAAAGAAAAAAATAGATTTTAAAGTTTGCGCAGTTGCTACAACTCAAGAAGAAATCGGCACTCGTGGAGCTCAGGTTGCAGGGTATTCTTTGAATCCTGACGTGGCTCTTGTTATAGATGTTGAGCATGCGACAGACTATCCTAATTGCGACAAGCAAAAATACGGTTCGATAAAATTAGGCGCAGGCGTTGTGATTTCAAGAGGTCCAAATATTAGTCCTGTAGTTTTTGACAAGCTTATTGCTTGCGCAAAAAAAGCAAAAATAAAATATCAAGTAAATGCGGAACCTCGCCCGACAGGCACAGACGCAAGAGTAATACAAATGTCTCGAAGTGGCATTGCTACTGGTTTATTAGGAATTCCTCTAAGATACATGCACACTCCTAGCGAAATTTTAGACACAGACGATTTAGAGTCTTGTGTGAAATTGATTGAAATTTTTTCAGAAAGTCTCAAAATTTCTGACAACTTTAACTTTTAATTCCAATGGCAAATTCTCTAAAAAATAAGCGTGTAGCTCTGACTCGTCCTGACAACGAGTCTTTGTCGAAAAAGCTGAAAGCTTTGGGTGCGGAAATTATTGATATGCCTCTTACTGAAATTGCTTTCGACGATTCTGATAATATAGATATTTTATCTGATATAGGTCATTACTCTGTTATCTGCTTTACAAGCGCAAATGGAGTCGAGGGTTTCTTTAAACATTTCTTTAAAAAATATTCTGATATTCGCTGCATAGGAGCGGCAATGCTTGCTTGTGTAGGCAAAGCGACTGCAGAGGCTTTGTCGAAATTCTATCTCGAAACAGATATCATGCCAAGCGTTCATAATGGAGAAGCTTTGGCTCAAGCGATAATTGAAGATCACGATATAGAAAATGAGAAAATTTTAGTTGTCTGCGGAAATTTAAGCAAAGAAGATTTGCCAAAAATACTTCAAGAAAAAGGCAATGCGATTATAGACACTTTTCAAGTATATTCTACTGTCAAAAAAGAAGCTGCAACTCTTGAAGATGCTATGTATTCTTTTGTGAATCAGGGTGCGGACGCAATTGTGTTTATGAGTCCATCGGCAGTCGAAGTTTTTGCTGACAATATGGAAAAATTTGTTTTGTCAAAAACCGCTAGAAAACCTAAAACAGTTTCTATAGGTTCAACAACATCGTCAGCGATGAAAAAACTTGGAATCCCTTTATCGGCAGAAGCAAAAGAATCTACAGAAGATTCTTTAGTCGATGCTATTATCAATTTGATTTAAACTTTTACCCCTATGGAAAATTATATTCAAACATTCTCAAAAAAAGCTAAAGTTTGGCTTATATGCGCACTTTCTTTTATAGTGTGCTCTTGTTCAGAAGAAAAAGTGCAACCTCAAAAATCTTTAGTGGAAGAGGAGCAATCTGTTCTTTCTCAAGCACCGACAGATGTTCAAAAAGTAGAAGAGGTTAAAAAGCCTGAGCCTCCATTTTTGCAAATAGATTTTCCAACAGAAAATTTAATAAAAAATACCCCATTAAAAGCGACACTTACTATTCAAGGAAAATTTGAAAATCCTTTTGACACTACAGATGTCTCCATAGACGCAATGATTTCTTGGAAAAAAGACACTCAAATTATTCATTGGCCTGTTTATTTTGTTGAAGGCACAAGTGAACTTTCTCGTTGGAAGTTGAATGCTCCTTTGTTGGGCGAAGGCAAGTACAAGTGCAAATTTATTTATAGAGACAAAGAAGGTTTTAAAGAGTCTGAAGAATTTGAATTCACTGTAAATGCTCAAGACAAAGCGGGAATATTCAAGCCTGTTAAAAAAATGTTCTTTGCGTTTAAAGATGATAGTGGAAAAGTCTTTAGAGGCATGGGCGCAAATTTGAGCTTAGTAAATGATGCCGATTTGACTTCTTCTATATTAGCTTTAGCTCAAGAAAAATGCAATTTAATCAGGTTCGATTTGGGCAAGAATTGGGAAAGCTTTTTAGCAGAAGACATACTTGCAGATGCTGCAGAGCCCGAAGAAAATGGAGATGAAGAAATTGTAGATAACGCGATTGAAAAAGCAGGTTTCTTCAATGTGGAATTGTTCAATAAATTAGAATTATCACTTGATTTTGCTAATGAAAATAATATGCAAAGCATTATTTCTTTTATAGACGCAGATTCATTTGCTAAAGAAATTTTTGCGAATTCGTATTTTGTGAAAAGTCAAATTTGTGGCGATGCACAGTCTTTCTTTGCGGAAAGAAAAGTTAAAGATTATTACAAGAATTTCATGCGTTATATGGTGGCGCGATTCGCGGCACGCAGTGAGCTTGTTGCTTGGGATTTATACAGCGGAATCGATAGAGACAACAAACAAGATTTTGAAAAACGTGTTTTATGGGTAGACGAAATTTCTGCTTTCTTACGTGAAATAGACGCGACTCAACGTAGTTTGATTGTGTCTGCAAGCACATCTTCGGCGCATGATTCTCTTTGGTATTCGATGTCGGCAGATATCATAGGTCTTGAATCTTATAACATGAAAAATTTTGGATTCACAATTTTTGAATCTTCAAAATATTTTACAAAAAAATATGCAAAGCCTTTAGTGTTTATGTCTTATGGCGTGACATCTGACAAGGCAGGTTATCCTGACAAAGATAATATGATGTTGCATGATTCTCTTTGGGCAGGATTATTTTCCCAAACACCTATTTTGCCCTTGGCGTCCAATGTGAAAGCATTGTCGCAAAGTGGCTCATTATCTAACTTCAAGAGCGTTGCGGAGTTTGTGAGTCTCTATGAAATGCGTCATGAAAATTTGCAAACAATGAAAGCTGATTCTGTTCAAATTTTTGCACGTAAAGGTGAAAATCAAACAATAATTTATCCCGCATTTATGGCAACATATCCCGACTTGGCTACTGCTGATGATATGTATAAAGTGAAAGTAAATTCTGCTGGAAAAATTTTAGAAAACACATTGTCGTTGCGTCTTACAGATTTGAATCCGCAAACTTTATTTGTGAATATGGGCAAAGTAAAAGGCAAAGTAATAGTCGATATTTCTGCGGTCAGACAAATCGATGAAAAGTTTGATTTTGTAATTCTTGTAGACGGTGTTGAATCTTTGCGTAAGAATTTTGACAATATCAAAGGTGATGTTGTTCAAGATGGCGATTACAGCAAAATTCTCACATCAGAATTAATTTCTATTGCAATTGAAGAAGGTGAGCATGAGATTACTTTTGAATTGAAAAGTAAAAATTGGCAAAATCCCGCATTCGTTGAAATCGCTTCTATTACTATAGAGAATTTAGGTTCTATGGCAGGAGTAAGTGCGGTGGATGTTTTAGGTCTTATTGATTCTGAAAACAACAAAAGATTTTTCTGGTTTAAAAGAATGGGCACAAGCAGTTGGGGCTTTTTCAAATACAAGTTGGCAGAGCGTACAATTCCAGATTTAAAACCCTTTGAGTATTCTGTTGATGGACTCAATCCTACATCGAATTACAAGATTAGTTGGTTTGACACTTTCACTGGCAAAGAAATTATTTCGGGCGTTGTTGCTACAGATGATAAAGGAAAATTAACATTTAATGTGGCTGCTTTTAAGTACGATATTTCTTGCTGTATAGAAGAATCAAACTGATTTGAAACAAAATAATTAAATTCACGTTAAATATGAATATGAATAGAAAATCAAAAAAACGCGGCGCATTTACGCTGATGGAAATTCTTTTAGTCGTTGCAATGTTAGCACTGTTATTGACATTGTTAGTGCCCAATCTTGGTAGCATTTTTACAGGCGGACAATCTTCTGTCGCAAAAACTTTCGTTATGGGTTCCGCGGAGACTCCATTGATGTCATACAAATTGGCAATAGGTCGCTATCCAACTACAGAAGAGGGGTTGCAAGCTTTGGTGACTTCGCCTAATGATTCTCCACGTTGGAAAGGTCCATACTTAAAGCAATTGCCTTTAGATCCTTGGAATAATCCTTACAAATACGCTTTCCCTGGGGAACACAATAAAGATTCTTACGACTTGTGGTCTGTAGGCCCTGACGGTCAAGACGGCACATCAGACGATATAGGCAACTGGGAAGCAGATGCTGAGAGATGATTTTATGATATCATTCTAAAAAGCGAAGCGCATTTACAATGATATCATATAAAAAGAGTCGCGCATTTACTCTTATAGAAATCTTGATTTGTATTTCGCTGTTGGCGATTATTCTTTCGCTATCGGTAGTTTCTCTTGAACCGATGATTGCCGCTCTCAAAGAGCGTTCGCCTGAAACTACTCTTAAAGCAAGTGTCAAGCGAGCCTTTGAAGAGGCTAGTTATCTAGGTAAAGAAGTCGCTCTTAGTTTTGATTACGAAAAAAAATCTATTGTTTTACGAGAGTATGAGTCTGCAAAAACAATTTGCGAATTTGAATTTAGTGAAAAATTAAAAGCTGAAATAGAAATTATTTTTATTCCTATTTATCCGAATTCTATAAGTAAAAATAGTAAAGTTGTTTTTAATATGGCGAAGAATTTAAACGCATTGCGCTTCTCGCCAGACGGCTCTATGACTCCTGCGCAGATAATTCTTACAGATGGATTTATTGAAAGCGTTTTTTTATGCGATGGATTTTCTCCTATACTATTAAAAAATGAGAAATAAAAAAAACAGCGCATTTACTTTGATAGAATCTTTGATAGCAGTTGCTCTCTTTGGAATGATGGCAATTTATCTAGGTCAAGCATGCATGAATTGTTCTCTCATTTTAGATACGCTCAATAAAAACAGCGAAGAGGACGCTCTCAGAGCCTATATTACAACTAAAATTATAGCAGTGCAAAGTATAGATGAGCTTGAAAGTGGTATTGATTTTCCCGCTCCTGATTCTTCACAAATCACAGTTATAGGCAAAGCGTATCCATCTATATTTTTAGATTTATTTGAATTAGTTTACACAGTTAAATCGGCATCATTAAATTATCAAGATAGTCTTTTTTTGATAAGACGCAATTGGTATGAAGATTCAAATGATAGAGATACTTTACTTAAAGATAGAACTGATTATCTTGAGACTTCTCGCAGACAAAGTTCAATGCCAAATTCGCGATGACAAAATGAATAAAAAAAGAAAAGCGTTTACTCTTCTTGAAATCTTGCTTGCTATGGCTATTGCAGGGATGGTTATGGTTGCATGTGTGAGTTTGCTTTTTAGTATGGTCAAGCTTTTGGATGACATGGAAAATAGTGAGCCTTTAGAAAATCACGCAAATAATGTTGAGAAATTTTTACGTAGCGCGTTTTTGAATTCCACATTTCCTGATAGAATGCCATCTGATTTGACAAGCAATATAAGTGTTCGCTCTGGAAATATATATCTTGGGCAAAACCCTGAAGTGATAAATAGTGAAACATTGAATTTGTTTTTTGGTATTGTGCGAGATCATCCATTTTTCTTGTCACGTAATCAATTTTCAAAAGAAAAAGCTTGTTGGTTAGAATTTCGTGAAGGTGATGGACTCTACTTGACATGGTCATTTACAAGTTATGAAGAAGATGAAACTGAATGCATAATTTATGAAAATCTGATTTCAAAATATGTGGTAGGTGTTGGCTATTTATTTTACTCTGAACTGAGTGAGTGGGAGGAAGAAAGTGAGCTTAGCACAACAGGAGAAAATGCGGGACAAATGCCATTGTTTCTTTGTTTATATTTTTCTGATGGCAATGAATCTTATAAAAGAATCATTCCATTATTTTCACTTTTAGAAACAGGCAATGCGACGCCTTCATCAGGCCAGCAAAGGAGGAGAAACTAAAATGTTTAAGAGAAGAAAAGCTAGTTTATTGCTTTATGTTTTATGCATGATAGTTTTTTTATCCGCAATAATGGTAAGCGTTTTTCAGTATGCATCTGCTCAATTAAAAATAAAGTCAAGCGCGTCTATGCTAGGAGAATTGCGCGCTGACGCCTATAATGCGCTCAATGTCGCAATTGCGGGAATAGAAGAATACAAATTTATAGATGGTGGATTATATTCAATAGATCAAGGCTTTGGAAATCTTTTGTCTGACAGAAATTTTGAACTACCCTCAGGCAACACTATAGAAATTACCGTAGAAGACGAGTCAGGAAAAATTCCTTTAGTAAACATGTCAGAAGAAATGCTAATTGCGTTTTTTGTGACAATGAATTTTGATGAAAATACGGCTCAAACTCTGACAGATTGTCTTTTAGACTGGACTGATGCTGATTCAGGAGTTCGTCTTAAAGGCGCGGAAGATGAAGAGTATGCTCCTGGATTGCCGAATCCGCCAAATAGAAATTTGCGTGATTATAGCGAGTTGCGTTGGATTAAAAATTTCGACAAATATTTTTTCAATGAAGACGCTTCGCCTAACGAATTTTATAAAATTTTTGTAGAAAATATTTCATTAGAAGAGTATCAATTTATAAACATAAATTCTGCAAACGAGTTTACTTTGAAAACAGTTTATGAATGCAATAAAGAACGTTATGATGAGCGCACTTTAGACGCAATCAAGGGAATAGGTGTGAATGTTGAAGATGGCATTACTTGGTTGAAAAGTTTTACAGATTTATCTAATCGTGGAGTCAATATGCCTACAAAGGCTTGTGCTTGTGAAATTGCTCTTTTACGCATCAATATAAAAGTGACACGTGGTATTGCAATTTATCATTTGTCTGCGATGTATGGCGTCATGCCAAACGCGTCGAATGCCACGACTACTACAACTCGTCAAAGAGGTCGTGGAGCGGGGGCAGGGCAAACATCGGGCGCTCAAGTTTTACGCATTTCAGAATATACTGTTAATTGCTATTAATTATTGACATTTTTTATCGCAATTTTAGACTCACCCTCAAAATCCATTTATATATATGATGAAAAAAATACTATTGGGGCTTTGCGCACTTGTATGCGCTAATTTTCTCTTTGCTGAGAACATTATTTTTAGAGTAGGAACTCCTGATTCTTCAGGCAAAGAATTCAAAAGTTTTGGATCATTAAGCCAATTGCGCTTTTATCCAAACGTGAATGACGCCCCTACAGTCTTAGCCAAAAAGGAATATGCAGAACCTATCACTTGGGAGATAGGAAAAAAGTTTGATGAAGATTTTCCATATGCTTATCCATTGTTGAATTGCTTGTGGGCACCAAAAGGTTCTCAAGTTTTGAAGTTTATTTTCAATCTAGATAAAGCACCTGAAAAAGATTTATATTTTAAAGTGGGTTATGCGGATTCTTCGACTCAATACGTAGAAGTTTTTGCAGAGGCGAATGCTCCTGTGACAACGGAATCTGCAAGCAAGCAAATGATTGCCTACATGAGTCAGGATTTCTTAGGTATGATGTTTGGTACTTTGTTGTATCATCCTGATTCTTGGGGCGTGGGTTTGACTTCTGTTTTTAAGATTGAAGCTTCTAAATTAAAGCAAGGCGAAAATGTAATTGAATTTTTAGCCAAAAGTTCTCATCCATATGGAAATCATGGACAGCCAATGTGGTTTGTTTTTGATTATATAGAATTATCAGATACTCCAGAGGCAACACCTCAACCTTCGCCTTACGAAGAGGAAAAAGCAAAAGCATTAGCTTCTATTGGAGACACTGAAATTGTTTTTGCAACTAGGTCTATGTCTATGCCAGAGCACTGGTATGCTAACATTGGTTGGCGCGCTCAGGTAAAAACTGGTGACGCAGATAGAGATAGAAATTTTGGTCAACGTGTGAACTCTACAGATAGTGGCAGACTTGTTAAATACAATCCAAAAACTAAAGAAACTATAATTCTTTTAGAAGATATAGATGGCGCAGTTCGTGACCCATTTGTTTCTTATGATGCTAAAAAAATTCTGTTTTCTTACAGACCTGCAGGTAGCAAATTTTATAATCTTTATGAGATAAACGCAGATGGCTCTGATATGAAAAAGCTCCCAATCGGTGGCGACTGGGACGACATTGAGCCATGTTATTTACCTAATGGAGACATTGTATTTATTTCGAGTCGTTGCAATAGAATGGTTCCTTGCTGGGCAAGTGATGTTGCAATTTTGCATAGATATTTTATAGATGAAAAAGTTGTGCGTCCGATTTCTTCAAATGTCGACCAAGATAACACTCCTTGGGTTATGCCAGATGGCAAGCTGATGTATATGAAGTGGGATTATGTTCAACGCAGTCAAATGGTTTTCCATCACTTGTGGAAGAAGGCTCCAGACGGCAGTAATGATGCCGCATATTTTGGTAATGAAATCCCAGGGCATGTGTTCTTAGAACCAAAGCCTATCCCTGGAACTTCTTCGATTTTGTTTAATCTTAATGAAGGTCATGGAGCTCCTGAACACGCGGGCAATGTTGCTCGTCTAAATGAGCCAAAAAATCCTAGCGATTTAAGTGCTCTTGAATTTATTTCAGGTGATATGCCAACTGGATTTTTTGCTCCATTTCCTATTGATGATAAATATATTCTAGTAAGTGTCGGCAGGCAGATTATTCTTATGGATAGAGAAGGGCATATGTTCACAGATGTTTTCGATACTCCAAAAGAGTTTTGGTATGACAAAAAAGGTACTGTTTATGGCACACGCATGATGGAGCCTAGATTGCTTCGTCCAACCAAGTTGCCTGCTCAAATTGCTGACGCCGCTGACTGGGATGAAAAAGACGCAACTGTTGTTTTGATGGATGCTTCTATAGGTCGCAAAATGGCTGGGGTCAAGCAAGGTGAAGTCAAAAAATTGATGATTGTTGAAATTCTCCCTGCATCTGTACACATGACAGGCGGTATGGATCCATTTACTCTTACTGGAACTTTCAGCATTGAACAAGTTTTAGGTACTGTGAATGTTGAAGAAGATGGTTCTGCTCATTTCAAAGTGCCTGCAAGACGCGCGCTTTCTTTTGTGTCGCTAGACGAAAACAACAGAGCAATCAAGCGTATGCAAAGCTTTATGGATTTCTCTCCGGGAACAACAACTTCTTGCATAGGATGTCATGAACAGCGAGATATGGCACCGCCAAAGACCCAAACCATTCTTGCCGCATTGAAGCGCCCAGCTGAAGAAATCAAGCCTCTTGACGGTATTGATTTTGTAATCGACTACCCAACTCACATTCAACCAATTTGGGATAAGTATTGCATTTCTTGTCACAATCCTGACAAACTTGCCGCAGATTTAGACTTAAGTGGTGACTTTGGTCCTATGTACATTTTGAGCTATTTCCATCTTAGAACTCATGGAGCTATTATTGATGGTGGCAATGCATTCGGAAATATGGACCCTCGCACATTCGGCACAGGTGGAAGTCCTCTAGTTGACAAGATCAGTGGCGAACACAACAATGTAAAGCTCACTGATGAAGAGAAGCGTTTAGTTTATGCTTGGCTCGATATGGGTGCTCTCCATGCAAGTACTTATGCCGCTGCTCAGACAGGTCAATTCGGCCCGCAGATTTTCAACTACATTATCGCTCCTGATGAAAAGTGGGAAGAACGAGAAGACTACATGAAAGTTCTTGAATCTTCTTGCTATGAATGTCACAAACCAGACGACAGAAAAATGTTCCTTCCTACTATTATTTCAGGAGAAAAAGAACCTAAAGAAAGTCCTCCTTGGGTGTGGGTGCACACTCACCGCAAAGGCGATTTGCGCAACAAACTTTCTCACTTCGTTGTCTTCAATTTGACTCGTCCAGAAAAGTCAACAATTCTGACAACCCCTCTTGCTAAAGAAGCTGGAGGCAAGGCAGAATCAGGAGCGCACAAAGTAATATTTAAAGATAAAAATGATCCTCGTTATCTGACAATCTTAGCTTATCTCCAAAGAGCAAAAGATCATCTCTATAACGATAATCCACACTACTCTATGCCCAACTACAAGCATTCTTACGCCTACACATACTACCTCAAAAAGTATGGCATTATCAAAGATGAAAATGACCCACGTCACCCCTTCATCCTCGACCGCCTTTACTGGAATGATGTCACAGGTCTAAAAGAATGGAAAGCCTCAGAAGAATAAAATAATCCTTCCTGCCTGCAAAACCGAGGCAAAGCCGAGGCTACACCAACGCAGGGGGCTTCTGCCCCCTTACCCCCGCAAAGGGCTTCTCGCCCTTTTGAAACCTCGGCAAAGGCTTGCTCAGCCTTTGCAAACCGAGGCAAGCGGGGCTTGCATTCGAAATCCCTTGCGGAGCGTTTTTTGCTATTTTTAAAGCGGCGG
>JGI994J12354_10000238_pt1 | contig 54134 bp, 48 predicted proteins | sample IntmicLarv3ML3BL_FD_12354 | JGI IMG/M metagenome (IMG submission 12354) | reverse complement strand
TAACTTGAAAACAAGCTCATCAAATACAAATAAAACCGCATATATCAAAGCTTTTATCTGCATTTTCTGAGATGTTTTCTAAGTTAATTTACTATATTATACTGTCCATTGCTTTAATTGTCAATGATGTTAAACCATGGGAAGTGGACAAACTGCTTATAATGTAAAAAACCTGCCATTCTGAGCAGTAGCTGTGTATGTGGAGGGCGGTGGTTCAAAGGCGAAGAATAACATGCGGGTCATCGGCTTGCGCTGCAAGACGCGTCCGCAATGACGGTACATATTTTTAAGTGTTCGTTTATCCACTGCCATTTTTAAGGGAGTGGCCAAATAGCGCAGAATTCAATGTCATCCTGACTGGCGCGAAAGATCTTAAACTCTATTGCAAAAAGATTCTTCGCTTCGCTCAGAATGACAATCTTTTACTTTATCAGCGCATTTGTCCACTGCCATTTTTGAAAAAATGTTGACATATTGGGAAATGGGTGATATAATTATTGACGTAGACAGCAAAGGTGTTGCGGAATTAACATCCGCAACGCCCTTTTTTATTATTAGAGCAGGAGGAATTATTGTGTTGAAAATTATCGCAGAATTTTTCGTTAAACCGGAAAGCACAGATGCCGCAATGAAGCTTGCAAAGGAATTGGTCACAAAGACTCAAAAGGAGCAGGGTTGTATTGCCTATAATCTTTTTGCGGATAACGAAAATGATTCCCACATTGTAATTATTGAAGAATGGCATTCACAGGAGGTTCTCGACATGCATTCAGCCTCTGATCATTTTTTGCAATTGGTTCCTGCTATTGCCGCTCTTTGCGAAAAAGACCCATCTGTCCGCACCTTCACAAAAATTGTTTGAAATTGTAAATTGAACAAAGGCGTTCATCAGATGATGCTGCAGCAGCTTTGGCTGAGCATTATATGATGAGCGCCTTTATATTTGCACTTTATGCAAAATATAGTCAATCAACACATATCGCGTCGGGCGAGAAAAGGCAACAGAGCTGATTCACGATTATTTGCGCATAAAATTTGAAAGCGATTTTTTTATAGCAAAAAACCTGCCGGAAAATCAATCCGACAGGTTTCGATATGTAATGTTATGGTGCTTTATGTTCTTTGAGAACCAATTCTCTGTCAATATAATTCCAATTTTTGGGGTTTGAAACACTGTCGGTGATGCCAATCCAGCGGCCGGGCAAAAACACATTCCCATTGTTTTCGGCAATGTTCCATTTATGAGAGTAAATAATAAATTGCTCGTGGGCATTTTTTTCAAGATTGTTAATTGGATTATTGGTAAAGGGATTCCGAGCTCCGGAAATCAAATTTTGAACAGCAAGCGTAGGTACATCTGCATTGGTCATAAATTCGTGCGAAGTAGTAAATTCATGGCTGTCAAAATCCTTGACCATAAGGAGCGGGTAAAAGAATTCCATGGTGGTAGAATTCGCGGATTCTTTTGCTACTATTAAATTTTTGTCGTGCATCAAGTCTCTGCCATGGTCAGAAACCAGGATGATTCGGGTATTATCGTACACGTCATTTTTTCGCAAAAAATCCAGCCAGTTGCCAATCTGACTCAAAGCAGCCATATTGGAGTGATAATGGCTCATTTGATTGTAAGAGGACATATCCAATGTAACACCATCTATGGTAAAGCGGTCCGCGTTTTCCAACTCATACTTAGTATTATCCACATGTTCAGAGACTGTATAATCCGGAGTTTGCAGAAGTTGGGGTTCATGTGTTGTATCGTTGGACATAAACATAAAGGTGTTCGTATCTTTTTCAGTAATATCAGTTAAATCAGGAAGGTTCAACAGAACATTGTAAGAATTCATAAAAGAGCTGAAAATGCCATCAGCTACCGCTATATTCTGTTGGGTCTGGGAAGATATAGTGAGTTCGGGCTGCTTAACCTGGTTATATTCTCCGTTATCGTATATTGTAGGTTGCATGGCTAAAGGCAGTGTCTTCATTATACTAAAACAGAAAAAGGTTTTGTGGCGGCTAAGCACCATGCGCTTTGCTTTTTCCTTGTCATTAAACTTCCCATTTGTAACATGTTTTTCTATGTTCGGGTAATCATCAAAAACAGATAAATCAGGAATCCATTGATAATTGGCATAAACAGGGTCACATACAGTTACATCATAGCCGTTCTCTGAAAACAGCACCGGCATGACCTTCAGAGCCTCATTATGCTTATCCTTCAGAGATTCCTTATCACGTCTATTCATTTCCACGGGGGTATACTCGTAACCGCCTAACAGCGGGGGTACACCCATGTTCGTATAGCTTCCATAAGAAATAGTGTTAGAATAGTATGTAAATCCGGCAAATTGCTCTTTTAATTTATGGTTTTCTTTGAACAAATATGGAACATACTGGCCCATAGCACGGTCCAACATGATTACCACTACGTTTTTTCCGGTTTTGCTGAGCTGAAAGTAATCTTCGTTACTTTCCTCTGCCGGGATTGATACTTGTTTCACAGATGTTTGGATTGTAAAAATATTTTTTGCCGACATACCAGTCAATGCAACAAAAGATGTCAGAACCACAACAGAAGTACCCTTGGGCCATTTGCGAATACAAATCAACAATGCAGCAACCACAATAGCAATTATCAGCAAATTGACCAGTTGTTCTTTTGTGGTAAAGCTAAAAGCATCGTTGTAAGTCAGATTTGCGGAAAGAATTCCAAGATTTGTACCGAAAAACATATAGTTTACAACCATAACGCCGCACAGAATCCAAATAAGCCTGCCAAACAAAACTTTCCATTTTGGATTGGCAAGCCAGTAGAACACGTTCATCCAAACGAGAAAAGTCCCTCCTGCTAAACATAGAGAACTAACCAAATACCATAATGGATTATAGAAATAAGAGAAATCTAAAAATTCTTGAGGAGAGGCAGAAATAAATGCAGAAGGAATCAGCAGGCCAATAAGAACAGTAAGGAAAGCGCAGCCTATCAAAAAGTTCTTTCTGTTGGGTTCTGGTGATTTTCCGGAAATATTCCGGCGTAATTTTGGTTCCACCATAGACCAAATCTGAGGCAATAGAAGAAGGAGACCGACGATTGCCAAAAAAACTTTTCTCTTTATAGACCCTGAATAGAAAAACAAATCAAATATCAGAATTGTACCGCCCGCCACCAGCATAAGGAAATTTAAAACTTTTTTTGGGTTCTTGATTTTATAGAAAATAGTCTTAACCAAAGAAAATAAGTTGTTAAGACTCCAATAAAACACCAGGCACGCCGGAGAATTATACAGGAATATTAGAAAAAACAGAGCCATGCCGTACAGCTGAATCTTTGTCTTCAACGGATAGCCCTTCAAAAAGAGTACACTGGAGATAATGTTGATTAAGGTCATAAGGATTGGCAGTAGATTGATTGTGAAACTTCCGATGACTATCAGACCGTCGGGCACTCCCAAATTCGCAATTGGCCCCAAAGAAACACCATCAAGGATAGTCAAATGGGACAGAAATTGATAAGCCGCAATGAAGAAAGGAATTTCCAGCAGCAGTGACACAGAACCCTTCAGTGCACTCAAAGGACTGTAGTGGTTCTGGCGATAGTATGTTTGCAAAATCATCATACGCTCATCGTGGGAAAATGTTTTTTTTATATGAGTAACACCTTTGCGGAGACGGTTTTCCGTATCGCGGGATTCCTCCTGCATAGCATCAGCACGTTTATAAAGCGGCAACACCAAAATGTTTATCACAAGGCTCAAGGCAATGATAGCTAATCCCGGATGATTGAGAAAACGGTAAGAAATCTGAAAAACCACCTCAAACAATAATTTAAGCGGTTCTATTAAAACAGTTTCTAATATTTCAAAAAAAGACATATTATTTTTCCTCTTTCTTTTGGGTCAACACAGCGTATTTATCCAGCAGGTAGTCAACCGTGCGCTGTGCCCCTTCCCCACAATTCAGCCAGGTTTCCGCCTTGACACTTTGACGGCCTTCGGCATATTTCGGGTCATCAAGACATGAATCAATCAGGTTCTTAATATCCGCCATATTATTCTCGGTTAGTTCCTGACCCAGCCGGGGAAGCGCAGAGATGGTCCACAGAGGTGTATCCAGCCACCAGCTATCATAAAGGCTTTCGTCAAATTGAGGGTCAGTGTAGATTACAGGCTTATCATAAACCAAACTAAAATCAAAAACAACCCCTGAAAAGTCTGAAATCAGAATGTCTGAGCGGCGTAAAACTTCGTAGTTGTTTGTATCACTGTTCCATTCCAAATGTGAGGATTCGGGATACTGTGACATCAGCGTTTCAATCATATCAGTCTCAGATTTAAAAGATTGCGGGTGTGGACGGACAATGATGTGATAGCCAGTATTCAGCAATATCTCCAAAATTTTGCCTCCATAGACACTGAACAGAGCACTCTTCCCCCATGAGGGAGCCACGAGAACGGTAAGTTCGTGCTCGGGTGACGGGGTGTCATGTTCCAGCCTATTGGCCATTTCATCCATATAGGGGATACCGGTTTTAACCAGTTCTTTTTCCGGCAGCTGGCGAAGAGCTTCCAGATTGCGAATGTCTTGGGCTTGATACTCTCCCGAAAGTAAAATAGCATCATAATAGTCAATGCCAAACATTCTATAAAGAATAATTTCGTTGGCAGCATGGGTAATATGAATATAATATTGCACACCCTTGGAGCGCTTCCACTGATAAACATCCAAGCCGGGGGTGGTAGACAGAAGAATGACAGCATTCAGAAAATTCAAACGGGTAAAGGCTTTGTTGCCTGCGCCGATAAACTCGGCTTTTACATGGGAATATGTATTTTCCAATGCCGGATCATCCGGAGACGCGGTCATGTATACCACATCTTTACATCGTTTGTCAAGCTCTCGGCAAATCGGCTCAAAAATCGGCCAGTAACGCTTATCATCAGAAAAAATAACCAATGGAATGGTTTGTTTGTCTGTTTCCGCCTTGCCGCCGCTTAGCTTGAAACGCAACTTAATCATTAGCATCCGCAGAGAATATATAGCGACTCCTGCGATGCCTATCAGAATGGTGAAAAGCATACTTCCTGTGCCGGGATCAATGTACAGCTTCATAGAGCCTTCTCCTTTTGATTGGTATACACCTATGCTGAGTACGATTTTTATTTCGGGATTTTTTTCGGGATTTTAATACAATTACATACACGAATTCTGTTATTGTACTATAATATAACAAAAAAATCAATACATTGATTGACGAAATTTAATATAAATTGCAAAAAAAATGCAAAAACAATTGACGTGTACAAAAACAGTGGTATAATGAGCAAGTATGAACACAAATTTAAGGAGGTTAACACACATGGCATATTTTTCTATAAGCGTGGTTGCTCTTATGACCATTTTTGCATTAGTGGGCATAGTGGACATGTTGTTTCTTAAAAATCGAATGGGTATTGGCGAGGAATTTCAAAAAGGAATAGAGATGATTGGGCCTCTTTGCATGGCTATTGTTGGTATTATCGCTCTTGTACCTGAGATTGCTTGGGTTATTGAGCACACCTTGACACCCTTATACACTGCGATGGGCTTGGACCCCTCGATGGCCGTTACGGCAATTTTGGCCATTGACATGGGTGGTTTTCAATTGGCGGAAACCGTGGCTAAGGATGCATTAATCGGACAGTGGGCCGGCGTAGTCTATGGTTCCATGATGGGAGCTACAATTGTGTTTTCTATTCCTGTTGGTCTTGCGGCCATTCGCAAAGAGGATACATCCGCTTTTTCCAAGGGTATTTTGTTTGGAATTGCCGCAATTCCGGTTGGAACCTTTGTGGGAGGACTTATCATGGGAATTCCCGTGTTGTTGGTGCTGAAAAACTTAATTATCCCCATTGCTTTCTCTGCGGTGATTGTGTTATGCCTGGCTCTTTGGCCAAAGGGTACCACAAAGGTGTTTACAAAGTTCAGCCAGTTTGTGAACTTGTGCGCTATGTTGGGATTGGGACTCGCGATGGTCAATGATCTTGTGCTTATCCCCATATCTAATACAGGCGCCTTTGATATCTCCAAAGTTCCATTCTTCGGAACCCTTGGTTCTACCGGTGAAGGTATCGCGGTTGCCGGTGCGGTCGGGTTGGTGTTGGCAGGTGCTTTGCCCTTTGTTGCTTTTTTGAACAAAGTTCTAAAAAAGCCGCTGAAGAGTTATTCCGCTAAGACCGGCATGACCGAGGCGGGTGTTACCGGATTCTTGCTCAGCTGTGCTAATAACATGGCAATGTTTGCTACCATGTCAAAAATGAAAGAAAAAGAGAAGATTTTGAATGTGGCGTTTGCTGTCTGCACCGCTTTTGTTATCGGCGACCATTTGGCCTTTACCGCCGCCAACGCTTCCGACAGCATTTTCCCGATGATGGTATCAAAAATAATTTCCGGTGTTGCCGCCGTGATTATCGCCGCGGTAATTACGAAAAATATTAAAGAAACAAGCAACTGAATAAGGAGAATAAAATATGACCAGAAATGAATTTGATTTGCTCTATGCCATTAAGAATTACGGCATGCACAGCTATCGTACAATGTCGGAACTGTCAGGTAATTCGCTGGGCTTTATCTCCGAAAAAATAAAAGACTTTACCACCAGCGGTTATATCAACGGTCAGGGAATTACCGACGCCGGAATTTTGGCTTTGGAACCTTATAAGGTCAAAAACGCGGTAATCATGGCCGCTGGTATGTCCTCCCGTTTTGTTCCCTTATCTTTGGAGAAACCCAAGGGAATGTTGATTGTGAAAAACGAGATTCTCATTGAGCGCCAGATTGAACAGCTTCACGAAACCGGTATAAAAGATATTGTCCTGGTTCTTGGGTATAAGAAAGAATCGTTTTTCTATCTGCAGGACAAGTATGGTGTAAAGATTGTTATTAATCCGGAGTTCAATACCAAGAATAATATCCATACCTTGTATCTCGCACAAGAACATATCGGCAATACTTATATCTGTTCCTCCGATAATTACTTTCGGGAAAATGTGTTTACAGACTATGTGTACCAATCTTACTACGCGTCCGTTCATGTGAAAGAAAAGTCGGATGAATGGTATATGATTTCTGATGTTAAGGGCAATGTAGCAAAGGTGAAAAAGAGCGGTACCGAAGGAAACGTTATGCTGGGTCATGTCTACTGGAATAATGATTTCAGCCAAGAATTTATTAAATTGATAAATGAGCATCACGATATTGGGGATTACGATGATAATCTTTGGGAAGACCTGTTTGGTAATAATATCAAAAAATTGCCTCCTATGGAAATTAAGGAGTATCCCAATGATATAATTTTTGAATTCGATTCTTTGGAGGAATTGCGAAAATTCGACTCTTATTACATTAACGATACTCACAGTAAGATTATGAAAAATATCTGTAAGGTGATGGATTGCAGCGAAAGTGATATACTTGGGTTTAAAGCTATAAATGAGGGATTGACAAATACCTCATTTATATTCCAAGTTTTGGACAAAAAATATGTTTATCGTCATCCCGGCGAAGGAACCGAAGCAATAATTTCACGGGAGAGGGAAAAGAAATCTTTGGAAATTGCAAAATCCATTGGTGTGGATCCCACATTCTTGTATATGAATGCTGCGGAGGGGTGGAAAATCTCAACTTATGTGGAAGGTATTCGTGTTCCAAGTTATGACAGCTTGGAGGATTCCAAAAAGGTTCTTGCGGTTATGAGGCAACTTCACGAGAAAAATCTATCTGTGGATTGGAGTTTTGAACCATGGCAGGAAGCCGTAAAAATTGAGGAATTGTTGCGTGAAAAAGGAGAAATTGCGGTTACCGATTATGATGAACTGAAAACAAAGGTTGAAAAATGCTATCTTGCTACCCTGGGTGACGGCGTGGAGCCACGTTTCTGTCACTGTGACACTTACGCCCCCAACTGGATGCTTACCGACACTGAAACAATATGTATTGACTGGGAATATGCCGGCAACGCCGACCCCGGCTGCGATGTAAGCTGTTATATCATGGACTCAATGTATGACATCGATAAGGGCGCAGAATTCGTAAAAGAATATCTGGGTGACAAGTTTAATGAAAAGCTTTTGTTTCACTATCTTGCTTATGTGGCAATCATTTCTTTTTATTGGTTTGTTTGGGCATTGTATCGCGAATCCTGTGGTGCAGTGATGGGAGAGTCTCTTCACAACTGGTATGTCATGGCTAAGCGGTATTCCAATTATTTAGCTGACCGCGCATAATAGCAATGTTCTGTTTTTTCTGAGAAAAGGGGCTGTATCAAAAAACAGCGCCAAATAATAAAAAAAGGGGACATATCACGTTTTTTGTGATATGTCCCCTTTTTTGCGACTGCATCTTTTTTGTCAGTCTTAATCTTGGCGTGACCAGATGAAAAAGATGCACGGCGATTTGCGGCGGCGTTGCAACCCATCGCAAGTTTCCAATACTATACCATCAAAGATAAATAAAAAGCAAAAATAAAATAAAATAATCCTCACAGCCCAAAAACACATTATATTATGTGTTTTCGGGCTGTGAGGATATGTACAGATTGTATAGTTGCTGTAATTTTTATAAAAGGGGGATTGCTTACCCGTTGCTGGTTTTGTAAAATTCCTTAATGCGATGTTCAAAAGAAGGCAAATAGAACGAAAGAAGAAATGTATATCTGCATTCGGTGTCCGCATATTTCTCTTATTTAGAGTTAAGACACAAAAAAATGAGCACGCAACAAATCTTTTCAATTTGTTGCGTGCTCATTTTTATCATTTAGCAGCAGAGCCTATAAAACATCGTTTTCATCTTCCGTACGGCGGATGTCTTTGAACCAGCCGCCGTATGGTATCCTTGCCGCCTTCTTTGTTTTATCCGACATACTGCGTCCCTTGCACGATATCACTGAAAAGCCATGAAACTCGTCACTTTTAAACGGTCAAGTGACGGTTTCCCAAACAACAAAACAGGCTGCCGCCGCAAAAATCCATTTGATCATATCGGCCTCACAAATCAACCACGGCAAGATTATCATTTGTATTCTGTTTTCTTATAAGCCCGGCCCGAAATGATTGAACCGTGTAAGAATAGTTGCCGTCAAATTTTATTGCGATACGTTTGGAGTGTGTAAAGGGTATCGGCTCATATTCCGTGACAGTTATACCGGCAGAGTGCTTTTTTATTTGCTCAAAAATACTTTTATACCCATTACCGCTTCCGCCTTCGGATTTGTGTGTTGTGACCTGTTTTGCGCCCAAATTCACTAGAGTATCAATTTCAAACGGTATGCCGCCGTCTTCGAAAACCAGCTCGAATATATCATCGGTCATGTTCATCGCAACCGTAATGTTTCTGTACTCATCACTTTTGTCCAAATGCTTTATCGCAATAAACGCATTTTTCGAGAGGTCGCCGATAACAGTCACAAGCTCAATCTGCGGAATAAATTTATAAATGCCGCTCATATCACCGTTGATTTCAAGATCAAAGCCGATATTAAGATTTACTGAATCTTCAAGCATTATTTCGAATGCCGCATCTATGAACCTTAATCCGGTTAAAGGAAGCTCTATACCGTTTGTCAGTTGCTTTGTTAAGTCCTTATCGGTCTGTTCTCTTGATAAATTAATCTCCTCAAGGACTTTTTTAGCATCCATCAAAATATCCGCTTGCTGAGATCTCATAATAAGTTTTTCTACAGCCCTTTGAATAACCCTGAGGTCATTTTTATCTTTATGAACCACAGCTTCCAAATAATCGTGAGATTTTGTCAACAGTTCATTGTCTCGTTCTTTCTCATCAACAATGTTTTGAAGCTTCTTTTTTACAATTTCATTATTGATTTCATTGTGTTCGATGGTAGTTTCTCTTTTTAGACAACAATAAATCCCAAAGCCTGATATTATAAACCCGTCGAGGGCTAATGTCATGCTCTTATACGATACACTTTCTCGAAAAAGGCTGTACAAAACAAAAACTATACCGCTGATAAACAGAAAGGTTCCCCCGACGCCTTTTTTACGCAATAAATTCAAGTTGACTTTAACTTTTGATAGGAGGAAAACGATTGTAAAACTCAAAATGCCAGCCAAAATATTAAAAATCACACTGTCTTCCGCAAGTGTAAATATTGGCTTCAATATCAGCGATGCAACTACAATAGTAAGCGGATATAATATATAGCTGATAGCGTATGAGATTGTCAAAACAAGCAATGTTGATTCTATTTTTTGCTTTCTCAATATGGATAAAACAGCACCTGAAACAGCAATAACTATTATGGTTTTATATGGCTCTTCTATACGATATTTTAGCGCAAATAACATTAAAGTTGCCAAAACAACATATCCAATACCAGTTAAGAGTTTGTTCACCACATTGATATTTTCAGCCAATGTTTTATTGAAAATCAGGTAACTAACCGTGATTATTATTACAAACTTAATAAGCTCATTAATTAAATCCAATATGCTCTCCTCCCTAATTAAATTCAAGAAAATTGACGAAATTGGAGCCTTTGAATAGAGTTACGTGATTCTTTCTAAATGATAGCATTATTTCGCACTTCGATGTGCGTATTTCGAATCAAGAAGGGAGAAAATGTATATGTGGCAGAGCATACTTAACACTCTTTCCTATTTCATGCGATTGGGTTAAGCGCAAGCGTGTAAGGTGTGCTTCTCACACCTTACACGCATCCTTTATCAGATGTGCATAGTAAAAAATGAACTCTTTATTCGTTGGCGCACCTTTCGCGCCGCTGATCACCGCGGGATAATTTTCACTCAGCGTACTTTCATTGGTAATGCACCATGCTTTGTTGATTGCCGCTTCAATAGCCTTGATGATGCTTGATACGGACTTTGCGTACTTTTTCGCTATTATCGGATAAACATCCCTGTTCAAATTAATATCATTCTTGGCTGACTTTACCACGGTTGAAATTGCACAAATAATATATTGCCTTCCGATCATATCGTCATTAATTCCGACCTTGCCGATACGTGCTTTGATATCATCCTCCAATGACAGGGTCTGCGTTTGTTGGGGTTCGTTAGGTAAAACATCGATTTTGCATTGATAATAATCACGGGCAAAATCCATAACCAGCTTGGGCGAGTAGTCTCGTTTGCCCTTCCAAAAGATATAATCCGCACCCCGACTGCGCACAGCTTGTCTTGTATTCGGGGAACTGTTATTTGAAACAATGATAATATACGGTGTTTCCGCCAAATGGAGTTGCTTTAGCTTTTTCAAGAACTCCATTCCGTCACCGTCACTTTCGTGCAGCTCAAGGTCAAGAATGATAAAGTCAAAATTGAATTTTTGAACAAATTCCAGTCCGTCCGATTCACCTGAAGCCACATAAAAGCTAATCGGATATTTTAAAGCGGACACATATTCCTTGAATTCGAGACGGTGTTCCTTTTCGTCCTCAATCAACAGAACCTGCATACCTCGCATATGTATCCCCCCTCGTGAATCTTCATGCTTTTATAACAGCGTTTCGAATAGCACGCTCAATACACCAATTCGATTTCTTATTCTTACATGCAATTTCGGGATAAATATCACGGCTTAATTTCAGATTTTCTCTTCCAAGTGTAATGGCGATGCACACAGCCTCAATAAGATATTCCATACCGGCCATGTCGTGCGTCATACCCATACCCTCAACTGCTCTTTTTATTTGATTGGCCGTATATTCTTCCTTCACAACATTAACGCCGGAAGGGGTAATATCTGCCTGAAGAACAAAATATTGGTAAGCAAAATCAAGCACCAGCTTGGGAGAGTAATCGGGTTTAAACTTTACGAATATATAGTCAACACCGAGTTTGCGAATCACTGCATGCGTTTTCGGGGCAATGTTATTCGTAATAACTATGATATACGCCTGTTCTTTAATTTTCGCTTTTTTGAGATTGTTCAAAAATGATATCCCGTCACCATCGCTGTTGTTCAATTCTAAATCCAACAAAAGAACATGCGGCATAAACCTCTGAAAAAGAGCTATACCCTGACCGGCACCATATGCAGCCGATAATTCCATATCCTGAAATTGAGCAGCGCAGACGGCATATTCATCGCAATATTCGCGGTCATCTTCCAAAATCATGACTCTCATCGTATTCATACCATGCTACTTACTGAAAACATAAACACTAATCTCCTGTTGACACAAAAAAGCAACGAAGATGTGAAAATCTCCGAAGCTTTTATCACTGCAGTTTAATCTGCAAATATAAATTCGTTTGAAATCATCACAAAACATCATGTGGATTTTCTCAAAGTATCATGCTTTGAGAAATAAGATACAAACATCCTTTATCTACAAGGCGTGTGCGTATTTGCTTGACGGTAATTCTGACGGCGAATAAAGTAATATGCCAACCAACTTCTCCATATTGGCACGTTTCAATTCGCCGGATGAGTGAACATATCGCTCAAGCGTTATTTTTACGCTTGAATGCCCAAGAATTTCGCTTAGACTCTTCACATCGAATCCCGCCTCAACATATCCTGTCGCGAAGGTGTGACGTAATGAATGAAAGTTATAGTCCGAAACTCCGCATTTCCTTAAAATACCTTTAAAGTGATTGTGCAAAGTTCTCGGTTCCATATACTTATCGCTTCCGGTCAATAAATAACTGTTTGCAGAACATTTCAGTTTACGGAGAATCGCCGTCAAAAATTTTGGGATAGGGATGTTCCGAATAGATGATTTGCTTTTTGGTGAAGTAATTATTACTTCTGTTTTATGCACAGCATTAGGATCGGAAAGCTGAATACGTTGCATTGTTTTGTCAATGCTGACGATTCCCTCTTCAAAATCAATATCAGCCCATTTCAAAGCACATAGTTCGCCAATACGAATTCCTGTGTGCAAACTCAATAGAACGCCCGCCTCTACAAGTCCGGTGCTATCAGAAAGATATTTGTGCAGTCGTGATTGCACCGGCTTCGGTAAAACACGTGGACGTTTATTCTCTTTTTTGATTTTTATTCTGCTCAGTTCAAGATGTGCATAACATTTGCCAAACCGTAAGATGCTTTTGATAATAACCAAAATATCTTCAACGGTTTTCGACGCAAGAGCAACATTATTTCGGCCTTGTCCGGGGCTAAGCAAGCTACTGACTAATTGCTCTATAAGCTCTGTGCTGATTTTTGATGCTTGATATTTTCCAAGCTTAGGTAATATATGCTTGTGCACCTGATTATTGTATCTGGCAAAAGTGGACTCTTTTACCCGTAACTTCGTATTGTTTAACCAGTTAACAGCAAGGTCTTTGAAAATAATGCCCGGCGATACCGTTGACTCTATACCAATCGTGGTTTTATGAACCGCCTGCAATTGTTTTTGCTTTGCTTCGTGATGGCTCGTTGCGTATAACGAGTGATATCTTGCTTTTCCGCCGGAATCATAAGAATAAATATAACGTGCTTCCCACCTCCCGTCTTTGCGCTTGTAAATGTTTTCACCAGTTCTTGCCATGGTTAAGCTCCTTTCTTTGCCTAAAACCTTGACGGCTCATTTGACGGCGAATAACAGTAATGCAGGTGTATTCAAACACCCAAATGGGTACGATTCCGGTTCTTTTTTGCTGTTTAGACGTGTTTCTTTGCCTTTGAAACATTTTTTCGGAATTTTCTATTGACTTTTTCGACAAAATACGATAAACTGGACATAGTTTGATGGACGAACGAACCAAACGCCCCAATTCTCAAAGCATGATACTTTGAGAAAATTTACAATCTTTTATCTTATCGTGTTTATACATATATATAATATTCCCAATTTGTTGAGTTTTCAATTGAGTAATCCACTCTTTTTATTGTAAGTATTTGGTCGCAAATGCTTGTTCATTGCTTGAGCAGTAAAAGTACCTGCTTGAAATCAATCGTCGCCGGGTCGCGTTGATGGATACAGGGATTATCAGATGAATGTTGTAGCCTCCGGTTTGGTAGGTGAATGGGCGAAGCTATATCTATTGGGAGGCGAAATTTGTGCTCTATACAAAATATGATGATTATTGGTATGTCTTGTTTGTTTTGACGGGACATGAACAGGAAGCCGCGAGAGATATTCGAGAAGCTTTTAGCCGAGAAGAGATTTTGCCATTTTTACCAAACGTTGAAAGACTTTTCAAGAAAAAATCAGAAACAAAGAAAGAACTTCATCTGATGTTTCCCGGTTATGTTTTCATTGAAACTAAGTTGAGTGGTGATGACTTCAGAACTCGCTCAATAGAAACTATTAAACGCTCAAAGCATATTACACGTTTATTATGTGGTAGTGACTGTGAAAGCATGGCTGTCAGCGATGCTGAAAGAAGTGTACTATCTGCATTTTGGAAAGATGAACGTAAAATTGAGGCATCACGAGGGTTGGTTGAAGGTGACAATATCAGGATAATTGAAGGTTCGCTTATGGGATTTGAGAGTGCAATCAAGAAGATTGATCGTCATCGTCGTGAAGCGATTGTAGAAATTGAGTTGTTTGGGAAGATGCAGCCGGTAAGAGTTGCACTTGAAATTGTGAGGAAGATATAAGGATTAGCTTGTTATGTCGAAGAGATGGAAAAATATATTTAACCAATTTATTATTCCACAACATTTGAATATGGAAAATATTTGTAGTATAACATGATTTGGATACCGATTTCTTATATGATATAATACTTTTCCTCTTTAGGTTGTACCATTCACGGATATATTTTTACTTTAAAAATACATCCGTGAACAGTCTGTAGAGAGTGTGAAATTGAGCGATTTTGCAGTATGAAATATGGAGTCGTAATTTTAAATTTAGGAGCATTTAAATGAAACGAAAAATAAAGACAATATTATATTATGCAAAACCACATAAATGGATCTTTTTTACTTTGTTTATTTGCATTGTCATGACAACATTTTCTGGCTCAATTTATCCGTATATTTTTGGGAAACTTGTAGACGAAGTTTTTTATGGTAAAAATATGTCTGTTTTTCTTAATATGGTTTTACTTTATGGAGCCGTTTATTTATTAAATCAGCTTATGCATTTCGCACTAAATATGTCATGGGCAAGACTAATGACAAGTTTTCTTTTTGATATTCGTTCAGCTATATTTAATAAAGTTTTATCTTATAAAGGCGAGAAGCTGACCAACCTTTATAGTGGTGATATCATAGCACGAATGAACAATGACGCGGCGGAGTTTATGAATTTCATTCATTGGAATGTATTTTATACTATTGGAGGAGTATTAAATTTATTGCTGTCTCTCGGGTTTATATTTTTCTTAAATATTTGGATTGGTATTTTTACACTTATCCTAACGCCTGTGATCGTGTATACTTCTCGTAAATTCTCTAAAATAGCGAAAAAATACTACGAAGAAATAGCCCAAAAGAATGGCTTGCTATCTTCTTGGCTTTTTGAAATTATCAAAGGAATTCAAGATATCAGATTGCTTAATGCAGCAAAAAACGTTTTATCGGACTATGTTGGGAAAACAATAAAAATAATGCGTTTACAAATAAAATCAGGAAGAATTGAAATTGCCGCTGAACGTGTGAATTCCGGCATATCACTTCTTGCGCAAATGGTGCTGTACGTAATTTCAGCTATTTTCATCATTAAAGGACATCTTACAGTTGGCGGATTCACAGCTTGTGTTACATATTTTGGTACATGCACATCCGTTTTTAATTCATTAAATAATAAAGTTGTAAACATCGCATCTAACATGGTGTCTATTGATAGGGTAGTTGATATTCTTGAGGAACAAAGCGAACAATATAATCTTGACGTGCCGGATATCACTATTAAAAAAGGAAATATCTTATTTTCAAATGTATGGTTCAGCTATATAAATGAAATAGAAGTGCTTAAAGGAATCACATTAAATATCGAGTCTGGAGAAAGGGTTTCTTTGGTTGGGCATAGCGGAGCAGGCAAAACTACAATTGCGAATCTGCTTTATAAACTATATGAGATAGATCGTGGAAAAATTAGCATTGATGGAATCAATATAAATGATTTTAATTTACATAATTTGCGTGACCAAATTGGAATTGTACATCAGGAAACATTATTATTTGAAAACACGGTGCGTTTCAATCTATGTTTTTCAAATGACAATAAAAATGATGATCAACTTTGGGATGCTCTCAAAATGGCTCATTTATATGACTTTATCATTGCGCTTCCAAATGAGCTAGATACACAAATAGGTTCAGGTGGCATTACATTTTCAGGTGGGCAAAAGCAACGGTTAGCAATTGCGCGAATTTTCTTTAAGAACCCAAAAATCCTTATTTTTGATGAAGCCACAAGTTCTCTTGATAATGAAGCCGAAAGTATTATTACTTCATGTTGGGATGACCTTTGCAGTGATAGAACCATCCTTGTTATAGCACATAGGCTTTCTACAATTCTCCATTCCGACAAAGTAGCCGTGGTATCCGAAGGTAAAATAGTGGGTTATGATAACCATCATAATTTAATAAATACGTGTGCGGAATATGTTGAGCTTTTTAAAGAACAGTATAGCCATAGCGGGGTGATAACAAATGCATAAATTAAATATCCAACGATTTGAAATCTTCAAAAAGGTTTATCCCTTTATAAAAGATGAGAAATCTCGCTATTTTTTACTTGGTGGAATAAAAATATGGAATCTGATACTATCCTTGCTTGCTCCTTTACTTTATTTGATTCTAATTAATGAAATAATGATTAATAAGAAGCTGTCATTACTTCCTCTTGTTATTGGAGGATATATTGGAATTTATCTTTTGCAAACTCTAAGCACGGTGTTAAATAAACGCTTTTATAACAATCTGTTTTTGAAATTTAATCTTAAAATCAAGACAAAAATGCTTTCTATATTCTCCAAACTTGATGTAAGATTGTATGAGAAATATGATGTTGGAGACCTTAAAAATCGAATAGATGGCGATATAGGTATAGTAGAAAAATTTTTTAACATCCATTTTCTTGATTATTTTTATGCAATCGCAAGCATTCTGGTTATAAGCGTTATTTTGCTTTATATGAATTGGATATTAGCACTTACAAGTTTTATCATGGTTCCTATTTCCTTTTGGTTTGTAAAGATAATGGGCAAACGCGCTCAAAAAGTAAGTGAAAAGCAACGGGAAATGCAAGGAGAATATGAGAGCTTTCTACACGGGACATTTCAAAATTGGAAACAAATAAAAGCAAATAATCTTGAAAAAAGTAGAGATCTAGAGTTTCAAGATTATAGGAACAAACTTTCAAAATTATTTGTGAAAAATCAAATATATTGGTTTATCAATCGAGCCTTTATAGCCTTTAAAGATTTTTTCATAACTCGTATGAACCTGTATTTTATTGGTGGTTTGTTAATTATAAATGGTCATCTGGATGTAGGTTTATTACTTGCTTTTATGAATTATTATGGACAATTCTTTGGTAATATTTCTACGATCACAGATTCAATGTTGGGATTAAGAAATGATATTCCAAATATAAATCGTGTCCTTGAAATTATTAATACTGAAATCATTGATAGGCCTCAAATCAAAGTATTAAACGATTCTATTTGCATAAACGATCTTGATTTTCATTATTATGATGAGCAGCCGCTTGTATTAGATAACATTAATCTTTCCATGATACCTAAAGAGCATATTGCTATTGTAGGGCGTAGCGGGTGCGGTAAGACCACATTGGCAAAATTAATAATGGGTTTGTATGAGCCATTGGCAGGTAAAGTTTGTTTTGGAGATATAGACATAAATAAAATTGCATTTGAAAGCATAGGTAGGAAAATAGGAATAGTATTGCAAGACCCACCTTTATTCAACTTGACTATTCGTGAAAATTTGCAATTCGCCAAAAAAAGTATTACAGATGAAGAACTGATCTCTGTTTGTAATAAAGCAAATATTTATGATTTTATTAGTAGCTTGCCAGATGGCTTCAATACCGTTATTGGAGAACGTGGAGTGAAACTTTCCGGAGGGCAAAAACAAAGATTGTCAATTGCACGGACTTTTTTACAAAATCCGGACATTATCATTTTTGATGAAGCTACCAGTTCGCTTGACAGCGAAAACGAAAAAAAAATTGTAGGCGCAATTAATGAACTGTCAAAAGGAAAAACGATTATAACAATAGCACACAGGCTATCAACGGTTTTAGGTTGCGACCGCGTTGTGGTCATGGATAACGGTAAAATCATTGCAATAGATACACACGAAAAATTACGAGGTAAAAATGATATGTATGATTTGTTATTTGAAAAGCAATATCAAATGGGGTGATTGATTTTGAGATTGGATGAATTATTACGCCGTCAAGCGAACAATGGTGCAGTCGCCATCAAACATGGTGATAAAACGCTAAGTTATTCGGATTGGAACGAGCGATCATTAGAATTGTCTAAAAATTTGGAAAGTGTTTTAGCAAGTGATTCTTTGAATATTGCCATCTTTCTGCCTAATTCCATAGATTATGCAATCGCCTATTTTTCAATATTATATTCAACCAGGATCATCGTTCCTATCGGCACACAGTCAAAAGGTTTAGAGATAACGAGCACTCTTGAATATTGCGAAATTGACATAATAATCACGAATTTGCAGTATCGTGATTTCTTGAAAGATTGTTTATCGAATTACATGTACAGAGTGTCTCTCTGCTTTCTTGAGGATCAGAACTCAGAAATTATGAATGAAGACAAACCATTTATACCTAAATCAAATACCATTGAAAATATTGGGGGTAAAGATGATGTAGCCATCATGCTCCACACCTCCGGCACGACGAGCAATCCCAAACGTGTAATGCTCACGCATGATAATCTTCTTAATAATGTAGAGTCAAATACTCAATCGCTGCAATTGACTGAAAAAGATAAAGTTTTAATTTCAATGCCTATGTATTTTGGCTATTGCAATACAGCACAATTTCTAACGCATCTTTATCTTGGAGCTTCAATGGTAATTCTTGATGGAATGTTCCTGCCAAAACTATTTTTTCAAACAGTACAAAATGAAAAGATTACTAATTTTACTGGCGTTCCGTCTATGTTGTTGATGCTTTTAGAATACCGATATATTGATAAATATGATATTAGTTCATTACGCTACATTTCGTTTGGAGGCGGAAACATGCCTGTTGAAAAATTAAAAGCGTTGATCGAAAAATTTAATACAGTAGGTTTTGTGCAAACTTATGGACAGACAGAGGCATCACCCCGTACTACTGCTCTGTTGCCCAGTGATTCATTAAAAAAAATAGGTTCAGTAGGATTGCCCATACCAAATGTGAAAGTAAAGATAGTAGATGTAAATTATAATGATTTATTTGCCAATGAGATTGGCGAAATAGCTATTCAAGGCAAAAATATTATGAAAGGTTATTATAAACAGGAAACTATAACGAAAGAAACAATAATCAATGGATGGCTCCATACGGGAGACTTGGGGTATTTAGATGTTGATGGATATTTATATCTGACAGGCCGAAAAAGAAATATGATTATTTCGGGTGGAATTAACATTTATCCTGAAGAAATTGAAGAAGTTTTAATGCAACACCCTAATATTCAAGATGTGTACATTTTGCCAGAAGAGCATAAGCTTCTTGGTGAGGTACCAATTGCAAAAGTTGTTCTGAGAAACAATGTTAATGGAATTGTTGATTTTAGAAACTTTTGCTCTGAAAAGTTGACTGATTATAAAATCCCAATCAGATTTGATATTGTTGATGAATTAAGTAAAACATACAACGGCAAAATTAAAAGATATTAAGGAGTTAAAATGTTATGGTTTATAAATTTGAGGAGAAATTAAAAGAAATAATAGTTTCGTGTGGAGATGGTGTAAATATTGATGCCATTAATGAAGGTAGCGATTTAGTTAGGGACTTCAATTTTAATTCAATTAATGTTATTCAATTAGTAGTTCAATTAGAGAGTGAGTTTTATATTGAAATTGATGATGAAAATTTATTACTTGAAAAACTATCGCCATATAACGGCTTAATTGAAATTTTAAAAGCGAAATTAAATGAGGAAAGCATATGATAATTGATATTTCCAATAAAGTTGTTGTAGTGACGGGCTCATCAAGAGGCATTGGCAAAGAACTTATAAAGGCTTTTGCTAAGGAACAAGCTAAAGTTGTTATAAATTATCTGCACAGCGAGGAGGCGGCGATACTGTTATATAATGAAATATTGCAATATAATCCAAACTGTATAAAAGTCAAAGCAGATGTTACTAACCAAGCAGATGTTTTAAAACTGTATCATGAAACAATATCTTCATTTGACAAGGTAGATGTGTTAATAAATAATGCCGGTATATGTGATGATAACCCTATTCAGTTAATGCCGGAGGATCAATGGAAAAAGGTTTTAGACGTAAATTTGACCGGAGCGTATTTGTGTAGCCGTGCTTTTTCTAAAGCCATGATTAAACAAAAAAACGGAAAAATTATTAATGTTTCTTCCTTAAAAGGTCAAGAGGGCTGCGAAGGGCAAATAAATTATTCGGCTTCAAAGGCAGGATTAATCGGTTTTACAAAGGCATTAGCAAAAGAACTTGGGAAGTTTAACATCGCTGTCAATGCATTATGCCCAGGATTTGTTATAACTGACCTGAACAGACATAATGAAGAGAAGAAAAAAATTGCTGAAATAAGAAGTTTATTATCAATTGAAAATACTCATGCAGATTTAATGAATTTCTTGCTTTATATGTCATCAGACAAATTTACAAGTATAAGTGGTAGAGTATTTAATTTAGATTCAAGAATAAAATAAAGGGGTTAATAATTATGTCGTCTAAACAAATAAGACCCAATAGCAGTTGGAAAGATTTGGATAATCATTATATGAAAGCAATTGAAGATCCGTGGTATAGAAAAATTGCAGAAGTTAATCATCTAATAAATATTTTTACATATGAATTTTATGAACAACAAAATATTAAATCCATGTATTTACCAATTACCACAGGGTCGATATCTAGTCCAATGGGACTTGGAAGTGATTCATCCCCAGTTAAAATAAATCTATGTGGAGTGGAAACTTATTTAGCTGATTCAATGCAATTTATGTTAGAATATGGTTGTAGATTTTTTTCAAATGGATGCTATTATATTATGCCTTCATTTCGTGGAGAATTAGCAGATGAACGACATTTGTGCCAGTTTTATCATAGTGAAGCTGAAATTCCCGGAAAATTGGAAGATGTAATGCTTCTTGTTGAAAAATATGTGAAATATCTATCTCAAAAATTCATAAGTTCTTATAAACAAGAATTGGAAGAAATTACAGGGGACATCTCTCATATTGCTAATTTGGCTAATTTAACTAATCCAATTCCGAGAGTTACTTTGGATGAGGCGGAAATTTTGCTTAAACATGACAGAAAATATATTGAATATAATGATGCAGGGTTTAAAACAATTAATAAGTATGGAGAGCAAAAACTCATTTCAATTTTTAATGGAATTGTGTGGTTAACACATAATGACCACATATCTGTTCCTTTTTATCAAGCATTTAATACTGATAAGTCAAAAGCACAAAATGCAGATTTGTTGTTTGGAATAGGAGAGGTTGTAGGTTCAGGAGAACGTCATTATCTTCCAAGCAACTTACATGAGTCGCTTAATTTACATAATGTAAGTGCAGATGAATATGAATGGTATATTAAATTAAAGACTGATTATCAGATGCAGACATCTGGCTTTGGTATGGGGATAGAAAGATTTATTCTTTGGCTTTTTAAACATTATGACATAAGAGATTGCCAGATTTTACCGAGATTTAATGGTATAGATATTTGTCCGTAAAACTAATTAAAATAATAGCCAAGGAAGTGTAATAAGTTTGAAACAAAATAATTCTCAGTCACCATGAAAAGGGTATAGCAAAGCTGACCGTCGGGAAATGGTCAAAAAAACGGTAAAATAAAGACTATTCCATTACAGATTGCGACTCTGAGATGAAATAACCTTGACGTTGAAGGATGTAAATGGCTTCTTGGGCAGACACATTACGATGTTCGGGCGTTTGTCCGCTATGCGGTAAAGTTCCGCATTGTAGGGTTCGTTTTTCTTCAAAATGTGGTAGATGGCATTCAACAACATTCTGGAGATTGCGATAACAGCTTTTTTGTGACCGCGCCGTTTTCTCAAGGAAAGATAGCGGTTTCTGATTTCAGGATGCTTCTCAGACCTTGAGATGGCGACGGAACACTGAACAAGCAACGGTTTGATGTATGTTCCGGCATGGCTTATCCGCGTGGTCTTTTTCTTCCCTGCACTTTCGTTGTTCTGCGGAACAAGCCCCGCCCAAGAGCAGAGTTGTTTTGCCGTTGGAAACACGGACATATCAACCCCGATTTCCGCAATGATGGAGGCAACAGTAAAAGGATCGCCGATACCCGGAACGGTCAGAATCAGTTCAAGCTGCGGCAAATACTTTTGCGCTATACCCAATATAACCGATTCAAGTTCTGCTTTGCAAAGTTCCAGATTACCCATATGGGAGCGGATAATTTTCAGCTTTTCCGCTTGTTCAGGACAGATAGAACCATCAATGGCTTCCTGTATCTTTGGAATAGGCGTTTTGCATCTTCCATCAACGTAAGGAACTACATCGAAAGTCTCTCCCGGCTGTTCTATCAAACGGTCAGTAATAGCGTTGCGCTCTTGCCGAATACGTTTGTGAAAACATCATCTAATTTGATGTTGGAAATGATCAAACAGTTTTGCGCCCGATTCTTTTCACCGGTGTTAAAACCGACAAGCTTACGATAATAACGTGTAAGATCGCGTAACTGACGAATGTCGGCGGGGGATAAAACTGCCGGAAACAAGATCGTGCTTAAAAATGTCGGCAATCCACTTAGCGTCTTTTTTATCGGTTTTCTTCCCGCGGATTGTCTTAACGTATTTCGGGTGTGCGATTGTCAGGTTACAGGTAGACTCAAGGATATTCCACACGGGATACCAATACTTCCCGGTGGATTCCATGCAGACATCCTTACAGTTGTTGGTTGCCAACCATTCAGATAATTTAAGTAACTCACCCGTGAAAGTGGAAAATTTCTTGTCCTGATAGGTGGTTACACCGTTTTCGTCCGTAGTCGCAATACAGGCGAAAACAAAGGATTTGTGGACGTCCAGTCCACAGCAGATGGGGTAAACGATCCTGAGCATAATTGCCCTCCTGAAAAATATTTGGCGAATCAGGCAGGGACTGACGGCTCAGCTAAAAACGAGTAATGTTTTTACAAAGATAAGTTTACAGGCTCTTTTCATCCTACTTATTTGTGCTTGAAAGAGCCGTCGGCACATATATGAATGCGGGCTAAACGCATAGCGCTTTCGCCACTCACCTCCGCGTGTTCTGTAGTGTGCCTGTTCACCAGGACAAAATTATATCAAAAAATTAAAGCGAAGGCACGAGCCCCGTTTTATCACGTTTTGTGACTTTCGCAGAAAGGCATGATTATATGAATTTAAATGAATTAATAACCCATGCATATGAAACAACACCATATTATAATAAGTTGTTTTTGGAACATGGTGTTAATCCCAAAGACATAAGAGAAATAAACGATTTAGCTAAATTACCTGTTTTAACAAAAGATAATATACGCCAAAATACATTTGATTTGATTTCTAATCTTTTTGAGCTAAACGAACTTAAAAAAGAAAGAACATCTGGGAGTACTGGTGAACCATTAGAGATTTATAAAACCTACGAAGGTATGATAAATGCCAATTTTTCTATGGCTAAATTTCGAAATAGAATGTTTGGAATAAATGCCAAGACACGGACATGCTATTTTTATATGTTTTCAAGAAATAGTGCAGGACAATTGACAATTGAACCAGTAATCAGAGATAATAACAGCATCTCTCTAAATATATTTACTATTGATGATAAACAGTTACATGACTATGTAAATTACATTAATGATTTTAATCCAGAATATATTTTATCAATTCCAAGTTCTCTTTTATTATTTGCAAATTTCATTGAAAACAATAATCTCACTATAACTGATAGCATAAAATGCATCGAATTAAAAGGCGAATATGTTTTGGAATCACAAATTAATAAAATTAAATCAGTTTTTAATGCTGATGTAATTAACCATTATGGTAGTACAGAAACTTATGGTATCGCTTTTAGTTGCAAAAATGGCAACATGCACGTATTACACGATAATGTAATTGTTGAAATAGTAGATCAGAAATTTTCTCCTGTCAATAAAGGAGAAAAGGGAGTGATTTGTGTAACTAGTTTAAATAATAATGCAATGCCGCTGATTAGATATCTTTTAGGAGATGAAGCTATAGAATGTGACTGTAATTGTGATTGTGGTCACAAAGGCAAAAAAATAAAAATATTATCCGGGAGAGTAACCGAGTATGTGTCTATGCCAAATGACAAGCTTATAAATTCTGGAATTTTATATTTAATCGTGGAAAACATTAATTTTATTTATAAGAATATGATTTTACAATTCCAAATTATTCAGGAAGAATTAAAAAAATTTAACGTTACATTTGTTTTAACTGACCAAACATTTAGAGAAGTAGTAGAAAAATGGTTTAATGCAGAAATGAACAAATATGGTTTCGATGAATGTATTATTAAGTTTTTTTACAAGGATTTTATTCAACCCAACAAGAAAACAGGAAAAAACAAATACTTTATTAATAATATAGAAAGTAGTGATTATTATGGTGAGTGACGTTCTCCTTTGCCCGGTATCTATTACAGATATACCTCAAGAAGAATTAGGAATTGAATCAATATCATCTTATCTGAATTTTAAAAATGTTTCTACAAACATTTTTTATTTCACCAAGAATAATAAATATCTAGATATTATAAAAAATAAATTTAAAATTATTGGATTTAATTTATTCTATTCAAATATGCATATAATTCAAGAAATAATAGATATTGTTAAAAAGCATAATCCCGAAGTGAAAATTATAGTAGGTGGTCATTATGTAACACATAATTCAGAATTTGTCTTAAAAAACCTAACTGATATAGATTATATTATTCGTGATGAGGGTGAATATACTTTTTATGAGTTGTCTATGTATTTATTACATGGTATCAATAATATAAATTGCATTAAAGGCATTTCTTATTATAAAGAGCAATCAATTATACATAACGAAAAAAGAGAACCCATTAAAGATTTAGATTTATTACCGTTTGCGGATAGATCAAAATTTGTATCTTTGAAAAAACATACACCTTTATTTATAGAGAGTGCAAGGGGATGCACCGGGACATGTTCTTTCTGCTCAGCAGCTAAAAGTAGATGGAGGTACAAGAGTATTAGCAAATTCGTTGATGAAATGGAATACTTAATAAAAAATTATGGAAATGATACTTTTGATTTGACGGATTCCAGTTTTGATAATCCTAATTATAATATTTCACACATTAATGAGTACATCACAGAAATAGAAGAAAGAAAAATAAGCCCCAAATTATTTATTTATCTAAAGAGTGGGATTTATAAACATGTAGATGATATATTTTGGAAGAGATTTGTACAAGCAGGATTATGTAGTGCCTTTATCGGGGTTGAGTCCTTTAGCGACCATGATTTGAGATATTTAAGCAAATCAGCAAATGCTACAGATAATATCAATTGCATAAAAGGTTTAAAAAACAAAGGTTTTCGTTTGGCATTAGGATTTATATCATTTCATCCATACGTTAATATGGAATCATTAAAGATTAACAATGAAATCTTATATTCCGAAAATTACACAAGCAGATTTTTACAATTTAACTATTTACAAATATATCCTGGCACTGACATATATATTAGAGCTATCAATGATGGTTTATATATCGATAATATAAATGATGTTTCCAATTTTTCCTTTGTCGATAAAAGAGTTCAAGAATTGTCAGATTACATTAAGCTAAATATATTATCTAATAATAATTTATATAATAGAATCAAAGTGATTGCCGATTATTTCACTTCTTTTGAAAAAACGCTATATGTTATCAAAAGTAGGTTAAAAACCTATGATAATCAAGATGAAAAAATAATTGATGATTTCATTGATGATTTCAACCAGTTATCGCAAGGGGTCTCTTATCTAGTGTATAATTTCTTTAAGCAATTGATATTTGCATTTGAAAATCAAGAAAATCAGCGATTTTCAATTGAATTAATTGAGACATATTTTAATCCTAGTACTCTTGAGAGATATTTGTTTAAAATTTCTAGCTCAAAGATGCAGTTAATGAAAAAACTTTCTAAGTATAACATTCCATTAAGCGAAATAATAAGGTGAATAACATGAAACACATTACGAAAAATATTGATAGACTATATAATATTAGAAGGAAATTGTTTGTTTCACAAGAATTTTTAGAGTATAAAGATGCATTAGAATATTTAAATGTCCCAGAAACAAATAACTTTAGTAATATACCAAGAGCTTATCAAGATCCAAACTATTTATTTATATCCAATTATATGATAAATCCATACAAAGATTTATACAGAAAAGTACGAGCATATGCTAATGCTTTCGAAGAAAGAATTAATGGTTGCTTAGAATATCACATTATTGTTCATCCTTTTTATCCTTTGTTTAGGCATTGTAATTTGATTTTGGCAAATAGCATGAATTGTGATTATTTACACATATATGAAGAATACGAAGCAAAAATTTTCACATTGTTGCATTCATCTACGTCAAATATTATATTATTCGACACCCCCGATTCATTTGCTATGTATACACATAAATTTTTTAAAATAGGCCATATAAAAAAAGTAGTATTTACAAGTCATAGTAAAGGTGCACCACTTAAAGGCGAAAACTTAACTATTGATAGTAAATCGTGTAAAATGAGTATTTGTGGATGCTATAAAAATGATTGTATAAATGATGTAATAATGTATTTAAACAGTTTAAAGCAAGATTATAATTGTTGCATTTTGGATGATATTACTTTATCAAGACCATACTAGTACCCCGTAAAGTTTAAAGCTTGACAACTAACAAAGTAATATGATAAAATAGCCCCAAAAGGAATGGGGGAAAAGGAATGGAAAGCAATGCGATATATTTGAGCGAAGAAGAACGGAAGGAATTCACGGAATATACAAAAAGTGGAGTACACAGCGCGATGAAAATGCGTAGAGCGAGAACAATACTGTTGCTTGACAGATCAAACACAAAAGAGCATTTGCGCATCGGACGTATTTGTGAAGCCGTAGGTCTTTCGAGGCAGGGTTTAAATGAAATACGAAAAGAATTTTTAGAGGCAAGCAGCATTGAAGAATTCCTGAAACGTAAAAAGCGTGAAACACCGCCGAACCCACCTAAAATCACAGGGGATATTGAAGCGCATATTATTGCATTAGCGTGCAGTGAACCTCCTCAAGGTTGCGCACGATGGACGGTCAGACTGTTGGCGAATAAGGCTATAGAGTTATCTTATGTTGATAATCTGTCTCATACAGCAGTCAATCAACTTTTAAAAAAACGAAATATAAGCCTCATATGAAAAAGATGTGGTGTATACCGCCTAAGCAAAATGCTGATTTTGTAGCGCATATGGAGGATATCCTGTCAATTTATGCAAAACCGTACAGGAAATGTAATCCGGTTGTCTGTATGGATGAGAAACCATTTCAACTTCTTGATGAGCAATATGAAATCATTCCGATGAGCAATAATAATCATATGATTCGACAAGATTGTGAATACGAAAGAAGAGGAACATGGTCAATTTTTATCTTCACAGAACCCTTGGTAGGTTGGCGGAATGTAACAGCTGAACCTCGTAGAACTCGTATAGATTGGGCGCATAAAATCAAATGGCTTCTAACTGAGCAGTATCCAAAATCTAAAAAGATGAGATGAATTTTTTGAGTTCCTAACTTGGTAAACTATTGCACAAATTAATAAATAATTAATGAGGAGTCTAAAATGAATTCTTTGACTAAGCCAACCAAATTACAGCATGGAGATAAGGTGGCAATTGTGAGTCTTTCATCAGGATGTGCTGGAGATAATGATATTAAGTTACGATATAATTTAGGAATACAGAGATTGCTCACAGAATTTGGCCTGGAAGGGATTGCTATGCCTAATTCACTTAAAGGCTCAAAATATATTTATGAAAATCCCAAAGCACGAGCAGATGATTTAATGGAAGCTTTCCATAGAAAAGATATTAAGGCAATAATATCAAATATCGGTGGAGAAGAAAGTATACGTATCTTACCATATATTGATTTAAATACAATTAAGAACAATCCAAAAATATATATGGGGTATTCCGATTCTACTACAACACATTTTATCTGTTATAAATGTGGTTTATCAAGTTTTTATGGTCCGGCTTTATTAAGTGATTTTGCGGAAAATGTACAGATGTTTGATTATACAAAACATTGGATTTTTAAAACATTATTCGATTCAAAGGAAATTGGTCTCATTAATCCAGCACTTGAATGGACTTGTGAGCGACTTGAATGGTCTGATAGCGCAAACAATAGCATAAGAAGAAAAATGTCTCCTAATACAGGGCTGGAATTCATACAAGGATCAGGTCTTGTTAAGGGTCACTTGCTGGGGGGGTGCTTAAATGTTATAGATCGCTTGAGAGGAACTGATATTTTCCCAAAAAGTGATGCATGGGAAGGCGCAATATTATTTATCGAAACATCAGAAAGCAAACCGTCCCCTATGCATTTTAGGTATTGGATTAGGTCTCTTGCTACAATTGGAATTTTACAAAAAATCAATGGAATTATTGTGGGAAAACCTTATGATAATTGCTATTATGAAGAATATAAGGAAGAAATAATAAACATTGTAAAAGGGGAAGAAGGCATGTCGGAGTTGCCGATTGTATTTAATCTTAATTTTGGACATACTTCGCCAATGTTCATTTTACCCTATGGTGCTTTGGCTGAAATCGATTGCGATAATAAATTCTTCAAGATATTGGAAAACGGGGTATTATAAATGAAATTTTGCATGAGAGGGTATTATAATGCTAAGTTTACCAAAAGGATATAAAAGTCATCTTAATATTAGAGATACGGAAATTGCTGTAAAGCTAATTAAAGATTATTTCGAGAAATGTTTTGCGAAAAAGTTAAAGCTATCACGCGTATCAGCGCCATTGTTTGTAAAAGCTAAATCTGGTCTTAATGATAATTTAAGCGGAGTCGAAAGACCAATTATTTTCGAAACGAAAGATGGTAATTCTTGCGAAGTTGTTCATTCGTTGGCAAAATGGAAGAGGCTTGCTCTAAAAAAATATGAATATTGTATTGACGAAGGTATTTATGCTGATATAAATGCCATTAGATGCGATGAGGACACAGATAACTTACATTCAATTTATGTTGATCAATGGGATTGGGAGCGAATTATCTTAAATTCAAACCGGAATTTGAAATACTTAAAATTGGTGGTTTCTGAGATATATAAAACAATAAAACGAACAGAGACATTTATTGTTGGCGTTTATTCACATTTGAAGCCTTTTTTGCCATCTCACATTACATTTATTTCAGCTCAAGAACTAGAAAATACATATCCTACAATGACATCTAAAGAGCGCGAAAGTATTGTTGCAAAAAAATATGGAGCCGTGTTTTTGATCGGGATTGGTAATAAAATGACATCTGGGAATATCCACGAAAGTCGTGCACCAGATTACGATGACTGGAGTTTAAATGGTGATATTATTATTCACTACCCTCTTTTAAATATATCAATGGAAATTTCATCTATGGGCATTCGAGTGGATTCATCTACTCTAATTAAGCAGTTGGAAGAGAATGATTGCATTTATAGAGCGAAACTGCCTTTTCAACAATCTCTTCTTAAAGGAGAACTGCCACAAACAATAGGTGGAGGTATTGGGCAATCACGACTGTGTATGTTATTGTTACAAAAAGCGCATATTGGCGAGGTGCAATCTTCCATTTGGCCAGATGAGATGTTGAATAAATGCCATCTAGCTAATATTCATTTGCTTTAAATTTGGATAATATTAAATTACAAACAAGAAATATGAAAAAAATATTACATAATATGAGCATAGAGATCGTTATAAAAAATGCGGTTGAGGCTGCGGGACTTTCTAAAGATATCACCCCCCACAAGCTCCGTCATACCGCCGCGACCTTGTTGTACAAGCATGGGCATGTCGATATAAGAGCATTAAAAGAGATTTTGGGACATGAATCTTTGAATACTACCCAAATTTATACCCATCTTGACGATCAGCAGCTTCAGTCAGCCGTTAACACAAATCCTCTTGCCGGAATGGTAAACCGAATGCAGCAAGGCTAATAAAATAAATGTTCAGGGGATTTAAATGACTTATAAACCGCCTTAATCAAACTGTGAAAACGCGCATGTTCACAGTTTGATTAAGGCGGTTTATAAGTGGAATTGGACTCAAATACAAATGAATGTAAATTTGGGGGTTCTTCGAAAAGAAAAACTAAGGAGATAGAACAAAATGGATTTCACTAAAGGCAAAATAATATTCGATGGCGAAGAAACTGTTATGAATAGCTCTGTTCCCTATTTTAAAGAGTATAATGGTGCTACTAGAGTGGCCATATTAATGAAACGCACACCAGATTTGCTTTTCACAATATTCGAATGTCTTAAAAAACATATAACATTTATTCCAATTGATCCAACATATCCTAAGGAACACATTCAATATATTATTGATGATTCCAAACCTGACGCTATTATTTCGGATGTTGACATGGATATTAATTGTACGAAGCATGACCAGACAACAACTGATGAAATAGATATTGCCTACATTCTTTATACTTCGGGATCCACAGGCAATCCAAAAGGCGTGGAAATTCACCGTAGCGCCTTGTTCAACTTTATTGAGGGAGTCTCAGAAATCATTGATTTCTCTGAAGGTAAACGTATTGCTTGTCTTACTACGGTGTCTTTTGATATTTTCCTTCTTGAAAGTGTTATGGCCATATACAAAGGACTCACGGTTGTCCTTGCTGATGAAAATGAACAACGCAATCCAAAACTTATGGCAAAACTTATTCAAGAAAATATGGTGAACATGATTCAAATGACTCCTTCTAGAATGCAATTGCTTTTAAATTATGATAAAGAGCTTTCTTGTTTAAAAAGCATCCAGGATATTATGATCGGTGGGGAACCTTTCCCGTTGAGTTTACTTCATATATTGCAAAATAAAACTGATGCCCGAATATATAATATGTATGGGCCCACGGAAACCACCGTTTGGTCAACAATAAGCGATCTTACACACAAAAATCGGATTGATATTGGCAACCCAATAAAAAACACAGAGATTTTTTTAATAGATGAAAATCTTTGTATTGTTCCGAAAGAACAAGCCGGAGAAATATGCATTGCCGGAAAGGGGCTGGCAAAGGGATATATTGGAAGAAAAGATTTGACAAAAGAAAAGTTCATATATATTAATCAAAATCCCAAAATCAGAGTTTACAGAACGGGAGATATTGGCAGACTTTTGCAAAATGGCGACTTGGAATATTTAGGTCGGTATGACAATCAAGTAAAAATTCGCGGTCACCGAATCGAATTGGAGGAAATAGAAAAGCACCTTGGCATATTTGACGGTGTTATACAATCAATTGTCACTGTAATAGAAAAAACCAATACAAATAAGTTTTTGGAAGCCTTTTATATGAGTGATAAAGCAATACCTCAAAAAGAAATAACTGCTTACTTATCTCAAAAACTTCCCGAATATATGATTCCTGTAAGATTTAAACGCATCAAGGCATTTATTTATACAGCAAATGGCAAAATTGATAGAAATCGCATATCGGAATGTATAGAGATGGAATTGGATGATTTTACGAAAGATATAAATATAGACGAAATAAACGATATTCACAAGGAAATAATTGAAATCGTAGAATCTACTCTTGACTTCAAAATCAGCGACATGAAATTAGAAACAGAATTTTCAGAGATTGAAATTGATTCAATTACTTTCATTAGAATAGTAACTATATTGGAAGATAACTTTGATTTTGAATTTGATGATGAAATGTTACTATTAAATACATTTCCCACAATTAAGTCTATGATTGATTACGTAAAATCGAAAATTTCTTAGGTTGTAAACTTGAAAATTGTCGTCTAAAAAATAACTATTTGTTGGAGTTAAAAAATGTATGAGATAAAACTTCCTGAAAACTGTTCATCAAATTGCTTTGACAGCAGTATTTATTCTTTGTTGAAATACAATGGTCTTGAATATGAAGCATACAACATTAAATATTTTTATACTGACTATTACGAATCGTATTTAGATGATTCAAAATATTTTATAGGCAGGAGAAATTCCGATGAGGATTATTTAAAAAGTTTATTCAACGTTAATTTGAGTTTTAAGGATATAACAGAATCGGAAGATTTATTAAAAATAGTTTGCGATTCGTTAAGCGAAAATCCAATAGGTATTGTTATTGATCCTTATTATTGTCATTGGTCTCCCTTTTATAATAAAACCCATTACTCGCATGTTTTTCTAATTGTTGATGTGGATTACATCAACAAAAAATATAAATGCTTTGATGTCCATTTCAATGATGTTGGCTACGTTGATTTTGATTTTGATATACTTAATAGCAAAGCTAAAAAATATTTTTTTGCAGATTTTAAAAATAAGAGCGATATAAATCTCGAATCAATGATAAATAAGCTTTTATCATCATTAGATTGTTTTGATAGCGATTTGATTGCAAAAAAATCTAAAATGATCAGTAGTTTCACGAAGAATGATAAAGACGTTTTGTTTTCGGAAACGCTTGAAACATCCATATCTTTGATAAATCTAATGTGGATTGCGGAGGACAAAAAACATTTTCCATTTGCACTAAAATATATTGAAAACAAAATCAAAAAAGCGGTTTTTTCTTCAATATATGAATTGTTAAAAAATTCAGAACGTGATTTTTTGTTGTTAAAATCTCTATTAACCAAATATGCAGTGACTGGCGTTTTAAAAGAAGCTAAGATAGAGAGCATCGTAACCCAAATATATGAAGCCGATGCTTTGATAGTAAAAGAAATGAAAAAGATATTAAAGGGGCTATGACAAAAATGATAGTCATGGGTAATAACTGCACAAATCGTCCATATCCTCGCGAAAGAAACATTCATAGTTTTTTTGAAGAGGCGGCCCAAAAACATCCCAACCGAATTGCTGTAGAGTTTGGCAATGAATCTGTCACGTATCGCGAACTAAATGATTCGGCAAATATGCTGGCTGCAGTTATTCAGAAATCCAATGTTGAGGTTGGCGATGTAGTTGTTGTATCGGTTGAACGCTCTATAAATATGATGATAGCTATTTTAGCTGTTTTAAAATCCGGCGCAGCATATTTGCCGATCAGCATAAATATACCAGAGGAACGCAAACGCTACTATATTGAAACCGCAAAGGCCCAATTAATTCTTAGCGAAAGAGATGAGAATACGCTATATAATATACCTAATGTCAACATTCAAAAATCACCCCCAAAAGAGGAATCCTTACAAAACCCACGAGTCTCTTCTGATGCTTTGGCATATGTAATATTCACCTCCGGCTCTACTGGAAATCCCAAGGGCGTAATGATAAAGCATCATTCTGTGGTAAATAGACTTTTGTGGATGAAAGAACAATATGGACTTTGTGAAGAAGATATATTTTTGCAAAAGACACCCTATTCATTTGATGTGTCTGTTTGGGAAATCTTCTTATGGTTTTTCTGCGGCGCGAAACTGTGCTTATTAAAGCCGGGACATGAAGGAAATGCCGAAACCCTGATAAACACGATTCACTCTTATGAGGTAACCGCTTGCCATTTTGTGCCCTCGGTAATGAGCGCATTTTTAGAGTTTTTATCTCATCGTGGGGGACTGGAAAGGATATCGTGTCTAAAAAATGTATTTTCCAGCGGAGAAGCGTTGAAGTACGATTTGATAATCAAATTCAATAATATGTTAACCAAAGAAAATGAAACCAAGCTGCACAATTTGTATGGACCAACAGAGGCCACGGTTGATGTAACCTTTTTTGATTGTACCGGTTACCACTCTGAAGACAGGATCGTTCCCATAGGTAAACCGATATGGAACACAAAGATTTATGTACTTGATGAAAACGGTGAGGAATGTATTGACGGGGAAAAGGGTGAACTATATATTTCCGGGGACAACGTTGCTATGGGATATATCAACAATTCAGAGCTCACAGAAAAGTCTTTTGTTCCGGATCCTTTTTGTGTTGGTACAATGATGTACAAAACGGGAGACTTAGGTAGATGGAATAACGGAAACATCGAGTTTTTCGGGCGGACAGACAATCAAGTGAAAATTCATGGAATCAGGATTGAGCTTGAAGAAATTGAAAATCACATTGTTAGCTACGAACCAGTAACCCAAGCCATCGTTGTTGCCATTGGTAACGATGAAAAAAGTCTTATTGCATATTACAGCGGAAAATCCGCTGTAAATACAGCGCTGTTAATTGATTATCTGTCAGAAAAACTTCCAGCACCCATGATTCCGGTTGAATTTGTTTTCATTGAAAATTTTCCACTCAACCAGAATGGCAAGGTTGACAGAAAAAAAGTGGAACTTTTGTACAGAGAAAAATCTAATGTGGATTATGATTGTAACGAAGTAATGAGGATAATAAAAAAAGTTGTTGACAGAGAAATAAATGAGAATGACAGCCTTTCGCAATCAGATATGGATTCCATTACTTTTATCAGAATAGTTGTTGCCTTAGAGAGTGAATTTGATTTTGAATTTGATGATGAGATGCTTTTAATAAAAAAATTCCCCACTATAAAATCGATGATTGAATATGTGGAGTCAAAAGTTAATTAGCTGCGAAAATGGGTATATTCAAATTATGATAAGATAGTCAACGGTGAAATCCTATAATTTGATATTTTTACTAAGGCATCCAGCAAGATAAAACTTAAGACTGATTTTGGATAATTATCAGAGGGTGAAGTTGCGGACGGCGAGGCGATTAACTGAGATTACAATCCTTGAAAACATCTATGGGGATTGGAAAACAAGTTGCTCGCTTGAAAGTTTGAGCCGCTAAACAAGCGGTGTATGGCTCAGCCTTTACATAAAGATAATTTCGCCGTTTTGTTACAATTGCCAAGTAACCTCGTAAATGAATTTTATGAGAGGAAAGTATAACAATGAAAAGAAAAGAACTTCCGGTATATCTTCTAAAGGAAATAAAGTCGCCGATGCCATTATGTGTGATTTTAACTGAGGAAAATCTTAAGCCATGGTATTACGAAAATTTCATTAATTTTTCATATATTATAGGATGGAATTTTAAATATGCTGGGTTGGCGCATGAGTTTTTAGGAATTTGCGGAAATATATGTCATCATAAAAGTTTTGATTATTCCGATATACCCAAAGAAAATATTGTTGAAAAATTAAAAGCGGGAATTGATGAAGGTTATTATGCGCATATTTATATGGATGAGTATTATCTGTCACCCAAGGCTGCATATAAAAAATATAATTTTGAACATGACTCTTTAATATATGGCTACGATGATGAAACCGAAACATTTTTGAGCATTGCATTTAATGAAAATATGATTTTTTCTAAGCTTCAGTATCGGTATGAAGAAGTGAGATCAGGCTTTTGCCCAATAACCGTAGCTGACCCCCCCAAGCTATATTCACTCACATTGTTTAAGCTTAAAAATTTTAATTTTCCATATCGTTTTAGTCTTAAAAGATTTTCTGAAGGATTATATAATTATATTTATTCAATCGATCTGGAAGATGAGAATTATATGTCTTCTTTTTACAAATGGCAATTTAATTTGGATTCTTCATGGGGTGTTTCCGCAACCCATGCATATATATCATCGCTTAAAACTGATAAATATTCTCTTACAGTAGCAAATATCTATTTTTTATATGAACATAAGAAGAGTTTGCTCGAAAGATTTAAGTGGATACAAGAAAAATACGACTTATTGTTTGGATTTGAATTGCTAATCAATGATTTTTCGTTATTAACAGATGAATATGATGCAATTAAAATGTTGGCGGTAAAAATGGAGTTAACTGGTAGCGATATAATAAAGGAAAAAATAATAACCAAACTGGAAGATTTGATAAAAAAAGAAAAAGAGTTGTTAATAAAAGTATATAGTGTCTTAAGAACTGCGCGCGTTAAAGAAATGGGGTTAGTTCGGCCTAATCTCGAATTGACTGCGGATAATATTGACGCGGAATATCATGAAATTAACGAAAATGGGATGAACGCTGTATCTTTCAAATACAACTGGAATACTCCCCAGCTGATTGGAAAAATAACCATACCGGTATTTGAACATATAACAATATTTATCAACGGAATTTTTCTTGAAGATTATTACGCATTGCCAAATGAGGCTTTGGTCAATTTTGATTTTAAAATTCCGGAAAAATATATACAAGAAATTGAATTACGAATTGAAAATCAAGTTAAAACTCATATAACGCCGAATGATATAAAGATTGAATCCCAGAATCTCCTTTTTAAAGCAGATATGCGGGCCTCTAGCGTATGGCTGATGGATGACGGACAGTTTAACCCGGACAATACTCCCGAAAGGGTAATTGATTTATCTCCCAATACCTTTTGGAGTTCTAAATTCAATTCAGGAGCAGGAGAATATTGGGAAGCAGCTTTTGAAACAGCAACAGCTGTTAATTGTGTATTATTGTTGCAACGTTTAGATATAGACAGAATAGCTGGATATAAAATCCAATACCGCCTAAAAGACGATGAATGGAAAGATATTGTGGTCTTTGAAGGGAAACTTATGGGTAATGAATGGGTGCGTCATGATTTCGAAACCGTTTACACGGATGAAATCAGGCTGCTAATTACCGACACAAAATATGATCAGTATGGCTACAATGAGCCAGGAATCAATCAAATTCAGATATATGGTTTGAAATAGAATGTGAAAACGTGTTCTAAATAACGAGGCGTTGATTTTTGACAATCATAAATACTTTGCTGTTTATGAGCAGGGGGAGATATAGAAGAAATTAAATAAATGTACACTGTGAAAAGTCGATTCTAATCAACACATTTTGGAAAGGACGATTTTTATGATGAAGTACAAATTTGAGCCAAACGAGAACCAAGTAGCATCCACGCAAGACTACAATGGGAAAACATATACAGTTTCAGAAGGTGACGAACTGTGGTTAATTGCAGAAAAAACCGCTATTCCGTGGAAAGCCATTTCTGATTTTAATCAGTTATCTGATCCGGAATTCATTTATCCCGGACAAGTTCTTCGCATTCCGGAAAATGATTAGGATATCAAAAAGAATTAGTGTTTACAAAATTGCAAAACCTCTCTTGTACATAAAAAAGGAGCCTGAAAATCATGACGAAAAAACTATTCACATCCGAATCCGTAACAGAGGGGCATCCCGATAAGCTGTGCGACCAAATATCCGATGCAGTTCTCGATGATATCATATCAAAAGATCCCAATGCTCATGTGGCTTGTGAGGTAGCGGTCACCACCGGACTTGTACTGGTTATGGGTGAAATCACGACTGACTGTTATGCTGATATTGCTAAAATTACGCGGCAGGTTATTTGTGACGCAGGATATGATAATGCTGCGCAGATGTTTGACGGTAATACCTGCTCGGTTCTGACCGCTATTGATGAACAATCTCCCGATATAGCTATGGGAGTAAATAACGCACTTGAAAACAGAGAGAGTAGCAACAGCCGGTATGATGCACAAGGCGCCGGTGATCAGGGACTTATGTTCGGGTTCGCCTGCGATGAGACGTCCGAACTTATGCCGCTGCCGATTTCGCTGTCTCACAAGCTGGCGAAAAGACTCACCGAGCTGCGCAAAAGCGGAGAACTGCCATGGCTGCGTCCTGACGGTAAAACGCAGGTAACAGTAGAATACGACGGCTTTAAGCCGATTCGTGTAGAAACGGTTGTTGTTTCCGCCCAACACGCCGAAGATGTAACTCTTGACGAAATCCGCAGGGAAATTATCGAAAAGGTGATACATCCGATTATTCCCGACGACCTTATGGACAACGATACAAATATCTTTGTGAACCCCACGGGACGTTTTGTGATCGGGGGGCCGCATGGAGATAGTGGTCTGACCGGACGTAAGATTATTGTTGATACATACGGCGGATATGCACGTCATGGCGGCGGAGCATTTTCCGGCAAAGACCCGTCAAAGGTCGATCGTTCGGCCGCATACATGGCGAGATATGCCGCTAAAAACATAGTGGCGGCAGGGTTAGCCTCGCAGTGCGAGTTGCAATTAGCTTATGCAATCGGCGTTGCCCGACCCGTTTCTGTTATGGTTGATACTTTCGGAACGGGAAAAATTGCGGACAAGAAAATTGCGGCTATTGCGGAGAAAGTTTTCGACTTCCGTCCGGCGGCAATTATTGAGAAACTTAAATTGGCACGTCCGATTTATCGTCAGCTTGCAGCTTATGGGCATGTTGGACGCGAGGATTTGGATGTTGAATGGGAGAAGATTGATATGGTTGAAAAATTGAAGGAATACTCTGAAACAATATGAGCTGTGTTGTATATTTCGCAGAGATTTCTGAATTTGAAGATGAGGATGAAACCGAAAAGCTGCTATCCTGTGTTTCAAATGAAAAAAGGCAAAAACTAAAGCGATATCATTTCCCGATTGACCGCAAGCTGAGTCTTTATGCCGAATTGCTGGTGCGACAAAAGGCAACAGAAGACCTTCAGATTACAAATGATAGCATCAAATTTTCGGTTAATGAATACGGAAAGCCATATCTCCAAGGATATTCCGATTTTCATTTTAATATCTCACATACCCGTAATGCGTTAGTTGCTACTTTTTCCAATGATGAGATAGGTATTGATATTGAGCGAATTAAGCCTGTTGATTTGAAAATTGCCGACCGTTTTTTCACCTCGGATGAACAAATCAATATCCGACAAAGCGAAAACAAAGATATTGCTTTTTATGATATCTGGACGAAAAAGGAAGCATATATCAAGTATATTGGTAAAGGTCTTTCCATTCCGTTGAATTCCTTTTCCGTGTTGGATGAGGGTGTTTGCTCAATGATGAAGACTTTTCAGATACAGGAATATCTTGTTTCGGTTTGCTGTGATACAACACATGAGTTATATGTATGCAAGTCGATTGAAACAATCATTTTTACTGAGGAGAAATTCAAAGAACACCTTAAAGAGTTTTATGCAAACCATTAACCTATTAAGGCTCTTGAGTTAGGCGGAATCCTTAAAAATCCGAGCTGTGGCACAGATGCTGCAGTTCGGATTTTTTGCTTTTTCTTGAAATATAAAATTAAAACCTTATTATATGAATGTTTTTCATATAGGGAGGTTTTTCATTTTGTTGAGCGTGTAAAAAAGGAAGAAAATTAAATCAGAAAAGAGGTGTCAATGTGTTTACAGATGAACAGATAGCAGTGTGGAAAAGTCAACCGGAGGGCTATCCACCGGAAGGCAAGAACATCGGACAGGTATATAAGCTGCTGACGCTCGGCAGTGAAAAGGAACTAAACAGCCTTTTTGATATGCTGCCGCCGACACACCCCGCCAAAGCACCGTTCAGCATTTTTCGGCAGGCGTCGGATACGGTACGCGGTGGCGTCGTAATCGGTTTGGGTTCCAGACTCCAGGTTTTCCAAAACAAGCTAATTCGTCAAGTTACAAGTTATGATGAAATTGATTTGGAGTTGCCGGGTCAAGAACGGTGCGCGTATTTTTGCATTACTTCCGACCAAGACAGCACCTTTGACTTTCTTAGTTCTCTGTTCATCTCATTTCTTTTCATAAAACTGGTACGTTATGCGGATATGCATTGCCCTGACAGGCGGCTTCCCGTTCCGGTTCATGTATTAGGTGAAGAGCTTATTAACTGCGGCGTAATCCCTGATCTATCGCGCAAAATTAGTGTCATTCGTTCCAGAAACATCTCCATGTCATGTGTGTTCCAAAATCTTGCGGGTCTTCAGAACAGATACCCATATAACCAATGGCAGGAGATTTTAGGGAATGCGGACGTGCAATTGTTTTTAGGGTGCACAGACGAACTCACCGCGAAATTCATCAGCGACCGCACCGGCGAGACGACCGTTCACGTATCAAGTAAAGCTAAAATGCTCGGCACAATGCGCGTATCTGATTGTGTCCACAGACAAAAATTCTATTATGTCCGGCAAATAGTTTTACTATAAAAAAGAAATGCATGAGCCTAAGCCCATGCATTTCTTAAAACAAGTCAGAATGTGTCCCTGTTCGGGTTAAAGTCAAAACAAGAATATCGCTGTCAATTTTGTAGACCAATAACCAGTCCGGAGTAATGTGACATTCCCTGTGATTTATCCAATTTCCGCTGAGACTGTGATCCTTGTACTTTTCCGGTAAAGGTTCACCCGAAGCGATTATTTCAACCACCGAGGCAATAAGCTTTGGATCGTAACCGCGTTTTAATACGGTTTTCAAATCCTTTTTAAACCGTCCGGTCGAAATAATCTCATATTTCATTCTGAACCTCCGTCAAAAGCTCAGAAAAGCCGGAATACCGTTTTGTTTTAGGGTCACGGCTGATTTTGTCAGCCTCTCTCATTGCTTCAATCGTTTCAGCATTCGGAGTATTAAGCGTTAAATCAAAAGGAATTGCCCGTTCTCTGACTGCCTGCCGTAAAAACATATTGACAGCCGTAGTCATATTTAATCCGAATTCTGCAAAAAGGGCTTCTGCTTGTTTTTTTACTTCGCTGTCCATGCGAATGTTCATGTTTGAATTAGACATACCAAAACCTCCTTCATATCTATTACCATACCCATTATACGCTAAAATATACTTGTTGTCAACACAATGGGTACATTTTATGCAAAATATTTTTAGGAGATTGGCGTGTTTAAAAAATAATAAAAATGGAGGAAAAATTTATGCCAGCAAAAAAGAAACTCGAAACCCCTGATCCAATTCCAACAGAAGAAATCGTTGTTTCCCCGGAAACTGAGGTTGAGAAGCCTTTGCTTTTGATGGAAACTGATGGAATTGAAACGCCGTCCGGTCCTGTTGAACCGATTACCGATCCGCCGCCTGAAAAGAAAAAAAGAGCTCCACGGAAGAAAAAGGAACCTGAACCGAATACTTCCGACCAGCCTAAACCGGTTGAGCCGATAGTTTCCACTGATCTGCCAGCGGACAAAGGATTTAATGAACAAACTGCCATGCCGCCGCCTGCTCCGACTAAAAAAGCTGTCCGAAAGCGGGTAAAATCTGACGATGTGCTTACCATTGAATCCGGTACAGAGATTGAAACAGAGCGCAGTCGTGAGGAAACCGCATGGCATGAAATTCATAATGCCTACCGTACCAGAAGAATCCTGACCGGGACTTTAGACGGCATTGAGCAGAATGAAGCCGGAAAAAGCATCGCTATCGTTCATTATAACGGGTTTCGTGTTCTCATTCCCTTAAAGGAAATGATGATTAACCTGCAGAACGCTTCCGGCCGGGAATATGAAGATTTAATGCGCCGGCAAAACAAAATCATGGGAAATATGCTTGGCGCAGAAATTGATTTTGTGGTAAAAGGCATTGATTCAAGGGAATAAAAAAAGGAACAGCTACAATCATAGTGGTCACGTCAAACGGTCATTCCACTTCATGTAAGGTCACTGTGAATGAAATCTCTCAGCCGACCGGACCGTCAAAACCGGAACCACCCATTCCAACACAGGAAGCTTTTGCGTGGAATGTGATTGCACAATCATCATGTCCTTTAAACGTAACCTGAACAACGAGTAGAGATTTACTACAAAATGGTTGGATATATTGAATTACCAAGCATGAGTTCAGGTGAAAGAGCAAACTATGCTAAGTGTTTTAGTCGCAAGAAAAAAGACCGAATTGCATAAGCAATTCGGTCTCCGTAAAAAAAGAATAACCATAAAGAAAACTCAAGTCCCTTATGGTTATTCGTCATGGTTGCGGAGGTAGGACTTGAACCTACGGCCTTCGGGTTATGAGCCCGACGAGCTACCAACTGCTCCACTCCGCGAAATAACATATTAAGTTGTCTGTCTAAAAAAAGTTTTGGGGGAACAGTTTTTGTTTTATGAGCCCGACGAGCTACCAACTGCTCCATCCCGCGATATACTCGCTCCGGAAGACTACCGCCTTCCAAAGCGCCTACATAGAATACCATATTTCCACCTTGTTGTCAATGGCATTTCATCAATTAATTGCGAAATCATTTAAAAAGTTCAATTCTTGGTATAATACCATGCCGGCATTTCGTTTAATCTACCTTCGGCCGCAATCTTTTCGACAGCATCATGAGTCGGGCAATCAATCCCGGATTTTCTCCGCACAGGTGCCGCCCATTTCGCACCATTGGTCAAAACACGCCGCACATTAGCGTCAAAGAACGACGGATTAGTCTCGTGCCCCGGCTGGAAATAGAAAACCTTTCCCAACCCACGTGTCCAGCAGCAACCGGAACGAAACACCTCTCCGCTGCGAAACCAGCCAATAAACACCACGCTATCCGGTGCCGGAATATCGAAAAATTCACCATACATTTCTTCCCGAGCTAAATCAAAGCATGGTGGAACACCTTCAGCAATAGGATGTCCGGGATCAACACACCAAACACGCTCCTGCTCATCATCACGCCACCACAGGGAACAGCTCGTCCCCATAAGCGCCCGAAACGGACGGGATTCGTGTGCAGAATGCAACCCTATAAATCCCATTCCGCAATTAACCGCGAGCCGAACCCGCTCGGCAATTTCATTCGGCACATCGCCATGCCGAACATGACCCCACCATACCAAAACATCGGTATCATTCAACACCTCATTGGTCAACCCGCATTCCGGCATATCAATGTGTATTTTCCGCACAGAAAAGCTATCTTTATCGCCGAAAATGCCGGCAATTGTATCCGCCAACCCGTTGGGATGCATTTTCATAACCGCTTCATTCTCATCACCGGGCGCGTGCTCGTACCATACTGTAACCTTTACCATAATCCTTTTCCCCTTTAAAAACTGCCACAAACCGCCTGATGTGTACGGTCAGATTCGAACGCAGCTTCCATCACACGCATCACGCGCATAGCTTCCTCCGGCAATACTGCCGGTGCCGCAACTCCGTCAAGCACATCGGCAATATTGCGATAATACGCGTCATAATCAGCGAACAAACCGGTACCGTCAATCACAATTTCTTCCACTGTATCATGTGAGCGAGGCGCCATAGTTTTTGTGGGACCGGCTTTGGTGTATACAATTTCTTCCTCCCATGTAACATCACGGTCTTTGGCGTGAATAATAACACCATTGCAATCCCAATCGGGAATTGTCAGCCCGCCGCGGTCGCCGTTTACATACCATCGCGGAGCCTTAATATAATGACTGGTGCCCACCTCAACCATAGCAGACGGACCATCCTCAAAGGTTAAAAAGAGCTTGAACCCGTCATCGCATTCTGAATAGTTTACATGAAACAGCTCACAATAAACAGTTTTAACCCGACCGGGCAGCATGTACATAATCTGGTCAATCAGATGCACACCCCAGTCCAGCATCATTCCACCGCCGGCGACAGTATACTGCCGCCAACCCTCGGGAATTCCGCGCGAACCGATAACACGCGACTCAATTTCGAACACCTTGCCCAGCAATCCCTGTTCCACAACCCGGCGCATTTCGAGGAAATCCGCATCGCGGCGGCGGTTTTGGTGTATAGTAAACAAACTGCCGGTTTCTTTGGCGGTATCCATCATAATTTGCAGCTCGTCACTGGACATAGCCACCGGCTTTTCGCAAATAACCGCCTTGCCGGCACGAAGCGCGGCACAGGTCAAATCCATATGGAAATTATTAGGTGTAGAAATCAGCACAAGCTCCACATTCGGGTCGGCGATAGCATCCTCAAACGAGGAATACATCGTTTCAATCCCATCTTCCTTAGCAAGCTCCATGCGAGACTGGTCGATATCATACACACCATTGTAGCAAATACGCTCGGTCTTACAAAGCTCCTGATAATGGTACCTGCCCATTCCGCCGTACCCGACAATAACCGCATTATGTTGTTTCATTTTACGATACGCTCCTTTTACGCCCACCACATATCGGAAGGCTGTTCGTTAATAATAATATCCTTCAAGAATGAGACCGCCTTTTCCAAACCTTCGCGCGGTGACATAAGTCCATCCTCGTGTTCAATACTAATCGCTCCGTCATAATCGACCAAACGCAATGTGGAAATAATGTCCTTCCACAGCTTGGCATCGCTGCCATAACCGACGGTGCGGAAAGTCCAGCTGCGGTCAGCAAGGTTGCCGAACGACCGGGTATCAAGCACGCCGTTTTTGGCGGTGTTGTATTTATCAACCAAGGTGTCCTTCGCGTGGAAATGATATACAGCGCCTTTAAGCTCGCGCAATGCGGCAACAGGATCCATCCCCTGCCAAATCAAGTGGCTCGGGTCAAAATTAGCGCCGACTATATCGCCGACCGCGTTACGAAGGCGCAACAAGGAAGATGGGTTATAAACGCTGAATCCGGGATGCATTTCGAACGCGATTTTATTAACACCGTATGACCGCGCAATCTCGACGGCTTTTTTCCAATACGGAATAAGAACTTCATTCCACTGCCACTCCAAAATCTCGGCAAAATCGCCCGGCCACTGGCAGGTGACCCAATTGGGACGCATAGACTGGGCGCAATCACCGGGACAACCCGAAAACGCAACAATAGTATCCACATCAAACTTCTGCGCCATCTTGCAGGTGTCAACGAATTCGTCATGGAATTTTTTTGCAATTTCCGCATTTGGATGAACCGGATTTCCGTGACATGACAATGCGCTGATAGTCAACGAATGCTTTTTCATCATCGCTTTATAATCAGCAACCGCCGTGTCGTTGTTCAAAAAATCAGCGGGGTTCAAATGACCGGTACCGGGATAACCTCCCGCACCGATTTCAACCTGCTGCACACCCAGCGAAGCAAGATACCCAAAAGCCTCATCTGCCGACATGCCATAAAGGGGAACTGTAAAAACGCTCAATTTCACAATAATACACTCCTATTCTGAGCAATTCGATTTTCAACTACCTATTATTATAACCTTTTTTGAAATAATGTCAGCAACTTTTACGAAACATTTTGTAAACTTTTTTTAACTAACGATAAACGGTAAAAAGCGGATAATATAATGTCACACTGAATGACACATCCATTGAAAAAAGCCACCCCATATACCAATTACCATAGCTGTCATTCTGAGCAGAGCGAAGAATCCTATAGGTGCATTGACCCTTCTCGAATTCGAAACAAGATTAGCACCCACGCAAAAACGCTTCGGCGTTTTTCCAAAGTGGGATAAATCTTCGTTCCCAAACCATGTCACTAAGGTTGCAGCGAAACGACGCCTCCTCCGTCATTGCGTCCGCGTCACCTCTGTAGGGATGAATCCGCCTTCGCAACCATTGACTTGTTGGGGATGCGGTTCGGTGAGAACCCGCCACCTAACATTAATTTTTATCATTACGATAAGACGACGGGGTGCGGCCGGTGACCTTGCGAAATGCCTTATAAAAATTCGTGCCGTTATTAAATCCGCAAGCTATCGCAACCTCGGTCAAATTCATATTGGTGGTACGAATAAGCTCCACGGCACTGCGAACACGGCGGTAAATAATATATTCCACCGGCGAAACAAGGTTAAACCGTTTAAACAAAACGCTGAAATAAGCCGAGCTTACATGCACAATGGCGGCAAGGTCAGCCAAGCGGATATCCTCCGCAAGATGGCAATCGATATACCTCCGCACCTCGTTGAACAGCGGAATATATTCCGCCGGCAACGGTTCTGCGGCATGACTCATGTCAACATAGTCATAATGACGAATCATCAGCGCAAAAATAGTTTCGAGCTTTATTTTCACAAAAAGCTCATAACACGGACGGCGTTCCCTTATCTCGTCCATAATTTCCCACATCACCCCGACAATTTGGGCGGTCGCGGCATTGTCCCTATCCAACAAATTCGAAAAACTGGCGCTGCGCCGAAAGAAAATTGACAAAAAATTATAATTCAAATCATCTGCCAGCGCGTTCCAGATAAACGAAGGGTCAAAATGAATAACGAGATGATGCAACTCCACGCCTTCCTCAAGAATTAACCCGTGCGGCTCAAAATTATTAAGCACGATAACATCACCCGGCTGCAAATCATACATTTGTCCGCCGATAGAATACCGCGCATGCCCGCTCACTATTGTGGAAATCTCCAAATTATGATGGGTATGAAGCTGGGTCGGATACGGCGTGTTTAGGACATGCTTATCAATGCTCAACAGCATGCCGCCGCGTTTGTCGGTAATAACCATTTCCATGACTCAGCAAAACACCTCGCCCTCGCCGTTGAGCACCGCCAAACGGGCAATCTCGCATTCCAAATCCCCGACAAGCAACTTTGGATTAATATTCAAATCACTGCCTGACGGCAAGGTCACCCTCAATTCACACCGGTCACCATCGTGCTGCAACTCAACTTCGCGCAGATAGGGCTTGATGTCAATTTCCTTGACAATTCCCTTTTTCGTCCGTTTTTCAACGATTATACTCTCCGCCGCCAACCGTTCCGCAAACACCTGCGCGCCCTTGTCAAGCTTAATCAAATACCGTGAAAATGCGACCTTTCCGGGCTTCATAACCGGCGCACATACCCGCAGCATTGTCACACCCGGCGGCATAACACCGCCCAGCCGCTTTTCAATTTCATCGCAAGAAAGCTCCTCGACCAGCCGAAAATCCATGCTCTCCTCCATGCCCTCATATCCAAGCGACAGTGGAGCGGCAAACGTTATGTAAGGATGGCGGTTAAACCCCTCGGTGTACCATATCGGCAGGCATGCGCGGCGAATAGTTCGGGTAAATGCGCGCACTAAATCAAGATGAGAAATATACCGCGCGCCGCCTGTTTTGGAAAAAAACAACCGCATATCTATAAATCCGTTACCGTCCAACGCACACACCTCCTTCGTTTGCCAGCGAATCTGCGCCGCATTTTGAGCAGGCATTGCGGCAATGAGGTGTGGTTTTGCAGTCATACGCGCGGGTATTTTCCCGCCACAGGAAGTCCCTGTTCACACCATAATCAAGGTGCTCCCACGGCAATATTTCGGATTCCACACGACGACGGGATGCATAAAACTCACCATCAAGTCCATTATCTGAAATCGCTGTGTTCCAATTATCAAAGCTCATATGCTCCGACCACGCGTCACGCCCTTTTCCCCGGCGATAAACCTGCTCGATAACATCACAAAGACGGCGGTCACCCCGTGCCAGCACACCCTCAAGTACACTGGTACGCGCATCGTGCCAATGCAATGAGATTTTACGTGTGGTCAAGCTGTTCCGCAACAGCCTTTGTTTTTCCTCAAGCCGTGCGGTGATATCCTGTGGCTCCCACTGGAACGGCGTAAACGGCTTGGGAACAAAGCAGGACACGCTGATAGAAACCGTCACACCCTTCCCCTTGGGTCTGTCCGGATTTTGATAATAGCAATCGACAATCTTTTGACCAAGAGCGGCAATTCCTTCGATATCCTCATCGGTTTCGGTGGGCAATCCCATCATAAAATACAGCTTCACAGTTGTCCACCCCGCCGCGAACGCCTTTCGAGCGGTGGAAAGAATTTCATCCTCGCTCAAATTTTTATTAATAGAATCACGCAACCGTTGAGTTCCCGCTTCCGGCGCAAATGTAAGCCCGCTGCGGCGCAAAACGTTAAGACGCGCGGCAAGCTCCTCCGAAAAATTATCCACCCTCAGTGAGGGCAGCGAAATGTTGGTTTTTTGAGGTTCGGCCCAATCAAGCAGCATCGGCAGCAGCTCATCCAAACGGGTATAATCGCCGGTGGACAGCGAAGCCAGCGAAAACTCCTCATATCCGGTGTTTTCACAAAGTGCGCGGCTTTGTGCGCTGATAACCTCCGGAGATTTCTCTCTGACCGGGCGGTACAAAAATCCGGCTTGACAAAACCGGCAGCCGCGGATGCAACCGCGAAAAATTTCGCTCATCGCCCTGTCATGTACGATGTCAATAAAAGGCACGACAAACCGGTCGGGATAATACGCGGTATCCATATCCCGTATAATTCGCTTGTGTACCGGCATCGGCGCACCATCCGCCGGAGTCACCGACAAAATAGTCCCATCCGCGTTATAATCAATATTATACAATGACGGAACATAAATGCCCTCAATCTGTGCCGCTTCGCGCAGAAATTTCTTTTTGCCGAACCCGCTCGACTTATGACGGCGGTAAAGCTCAAACAAATCGGCGCTGACTTCCTCACCCTCGCCGACAACAAATATATCAAAAAAATCTGCCACAGGCTCGGGGTTGCACACACACGGACCGCCGGCAATAACCAGCGGCATATCATCGCCGCGTTCCGCCGCACGAAGCGGCAGTCCCGCCAAATCCAGCATATGAAGCACGGCAGTAAAGCTCAACTCATATTGCAGAGTAAAACCTAAGAAATCAAATTCATCCAAACAATCGCGGCTTTCAAGACCATAAAGCCGCACACCCCCGGCACGCATCAGCGCCGCCATATCCTCGTCAGGCAGAAATACGCGTTCGCACCACACGCCGTCCATAGAGTTATACAACCCGTACAGCAGCTTCATTCCCAAATGGGACATTCCGACCTCATACAAATCGGGAAAACAAAACCCAAACCGGATATCCACATCGGATTTTTCCTTAACAACACTGCCCAATTCACCGCCGGTATATCGCGCAGGCTTTTGTACGCTGCCAAACAACGCTTCCAATTTTGTATTCATTATGCAATTCCCTTACTTTAAGAATCCGTTTATAATTTGTTCCTCCGCCTCGGCTTCGGTCAGACCCAGCGTCATAAGCTTAATCAGCTGTTCACCGGCAATTTTGCCGATTGCCGCCTCATGAATAAGCGAAGCTTCGGTATGGTTTGCGGTGATTTCAGGAATTGCCTGCACCGTTGCGTTATCCATAATAATAGCATCGCATTCCGAGTGCCCGGCACAGCGGTTGCTGCCTTTGATTTTGGACAAAAACACTTGCTTTGACGAATCCCGCGCCACCGACCGCGACACAACATTAGCACCGCAATCCTCACCATTCATTGCCACATCAAACACCGTTTCAGCGGTTTGCACACCATGAGTCATGAGCTTTTCGTGGATAACCAATGCAGTGTCATCCTCCAGCACCGCGCGTGTAACACGGCGGGTCGAATCCACACCGCGAATCTGTACTGTATCCATTTCCATAGTGCCGCCTGAGTGGATAATAATGTTGGTAACGGGATTTAGCACACGCTCGCCCGTACCGTCGCCTGCGCCGACATGTTTTTCAACATATTTAACATGTGCGCCCGATTTCACAACAAACGAATGAACGCCGTCATGCTGTGACCGCCCGCTGCCGCAATTATGAATGCCGCATCCCGCGATTATGGTAACATCCGCACCCTCTCCGATAATAAAATCGTTGAGAACCTCCTCGCGATGGTCGTCAGCACTCACCACCACCGGAATATGAATTTTTTCCTTAGCTCCCGGTGCAACAATAATATCCAATCCGGTACCCTCCGGCTTTGGCGAAATGCTAACACCGGCAGTACTGCTCCGCCCGGCACTTTTACCGTTCACACGGATGTTATACGCGCCGTCGGCAACGTCATCAGTACCGGAAATATCCGCGATTTCCATTAAAATTTTCTTTTGTATTTCGGTCATAAAAACACACTCAACCCTTCTCGGTAAAAAACCTGCAAGATTCAATACCGGTAGTACTCAACAAATCCGGCAAAATTTCGTCCTTGCTGCCCGAATTAATAACACGGCCGCCGGACAGCACCACGATTTTATCGGCTATATCCAATATCCGTTCTTGATGCGAAATAATAATAACCGACCCATCGGTATTATCCCGCAGCTTTTCAAAAACACGAATCAATTTATGAAAGCTCCACAGATCAATACCCGCCTCCGGCTCATCAAATATCGAAAGCGCAGTCCCGCGCGCAATCACCATGGCAATTTCGATACGCTTCAGCTCTCCGCCGGATAAGCTTGCATCCGCTTCACGGTTGACATATTCAACAGCGCAAAGTCCCACCTCGGACAAATACACGCAAGCATCCTCGACACTGAGCGGCCGACCCGCCGCCAGCGCAATCAAATCCTTGATGGTAATGCCCTTAAACCGTACCGGTTGCTGGAACGCATATGAAATGCCCAGCCGCGCCCGTTCGGTCACCGACATATCGGTAATATCGCGGCCATCGAATAAAATCTTGCCTTCGGTGGGCCTTTCGATACCCGCAATAAGCTTGCCCAACGTGGACTTTCCGCCGCCGTTGGGGCCTGTGATAACAAAGAAACTTTTATCTTCAATAGTCAGATTGACATTTTTGATTATTTCCTTCATTTCACCATCAGAGGACGAGCTTCTACCGTTACCCGCCACCTCAAAAGAAACATTTTTTAGTTCCAGCATATTTTGACAACCAGACCTTTCAAGTTCATGATTTAAACAGAAGTAAGCATACCACATTCACACCAATTTGTCAAAAACAAAGTTTAAAAATCTTTATGTAACAAATACAAAAACAGGGCGCCGATTCGCATGCACTCGCGGCACGCAATCCGACTCCCTGTTTATACAATCAAATTTTCAGCTTATACGCATCAGGTATTGGCAATAGACATACACGTTCTGAATTTTCTTTGCCTCTACCCCGTCCTCCGCTTTGATGATCGGCTGGGTTTCGGATGGCGTGATATACAGTTTGAACACAATAGCGTCTTGTCCAACACGCATATTGCGGATATGTTTATACTCATAATCGCGGTTTTTAACATCAAGATAACCGAAAATAATATCCTCAATATCACGATTGGAAAAGCACCGCACAACATCAGCCGCATCATGGATTTCAATAATCGAACGGGCTTCCTCAAATGTAAGATTCTGGCACTTAAACTCACCCTCGTTGAGCAGTGAAATCATATTGCTGTTATCCAAAAGCAACAATGGTCTTGACAAAGTATCAGACATACCAAAATCCTCCTTAAAATTATGTTTTGTTTGCTCTATTATATCATGAACTCAAATCGTTTACAAGATTTATTTCCAATAAAATCATTCATGATTCAATGTTCTCGGATACCCACTCGAAATTTCTGATTTCGCCAGTGGATAAGGTCATTATAGTATGTTTTCGCCGATTTGTCAATCTGAATATTTCATCAGAAGTGGATAAACGCGCTGATAATTTAAAAGCCTGTCATTCTGAGCAACTCGAAGAATCTTTATTCCGTATTCCGGGAAACTTCAATTCATCCACAAGATTCTTCGGCAAAGCCTCAGAATGACACTAAATTCAATGCTGCATCCTATGCACACCAAATTAATATAGTCAATTAACTTAGAAAATATCTCAGAAAATGCAGATAAAAGCTTTGATATATGCGGTTTTATTTGTATTTGATGAGCTTGTTTTCAAGTTGATTGACTATACATCCCACAAAACTTGATCATATGAGTACACAGGTTGCTAATTCGAACGAACACTGTTCGCCGCTGCTGCATGTATGCATAAAATGCGGCAAAGCTCATATCCGCTCTGCCGCATTCTTAAAAACCACTATAACCATTTATTATATTTACACCAAAATCGTCTTGAACCGCTTATACGCTGCATCCCATTTAGCGGCCTCATCAGCATCGGGAACATAACGCTTCAACTCCTCCGATGCCGCAATAACCTTGCGCGCTTCGGAAAGGCCGCTCAATTCGCCCAGCGAAATAAGCTGCACCGCAATATTACCCATGGCGGTCGCCTCAATCGGACCCGCCGCCACCGCACAATTACATGCGTTGGCAGCCATACTGCACAGCAAGCGGTCTTTTGTTCCACCGCCAATCATATGAATGGCAGTATAGTCTTTGCCGGTAATCTCACAAATTTGTGCAAATACATGACGGTATTTCATAGCCAAACTTTCATATATACACCGCATAATTTCGCCGCGTGTTTCCGGAGTTCCCTGCTCCGTACGCTCACAAAATGCCACAATCCGGCGGGGTAAATCCCCCGGCGTATCAAAATCGGAATAATCAGGATCAACAAAAAACTTCATCGGCTCCGCCGCAAGTGCTTCCTGCTCCAAATCGGCGTAGGACACCTCCGCGCCTTCCCGCATCCACTGACGGCGGGATTCCTGAATCAGCCACAAACCCATAATGTTTTTAAGCAGCCGCGCAGTACGTCCATACCCGCCCTCGTTTGTGAAATTATATTCTTGTGTAACCTCATTAATGACCGGCGCGGGAAGCTCGGTACCAAACAGCGACCATGTCCCACAGCTTATATAGATAAAATCCTCCGCCTGGGTCGGCACTGCCGCGACGGCAGAACCGGTGTCGTGAGTACATACCGCAATAACCGGAACCTTTGGGCATCCAAGCTCGGCGCAAATTTCATCCGACAGCACACCATATTGGTCGCCCGGATCAATAATTTGCGGAAAAATGCTGTCCGGAATACCAAGCCGCCGCATCAAGTCATACGTCCAGTTGCCTGTAACAGGGTCAAGACACTGCGATGTTGATACCTCGGTATATTCCGCGCGTTTTTCGCCCGTCAAAAAATACGCCATCAAATCCGGAATCATAAGCATAATATCCGCGCGTTTAAGGGTATCGCGGTCGTGCATTGAAAGATACGCAAGCTGGAAAATGGTATTAAACCGCATAAACTGGGTACCGGTGCGTTCATACAGCTCCTCTTTCGGAATACGACCAAAAACCTGCTCCATCATTCCGGCAGTGCGCTCGTCGCGATAGTGCACAGGATTTGCAAGCAACCGTCCGTTTCCGTCCAGCAACCCAAAATCCACACCCCATGTATCAATTCCGACAGCGTCAAATCCGCCTTCATGCACAGCCTTGGTGATGCCCTGTTTAATCTCGAACATCAGCCGCACAATATCCCAATAAAACACGTCACCAAGCTTTACCGGGTCGTTGTTGAACCGGTGAAGCTCCCGCATTTGGATTTTTTCGCCATTGTATTCGGCCAAAATAGCGCGTCCGCTTGAAGCGCCAAAGTCGAAAGCCAGCACACGTCTTGCCGCCATAGCTGTACCATTCCTTTCACTGATTATCGCTTCAACAACACGTCATTTTCGTATTTTTCCACCTGCTCCAGCCATTCCAGCCCAACACCCGCGTCGGATTTTGCACAATAATAATCCCACACCAGCGAAAACGGCAGGGCTTTACATTCCTGAGTATACGCCATACGCGCGCTGAAATTACCGTCGCGCTCCAGCTGCTGCAATTTATTAACCGGCTGCAACAATGCCTCCAACAATGCTTTGCGGGTATTGCGGGCACCCACAACCCACGCCACAATACGGTTGACCGACGCATCGAAATAATCGGTGGCAATGTACACTCTGTCCAGTGCCTTCATCCGCACAATTTCGTCCATTATTGCACGGGTTTCATCATCAAATGCCACAACATGGTCCGAATCCCAGCGAATCGGGCGTGACACGTGCAGCAGCAATTTATCCTTGAATGTCAGCATCGCCGACAGCTTGGCCGACACCATTTCGGTTGGATGAAAATGACCGGTGTCAAAGGTAACAAGCACATCGGGATTGCTCATGGAATAACACATATAAAATTCATGTGAACCGGCGGTATAAGCTTCCGCGCCGATACCAAACAACTTGCATTCCACCGAATCAACAACACCGGGAATTTTCTTGGCAAAAATCTTATCATAGCTATCCTTCAACCGCATCCGGGGGGCAAGTGTATCGGTCGGAACTTCCTTCGAACCGTCGGGAATCCAGTGGTTGATTACACATTCCTTGCCGGTAC
>JGI994J12354_10000237_pt1 | contig 54211 bp, 41 predicted proteins | sample IntmicLarv3ML3BL_FD_12354 | JGI IMG/M metagenome (IMG submission 12354) | reverse complement strand
CCGGAAATCGTCATATTCCCATTATTCGGGTTCTGATTTTCCGCCTGATCCCAACTCATAATTCCTGTTGTGAGCTGATACGCAGGTGACACGGAGTCCGGCTGCATGCTATCGGGTGAGTGCCACACCTCAAGCGTAAACTGCTTGGTTTCGGCTATGCGCGAAAGTTTATCGGCATCGGCAACAGAGGTAAGCTTGCTGTCCGCGCCCAAATACAGCCCACGGTCAACACGCCACAGCGTTGCGGTATTTAGATCGTCGGTTCGCTTAATCTCTAAGTCCAATTTCGGCTCAACCACGGAATGGTCAACGATAATATCACCATCGCCCTCATTAAATTTATACACGACAAGCGCATCTTCCGAGGTCGCTTTATGCTTTTCAGGGTCAAATACCGGTAAGTCAATGTGCGACGTGGGGCTAACCACAAAGGGTGCTTTGGTCTCAACCGCGTTCACCTTATACCAATACCTGCCAATCTCGCTTGGGGTAAAAGTTACGGCATTGCCTTTAATTATAATATCATTCACCGTTTCGTTAGGTGTTTGCATAGTAGAAACAGCAAGCTGCAGCGGAATACCATTTGAGCTTGCAAGTTCATCGTAGGTAACGGTCAGTGGACGACCTACAAGAGCGTAATCCGGGTAATACGGGTCAGCGTCTATTGTCACACGCGGAGCAGTTCTCGTAGTCGGAGTTTCGCGGAAGCTAACCTCAGCTTTTGCTATTGAAAAGCCGGTATTATCCACCCAAATCGCGCTTGAACCGCCAAGAAGTGGCTCAGGGTCTTCATAACTTAAATCCACTTCCTGCTCAACCACACCCATATAACCGATGGAGGGGTTGCTCTTGCACATCAATGTTATCTTATTCCCCTCTTTGGTGAGCGATAGGTTGTACCAGCTTCTGTGGTGCCAGCCGTTAGTTATCCATTGCGGAATTGGTTTTTCCGCAACTACCTCGCCGTTTTTGAGTATCTGCATATAGTAAACTTCTCTGGTTTCAGAAGCAAAAGTATTGCCCGATCCCTTTCTATACCAGCCAACATAGCCACTATTAGGATCTATACCGTCGCCGCAAATAGTCAACTTTAAGTCACGTTGACGGTAAAAATATATATCAGTTTCACGCGGATACTCAACCTTAAAGCCCATATAAGCGGAGATTGAGTGATCTCCGGTAAATACTTTCTTATGCCAAAGTACAGCAGGTCCACGACTCCAACCGGAGAGGAATGACCATTCCGGAGCGCACGCCCAACGAAGGGTTGACATCCAATTTCCTTCTGTGTACCAGTCAACAGGGGATGTTGCGAAGGTATATTCAAGCATATTATAGCTGTAAACTGAGAATTTTTTAAAGTTTCTAAATGCGCCTGTTGTAGTAATAGTCGGGTAAAACCCCTCTACTTCGGTTGTTATTTCAGCAGTCAACGCTTCAACGTCATTGATAAATACGGTTAAGGTTTCTCCGTTTCGCAAAAAACGAACAGGGATGCCTCCTTGCTGTTGTGAGACATCAACATCTTGTTCTGCCAAAACAGTCTCATTTTCGTAAAGTTTTACCTTTTTTATATTTCCGCCATTAGCTTGTGTCAGCTCTGCTCTATAGCCGCTGGTCGGGTCATTCATAGTAGCATTTAACCCGAGCGTTAACACGCCGGTTGTGCGCGAATAAACATTAACAGTGCCGCTCACCCACACGTAATCACCGTAAACATTGTGCTTATAATAACTGGTCGGCATATGCTTTGACCAATACTTTTCCGGGCTGTTCCAAAATGACATCATGGCATCGCTCGCAAACCCTTGCGCATTCTGCTCGGCTTGGATCTCGTAAAGCAAATCAGTATCAATATCTTTGCCATAAATAGCAACATCATCAAATATTGCCGAACCGTTCCTTACAGCAAGAGCTGCTCCGCCACGCCCTGCTCCAACATAGTCAGCGCGCAAAACCTCACTATCATCTATATAAACCGTTACCCCGGAAAAGGTAGTCGCTATCTTCAAACGATACCATTCATTTGGAAGAAGATAAGTATTTTTAGAGTCAAGCAAGCTCAGTTTGCCCTTCTCGCGTTTGTAAAGTTTCATGGGGTTTTTCTGCGTAGAATCACATGACCACAAGAATAGTATACCGTTACCATTTTCGCTTTGGTAGTGAACCATCGCACCCACTTCAGAGCCTTTTTGCGCCTTCATGCTCGTCTCAAAGGTGTAATCTTCCCAATCATCGTCACCCACCAAAGAGAGCGCAACCTCATCTTTTTTCGTAGAAGTTCCTGTCCAGTTAAAGGGGTTTTGAGCACGAGTCGTCGCGCGCTGATTGCTCTGTTTAGCCATTTTCATAAATGAGCCGTTCTCAAAGCTTAAATGGATTCCCCAATCACCGGAGATAATCTCCCACTCGCCATTGCTCTCTTGGACATCACGCATAAAGTCATCGGTAAAGTATACTGAATCTGACTCACTTGCATAAAAATCATCTATTACAATATTTGCTGAAGATATATATTCAACGCTTCCGTCGTTCACCCTTGGTATGGTAAAGAGTACCCCTTTAGCATCGCCGAGCTCAATTTTCACTTCATTGCCGCGACGATATACGTAAACGCTTTCGCCAATCTTTAACGGCACTGAAATCCGCTTTCCGCTTAGCGCCATCTTCTTTATAGAAGTTGAAAAATATATATCAAATGCGCTATCCTCAAAGGAGATGGTCGCGAAATCCTGATTCGTTACTCTCTGCCCCTCGTTTGCGTTCAAGGTGAAGCTCACAATATAGCTGTTATTCTTTATAATATCAGTCGTCTCTGCCCATAAATGAGCTGACACTATCAATAATATAACACTCGCAATAAGTAAATGTACTTTTCTCATAATATATTAGACTAAGTAGTGTTGAATTTGTTTCGCCATTTCGCTCTATTTTCTTCATAAGCATCGCCGCCAAAGCAATCATTTATGACCAGCACCGGAAAATCCTTTACCTCAAGCTCATATATCGCCTCGGGTCCCAAGTCTTCATAGAGAATTATTTTAGAATCTGTAACGCACTCACTCAACAGTGCTGCAAGCCCACCTATAGCGGAAAAGTACACACCTGAAAATTCTCTGATAGCGCTCTTTACCGCATCATTTCGCTTACCCTTGCCTATCATGCCGCGGAGCCCGTACTTTTCAAGCATAGTTGGGGAGTATAAATCCATTCTTCCCGAAGTAGTCGGGCCGGCAGAGCCGATAGCTCGCCCCAACGGGGTCGGAGTAGGACCAACAAAATAGATGATCTTGTCCTGCAAATCTACTGGCAACGGCTCGCCCCTTAAATGCAGCTCATAAAGCCTGCGGTGCGCCGCATCTCTTCCGGTCAGTATTGTTCCATTTATTAAAACCTCATCACCGGCGCGCAAACTTTTAGCCGCTTCAGCCGTAAAGGGTGTTGTAATCTTTATCATCCTTTTATATAACCTTTATCGTGGTGTTAGCTTTTTTTACACTTCAAATCTTCACCCACGTTTGCAGTTTTTATTCTTTTTGTATCGGTAATCTGTCACTTTAATCTAAAAATTCAATGCTAGGTATGGGTGAACCGATGGTTTAAGCAGCTCATTTACTGGATTACCGACCTTACACCATTTTTTACTTAGCAAATCTTCACCCTCGCGGGGCATAAATTTTAACCTTTATATGACCTTTATCGTGGTGTTAGCTATCTTTATCTCGTCATTTATCTTAATTCTGCACGCCGTGACCTTTTCACCATTTAGTGTCGTGCCGTTGGCGCTGCCTAAATCGCGCAAAACATAATATCCGTCAATCTCCCGTATATCAGCGTGAAACCTTGATGCTGTGGGGCTTGTAATAACGATGTTTGAAGTCAGATTTCTGCCAATCGTTACCTCACACTGAAGCGCTATATGACTTCTTGTTTTGCTGTCCATATCAACAATTATTAAGTATGTGGGCTTTAAAGCATCATTCTCCCCATGTTCGCTTATGCTGTATTCATCATGGCGAACAGAAATAAGCATCCTTTCACCGTCAGAAATATTTATCTCAACCGGCTTTAAGAATGTATATTTTTTAGAGTGCGCGTAAGCTTCCACATATAGTTTCAGCTGTTCGGTTATCTCCGGAGCTTTGACAAAAATATCATTATACGTATCTTTTGTAAGCGTGATCTCTATATTATTCGGCGCTACTTTAACCTCTCCATCTGTGATTAGATTGTCATCTATTGCAGAAACTATCTTCTGTGCAAGCTCAACCGGTTGCAACGGAGTTGTAAAGGTTTTATCAAATATCCCCTCTACAATTCCGCTCAAACGATCTTCTATTTGCTTGAAAAAATCTGTCATAAACTAATTTAAATGATATTTTGTTCTTTTAAGTCAGCGACATTATAGTATATAGTGTCAGGATCTTCAGCAGTATAAGCAGTCTGCATACTTATTCCTTCATGTTTGTATACAACATAAGCGGAAAAAGTTTTGGGGCGAGTTATAACATATGTACTCACCTCACCAAGAGCATCATCTTTTATAAAATAAATCTTTGATGCGCCTTTTTTGATAACAAGCACGCCATAGGTCTCTAAGAGTGTTTTTTCATTTACCCAGCTGTCACCAACCCTCTTTAAAAAGAGTTCATAGGTACGCGTATCACGCATTTTAGCTTCTTGTCTGGCATCTTTTACAGCATCTCTGGTGTCTGCATAGCTATTAGTTTTAACATATGAATGTTCAGAAAAAACAGGTACGGTCACATATGGGCTGTCTATAAGTTCATGCTCTGTGCCAGCGTTTTCCGGTACTATAGGAGGAGTTGTCTCTTTTATAGCAGTTGGGTTATTTGACACAACTATGGCATTGGGATTATTTGACACAACCTCAACCAAATTTTCCTCTTTACTGTATCTAACCATTGCTCCCAGCTTCTCTGCTACAACTCTAAGCGGAACATAGGTAACGCCATCTATTAAGATGCCGCTATTTTCAAAACGTTCGCCATTAAGAACTAAAGTGGTGATTTTCACCGATGACTGTGAAAAAATTACAGTCGATAAGGTTAGCAGTACGCAGATTAATAAAATTTTTCTCATAATATCTTCCTTTTTGCAATTGTTTTTCTATTTAAGTTTTTTCAAAAAACTCTCTATTCTATCCAGCGCGATTTTTATGTTTTCCATACTTGTAGCGTAACAACAGCGTATATATCCTTCGCCACACTCACCAAATGCACTTCCCGGAACAACCGCGACCTCATGCTCCATGAGCAGACGCTCGGCAAACTCAATGGAGCTTAAGCCCGTATGCTTTATCGAAGGAAAGAGGTAAAAAGCTCCTTTTGGCTCAAAACATGGCAAGCCGATTTTTGAAAATCTGTCAAGGATAAATCTCCTCCTGCGGTCATACTCGCTCCTCATCTTTTCTATCTCTTTTCCGCCGTTCTTTAATGCCTCAATAGCTGCTATCTGTGCCGGAGTTGGTGCACACATACAGGTGTATGAGTGTATTTTGTTCATATTTGCAATCACATTTTCCGGAGCAGCTACATAACCGAGACGCCAACCGGTCATAGCAAAAGATTTTGAAAATCCGCCCAAAAGTATTGAGCGCTCACGCATACCGTCAAGCGCGGCAAATGAGAGCGGCATCTGCTCGCCGTAAACGAGTTCTGCGTAAATCTCGTCGGTGATTATGGTCATATCATTCTTTTTCGCGATTTCCGCTATTTTCTCAAGCTCAGCGCGCTCCATAACCGCACCTGTCGGATTATTTGGAAATCCGAGTATGGCAAGGCGGCTCTTATTTTCAATTACCGCACGCTCAAACTCGTCAACATCAATCTTAAAGTTATTCTCTTCGTGACAAGGGAAAGGAACAGGGGTTCCTCCTGCCAAAAATACAGTCGCGGGGTATGCCACAAATGACGGCTGCGGAATAATAACCGCATCCGCTTCATTCACACATGTACGCATGGCAAGGTCAAGCCCCTCGCTCACGCCAACTGTTACCATAATCTCTGTTTTCGGGTTATAGCTGACAGAAAACCTATTTTTCAAGTATCGCGCTATCTCTTCTCGAAGCTCAATCATGCCGAGATTTGCCGTATAATGTGTTCTACCCTTTTCAAGCGAAAAGATGCCGCTCTCCCGTATAGACCATGGGGTCACAAAGTCCGGCTCGCCAATGCTTAAAGAGATGGCGTTTGGCATAGATTCCACAAGTCCGAAAAATCTGCGTATAGCAGACGGTTTTAGCTCCTGTACTTTGTTTGAAATCTGTATTTTTGACATAGTACTTTATTATAACATATTTACTAAATTTAGTAAATATGTTATAATATAAATATTCCAAATATAATGAGGGATTTCTGAAAATCTGCAAATTAACCGCATACACGCGTGAATGCAAGTTTTTGGAGATTATCTCTCGAGGAAGGAATAAGAAGGAAAATAGTATGCCGCTAGATTTTCGTTACCATATTATAAGTATTACCGCTGTTTTTATGGCGCTCATTTTGGGTATCTCCATAGGTGTTGCCATAAAGAGAAGCGAATATTTGGACAACCAGATATCAGAGCTAAAGAGCGGTTTTCAGGTACTTGACGAATACAAAGAGCTTGATAAAAAGAATAATCAACTTATAACTGAGCTTACTGCTAACCTCACCAAAGATACGCTTATAAACAAAAATGTGATGATTATTTACGGTACGGCTATTGCTGATAATGACATCACAAAAAAGATGCGAAACGCTATCTTGAACGCGGGTGCGACTATAACCAGCGAGATATACATACAGCCAAACATAGTTGAGCTTGACAGCAATTCAATAAAAATGATAAAAATAGAAGATGACACGCACGCGACCGAAATCATAATGACCCGCCTCGGCGAGTCGCTCGGCACATATTTTGCTTATTCTGTGGTAGATGAGCTCAAAAAGAAAAAAGGGCTCACCTATAGCGGCGATGCCACACAAAACGTCGGCACAGTCATCTACTTTGGCGCAATAACTAAAGAGGTCAATCACATAAACCAGGTGGCGATGCCGCTCCTTAAAAGTTTGAGCCAAAAAAATCTTGTACTTGCAGCAGTTTCGCCGACTACTTCCGAGCTTTACCCAAACCGACTTTACAGCAAACATGCGGATATCACAGTTGACAACATAGATACCCCGGCAGGGATTTTGGCGCTTTTGACCGCGATTAAAACCCAAGAATTCGGCAACTACGGCATTGCGCGCGACACCAACTACTTTGTGCCAAACATAGGAAAAAAAGAGTAATGAGCAATATGAATCCCATTGTCGGCGCGCACATGTCAGTCAAAAACGGTATGGCAGCTATTTTTGGCGATAGTTTAAAAATTAACGGCAATACCGCGCAAATATTTACCGCAAATCCACGCCAATGGGGCAACAAAAAGTATGGGGAAGAGGAAATCGCCGAATATTTCAGCGAAAAGGAAAAGTATCCGGAGTTTAAAATAGTTTCCCACGCCTCATACCTTATAAATATCGCGAGTGTTGTGCCGGAAAAACGCGCTTCTGCTATAAATTCCTTTACGGCTGAGCTTAAAAGGTGCGGCACTTTTAAAATTCCTTACGTTGTCCTGCATCCCGGGTCATTTACGGGTGGCGAACGGAATGAGGGTATAGCGGCGATTGCCGAAAGTTTGGGCGAGCTTATTCATGTAGCGGAAGAGGAAGGGGTAACTATTCTCTTAGAGAACACCGGCGGTCAGGGGAGCTATTTGGGCGCGACCTTTGAAGAGCTTGCGGAGATAATCGACAAAACAGCGGACGGAAAAGAGCATTTAGGCGTTTGCATAGATACGTGCCACCTCTTTGTTGCAGGATATGACCTTAGAGGGGACGAAAACTACGAGAATGTTTGGGGAAATTTCGCTAGTATCCTCGGATTTGACTTTCTAAAAGTGCTTCACTTAAATGACACGGACAAAGATTTAGGGAGCAAGAGCGACCGCCATACAGACATCGGCGAAGGGATTTTGTCTTTGCGCCCTTTCGAGCTCATAATAAACGATAAACGCCTTGAAAAAATCCCGAAAATTTTAGAAACTCCGGGAGACGACCAAGATCACGCGCGGAATATCGCGCTACTGCGCAAGGTTTATAAAGGTTAAGCGATGCCCTTTTCCATTCACCCCAAAATCACCATAACCCGCGTAAATGAGCTTACTGTAGAGATGTTACCGAGCGAGATTGATACTATTCTCTTAGACCTTGACCATACGATAACGCACTGGAAATCGACAGAAATTCCGCCGGAGATAGTCACGTGGGTCACTGAAATGAAATCGCGCGGCTACAAACTCGCCATCGTCAGCAACGCGGCAACACATAAGCGTTCTGCTCCGGTCAGCAATGCTCTCGGCTTACCGTGCATTATAAACGCACTAAAGCCCTTGCCCTTCGGCTTTTTGCTCGCCATGAAGATATTGCAGAGCGAAAAGAGAAAAACGGTGATGGTTGGCGATCAGATGTTCACCGACATTTTGGGTGGCAATATGTTAAAGCTATTCACCGTGCTAACCACCCCATTTTCAAAAAAAGAGGCGCTTGTAACAAGAATGATACAGCGCCCTTTAGAAAGATTATTTGGCAGAAAGTGAGCGCGCTTTAGTCACCTTTTAATTCTAATTGCCATAGCTGCCCGCCACGAAGAAACAGAAGTGAATTATATAATAAATCCGCATCAAACAATAATTCATTACACTCTGCGGTGTCAACAGAAACATTTTCTATTAAACCATTCTCGCTTGGAAAAAAGTATCTCTCAAAAGTTTTATTTTCCAGTTTATCATCTTCGCAACTATATTTTATTAACCATGTCAAAAGCTCAGGGGCTCCGGATTTTGGCTGTTTTATAATCATATCAATATAAATACGCTCATTATCTTGCTGCATTTGCGCTTTAGAATTAAATATGATACTTCCATCTGACAATATTTTAGGATGAATTGAAATTTCCGGAAAATATAAAAGCTCTCCCCAAGATTTAGGCAACAAGGCGCTTAGATATTTGCTTTTATTTATAGGCATCATATCGGTTTTCCATTTACCACCCTTTAATGGGCGAGTAAGCCAAATAAATCGCATATTTTTATCTGTTTTATCACTTAATATTAATTTTTCAATGTTGCCAACGACTATATTATTATCAATGATAACCAGCGTTTCCCTCACTCTATAATCTACAATATTTTCATCTGCAAGTGGTATATCTTTAGCTATAATTGTTCCGGTTAATGAGGAAACAACACATAGAGAATCTTTTTTTGAATCGTAAAAAGCATTTAGCGGATATTGCTTTACATCAAAATGGTCTATAGCTTCAAGAGCCGGCTTATCATTGACTTTTTTAAATGAGAACATCTTGCTGTCAGATTTGTACCGCAATCCACCGGTCCAATTCCAATATATTAAAACGGGATATTCTTTATTCTCCAAAAAGGTGAACGTCATCGGCGGTAATTTGTTGACCTCTTCATTGTAAATAGTAGCATCGTTACTATCTATATAATACAAAATATTCGATGGTATATCATTAGATTTCCAATAAATCTCTTTAAAAGACATTAAAAAGACACCAGTTCCGGCATCACTTGTCTTAGCATGAAAGCCGGTTACACTATTTTTATCCCACTTTATTCCCGGCAGAGGTTCTTTGGTAAGTATTTTTAAAGTGCCGTTAGGATACGGCATATTCTTGTTTTCTATTTGGTCAATCATGGATTTGTATAATGGCATATCCGGTGTATAAGTTTCTGAAATGTCATTTTCTAACACGTCATTTTTAGGTTCTTCTTTAGGTTCTCCAATTTGTTGCGCAAAAAACAACGCGGAAGTTATAAGTAATAGTATAGCGAAAATAAAAATGTTTCTCATATTTTTTCTTACTTTATTTGACATATCAATCTCCTTATTTTATTGTATAAATACAGGTGTTTATTTACTCTTTAAGTTTCACAAGCGTTTTCGCTGAATTTTTTCCGTGTGTGCTTATGTGGTGGTGGGAGAGCCTACTGTGCGACTATTCTGCTGCTTACGCTAAAGTTTAGTGTGGCAAGACTGTTGATATATTCGATAATTGCGTTCAAAAGTGTGTAGTCGGTAACCTGCATCTCGGCAATACTGCTTGCAGCAAATACTCTAACATAGCCGTTGCCGCCGCGTCCAAGCTCTAAAGGCATTGCGACCGAATAAGTCTTGTCAGAGGTTCTCGTAACTTCCGTACCGTTTATCGTTACCTTAACCACCCTGCTTCCTGCTGCTTTTTGTGCATCATAGGTTAAAGTCGCTCCGGACACTTGCAAAAATGCAGAACTGCTCTGCGGAACAATGCTTACAGAGCGTTCAAACATATCCAAAATATTCGCTGATGATAGCTTTAGAATAACTATCGCGCTATTTGGAGTGGAAAGCATACCCTTTAGGTCAGTTTCCGTAAAATTCCCTTTGCTGACAGCTCCGTTTGTGTTAAAACTCTGCGCAGCCATAACCGCAAGCTCGCTTCCGGCTTTTCTTCGCACAGCATCAGCGGCAAAGTTACCAAAAGCGTTCTCCTTCACATTTATCTCCTTGCAACTAAGGTCAATGTTTGCGACCATGTCAGCAGCAAAGAAAAGAGTAAATGAAAATATTAAGCTAAAAAGGGTTATCAGATATTTCATAATATTATTCTCTTATATTATACCACATATACCACGTTTTGTATATTTTTTTAGACACTTTTCTAAAATAAAAGTTCGAATTTCTCCCCTTTTTATGCAAAAACAATGAAATCGCTTGACCTTTTAATAAAAATAGTGTTACAATGTATGTATAAGGCAAATAATAAAAGATGAAAAGCTGTACTAAAATCTTTGTAAAGGATAAACTTAACCTCGAGGCCAATGACGGATGGCTTTTGATATTATTTTATGTTCCGCTCCTTGCTTGTTGCACAATTTCAATGTTCAATAACCCGGTGATAATTATTATCATGGCAAATCTTCTGATGATAACGATTGCCTCATTAATCGGCAGATGGTATGTACCATCTGTATTTGTTGTCGCAGCACTGATATTTGCAATAGTCAACCCTATACCTCTAATAGCAATGCCATTTTCTCTTATAATTTCATTTATGATAGTCGTGTATAGCAAACGGGCTCTGAATTTCCTTGACCGACGGTATTTCTGGCTAAACACAAACAAAATGCCAAAAAAAACGAAAACCGCAAGAGCGATACTCTGGCCGTTTTTGGTAATTGTAAGTTTTGGCGTGCCACTTGCTCTGATAATGCGTTTTAGCGGTTCACTTCCGATGTCATACGATCCTATTTTAGGTATTCCCAATATTGTTATCATAATGCCTTTCGCCTTTTTATTTAGCATTATCATAGTTGGGTATTGGCGAATACAATCTATATTTCTTTTAATGCTTATTATGCTTGTCGCTATTTCGGTTTTGGGCGGAGGAGTCTTCGCCCTTCTCATCTGTATTGTAACAGCAATAACAGGACGCGTCATTATCATCTATTACGGCAATGACAACAAAATTTCCTTTGTAAAGGTTGTGAAATACGTGTTCAAAAAGGACAGAGGGGTAAATATATGAAAGATAGCACCGAAATGCCCTTTTTTGTAAAATATATCTTCACTGCGTTCATCTGCTTTTCAGCTGTGCCGAATATCGGCGTGATAGCGGCACTTATAGCACATGATGCAACCCGTCTCAGGTTTATCCTCTTAGCGCTGCTTGTAGCTTACGCGCTTGTCTTGACCTTCGTATATATCGTGCTTCCCATCCATAAAACGTGGCTTACGTCACTCGTGGCAGCGGTAGCAATATTCCTCGCTCATTTCCGCCTTTTCACCGATTACCCCACACTAACGCAAGTGGCGGCTATAATATTTTTTGCGCTCGCTGTCGCTGTAATGATTTTGCTTTTAAATAAGTTCAGCCCTATTCTCGTTGCAAAAACCGACAAACTCTTCTCTTCACCCAAATACGCGATGCAAATAGCAACAGCAATTATAACCGCTATAATAGCAACGGCTGTTTACGCGCTTTTCTTCTTTAACGCGGAACTCATCTCCGACAACTCATTACCTTTAGCCATGTTGTACTACTGCGGATTTTATTTTTCTTTTACTGCGATCGTGATGTGGTTCGTCAGATTTCAGATTGACAGAAAAAGAGTTCTCATCTTTTTGTTGGTGATAAATTCCTGTTTATCTCTGTCATGGGGTCCTATCTCCATATGGCTGTCTATAGGAATGTTTGCCATTATGCTTACGTTTATGCTTTTTGCGACTTACTGCATGAAATTTGTCTTCCAAAGGCATAAAAAAGAAATTGTGATTTTTTGCACAAAAAAACAAAGATTATCCCCAATTATATTGACAATTTAACCAAAAAACAGTATAATATATACGGTGTCTAAAAAGGTGGCTTTTTTGGTGAAAAAGCGGTCTGTTTCTAAACGGTGATACAGGGCGAAAAAACATTGAGGTCTGTAAAACAAGCTGTTTTTTTAAGGTGTGAGATAAGTGCCACGCCTTGAATTTTACGAAAAGAACAGACAAAACGCCTTTTTTAAAGATATAAAAACACACAAAAATTGGAGGTTTTTACACACTATGGCTGTAAAAGTTGGTATTAATGGTTTTGGACGTATCGGACGTCAGGTACTTCGCCGTTTCGTAGACGGTTATCAGAACGAGATTGAAGTTGTAGGTATTAACGACTTAACCGACGCTAAAACACTCGCTCATCTCTTCAAATATGACAGCAACTTCGGCGTTTATCCCGGAGAAGTTAGCTATGACGAGACTTCTATTACCGTTGACGGTAAAAAAATCGGCATCACTGCTGAGAGAGACCCGGCTAATATTCCTTGGAAAGCACTCGGCGCAGAAATCGTTTTAGAGTCTACAGGTTTCTTCACAGACGCTAATAAAGCTAAAGCACACATCGATGCAGGCGCTAAAAAGGTTGTTATTTCAGCTCCGGCTAAAAACGAAGACGGCACTTTTGTTATCGGCGTTAATGACCAGGACTATGACACAAACAAGCACAACATCGTTTCAAACGCTTCATGTACAACTAACTGTTTAGCTCCTGTTGCTAAACTTTTAAATGACGCTTTTGGCATTGAAGCAGGTCTTATGACCACTATTCACGCTTACACCAATGACCAGAAAATCCTTGATATGCCGCACAGCGACCTTCGTCGTGCACGTGCAGCTGCTATGAGCATGATCCCAACTACTACAGGCGCTGCTAAAGCTGTAGCATTGGTTCTTCCTGAACTCAAAGGCAAATTCCACGGTTATGCAATGCGCGTTCCGACCTCTACGGTTTCTGTTGTTGACTTAACTTGTACCTTCTCTAAAGATGTTACAGTTGAATCAATTAACGCTGTACTTAAAGCAGGTGCTGAAGGCCCAATGAAGAACGTTCTCGGTTTTGAAGAAGGCGAACTCGTTTCTATCGACTTCAAAGGCAACGAACTCAGCTCTATCGTTGATGCTAAATCAACTATGGTTTTAGGCGACAGAATGGCTAAAGTATTATCATGGTACGACAACGAAGCAGGTTACTCAACAAGAGCTGCTGAGCTTATCGTTATGATGGCAAGCAAATTATAAGAAGTCCGCTTCTTTAATAAAATAGTTGGCGGACAGCAATATGCCTTGAGATTTTGAGGCGCAAGCTGTCCGCCAAAGTTTTATAATATTTACAAAAATTGGCGTTTTAATTAATTTTCTATTGAAAGGGAGTAATTGATATGGCGAAAAAGAGTATTGACGATTTAGCCGGCATCGCCGGAAAAGTTGTTTTGTGTCGCGTTGACTTTAATGTGGCTATTAAACCGAAATTGCCGGAGACAAGGGATGAGGCGGTTATCACTGACGATACCCGCATCCGTGCCGCACTGCCAACTATAAACGCACTCATAGAAAAGGGCGCAAAAGTTGTTTTAATGAGCCATTTGGGACGTCCCAAGGGTGAGATAGTTGAGGGTTTACGTCTTGACGTAGTCGCTAAACGTTTATCCGAACTTTTAGGCAAACCGGTAAATAAGGTTGACGACACTATAGGTGCTGTTGCCGAGAACGCAATCGCCGAGATGAAAGATGGTGATGTCCTTGTCCTTGAAAATGTCCGCTTCTATAAGGACGAAGAGAGCAAAGATGACAGCGTGAGACTGCCTTTCGCGGAAAAATTGGCTGCGCTTGGCGATATTTACGTAAACGATGCCTTTGGTACCGCGCACCGCGACCACGCATCAACCGCGTCTATCGCACGCTTTATGGATGAGACTGTTGCCGGCTACTTGATGGCTAAAGAGGTTGATAATTTGGGCAAAGTAACTGCTGAGCCCGAAAGACCATTTGTAGCTATTTTAGGCGGCGCGAAGGTAAGTGATAAGCTTAAAGTTATCGATAACTTAATCGGTAAAGTTGATTATCTTTTAATCGGCGGCGGTATGGCTTATACTTTCTTTAAATCTATGGGTTATGAGATTGGCAAATCACTGCTTGACGAATCAATGCTTGATGCTGTCAAAGAGATGGTTACAAAAGCTGAGGCTAGCGGCACAAAGCTGATGTTGCCCTCTGATATCGTAGTTGGCGACGACTTTACCGAAGCCGCGAACACTAAAATCGTTGCTCCAACTGAAATCCCTGCTGACTGGGAAGGTTTGGACATCGGCACTATCACACGCGAGACTTACGCTGAAATAATAAAGAACGCTAAACTTGTTATCTGGAACGGACCAATGGGTCTTTTTGAGGTTTCAAAGTTTGCCGAAGGCACAAAAGCCATAGCTCAAGCAATGGCAGACAGCAACGGCTTTACCTTAATCGGTGGTGGCGACTCTGCAGCAGCTGTAGCCCAAATGGGCTTTAAAGACAAAGTCAGCTTTGTCTCAACCGGCGGCGGCGCCTCCCTCGAATTTCTCGAAGGAAAAACCCTCCCGGGCGTAGCCGTCATCAACGAGAAGTAGGTTACGAAGTTATAGAGTCCAAACTTTTATAAAAGTTTGATCAAAATTTTAAGTTATTTTCGGGGATTTTCTGATTATTTTGTTAAAGTTAGTAAAAGGTTAATAGCCTTTAGCGTTTTTTGACAAAATAATTGCGAAAATCCCCGAAAATGCTTTAAGTTTAGATTAAAATTATCAAATATTGCATCTTAGTGTTAAGGTGTGCAAAATTTCTCCGTTTTTTTGGATTGGGCTAGATTCATAGAATATGCTTTTATTTGGATTTGATAAGCGTATCTAATAACTTTTTGGATAAAATTTCGACTGATGGTGATATAACAAAACGTAATACGAATAAGCTAAATATCACCCTATTAACTCACTTTAAAGCCACTTCGTGTGAAGATATACGCGCGAAGGCGCAAATTCGTGCAACGTGAGGTTGCCTTTAAGTTTAGATTAGATTTACTAAATGTTGCGTTTCATATTTTGGTGAGCGAAAATTTTGTTAGTTTTTTTGGGGATGAGAATAAACTTGCAAAGTTTACTTTTTTTGCTTGCATTTACAATAGTTTTCTGCTATAATTATGTGATGGGGGTTTTACTATGAAGATTAAAGTTGCTATTATTGGATGTGGGACTATTGCGAATAGTGCACACATACCGTCTTATATAAACAATTGTAACGCGGAAATCAAGTATTTTTGCGACATTTTGCCGGAAAGAGCAGAGGCAGCTGTTGCAAAATACGGTTTAGGTCAAGCTATTACCGACTACAAGCACGCGCTTGCTGACCCGGAGATAGAAGCGGTTTCTGTATGCACACCGAACAATTGCCACAGTATTATCGCGATTGATGCGCTTGCGGCAGGAAAACATGTTTTGTGTGAAAAACCGGCAGCTTACACTTACGCGGAAGCGCTAAAGATGCAACAAGCGCAAGAAAAACACAACAAAATACTTAACATCGGCGTGGTTAATAGGTTCAACGACTCGGTAAACCATATTAAGAAGATTATTGACAGCGGCGAGCTTGGCGAAATATACCAAGTGTATGTCAGTTTCCGCTCTCACCGCTCTATCCCCGGCTTAGGTGGCGCATTCACTCGCTCCGATATCGCAGGTGGTGGCGTTTTGATAGATTGGGGCGTGCATTTTCTGGATATAGTGATGTACTGTTGCGGTGACCCGACCCCTATTACCGCGTCAGCTGAAACATTTTCAAAGCTTGGGGCGAATATTAAGGATTACATTTACGTAAATATGTGGGCAGGACCACCTGTTGAAGACGGCGTTTACGACGTTGAGGACTCAATAACAGGAATGGTCAGAACCGACGGACCGGTTATCACTATAAACGGTGCGTGGGCACAAAATATCGGTGAAAATGAGATGTTCATCGACTTTTTAGGAGATAAAGCAGGAATTCGACTCATTTATGGCGGTGACTTCACAAAGTATAGCGTAAAAAATGGTATGCTCGCAACGGAAACTTATAGCTTTTCAAAGACAGATATGTTCCAAAACGAGATTGATGCCTTTTTGGGTTGTGTAAAAAGCAACGAAAAGCTTGCGTCAAATATTGATACGAATATTATAACCGCAAAAGTAATGGACGCACTGTACATTTCAGCTGCAAAACATAAAGAGGTGGAGATTTAAAAGATGAAAAAAATCGGCTTTATAGATTATTATCTTGATGAGTGGCACGCAAAGGAGTATCCAAAACTTATAGACGAGCTTTCCGATGGAGAATTTAAAGTATGTTATGCTTACGGTGAGATAGATTCGCCAAATGGTATAAGTAACGCTGAATGGGCAAGGGAGTTTGGCGTGGAGCTGTGTGCTGATATTGATGAGGTTATAGCAAAGAGTGACTTTTTGGTGGTGCTCTCTCCGGATAACCCTGAAATGCACGAAAAGCTAACAGAAAAGGCGCTCAAATCTCAGAAACATACATATATTGATAAAACTTTTTCTCCGGATAAGGCGAGTGCTGAGCGAATGTTTGCTATTGCAGACGAATATGGCACAAAATGTTATTCAAGCTCGGCTCTAAGGTATGCTGATGAGTACCGAGATGTTAAACGGGAGGATATTCACGCAATTTACAGCCAAGGCCCGGGCTCTTATGAGGTGTATTCTGTGCATCAGATTGAGCCGATTGTGATGCTTATGGGAACAGAGGTTGAAGGTTTGGCAGTTACAGGTGACGTCGAACATCCGTCGATGCTTATTGAATTTTCCGGCGGGCGTCGTGCGTATATGATGCAATACCATAATGCAGATTTTGAGATGGTTTTGATAAATAAGGAAAACCTTGGCGAGCACCGCACTGTAAAATCCGAATTTTTTAAAACATTCATCCTTGAGATGCTTGACTTTTTCAAAACAGGCGTACCAAAGGTGACAAAAGAGGAAACCATCACCATAATGGCAATCCGCGAAGCCGGCTATAAGGGTTTACTGGAGCACAAAGGATTACGAAGCCAAACTTTTATAAAAATTTGATCAAAAAATCGAATATTGAACAAATAGGACATTACTAATAAATTTCAGTCATAATTTAGCTCTAATTAGTTTTCGTCCATTTTGGGATGGCGATTGGACGTAGTACGTTTGAAGCTGTACTACGCACCGCAAGAACGGAATTCGTTCAAAGGCGCATATAGCGCCGGTCGCCGCCTTTCTTAACACCTCTAACTAATTTTCGTCCATTTTGGGATGGCGATTGGACGTAGTACGTTTGAAGCTGTGCTACGCACCGCGAAAACGGAATTCGTTCAAAGGCGCATATAGCGCCGGTCGCCGCCTTTCTTAACACCTCTAACTAATTTTCGTCCATTTTGGGATGGCGATTGGACATAGTACGTTTGAAGCTGTGCTACGCACCGCGAAAACGGAATTCGTTCAAAGGCGCATATAGCGCCGGTCGCCGCCCAAAATGGACGAAAATAAAGTTAGGTTTTAAATGTTATGTCTATATCGTCGACTATGAAATATGGTAAGCTCACGATTCTATTCAAACTCTTCTCCACCTTAAGGTAAGTCGCTCCGGACTCAGTCCAAATCTTTATAGATCCATCAGCAATATTTACCAAAACCTCTAAAAGCTCAGCAGGAGCATTTAAACTCACATTGCCCACCAAAATAGATTTATGACGCCATACAGTTTCTAGAACTTTGTTCAGAATAGCCAAAAACAGCGATGTGTCGTGCACATAAACAGACAAATATGATAAATCCAAAAAGACCGGGACACCCTCGCCTGCCATATGCATTACATTATCAAACTCTTCCAAGTCCTCTAATCTTTTTGGCATTGCAACAGATAAAATATCACCACATTGGTAAGATTTTGTCAGTGTAGCCTGATTTTCCGGCAGATTTGGGTTTTCCATCAAGCTCTTATATTGCGCTTCAGAGGTTAAAAACTCAATTACGACCTGCTCGTTTGCCAAATGATGCTTTATCATATTTTGTTTAAATGTTGGGTAAACTTGATTCGTGCCGCTTAAACTAAAGAGGTAAAAACTATTTAGCGGCAGCCCGCTACCCAAAATATAATCAAACTCCCTGTTTCCGGTAGAAACCGCAGACTGGTAATGCGAAATTGACTTCCTAAATGGTACGACGACATCAATGCCGTTATCGGTTATAAAGAAATAAGATTCAGCCAAAATGCTGTCACTGCCACGACTTTTTGTCACTTTTAGCTTTCTGTTTAGCTTTCCGTCAACAGTTATGGCATCAAGATAAATATGCGTATCACAAGCATACTCCTCACCTGAGTATCCTTCTGTCTTTTCCTGCTGTTCACGAAGTAAAAGTGCTGTCAATCCCTCACGTTTGATGGCATTTATAAGCATATAAATCATCTCTCTGAACGTAGGAGCATCCTCAGCATAGCGTGAGAAGGCAGTTATACTGTCTATGACTATACGTTTTGCGTTCATAGAAAAGACCATTTCCGCAATTATTCCCTGGCTGTTCTGTAAATCTTCCATAAGCACTGCCGGTGAAGTGAAAAATATACTGAGCTTATTTTCATTCTCAAGTTTCTTTAGATCCCAGCCAAACCCTTTTGCATCGCGGTAAAGTTGCTGCGGAAACTCCTCAAATGAGATGTAAATACCCGGCTCGTCATACTTCTCACAACCCTGTACTAAAAATTCCAATCCGAGAGTTGACTTTCCTGTGCCAGGAGCACCACTTATGAGTATAGCGTCCTTTTCAACAAAACCACCATTTAGTAATGTGTCAAGTCCTTTTATTCCACTTTGCATTCTTGATATATCTATCATTTTATATCCCTTCTTTGGTTTATGTATGTCCGTTTTCTTATTATTGATTATTATATTGCGCTACGCGGTGGTATGTAGCGGTAAACATCTGCATGTTTATACGATATCCGTTGCAAAAAGCGTTTTCCTTCAAGCATTTTTAGGTCATTTTCCACTTCATACGGGTTACGCCCTAAGCGCAGAGCTATATCATGCGCTGTAGTTATGGTAAATGGGTTTTCTTCAAAAAAGGAGATTATCTTTTCCAAATTCTTTACGTTTTTGGCATCAACATTATCTTCACCTATTACCTGTGTGGCGTGCAGATTTCTTATCATTTTTTTGCCAATATTGGAAAGCTCATCAACTTGTTTTTTTACATGCTGTTTAAGCTGCATTGGGTTGAGTTCTGAGACTCTTTCTTTATCCTCTTCCCTTTCTGCCAAATATATCTCTACTTCGCAAGTTGCACTCTCCAAGCTGCATCCTGAGTCTAAAACTTGCTTTATAAGTGCTATCTTCTCTATAGCTTCAAGGTTATAACACCTAGATTTTTCAGTTCCGGAGCAGGGAATAATCCCCTTTTCCGTCCAGTACGATAGTTGACGAATGGTTATTCCACAAAGACTCGCAGCTTGACCTATGCCAAGCTCCAGGTTATCTAAGAGTACTGTAACATCTACAGGAACTATTCTTATCTTTTTTTCAATGTAAAGAGCCATCTTATAAAAATCCTCGTATTGTAATATAGTATAAACATTGTACCTAAAAAATGGGCAATCTTTGTCGTATTTTTCGACAAATTTACCACTTTTTTGAAAAATTTCGCAAAAAATGGTAAAATATAGTATATGATAAAAGTTTTTTATGATTTAAGAGCCGGATTATTGAGCGATACAGTATTAACACTTGGTATGTTTGACGGTGTGCATATAGCGCATAGACAAATAATATCTGAGTGCGTTTTGCGTGCCAAAAAAGAGGGCAGAAAATCGGTTTTCCTCACCTATGACCCACATCCGCAGCAGGTAATATCAACAAATAGGGCTGCACCATTTAAGGTGCTTTCAACGCCGGAAGAAAAACTTAAAAAGGTGGAGGAGCTCGGTATAGATATAGCAGTAGTTGTAAACTTTACGAGTGAGTTTGCCGCTCTCAGCGCTGACGATTTTTTGAAAAATATCTATGAAAGCTTGGGACCGTCTGAAATAGTCACAGGTTACAGAACAACCTTTGGACATAATCGTTTAGGTAATTCCGAAATTTTACGCACGTTCGCTGAAGATAAAAGTATAAAGCTTTCTCTAATTGAGCCAATAGAACTCTCCGGCTTGCCTGTAAGCTCAAGCAATATAAGGAAACTACTCTTTGCAGGCGATATAAAAAATGCAAATATAATGCTTGGCAGCTCATACACTTTTACCGGTATGGTTATAGATGGCGACAAACGGGGGCGCTCTTTGGGGTTTAAAACAGCAAATATTGAGCCAAACAGCGCAGATAAGCTTATTCCTGCTGATGGAGTTTACGCTTGTGATACCACTATCTCTAACAAAGTTTATCGGGCAGTTGTTAATATTGGTACAAGACCAACATTTGAACGTGATTTCTCGATAGAAGCGCATATTTTGGACTTTGACGAAGATATTTACGGTAAAGAGATTACCTTATGCTTTTTAGATAGATTGCGTGACGTGCAAAAATTTAATGGAAAAGATGCATTAATAGCTGCTATAAATGCAGATATCGCTGCCGTTCAAAAATTGTAAATAAATATAAATTTAACGAAAAGGTGTTGACAACAGGGCTTTTTGCGTGCTATAATTACAGCACAACATAAGGATGGACAATATGATGACTAACAAATTAAAAAATGTACTTACTATATTTTGTGCGCTGACTATTCTATTTTTTCTGTGTATATCAGCAAGCGCAATTAACGTTGTCGTGAACGGTAAAAAGCTCACCATGGCGCAACCACCGACAATGCACAATAACCGCGTGATGGTGCCTCTTCGCGATGTCTATGAAGAGCTCGGCGTGGCGGTTTTTTATGGGCAAGGCGTGGCTAATTGTGTGACAAAGGATAAGACGATAACTATTTCAGAATATTGGGGTGCTGAAAACTACTATTTATACTACATTAATGATGAAGAAACTGAGTCTGATCAGCCGCCAATAACGCGCAACGGCAAAATTATGGTGTCAGTGCGCATGATTGCCGAATCGCTCGGCGTGAGCATAAGTTGGGATAAGCCAAGCGAAACCGTGACCGTAACGGGAACTATTCCTGACTCAGTTAAACTTTCAAAGGAAGAGATAGATGCAGCGAACGCTTTTACTCTCGCCGTAGCGCGAGAAAAAGCCGCGGATAATAATTACTACAAATTTTTTGAGGAGAACGGCTCTTTTTGGAACAGCTATCCATCTTACTCAAATGGCATAAAGAGCTGCTATAACTTACACTATACCTATGGCGAGGGCAGCGATAATGGGGTCGTGCTGATAATCTCTATTGACGGAGAGGTGAGCTATAAGTCATCTGCCAGGCGGGTACAAGAAATAGTTTGGTGATGTTCAAATCTAATATGCATAGGCGGAAAATAAAACCAAAGGACGGGCAATTATTATGAAAAAGAATTTTAAAATTTTATTCGCAACTGGGTTGGTGTTAACAGCTCTCTTTTCTCTTTGTATGTCAGCAAGCGCAATTAATGTTGTCGTAAACGGTAAAAAGCTCACAATGGCGCAACCACCAATAATGTATAACGGTCGCGTGATGGTGCCGGTGCGCGATGTCTTTGAGGCGCTCGGTGTGGCGGTATTTTACGAGCCGGGAGAGATTAACTGCGTGACCAAGGACAAGACGGTCAATCTTACAAATAACGGCAGATATAACTCTATGGGCGAATATAATCTCTTTGTCAATGATGACGAGATAGAGCTTGACCAACAGCCGATAAACTATAAAGGCAAGCTGATGGTGCCGGTACGCGTGATCTCAGAAGTGCTCGGCGCTAAAGTGAATTGGGATAAGCCAAGCGAAACCGTCACTATAACCGGCACTATCCGCGACGCAGTAAAACTCTCAAGCGAGGAAATAGACGCCGCGAACGCCTTTACTTTAGATGTGGCGCGAAATAAAGCATTGGGTAACGCTATTTACACCTATTTTGAGGACAGGGCAGATACCATAAACACTTACCCGCTATTTTCGCTGGGCGTAAAGACGCAAAACATCCTGTACACCACCGAAGAAACTACTGTTTTGCTGATGATTACCATGGATGGTGAGGTGAGCTTTGAGACCTTTTACTCTGAAAGTGACGGAAATGACATCATACACGACTATCAGCTGTCCCCTTACGCCAAGTCCCTGCCGTTTCAGAAAAAATATGACGACTACCTCTGCGGTTTGGCGTATGTTGAAAGCGTAGAAGAGGGAACTAATGACTTTAATAACCGCTATTTTCTAAAAGCTCCTGCTTCGGTTTTAGAGCTTCAGGGCAATATAGAAGCGCAGCGCGCTATGTATTTGGCTAACTTAAAAGGTGTTCCGGAAGAACAGCGAGAGATGTATGAACAGATGATAGCAGAGCAGCTTCCGTCTAACATCTGGGAAAGTTTCAATCAAGGTGTTATAGAGCTGACGAAATATGTGAGCCGCGAGCAGATAAACTATATGGATATTATCGATTTAGCTCAAGAAGTACAAGACCCCACTGAGGATTTTGAAAACCGCGACGAGATTATGGCTATATTCCAAAAGATAGGTCCTGTTTTCTCGCTGCTCCCGAACGAAGCTAACAGGGTTATTAAAACTTCTCTTGACCGTGAAGATATTGCCTTTGACAAAGTGGAAACAGAGTTTGGCAAAGAATATTTCTTTATCTTCCCAAAATATGAGGGCACAAAAATCGTGATTCGGGAAATCACGACAGACAAAAACAATAATATTTTGAGCGGACATGTTATTTACGAAGGTGCGGGTCCGGTGTTGCTCCTTGCTAATACGAATAATACTTATCCGAACACCGAGGTTACGGTAACATTGGGCGGCGATGTCGCGCGGTTCTGCCCGATTTACGTTAATACCGGGGATTATAAAGAAAGAATCCCTTGGCATAAGGTTTTTGACCTAACCTTCTATAAATAATTTTTTTTTGCGGTTTATTATTAAAAAACAACACAAGGATGGGCGATATGATGAATAAAAAAATTAAAGTTTTACTCGCTACTTTTTGCGCACTGACTATTTTATTTTCCGTATGTATGACGGCAGGTGCCGGCATCAGCGTTATAGTAAATGATAAAAAGGTGGAGATGGAACAGCCACCTATTATGTATAACGGACGCGTGATGGTGCCACTTCGCGATGTCTTTGAGGCGCTTGGTGTGGCAGTATTTTATGAGCCGGGCGAGATTAACTGTGTAACTAAAGATACGACCGCATATATAACAAATAACGGAATGTACAGCTCCGTAGGAGACTATTTCCTCTTTGTGAACGATGTTGAAGTGGAGATGGATCAGCCACCTATAGTTTATAATGGCAGAACCATGGTGCCGGTACGCGTTATTTCCGAGTCCTTGGGCGCAAGCGTGAGTTGGGATAAGCCGAGCGAGACTGTAACTGTAACTGCAAATATTAAAAAAGAGAGCCAATTGACAAAGGCCGAGATAGATGCCGCAAACGCTTTTACCTTTGATGCTGCGTGTAAAAAGGTTGCGGATAATACCATTTACATCTATTTTCAGGACAGATATAAATTCTGGGATAAGTATCCATCATTTGAGAAAGGGGTAAAGAGCTATAACCTTTTATACAGCGACCAAGATGGTATGCTCTTGCTTAGAATCACTATCAATGGTGAGGTGAGCTTTGCGACATTTTATTCGGGAGATGATGAGGAATACTCAACAGCCAAAAAGTATAAACTTTCTTCCTTTGCTAAATATCTGCCGTTTCAGGAGAAGTATGACGGCTACTTGTGCGGTTTGGCTTACGTCCGCAATATAGATGAGGGTGTCAGCGACTTTAATAAACGTTATTTCTCAAAAGCTCCGAACAATTTTTGGACAGCAAAAACTGTAAAGAGTGTGAGTACTCCGTCCGGCAAAGAATATTTCTTTATTTTCCCAAAATACGAAGGCACAAAGATAGTAATTCGTTCAATTTCTTTTGATAAAGCAGGCGATATTGTGTACGGCGATACTATTTACGACGGTTCCGGTCCTGTATTACTTTTAGCAAATGAGGATAAATCAAAGGCGAATACTGAGGTGACTGTAACTTTAGATGATGATGTTACTGTATTTTGCCCAAGCTATGATAATATATTATTTGACGAGAGCATCCAATGGTATAAGGTGCTTGACCTCACTTTCTATAAATAGGTTTTCATCCCTTTTGTGGCAATGACCGGCACACCTATGCCTTTGAGCGGGATGTAGATTTTCAAATGTAAAGTAAAATAGATTGGCCAAACCAAGCTTTACGAATTCATTCACTATTCCAAAAAAGCTGACAAAATTTGCGCTTGCCTATTAATAAAACCACACATTTGATAATTTTAATCTAAACTTAAAGCATTTTAGCGCGATTTCCGGCAACCTTACGTTGCACGAATTTACGCCTTCGCGTGTAAATTTTCAGACAGACCGGCTTTAAAATAAGCAAGGCGGAGTGACTGTTGCAATATCGTACTCCGTTTAGTTATATCGCCATTGGCTGAAATTTCATCTAAAAAAGTTATCAGCTACGCTTATGCAACACAAAAGAAAAATCAGCTTTACAAACTCACTAACCACCAAAAAAACTTACCAAATTTACACTTGCCTAATATCAAGCAGCAACATTTAGTAAATTTAATCTAAACCTTAAGCATTTTAGCGCGATTTTCGCCATTATTTTTAAAATCACATCAAGCATTTCACTCTCAGCTCTTCTAAAAATAATAAGAAAATCGCGCTAAAATAATTTAAAAATTTTGATCAAACTTTTATAAAAGTTTGGACTATATAACTTCGTAAACCTACGCGAACAGGCGGTTGCCGGTCATTTGGATTTTTGGCGTGCCCATTGTTGTTTCGTCCCAATACATTGTATATGGAGTATTGGGGATGAGGTCTATCGCATTGTCTTGTACCGATGTGTCGCCGTCAAGGTCAAAGCAGAGACCCCACACAAATGTGTCAGAGGTCAAAGTGAGCGTATTGCCTTCAAGTTTCATCTCAATATTTGGGTTCGTCACAAGTTCAAGCTCGCCAAAACGCGCGATAAACATACGGTTTTGCGAAACGATTTTGCCATCTTGATCACGCAAAATAGCGTACGCGCCGCAATTATTTCTATTATGCGCATCAAGTTTTGAAAGCTCAAAAGAGTATTCCGATTTCGCTTCGCCCCCTGCGACCACCTTCTTTACCGAACGCACCGGGAAATGGCCTGTAAGCGTGAATATTCCGCACTCAAGTTCATATTCGCCCTCAACCTCGCTCTGTACGTAAATATTTACCGTATCATCGTCAATTGCCGGTGTGGTAAATGCTTTTCCAAAAACGCGAGACACAGGATAGAACGATATTTTCTTGCGCAAATAGTAGTCAACTATCGTCCAACCGTGTGATGCAGGCCATGAGTCGTTATACATCCAGAAAACGGCACAGCTTGTACTAAAGCTGCGACGGCGATAGTTACAGATATATTCACTTAACCCCTCGGCGTGAAGTAAACCGCTTGCAAAGAGATAGTCCTCAAAGCTTAGGTCTTTAGCGTCTAAGCCAGTCCAGAGCTCCACGGTCTGATAACAGCGACGCTCTTTAGTCTTATCTTCCACTATCACAGAAAACGGATTGTCGTGGTGATCCCAACTCAACGAATGAATATTTCGCTCGTGCTCGGGCAAAAACTCATAAGCGCTCTTTCTTCCGATAGCGCCCAAAACACCGCCCTCATTCGGGAAGCGATCAACCGCGGTACGGTGACGCCAGCTGTCAGTCGCTTTTAACGTGCCTAAGGCTATTTCCCACGGGTGTTGGTCGCCAACAACAGATGAGTTTGGAGGCAGAAAATCCGGAGAGTAAGGAGATGATGGCCAGTAAACCGGATCTGAGGCGAATTTATGTAAAATACGGGGCAATTCGTCGTGGAATAATGCATGATGCGGGGAGATAGTTCCTGACACTTCGTATCCCCAATCCTTATCACCCCACTCAATTTCATTATTCCCGCACCAAACTATTATGCTCGGGAAATGGGAGCGCTGTCTGACATTCTCCTCAACTTCAATGCGTACTTCGCGCAAAAACCAAAGCTCGTTTGCAGGGTATTTTCCGCAAGCAAAGGGGAAATCGTGCCACACAACTATTCCTGCTCGGTCACAGGCCTCACAGAGGTCAATAGGAGCATACTCAGCACCGCCCCAGATGCGCAAAAGGTTAAAGTTAGCGTCTACGGCAAGGTCAACGAGTTTTTCAAAATGCTCTTTAGTCACTGCACTGTAAACCGTATCTGCCGGAACGTAGTTTCCGCCCTTAAAAAAGACCGGGACTTTGTTAATCTTGACGATAAAATATCTTCCCTCAACAGGGTGCGGGTCTTGGTTTAACTCAACATGCCTAAAGCCGATTGTCTTTGTCCTTGTTTCTCCGGAAGCCACTACCTCTAAAGTATACAGCGGCTGACTTCCGTAACCCCGCGGGTACCAGAGCTCTGGATTTTTGACCTCAAAATTTTCGGTAACTTCAGTTTTACCACTAACTTTCACCTCAATAGTCTTGTCAATTCCGACGGCCGTTAGTTTAATATTTACCGGTACGCTCACCTCTGAACCGTTATTATCCAAAACGACCGACACATTTAGCTTTGCCGACTGTAGGTCATCGCTTACTGTTGCTTGGAGGAAGATATCGGCTATAGCCGGAGCTGCATCAAAATATTCTAGTGTAACATCGCCGATGATGCCGACATTTGTCAGCCGCGGGTTCCAGTCCCAACCAACCTGATATTGCGGTTTACGCATAACATTGCGACGATTTAGCTTCATCATATAATCAGGAGAGAGCTTTGAATAGTCATAATCATAATGCTTAAAAACGCCACTTTCAAGGGTCACGGTCAAGGTGTTTTTTCCGATTTTGAGCTTGTCGGTAAGGTCAAGCTCGCACTTTCTGTGCGCATTAGCATGCTCGCCAACCTTTTCACCGTTTAGCTTGATTTCCGCAGCATATTCAAGAGCTGAAAAGGTCAAAATCGCCTTCTTTTGAACATCATCGGCACTCACCTCAAACTCTTTATAGTACACCCAATGAACATTCTCTATCCAAAAAGCTGAAAGAGTATTCATACCGTAATTAGGGTCGCCTATGAGTCCTTCGCGTTGCAAAGTCTCTATGGTCGCCTCCGGTACTTGTGCAGTCAAATATTTCCTGCCGCAAGCTTTAATACCGCTATTATAATTCTCTACAGGGATTATCTCAGCCCAAGTTAAATCCCACGCACCGTTTAATGATAAAATATTTTTCATAAAACATAATCCTTTTGTTGCCCTACTATACTGTAAAACACATATAAATTATACAATAATTTATCATTATTTACAAGACATTTTACAAAATAAAAAAGCTCTTTCCATTTTTTTTACTTTATAGCTTTACATATGGCAAATAATGTTAAAGGCGTCTGACATAAGTCAAACGCCCTTTTATCACTTTTTTTACCTTTTAATTAAGATAAATTAGAAAGTATAGTTAAGACCAAGCATTGCTTTTGCGCCTTTGTCGTAAAACCAACTGCCATCGCCTGAGATGTCAACCAATGCAGCTGTTACGCCTAAACCTTTATCAGTGCTTGTTGTAGCATAAATGTTAACTCTGTTGTCATCACCTAAGAATGACACTTCGCTCATATACTCAATACCTGCGGTTATTTTTCCAAAATCATACTCTGCATTTAAGCCAAAATAAACATCTTTGATGTCAAAATTATAGCCCAAATTACCACTTACAGCAAGTGGCAATTCGCCAAAATCATAAGTAGCAGCAGCATAGATGTCTGTAGTTGGTTCATTAAAAGGAATGAACTCCCAGTAGTTAATACCGGCAGCAACAGACAACTCTTCTAAACCTAACGGAAGAGCGTATTTAGCGCCAATTGAGTATGAGTTGAAACCGCCTGATAAATCATACAATGCAGTTGACAACTCAAGGTCATCTAAACCCTTGACTAATTTTCCTGCAGGAAAAGCTGCCTGAACATTATTAAATAATGTAATGGTATTCCAATCCCCAAACATATCGTTGTAAACATAAGTGCTTACAACAGGAGCTTTGGTGACTGTACCGCTTTTCACCATCAAACCGCCGGTAGCGCCGTCAAACAGACCGGGAACTGCGAATGTTGCTGTGCTTATAGCAAGCATTGCTAAAACAGATACTAATAGTTTTTTCATCTCTTCTCTCCTTATTTTTTGGTTTCCTTTGAGATAAATTGAAGCTTCTGCAGTTTGGAATTTTAAAAAAAAATTACTCAAAAACGCGAAATGTTACATTTTTTCCTTCTTGCGCTTATAAATAATCTTCTTTCTATACAAACAGGATTGTGCTACAAATTATACTACAAATAATCCTTGGTTTATATAGGTGATTGACTAATTTTACCTATACTATATAACTATACTACTTTTTTTAATGTTTGTCAAGAGGTTTTTGCATAAAAAACAACCTATCTGAAAAATAACTTTCAAATAGGTTGCTTTATACTAAACTTTTTCTAAAACAAAAGCTTGATTAGAATTTGTAGCTAAGACCTGCTGAGAAAACATTGATGCTGTCAATAGCGGGAACATTCTCATTAACAAATGTGTAAGATACTGTTGCACCAAGACCCTTATAAAGGTCAGCTGTTGCATATATGCTAAATGCGCTGAGGTCAAGACCAGATACCGGGTTAAGGTCATAATATTCAAGACCGGCTTTAGCTACACCAAAGTCATACTCTGCACCGGCACCATACTGAATTCTTTCCAAGTCAAAGTCGTAAACTGCACCTGCTGTTATGCTTAAAGGTAACTGACCTAAGCTATAGGTTACTGCACCATATACATTGCTTCCGGTAAAAGTACCCAACATGTTAATTTCATCAGGCCAAAATATGCTAGCATATTGTCCACCAACAGCAACGCTGAGGTTTTCAAGCTCTATAGGAAGAACATACTTTGCGCCGATAGTAAGCTCATTATAGTAGTCACTTTCAAAGTCATAACGTGCTGATACTTCAAGGTTGTTAAGAGCTTCTGATTCTACAAACTGACCAACAGGAAGTACTATCTGAAGGTTGTTAAACCCAAAGAATGAGTCCTTTATGTCAAGACCACCATTCAAAGAAATATTCGTGTGTTGATAAAACTGTGTGCTTACAGTTGTTGCTTCAGCAATCTTTGCTGAAGGTAAAAGTACGCCGCCGGTACTAGCTTTAAAGCTGCCGGGCACTGCGAACGCAGCTGTTACTGCGAGCAATGCTAAAACTGAAACGAGTAATTTTTTCATAATCGTTCTCTCCTCATTTTGCTTTTTTAAGGGAGTTTGTGACATAAATTTGAAGTCGTTTTCAGTTTTAAAATAAAAAAATAATCATTTTAAACGCGAAATGTTATCAAAATTTTCTTTTTGCGTTTTTATAACAATTAATTTTTTTATAAAAAACCGGATTAAACTTCAAATTATACTACAAGTAACCCTTAATTAACATAGGTAATTGATAAAATTTTACCTATACCCTATTAATATACCATTTTTCAAAGCGTTTGTCAAGTTTTTTTACAAAAAAAAGCAACCTATCTGAAAATAACTTTCAAATAGGTTGCTTTACATTAAACGTTTTCTAAAACAAAAGTTTGATTAGAAGGTGTATTTAAGACCTGCGGTAAAGATGTTGTAGTCGTCAAAATAATTACCACTGTGGAATTCGTATGCAACTGTTGCGCCAAAACCTTTATAAAGGTCAGCTGTTGCATATACGCTGATAGCTCTGTCATCAAGACCGGAAAATGGATTAAATTCAAAGTATTCAAGACCTGCTTGAGCCATACCAAAGTCGTACTCTGCGCTTGCGCCGTACTGGATTCTCTCTAAATCAAAGTCGTAAACTGCACCGGCTGTAACGCTTAAAGGTAATGTTTCGCCAAAGCTATAAGTTGCAGCTAAATATGCATCACTACTGAGACCATAGGCCCAAGCATCCCAAATCCAAGTAGTAGCATACTGTCCACCAACAGCAACGCTGAGGTTTTCAAGCTCTATTGGAAGAACATATTTTGCACCAATAAGAAGCTCATTATATTCATCGCCTACAAAGTCATAACGTGCTGAAACTTCAAGGTTGTTAAGAGCTTCTAATTCTACAAATTGACCTACCGGAAGTACTACCTGAAGATTGTCAAATGCACAATATGAATCCATATTATCTTCGTCAATCAAAATCTGTGTACTTAATGTTGTTGACTTAGCAATCTCTGCTGTAGGTAAGAATAAACCGCCGGTGCTTGGTTTGTAGCTACCGGGCACTGCAAACACAGCTGTTACTGCGAGCAATGCTAAAACTGAAACGAATAATTTTTTCATAATCGTTCTCTCCTCATTTTGCTTTTTAAGGAGTTTGTAACATAATTTGAAGTCGTTTTCAGTCTTATAATAAAAAAATAGTCAAAACGCGAAATAACATCAAAATTTTCTTTTTGCGCTTTAATAACAATTGATTTTTAATACAAAACCGAATCACACTACAAACTATACTGCAAACAGACCTTACACATAGGTAATTGATAAAATTTTACCTATACCCTAATAATATACCATTTTTCAAAGCGTTTGTCAAGATTTTTTAACAAAAAGCTATTAAAAAATATAATTTTCTATAAAACCACCCCTTTTTTATGTTTAAAAAGAGTCGTTTTATGGTATAAAACAAAATTGCTTCGTCAAATTTTGTGATAAATCAGTGTATCAAGCGAAGGATAATGAATGCAGACACGCCCCACGCGGCAAAGGAGATTAACATTACAGGCGTAATACTCATCCCGCGACTAAATGTGATAAACGCTGCTATGTAAAATATAGCTGTAGGTACAAGACCTATCATAGCTCCTGTTGTAAGGTTTACCATGACATCTTTTGCGCCCTTTGTCTCTACATATGTCCAGATGAGTATTAAAAGCCCTATTATAGGCATAACAGCTATCATTCCGGCAAGAGCTGAATACTTTTTCGCTATAATGCCTACTAAAAATATGAGCGCAAGAGAAGTTATCGCCTTTAAGACAGTTAAGAGCATATTTGCTACCACTCACCGTTAGAGATAGCTTCGGTCAAAGCAGCTACAACTTTAGCGTTTTGTGAGTATGTTCCTATAGTAACACGAAAACAGGTATCCAAGCCAAAGCTATGGCAATTTCTCACTATAATTCCGCGCTTTAACAACGCTTCCGTGAGCGGCTTTATCGATCTAAAAGCATTTACCAAAATGAAGTTTGCCTGACTCTCGTACGGCGTTAAACCAATATTTGTCAGCTCTTGCATAAGGTATGCCTTGCCCTCGCTATTAACAAGTTGACTTCTTTTTACATGTTCAGTATCAAGTATAGATGCTATAGCCGCAATCTGCCCCATATTCGAGACATTAAACGGCTCTTTCACCTTATAAAGCGCAGTAATAAGCTCAAGGTTGTTTGAAAAGCCGTACCCTACCCTAAGTCCTGCTATGCCGTAAATCTTGCTGAATGTACGGAGTCCAAAGACATTGTTATATCCCAAATTAAAGAAATCAAGCGCGCTTAAATAGTCATCTCTCTCCACATACTCAGCATACGCTTCATCCAAAGCTATAATAACATTTTCCGAAACAGATGCCACAAACTCTTTTATCTCAGCTCCCCTGTTTAGCGATCCGGTTGGATTATGGGGATTTGTAAGGTAAACTATTTTTGTGCGTTCCGAGATATTTTCTGCCATAGCCGAAAGATTGTGCGTAAAATCCTCATTCAGCAGAACTTTTACAGTGCGTGCGCCCATAATGGTCGCCGCTATCTCATATACTGAAAATGTGGGGTCAGCTATCACAATTTCGTCACCATGTCCCAAAAGTGCTTTTGAGAGCATTTGGATGACTTCATCGCTGCCTCTTCCTATAATGAGTTCATTCGGCTTTAACATAAGGTGTTTTGCCAAGCACTCACGTAAATCTACAGAGTCACTCTCCGGGTAAAGGCGAATACTCTCCACACTCTTTTTAATAGCATCAAGCGCGCAACCAGATGCCCCAAGCGGGTTCTCATTTGACCCAAGCTTTATGACATCTTCAAGTTTGAGGTTATACTCTTTAGCTACCTCTTCTATAGGTTTTCCCGGTATATACTCCGGTATATTTTTTAACTCTTCTCTAAACATACTTCTTATATTATATAATATTTCTATTTTATACGCAAGTTTTTTCATTAAACACGCAAAAATTATTGACAGCAAGGGAAATATATTATAAAATAGTACTATAATAATATTAAAGGCAGGGATGGGTTATGAAAAATATGACAAAAATCATTATTAGCGCGCTGATTTTACTACTTATAAATGCGTTTTCGCTCGCCAAAAATATCGAGATAACTAAAATAGACGCAATAGAATATCAAAATTATACATTAGATCTTGAATTTAAGACAAAAGCTAAGGGAAGTGTTACGCTTTATCTTGAAGGAAGTGACGAAAAAAATTGTATTGCAATAACTGTCAGCGAAAAAAAGATGCTCATAGACCAAATCGTTGATGAAAAAAAGCAATCTATCGGCACTATAAATAGTATTACATTATCCAAAACAGGCAAGAACAATATAACCTTTGAGCGCGCAAAAGATAACCTAACCATCACCATTAATTATAAAAAGTCTTATCACTTTGGAAATATGCCGCAACGCGCAGGCAAAAAAAACTTTATCTCAAATGATAAATTCACCCAAATAGAGACGAGCATCCGTTATCCTGACCCTATATACTTCACCGACGATTTTATGCGTATGGGCGAAAATAGTGACATTTACTCTGACAGCGGGGATTGGAGTATAATCAAAGGAAATTGGCGGCTGAAATCAGCGTGGGACACTGACTCTCACCTCCTTTTAACAAGCCGCAATATGGAAAAAAAGATAAAAGGCGGACAAAACCCGTTTGAGTGGACAGCATGGGGAGAGCCGGCAATGGCGATTATTGGCGATGAAGACTGGAAGAATTATACTTTCAACGTCTCATTCCGCAGCTCTTCTGCTAATTTTGGTATTGTTTTAGATTATAAGGACGCGAAAAATTATCTTTTAGCGCTTATCACCCCGGCATCAACAAAGGGAAGTGGTGAAATAACCCTTTACCAAGTAAAGAATAATAAAAAGGCAAAACTGACCTCTGCACGTGGCGGATACTTACCAAACCAATGGTATAAATTGACAGTTGAGTACTTTGACAGCTCTTTACGCGTGCTTTTAGATGGCGGTGAGAAGATAAATTATAAAATAAACAATATATCTTCCGGTTATGCCGGACTTTATGTTGACTCCAAACTTCCTATAGAGATTGATGACGTAAAGGTCTACAGTCGCGATGTAAACTTTGACATCTTACAAGAGCTTAGAGATGGCGAAATACAAGAAAGCTTCCAAAAAGACCCGAACGGTATGAAGGTTTGGGCGAGAACTACTTCTGAATGGGCTCTGCCTGAAGGTTCATCAATGGCAGGAAGTATAGCTACAAGATACTATCATAAAGATGTTTACGGCGACAGAAAATGGATTACCTTTGATGTTGTCCCCTCAAACTACAAGAGCGGAAATATCTACATCCTCTTTGATGGCAATGGTAAAAACAACCAAGAAGGGTATCTTTTTGAAATACTGACTGAGAACAACCGCAGCACAATTAATATAAAGCAGGACGGAGTAATAACAGCAAGCGCAAATTTGAGCACTCCATGTTATATTAATGAACTGGGGAAGAGCTATACAGACGAAGACACTCTGTTGCCGAGAAATAAGTACAGCATGCGTTTTATGCTCGCTGACGAAGTCTTATCTTTTAGCGTCAATGACGAGATTATCCTTTCAACAAAAGCGTTAGAAAAGAAAAACGAAACCAGTATGCGCCCGGGGTACAGAACAACGGGAAGGTATTTAAATATCAGCAATTTACGCCTTTTACACTATAATATGCTTGACTACACCTTCTCAAGCGCTCCGGTAGACTGGCTTGCTGAAGGAACATTTGAATCCACAACCAAATGGTCTTGTGACCCTGAATGGTCATTTTTAGCAGGTTACAGCACCGGGCAAGTAGCGCTTTGGAACAAGAACAGCATTGATGGAGACCACACTTTGCGCGCATTTTTAGCTGTAAAGATGGAGTACCCCAGACAGCGAGAACTTGAACCGGAGAGGTATAGAGATTTTAGTATCGGCATCTGTACTGACGGGCATGACCCACTCTCAGGATACGCCGGTATATACGGAAAAGACAGAAACCGTATGGTTCTATACAAAAACGGCATTGAAGTTGCCTCGTTGAAACTTAAATATGATTCTATACCGAGCACCGGCGAACATCACAACGACTGGTTTGACTTGACTTTAAGTAAAAAGGGAAATGTAATAACCTTTGATACGAGCATTATGGATAATAAACATACGCTTACATACGTTGATGAAGAGCCGATAGAAAGCGGAGTTCCTGTTATCTTCAGCTACAATAACGGTATATCCATAGCGCGTGCGAGTATTGACTTTAAAAATAATATAAAACCAAGAACAGGGCCGTTCACTTCACTCACCCTTGACTGGTATCCTGAATATATATCTACAAACGATGCACCATTTAAGATAAAGACCGAAGCGTTTTCAACATCAGGTAAAAAGGTTACGCTCAGAGTTGAAGCAAAAATATTGCCGGAAGGTGCGGATGATGCTGTATCAGCGTTGACCGTAAATAAAGACAATACCTTGAGCTTTTCGCCAAAAATAGCGGGCAGTTATCTTTATGAGATAGTTGCTTCATCAGACGGTATTGACTCTCCAAAAGCGTATTTTGACATAAATGTCTATGACCCTATAAACTATGCAAGGCATGCTCCAAACACCATCTTAAAGTATGACTTTACAGAAGGAAAGGGCAATGTTATCCACGATAAATCCGGGCATGGTGAGAGCGTTGATCTTTACATTAGTCCAAAGACCGTAAAAACAGAAGATGGTGAAAAGGTGGACACTGATGAGCTTAGCGCAGAGTGGATTAAGGGACAAGGGCTATTCCTTGACACTTTATCTGAGGTCATTTCAAAGGATGCTGCAGATAAATTATTGGACGCTGTACAACATGACAAAAAAATAACTATCGAGATGTGGCTTTCTTTGAGAACAAGATATCCCGAAAATGTAGAGAGATTCCACTATGTCGCCTCATTTTTAGAGCTTAACGACTATGAAAACGAGGAAACTTACAATAAATTATTTGGCTTTGGACATGAATACGGTACGTTTTATTTTAGTCCGCACGGAAATAGTTTACCGCACGATGTTATAAGCCATAAGGGTAATGTCAACAACGGCATGGAGCACGTGGTTATAACTTATAACCCTGATGAAGAGAAGACATATATCTATATAAACGGCGAAACAATAACATATCCTCGCGATGTTTGGTACTTTAGCGTTAACCGCTTTGATTCTGAGTATCTTCGTGAAAGAGATGGCGAAGAGTACTCTGATGAATATAGTGAGTATAATAGATATTACGGCTATCATTATGATGAAAAATATTATGATGACGAAAAGTATTATTATAGTGACGAGTATATAGACGAAGACGAATATTTTTATGGCGACTATGAATACTACGACGATGAGGAGTATTACGAGGACGGAGAAGAATACTACGAAGACGAAGAGTATTATGAAGATGACAACGAATACTACGAAGATGAAGAGTATTACGAGGACGAAGAAGAATACTACGAAGACGAGGAGTATTATGAAGATGACGACGAATACTACGAAGATGAAGAGTATTACGAAGATGATGAAGAATACTACGAGGACGAAGAGTATTATGGACACTCAAGAAGAGTGCCGACATATGAAAACTTTAACTGGCGCTTTGATGAGTGGGATAAAGGCGCTAAAATAATCTTGGGTAATTCTGCGTACAAGCAAAAATTAGTGGCTCCTGTTTCCGCGAACATTTACTATTTGGCGATATACAACGCAACATTTAGTGAGGATGAGGTTAAAAACAATTATAAGGTCGGTCCAAAGCCTTAAATGAAATTAGAGTTTATTGTTATCGGAAAAATAAAGGAAAATTACCTTAAAGAGGGAATTAAAGACTATAGCGCACGACTTTCTCGCGGCTTTGACTTTTCCATTACCGAGATTGCAGAGCAACGTGTGCCTGACGGGTATTCTGTCGGCGATATGCGACAGATATTGGCGGTGGAAGAGGCGAGTATCCGTAAAGTGTTGCGCGAAAAAAGTTTTAAGATAGTTATGGCGATAGAAGGAAAGGAGCTCAGCTCACCGGACTACGCGAAGATGCTTGAAACAAAGATGGCAAATGGCGTCTCCGATGTGCAGATAATAATAGGCAGCACGCTTGGCGTAAGTCAAGCACTTAAAGAGGAGGCGGATTTCCTCTTTTCGCTCGGAAAACCGACTTATCCGCACCAGCTTATGCGCCTTATCATTTTAGAGCAGACCTACCGCGCCATGAAGATAATGCGGAATGAGAAGTATCATAATTAAGCTTGGGTACAGATTTGAAAGGCATACGAGGATTTTCGGGAGTTTACGAAGTCCCTGCGGGGCCAAACTTTTCGGAAAAGTTTGAACAAAACTTAAGGGCGCTTCGCGCGAGGGTATGTGCGAAATTTGAATAATAAAACTAATTATTAGAAAGGTTTTTTTGCTCATTTTGGGATGTAGATTGGACGGATCTAGGCGAAGCTGTGCTACGCACCGCGAGTCCGACGACTCCGTTCAAAGACACGTAGTGCCGGTCTACGCCCAAAATGGGCAAAAAAAATGCACACAATACGCATATTAAACTATCGGTTCACCCATACCTTGCGTTGAATTTTTAGGAGCGTGGGAAGATGACCGACACGAAAACAGGAAAACTGCAAGCGTGGTTGCAGATTTAAAGGATAAAAAAGAAAAATGAATTTTAATGAGATATTTTCGGAAGATATTATTGATGAGCGTGAGAAAAAACTACGCGGATTTTGGAACAGAGAATCTGACAGCCCGCGGTCAATATTGCAGGTGCATAACGGCAAAGAATTCCCGGTACGGCAGATTGAGGATGACGAAACCGTGGTCAAAAACGCCATAAATCAGATGATAAGCTCCCGTGACCTCTCCGATGATTATCTGCCGTGGTTTGGGCCGGATTTCGGCACTATCTCCACAGCGGTTTACTGGGGCGGCGAGGAAGTTTACCCTGAAGATAGCTGCGCGTACATCAAGCCGATAATTTACGATGTTGACGATGTCGAACGTATGCCTAATCCCGTTGATGCAGCACTAAAAGACGTAAGGCGCGCTAAAATATTGCGCGATAAGGTACGAGAGAGGATAGAATCCGACCGCTTTTGGGTGCGCTCAGTTGACTTTCAGGGTCCGCTGTCGACAGTTGGGCTTATCTGGGAGCAGACCGACCTCTTCTGCGCCATGGTGACCGACCCCGACCTCGTGCACAAGGTCATGCAGAACGTAACCAACCACTTAATTCTCATGGCAAACGCGCTGAAGAGCGAAGTTGGGCCGCAATGCGGGCCGACTTGGCCGTATGTTTGGTTGCCGGACGACATAGGTTTTGGCTTCACCGAAGACCTTATGCCCCTTATGTCACCGAATCTCTATAAGGAATTTGGCGCGCCATACTTAAAGCAACTGGCAGATGCTGTGGGTGGCGCGTTCATTCACTGTTGCGGCGAATTTGAGCACCATTTGCCTGTTTTAAAGGAAAGCGGCGCGAATATTCTTGGCTTTGACTATTGCGAGCCACACACGAGAACCGAGGCGATTTACGACACTTTCGGGCCTGATTTGGTTTATCATGTCGGCATTTCTCCGCAGGGTGAAAAGCTTTGGGGCGACACTGCCGGATTCATCGAAAATCATCTGTCAAAGGTTGCGGCAAAAGATATGCGTTTTTACTTTTGTGTAGACACTGACTTTATTGACGCTGCCGAGCGTATAGACGTTGTGAAACGTAAAATGATTGACTAATCCCCAAAAACACAAATAATTTTCAAGGCAAAATATGAGCGGTAACAGAAAAAATTGTTACTGCTCATATTTTTTTTGGATTTTTATAGGCATTTTCTTATTGATAAAACATGCGGAAAGTGGTATAATATATAAAATGGATTATAAATATAGAATAGATTGTCATACGCATGCGTTTTCCGACAAAATTGCCGACAAGGCAGTAACTCAGCTCATCAACTACTACAAAATGCCGACCGTTTACAACGGAACGCTTCACGAACTCAAAAATGAGGCAAAAAAAGCAGATTTAGACGCCATAATCTGCCTTTGCGCTGCCACAAAAGGAGATCAGGTAAAGCCGGCGCATGACTGGATTTATGATAACCTTGTCTTGCCTGCACGCGAAAATGAAGCAGAGGATTTGAAGATTTTTCCTTTTGGCACGTATCATGTTGATGACGATAATTGGCTGAGCGAGATAAACCGTTTGCGCGAATGGGGCGTAAAGGGCATCAAGCTTCACCCTGAATTTCAGAATATAAACCTCAGCAACAACAAACTTTACGAGCTTTTTGAGGAGATAGCCGGTGAGTTTATCTTGATGGTGCATGTAGGCGACGAAACGCGCCTTGACGACAACCTCAGCACGCCGAAAAAGATTAAGCAGATTTACACGGATTTCCCGAATATGCAAATAATTGCCGCGCACCTTGGCGGTTACCGAATGTGGCGCGAGGCGCTTGAAGACATTGCCGGGCTGCCCGTTTACATTGATACCTCTAGCGCGATGGCGTTTATTGATGACGAATCCCTCAAAGCGATTTTTGACACTCACGATACCGACTATATTATGCTCGGCAGCGACTATCCGCTCGCCTCACCAAGCGAGGCAATAGAGCATCTGAAACGGCTCGATTTTTTGCGTGACGATGTTATGGAAAAGATTATGGGAAATAATTGCGCTAAACTTTTGGGAATGTAAAATATTAAAGAGGATAAACACATGCCGAGACCAACGACAAAAGAAGGGATGCTGCAGGCGGCAAATGAACAATATAATAAACTATGGCTACTCATAAATTCAATGACTGAAGAAGAGCAAGAAGCTGCGTTTAATTTTGACAGCAAATTATTTGAAAAAGAGGCACATTGGAAGCGGGACAAAAATATAAAAGATGTGTTAACGCACCTTTCTGAGTGGCACGAGCTGCTGCTCAGTTGGGTGAACGCCAACCAAAATGGTATTGCAAAACCGTTTTTGCCGGAGCAATATAGTTGGAAAACTTACGGCGATATGAACGTTGAGTTTTGGAAAAAACACCAAAATACAACATATAAACGCGCGAAAACTCTCTTTAAGGGTAGCCATGAAAGAGTTATGGAACTTATAGCGACATTCTCTGACGATGAGTTATTTGTAAAAAAATATTTCACGTGGACCGGCACTACAAATCTGGGTGGTTACTGTGTGTCCGCGACATCAAGCCACTATGATTGGGCTATAAAGAAGATGAAGCTGCATATAAAAAGCGTTAGAATATAAGAGCTGCCAACTTTTTACCCTATTTTTCTAACGCTTTTTTAAAATTACATTAAATCAATGCCTGTCAGTCGTTTGTACGCCTCTAAATATTTTGCGTTCGTGCCGCTGATAATATTTTCCGGGAGAGTCGGGGCGGGGTATTCTTTGTTCCAGCCGTCAACAGTTTCCAGCCAATCGCGCAAAAACTGCTTGTCAAAGCTGTCTTGTGATTTGCCGACTGTGTAGAGGTCAACATCCCAAAATCTTGAAGAATCCGGAGTCAAAACTTCGTCCGCGAGCGTAAGTTCGCCGTTTTTCGGGTCAATTCCAAACTCAAATTTGGTGTCCGCGATGATGATGCCGCGCTTTGCCGCGTACTCTGCCGCGCTTTTATAAAGGTTTATGCTGTACTCGGCGAGCTTGTCAGCCATCTCTTTTCCCACGATGTCCGCGGCTTTTTCCGGTGAAATATTTATATCGTGACCGCTTTCTTCTTTGGTTGAAGGGGTGAAAAGCACTTTCGGCAACTTCTCTGACTCGCGCAACCCCTCAGGCAACGGAATATCGCACACGGTTTTAGATTTTTGATACTCTTTCCAGCCGCTACCTGCCAAATATCCGCGCACAATGCACTCAATCGGCAAAATATTGAGCTTTTTAACGAGCATACTGCGCCCCTTTAATATCTCTTTGTACTCTTTGAGCTCTTCGGGGTATTTTTCTACGTCAGTCGTCAAGAGATGGTTTTTTATGCCTTTAGTTGCCTCATTTTTGCTGAAAAAGTCAAACCAAAAGAGGGAGATAGAGGTCAAAACCTGCCCTTTTTGCGGGATCGGCTCGCTCATTATCACGTCAAAAGCGCTTATGCGGTCAGAGGCGACAAAGAGTATTTCGTCCTCGCTCACGTAAAAGAGGTCACGCACTTTACCGCTATTTATCAGCTTTAAGTTAGGTAAGTTTATCTTTGTTAATGCATTCATATTATTTAAAATTCCTTTCGTTTAGTTCCGCGCCGCGTTAATCGCGTCGATAAATTCCTTGGCAGCAGCAGTAACTTTTTCGAATTCCCCTGTCTTTGCCGCAGCCGTTAGGTTGCTCCCTGCGCCTATCGCCACACACCCTGCCTTTATCCACTCGCCAACGTTGTTAATGTCAACGCCACCTGTCGGCATAAGTTTGGCATAGGGCAAGGGCCCTAAGATGGATTTAATGAACTTTATGCCGAGGACATCGCCCGGGAATGCTTTTACGATAGCCGCTCCGCACTCCATCGCCTCGACAACCTCTTTTATGGTCATAGCGCCGGGCATACTGGGGATGTCGTAACGGTTAGCGAGCTTTACCATATCCGGGTTTAGATATGGGGAAACGACAAATTGCGCGCCTGCTAATATGGCAATTCGCGCAGTTTCGGGGTCAAGCACAGTTCCGGCACCGATAATCATATCAGTATTTTTGTACTCAGCGCTTAGTGCTTCAATAACCGAAGTCGCGCCCGGTACGGTGTAGGTTATCTCAATCGCCTTAACGCCGCCTGCCTTCAATGCCCCGACTATTTTCAGCGCTTCGTCCGCGCTTTTTGCGCGCACCACCGCGACCAACCCACTACTTACAATATTATCAACTGTTCTATTCATTTTTTTTATCCTTTAAATCTAATCACACATTTCATGTGTTTCTTCCGCCAGATTTGTAATCTGCTCCGCTAACCTAAAAATTCAACGCAAGGTATGGGTGAACCGATGGTTTTATCAGCGTGTCGCGTGCATTACCGACCTTACACCCGGAGTTGCCCGTTCTCTCTAATTAAACGCTTTTTTGTTCCAACCTCTCACATACCCGCGCGAAACGCCCATAAGTTTTTGATTAAACTTTTTCCGAAAAAGTTTAGCCCCGCAGGGACTCCGTAAACCCCTCGTAAATCTTCACAGCCAAGCGTAAAATCTTTTAATTTTTTCGCTCTTCTCGATTTCGTGCGTCTTTTTCTAACGTGAAGGTAGAACTCAAATCCAAGGGATTTTAAGAAAATCAACGCTAAGAAATCGAGATGGCGAAAAATTAAAGATTGCTTTATCAATAAAACCTAACTCCACGCTTTTTTATTCAAATCTTCCTTAAAACGTAGCACAAGAAAACCGTGTGAAACGTCGGTAATCCAGACATTTACTGACTAAACCATCGGTTCACTCTTGCCTTGCGTTGAATTTTTAGGAGCGAGAACAGATGACCGCTACGGCAAAAAAAACGCATAAAACGTGTGATTAGATTTAACCGATAAAAAAAGAAAAAGTTTGACCCCGCAGGGACTCCGTAAACTCCCGTAAACCTTCGTAAGCCCTCGTGGACTCCGTAAAAAAAACTTACCGATTCACGCGCCCGGAACCGTCGCCTTTGAGCAAGGTTTCTACTTCAGAAACACTCGTATAATTGAAATCGCCCAAAATGCTGTGTTTTAGACAACTAGCCGCAACCGCGAAAGATATAGCATTCTGTGGGGCATTGTACTTTTCGCTTAAGAGCGCATAAATCAATCCTGCGCCAAAGCTGTCGCCACCGCCGATACGGTCAACTATACTCTTAATCTCATACGGCGCATACTCTGCTCCGTTCATTGGCGCAAAATACGCTTTATCGCTCGCAGTATCGTAGAGCATACCGCCCCAATTGTTGTGCGTTGCGGAATAACTCTCGCGAAGGGAAATGGCTACGCGCTTAACATTCGGGTAATTTTTGACTATTTTGCGCGCCACATCAACGTAACCCGCGATGTTCAGCTTGCCGCCCTCAACATTGTTTTCGTCGGGCTTAATGCCGAGAACCTTGTCGGCATCCTCCTCGTTTGCAATAACCACATCAACAAAGGGCATATACTCTTTCGCGGTCTCTTGCGCTAAATCTTTTGGTGCTGTCCCTTCCTTCCAATTCCACAATTTTTTGCGAAAATTGAGGTCGCAAGACACGGTCAAGCCCATTTCCTTGGCGATTTTCGCAGACGCAACAGTCGATGCCGCGCTGTTTTCACTTATTGCCGGAGTTATGCCTGTAAAGTGAAACCAATCAGCGCCGCTAAACGCGCTTTTGAAATCGTAATCTTCCGGTTTTGATAACGAAATCGCGGAATAATCGCGGTCGTAAATAACCTGACTCGCGCGCTGATTCGCGCCTGCCTCTGCGTAATACAATCCCAAACGACCTTTATTGTGAATAATATGGGAACAGTCGATTTTTAGCCCGCGCAAAAGCGCTAAACAGCTCTCGGTAACCGCGTTTTTCGGGAGCGCGGTAACAAAAGCGACATCCATACCGAATTGGCTTAAAGACATAGCGACATTTGCCTCGCCACCGCCAAAGGTAAAGTTCATCTTCCCCGGCAAACTCTGCGCAAAACGATAAAAACCTTCGGGGCTTATCCTCCCCATTATCTCGCCAAAAGTAACTATTTTACCCATAATTTTTCTATCCTTTCAAAAACGCTTTATATTTCCAAGTAATCTTTTATGGCAAAAGCGGCCTTTTTACCGTCGCCCATAGCTAGAATTACCGTTGCCGCGCCGCGCACAATGTCGCCACCGGCAAACACACCGTCAATTGAGGTCATTAAACTCTCATCTACAACGATATTGTTGGAGCGGTTTAGCTCCAAGTCCTTCTCACTCTGCGTTAAAATCGGATTTGCGAGCGTGCCTATTGCCATAACAACGGTGTCACACGAAAAAGTGGTGATGTCACCCTCAATCGGCGCGACCTTACGTCTGCCGTTTCTGTCAACCTCATCAATAAGCTGCATATTCTGACAAACTATTTCGCTAACCCAATTTTCCTCATTGCCCTTTATCTCTGTCGGCGAAATGAGCGTGTAAAACTCAATGCCCTCTTCTACAGCGTGCTCAACCTCTTCAACCCTTGCCGGCATCTCCTCTTTGGTGCGGCGATAGCAGATAATAGCGTTTTCTGCGCCAAGACGTTTTGCTGTTCTTACCGCGTCCATAGCAACATTGCCGCCGCCAACAACCACAACATTTTGCCCTTTCAAAATAGGAGTATCGCTGTTTTCCGGGAATTGGTTAGCGCGCATAAGATTAACGCGGGTCAAAAACTCATTTGCCGAATAAACGCCCTTCAAATTCTCGCCCGGGATATCCATAAAGACCGGCAGCCCTGCGCCATTTGAGATGAAAACCGCGTCAAACTCCGCCCTTAACTCGCTCAAGGTGTAAATCTTGCCGATAACGTGATTGTACTCTATCTTCACGCCCTTTTGCACGAGGCGGTCGATCTCCTTTTTCACAATCGCCTTTGGCAGACGGAACTCCGGAATGCCGTAAACGAGCACACCGCCCGCTGTGTGAAACGCCTCAAATACCGTGACTTGCACGCCGAAATCCGCCAAAACACCTGCCGCGGTGAGCCCTGCAGGACCTGAGCCGATAATGGCAACGCGTTTTCCGACATTTGGCTTTGGGGTCGCGACTTCATTTTGCGCGAGCTTCCAGTCCGCGACAAAACGCTCAAGGTAACCGATGGCTATCGGCTCACTCTTCACGCCGCGAACACATTTTGCCTCGCACTGCGTCTCCTGCGGACAAACTCTGCCCGTGACTGCGGGGAGCATATTATCGGCAAAGAGGGAGTCAGCCGCGCTTTTGAAATCGCCCTCAGCGATAAAGCCGATAAATTTAGGGATATCGACGTTTACCGGGCAACCGCTCACACAAAGCGGTTTTTTGCAAAGGAGGCACCGTTTTGCCTCTTTAATTGCTATATCCTGCGCGAGGCCGAGATTTACTTCATTGAAATCTTTTACGCGCTCATCTCCGGCGCGCATCGGCATTATAGGTCGTTCATTTGTTTGTGCGTTCATTTTACTGTTTTTTTAGGTCCTTATATCCTACGTTTTATTACTTTTTGGGATTTATAACTTGCATTTATGTGTCTTTGCGGTATCTTCTTCTGCCCGATATGTACCGAGACGGGACCAAAGTTCATCGAAATCTACCTTATGGGCATCAAATTCCGGGCCGTCAACGCAAGCAAATTTAGTTTTTCCATCCACGGTCACTCTGCATCCGCCGCACATACCGCTGCCGTCTATCATAAGCGGGTTCAGAGAAACTATTGTATGGACTTTTAACCCCCTCGTAAGGTTTGCCACAGCGCGCATCATAGGCACAGGACCGACCGCGTAAACGATATCAACACCACCACGCTCCAGCTCGTCACGAAGGGCATCGGTCACAAATCCTTTACGACCGTAGCTACCGTCATCCGTACAGACCACGCACTCGCCACACGCGCTTAGCTCGTCCTCCAAAATCACCCATTCACGACTTCTGCCGCCGATAATCGACGTGCAGCTCACGCCGTTCTCTTTAAGCGCTGCCGCTATAGGATAAATCACCGCTGTGCCAACTCCACCGCCAACGCAAATTGCCTTACCGCTTTCTGCTATTTCAGTAGGCGTTCCGAGTGGGCCGGAGATGTCTAAAATGGCGTCTCCTGCCTTTAAATTTACTAATTCACTCGTGGTTTTGCCCACAGCTTGGACGATTATCGTTATAGTTCCGAGCGTTTTATCGCTACCCGCAAGGGTCAAAGGTATCCTCTCTCCGCCCTCTTTAATACGTAAAATAATGAATTGACCTGCTTGTCTGATGTTTGCTATTCGCTCGGCTTTTACCTTTAGCTCATAGACGTTCGGCGAAAGCTGCCGATTGCTTAAAATTTCGTGTTTCATACTCAAAAATATCCCCCTACAACTTTCATCATAAGGGGATATCTCCTTCTTATTTTCCCACTTAAGCAGCATCTTTAAAAACTTGCATTCATTTGTTTTTGTGGTTATTTTTCCGTGATGCTTTGTCCAATATATTATTACATAACAATCCGAGTATGCGTTTAATATATTGTCCTCGTATCACGAAAAACTATCTCATAAACCCAAATAAAACCAAGTTTTAAAGATACCCAAAGTACTATTTTTTTCTCAAGAAACTTGGGATATCTTCCAAGTCATCTTCTTTTTCTTCCGGCTCAACCGCTACTTGTACAGGTGTCGGAGCTTTAACTTCATTCATACCTGCAGCTGCAGCAAATGCTCTTGAAGCATCGTCGAGTGGGTCTGATGCAAAGCCGGTAGCGACAACAGTGATTCTCACTCTGTCACCCATGCTATCATCAAATACCATACCAAAGATAACGTCTGCCTCTTCCATACCTGCGGCTTGCGCTATGATATTAGCGGCCTCATCAACTTCGCTCAAACTTAAATCGCTTGCACCGGTGATATTGAAAAGTATGCGTGACGCGGCTTCCATAGATGTCTCAAGGAGCGGACTGCTGATAGCTGCCTCAGCTGCCTCAGCTGCTCTTCTCTCACCACTTCCCTCGCCGATACCCATAAGGGCTGTACCGGCATTTTTAAGCACGCGGCAAACATCGGCAAAGTCAAGGTTGATTAAACCAGTTACTGTTATAAGGTCACTTATGCCTTGAACACCTTGACGTAAAATTTCGTCAGCGTAACTCATGGCATCTATCATACTGGTGCCTTTTGGCACAACGCCTAATAGCTTTTCGTTAGGAATGGTGATAAGCGCGTCAACTTTTCCTTTAAGTTTGCCGATACCTTCAAGCGCAGAGTTCATCCTTCTGCCCTCAAATCTAAACGGCTTGGTCACAACAGCGATAGTCAGTGCGCCGAGCTCTTTTGAAACTTCAGCGATAATAGGGCTTGCGCCTGTACCGGTACCGCCACCCATACCGGCTGTAATAAAGACCATATCAGCATCGCCGAGAACATTTTTCACATCCTGTCGGCTCTCTTCAGCAGCTTCTCTTCCTACTTCAGGATTTCCGCCTGCGCCAAGACCGCGAGTAACATCTTCACCAATCTGGATTTTTCCTTCAGCTTTGCTGCGAGAAAGCGCTTGCAAGTCGGTATTAGCGACCAAAAACTCTACGCCGGTTAAGCTTTTTTCTATCATTCGGTCTACAGCATTACTGCCGCCGCCACCGACGCCTATAACCTTTATTTTTGCTTGACCATCATTTACTTTTGCCAATGGTTTCTCCCTTTGTAACGGCGCGTTGAGTGCGCTGTTATCCTCAAAATTTAATGTAAACTGCATAACAATAGCAGCGTCCCTTTACTCAAGTTCAATATAAAAATTTATATTATCTTTAATTATAGAATTTTATTGTGCTTTTTGTCAAGTCTTTAAGGGCTAAAATCGCAAAAAAAGTCAAATTATTTCTTTGGGCACCTCTAAAAACCTCATTTATTTGTTTTTGCGGCAAATTTTCCGTTATACTTTGTCCAATATATTATTACATAACGCTCCGAGTATGCGTTTAATAGATTGTCCTAGTATAGCGAAAAGTTATCCCGCAAATACAAACAAAGCAGGGTTTTAGAGGCACCCACCATATAGTTTAAATATTTTTTCAACCATGGCGGAAACGCTTGTATTTTTTACGAAATCATACGCGTTCTCCACGAGTAAATCGGGCGATTCACTCGACATTTCACGCCTGTTTTTTATCTTTTCAGCTATTTTTCCCACATGGCTTGGTGCTAAAATCTCACAGCCCTCTCCGACCAAACATCTGTGTCCCGGAATATCGGTCAAAACCATCGGGATTTTAGCCATCATGTTCTCTAAAACCGAGTACGGCATTGCCTCATAAAGAGCGGTGGAAAGGTATAAATCCGGTATCATAACGACCTCTTCCACGTCCGTATAACTCCCCATGTAACGAAGGTTTTTTGGCGCATTTTTGAGTAGTTTTTTTTCGCCGTCGCCCCAGAGTAAAAAGAGAATATCCGGCAAAATTTCTGCGGTTTTCACGAACAATTTTATATTTTTTTGTCTCCTTAGTCGGCAGCGATTAGCTACCACATATTGCCCTTGCGGGATGTTGTATTTTTCGCGCGCAATTTTCCGCGTCAGTGGGTTTTTAAAAGGCGCAATTCCATTATGAATTACAGTAAGTTTTTCGTCCGATATCCCTATTTTTTTAGCTTCGTCACGCTCATTTTCCGATACGCAAATGACAAAAGAATGATATTTTGAAAACCGTTTTTCCACGTGTTTATAAGCAAATTTTAAAGGGTCAAATTCGCGCATTGTCGGGAAGGCGTGCGGCGTGTAAATAGTGGGAATCTCGAGCTGTTTGGCTGCTGTAACACCGGCAAATTCCGCCTTAAAACTGTGTATATGACACACATCTGCGTGCATCTTTTCAAGCGCAGATTTCACGCTTTTCACGCTTGCTGTATTCACGATTTCAAAGGGTACATCGGTTTTTTGAAGAGCTTTTCCCGCCTCCTCTGAGCGCAAACTTATCAGGATATGGGGTGATACGCCATCACACTGCAAAAGACCCTTGTAAAGGTCAATTATATGCCGCAAGACGCCACCCTCAGATGCCTCGGTCAAAATGGCAATTTGCCTATCTCTTTTCGGCATCATTTCTCCACCTTATAAGGTTTTTTATGGTCAGGTTTTCTATATTTATTTTGCCGTTTTTCTTTAAGGTTATCTCGCCTCTGCCATGCTCACGGCAAGTCAAAATCACCTCTTGATCTTTCGTGTAAATGTACTCGGCGCTCTTTCCCTTTGCGAGCATCATGGGGCAATAAATTGAGTTCAAATCGAATAAATATTTGTCTAAATCCGCCAATTTTTCAGGGTAATTGCCCTCGTGGTCAATGGCAAAATTCTCTAACGCAACATGGACTGTGAGCATATTTTGTCCGCACCCTTTTGCATGGTCGCGACTGAGCGTAAAATTCTTATTTGAAGAGAGTTTCTCAACGGTCAAAATGGTAAACACCACGAGGATCATTATCACTGCCACACTTGCGCATCCGCAGCCAAAATTGGTGGCAGCCAATCGTTTTTTTTGATTATTATTATTGTTGTTATTGTTTTCTTTTGGCATTATTTTAATCTATATACTCAACGGACAGATTATATTTTTTAGCATACTCGTCAGCAATGCTGCCCTCTTGAGTTAGTATAATAACCTTGCTGTTTTGCCAAAACATATTATAGTTCAAGTCTATAGATGTTATCGTTGAATTGAGGACTATTTTTGTTATAGCAGAACATCTGTTAAATGCATTTATTCCTATAGCAGTAACACTATCCGGAATAACTATATCTTGGAGCGCGGTACAATTACTAAAAGAACTTTCCGGCAAAGCTGCCAATCTTTTTGAAAGAATAACAGCTGTTAGAGATTTATTTTCGGCAAAACACCATTTGCCTATCTTTTCAACAGTGTCGGGCATTGTAACACTCTTTACGTTACTTCTGAAAAAAATCTTCTCGTCCATTTCTGTTATCGTGTACCCATTAATCTCGCTTGGAATAACGACATCTTCAGAATTACCGATATATTTATATATCTTATTTTTTATTGCTATAAAGTTTTCATCACCACACAAATTGCCGTTTTCGTCTGTCACAACTTTTAATGCTTCAACGCCTGTAAATATCCCCTCTCCTATCTCTGTAACACTGCTTGGAATAACAACCTCTGCGAGTGATTTATTATCTGCAAAAGCATAGTCACCTATAGAAGTAATACCGTAAGGTATGATGACTTTTTTAAGCGGATATGGGTTATCACGTAGTTGTGCCGTTATATCTTTATAATCTGATGTGCTATATTGTTGTCCTTCACGTTTAAAAGCTTCTTTTGCTATAATTGTTATAGTTTTGCCGTATAACTCAGTAGGAATTGTAACCTCACTGTCCGCCATCCTTATTTGGTCCGGTATATATTGTCCCACAATACTATATGACCCGCGATGAAACAATATCTTACCACGATATTTTGTAAGTACATTATCATGTACAACGTATTCCCTGTGGTCTAAGATATTACCAAAGTAGCCAACGCGAGGAGATTCTCTAAAATCGGGGCTGTTTTCTTTTGTGAACTTAATAGCGTCTATACTTGGATAGTCATCAAAAACAGATAAATCAAAGCCTGCTGTATCGCCGGAATAAATAACTACAGTCCCCAACTCAACACCGTTAAATGAATCTTTTTCTATAGAAGTAACAGTTGCCGGTATATAAATAATAACAACATCATATTTTTTTATTTTAGGGTCGGAAAATATATTACTTGCTATTTTAGTTACAGTTCTGTTTTCTATTTTAGCCGGAATAATCAATGCATATGGATGACCTGAAACTAAAGTTAAAGTTAATGTGTTGTCAGCGTTTACCGTGTAACTAAAGTTAATAAGGTTCGGTCCCTTATATAAATACTCTTGTTGCGAAAAAAGCGTACCAAAACTAACGATGATAAGTAAAATTATTGCATATAACCTCATAATAGAACCTCCTTGTCGGTTTATGTTTTTTTTAAATCAATCTAAAGAGAGTTATAAACGGAAATACTGTATTTAGAGTATATAAAAACCTGATTTTGCTTCTGATAACCTTAGCATATGTATCGCGTACTTTAGCGTAAAATGTGCAACCCACTTTTGCGCTTTCTGCCCCAGCCGGTGTTTAGAAAAAATCGCTCCGGATAAGGAGACTAACGGCACATGTCAAGTCCTCTCTACTGCTGCTTCGTTCCCGACCTGACAGGGTTTGAGAGGCTCTCCTTTGCGTTAGGCTTATCCATCGTCACGACTGTTTCCAATCCTGAGTCCAAAACATTAAGCTCGCGAGTGGGTATTCGGCCTTGCTATAGCGGATTGCAAGTACAGGGTGCCGCTACCTCCCCGCTTAGCACACTATATTATCGCATATTTTCGCTATTTTGTAAATATGCTTTTGCGGGGTTTTTATGCCTTTTTATTTTAGCCACAAAATTTCAACAAAAAAAATCAACAAAATTTTGTGGTGGTTGAAAAAAGTAGTTGTATTTTTCACTTTTCTCAAATGAAAGTCTGATTTCGTTGATTTTTAATAGAAACACAGTAGAAAGACTGAAAAAATCAATGTAGATTATGTGTACAAAATGCTGTCAAAAAGTAGAAAAAATGCCTGAAAAAGTAGGCGTTTTCACTAAATCAGTTAATTGAAAAAAAATACTTTATTTATCCATTCTTTTTTCGTTTTTTTTGATAAAAAACCTATGCTATTGTATATTATTACTAAAAAATGCTATAATATACATATGTTGCAAAACATAAAGGAAAAGGAAGGAAATAATTATGGGAAACTTACTTAACAAAAGTGCGATATCATTTGGGCTTGCTGTGCGCAAATATGCGGCAGATAAGCTAATTTTTCACCTGTTAAAACCGACAATATTGCTTTTATTGCCCATGTTGGCATCATCTGCTCTTTTAGGTCAAATTGATTTGACCGATGCCGACGATGTCCAAACAGTTTTAGAGGGCAACTCGACTCCTGTTACTGGCGGTTCTGAAACTGTGTATTGGCTTGATGAAGGCACATACACGGCAACAGGCACGGCTCTTTTTGACTCTGAAAACGACGATTTCGCTAACTCCTTCAGCGCTTCGCTCGGTATAGATGAAAACGTAAATCTGTCTGCCACAGGCATAAGCGTTTCGTCGCCGGCTCCGTCAAGCTCTGCCGGTCTAAGTATCATGGGAAATATTCATCAAACAGGCGGTACGGTTTTGGCTACCGCCGAGGGTGCTGCGGGTATTTTTTTAGATAGCGGAAATTACAATTTAAGTGGCGGCGCGCTCACTGTAATATCTACAGCTACCGGCAACAATGGTATTCACCTTAACTCCGGTGACTTTTTTATGGAAGGTGGCACGGCAAGCGTAACCGCCAGAACAGCCGGCGTTAAGAGCAGTATCGGAATTTGGCTTGAATCCGGCAGCTTTTATATGCGAGACGGCGAACTTACAGCTACAGGTAATCAAGGACACAGCATCTATTTTAACGGAGCGGGCAATTTCTACATGCAGGGCGGAGAGCTCAATGTTATAGGAAACAGTAATAGAAGCATCTTCCTTAATGAAGGAAACTTTGAGATGACGGGTGGCATCGTAAACGCCACAGGCACTCACAGTCCGGCAATTTACCTTTATCAGGGCGGCTTAAATATAACCGGCGGCAAACTCATAGCTATGGGAAATGACTACGGTGGCGGTGTTAATATTTTGAACGGTGATTTCAATATGACCGATGGCACGGTAACTGCAAGAGAAGCAGGTGTTGGCGGTTACGGGATATTGATTTATTCCGGCAATTTCAATATGCATGGTGGCGTGCTTGATGTTACAAGCATAAGCAGTAACGGTAGGGGTATTCTTCTAAATTACGGCGACTTTGATATGAGCGGTGGCACGCTAACCACAACAGGGAGTAATTATGCCTATGGTATTCGCATCTTTGAAGGCGACTTTAATATGTCCGGCGATAACACAAATATAGAGGCAGCAGGTGATAGTAATGGAGCGGGCATCGTCGTTTATTACGGTTTTCTCAATATGTCTGGCGGTAAAATAAAAGCAACCGGCAACGAGAACGGCTACGGAATAATCGTTAACGCAGAAGACTTTGAAATAACTGACGGCGAGATTACCGCGATAAGCAACGCAGGTAACGGCAAAGGCATTTACATTAATTCCGGTAACTTTATTGCATCCGGCAGTAATACAGTCATAAAAGCAACCGGAGAAAATGATGGCTATGGCATTTACTTAAACGAAGACAGCAATTTTGATATGAGCGGCGGGGCATTGACAGCTACCGGCAATAGCGCGGGAGCTGGCATTGTGCTTGCCGGCTCCGGCAATTTCACTATTTCCGATGGCGAAGCAATAATCAAAGCAGATAACTCGGGAGCAGGAATTTTCCTTTACTACGGCAATTTCACCATTTCCGGCACAGCAAAAGCAAAAGTTACAGCTAACAACTCCGGCTACGGCATTTACCTTTTTTCCGGCGATTTCACTCAAGACGTGAGTAGCGATCTCTATCTTATGCCCGGCACAGGAACCTCTGTTTTCGTAGGAGGCAGAGCAGACTTAAGCGGCACACTCCACCCGGCATTTGACTTAATTAATAACACTAAAGGAAATTTTGCAGGCAATCTAGCAGTTACAATTGATGATAGTGCCAAGCTCGTGCCTTACCTCGTAAACTCACTTCATCTTGAAAAAGGTGAATCTTCCGACGATTTTCTCTTCTTGAAATCTAATGCCGGCGGGATTGGCGGCGACAACGTTTTCTCTGCCCCTACTCCTACTATAACGATGGATTACGCAACAAGTATAGAAAATAGTGGTAAAGATTATTACCTTAATATTACTCGCATAAACTTTTTATCTGAAGTTTTAAATGGTAAAGCCCAAACAATAGCCAAATGGTTGGAAGACAATAGCGATACCTTACTTAGTGATGCTTATGATAATGATATTTACCGTTACTTGCTTGAACTATATTCAGAGGGTGATATGAGTTATACTATTGGTGACGCAGAAGATCTATTCAATGGCGAGAATATCATTCCCGATACTGCTACAAAACGCCTAAACGCTATCAATGAGAACCTCCTTGACGTTGCAAGCTCAACCCTTTCCAACAGACTGTCTGTTCACAATGGTCGAACCGAGCTTATGCCCCTCACAGACGATGCACGCAGCGGCTTCTGGGTAACACCACTCGGTACTATTACGAACTTCTACCCTGATGAAAACTTCAATAGAGCTATCTACAGCGGAGCAGGTCTAAACTTAGGTATCGCTAAGTTCTTAAATAATAACTCAAGCTATGGTTTAGGTTTCACCTACATAGATGGTTACTACGATGACAGCAATACTAACTTCGGTAAGTTTGATACATCTATCCTCAATGCATCATTAGGTTATCGTACCAATCCCGGTGCAAGCAAACTCTGGCTCGAAGGTATGCTCTCATACGCACACAATACAGTTGATGCTTACGGAACATTCGATGAAAGCAAAACTAACGCTTACCGCGCAAGCGCTAAAGCCGGTGTCGACCTAGAAGCAGGTGACTGGAGATTCACCCCTGCACTCGGTGTTGACTATACATACTATGACTTTGGCAAACCGATGATCGATGCTAACCTCGTAACCATGAGCGTAAAAGACACCGACTCTCTTCGCCCGATAGCT
>JGI994J12354_10000236_pt1 | contig 54351 bp, 42 predicted proteins | sample IntmicLarv3ML3BL_FD_12354 | JGI IMG/M metagenome (IMG submission 12354) | reverse complement strand
CCGGGTCGCCTTCCTCATCAATGTACGCCAGGCACGAGTAGGTCGTACCCAGGTCTATGCCGATCATATATTCTTTCTCCATTTTCATTCATCTCCTTTCTTTTCTGTTTTTTCCGAGAACTTATAGATGTTCACTCTCTCCTTGCAGAGCACCCTTCCGCTATACTCATAGCCGTCGGATACCCTTTCTGCTATCATACCGTTCATACTTTCATCATCGGTGGGTATGACATCGACGATTCTTTGGTGTATTGTGTTCAATCTCTCGTAGTTGAATTTTCCAATATACACACCGCAATCGGTGAGTATATTTTCCATATCCACTCCGTACGCTTCGAACGAACTAAGAACGTCCGAGGCGGAGAATTTGTCCACTTTAGCGTTTATTCCTTTACACAGTTTGAAGAAGTCCTCCCTCATTGTGGAAAGCTGTTCGAGTAACCCCATGAGCTTTCTGTTGGCGAGTTCGGAATCCCTTCTGCTGACGATCGCGGAATATTCTTTCATCTGTTCTTTGGAGGTCAGATACTTATCGTTCTCTATTTTGAGCGACAGTATGATCTCTCTGAGCTCCGCGATCTCCTTTCTCAGTTCTTCTTCAGTCTCTGTATCGATTGGATCGTTCATACAGACATAGGGGATCTCCGGCTGGGAGGGCACATCCTCTGATATCTCTTCGGATTCTTCCTCTTCTGCAAGGTCCTCTATGTCCATTTCTCCCTCTTCTATCACGGTTTCTTCGTCATCTTCGTTTGGAGGAGCATCGTATTCAACTTCTTCTTCCCCATCCATATCAGTTGATCCCGTGACCAGGAAATTCTTCAATTTGGTGGTCTTGGTCTTCTTTTTCTCACTCATCTTTTACTCTCCTCCAGACTTTCACAGTTAAGCAGCCATATGAAGGGGTCTTCTACCCTCATCGGCGATATTCCGCGAGTAAGCACATTGCCGGGAGGGTTGCTCCCGAGTGCCGATACCGCAAAGTAGGAATGTTCATCAAACTCCTTCACGGTCTGTACAAAGGCCTTTGAAACGGCCCTGCGCATGTATTCTTCGATCTCCACACTTATCTGTTCGAAGTTCGTCCGATCATACTTTCCGCGCTCGCGGTCTATGTTCAGGGACGAGTTGGGGCCGAAGAGGATGCTTCTTTCCTCATCGTTCTCCGGTGCTTTGAGAAGCACATCGCACTTCGTAAGCACGACAGCCAGTGGAATGGAGATTGGATCCTTCAATTTCAGCGAATTGTTGGTCCTGATTATGTTCGTGATGTTGGACAGCATGTTCGCAACGTTCCCGCCGGTGGGGGGTTTGTTGTCCATGCGTATCCTTGTGTTGATGTACGGTATCTGCAGAGGATCCACCAGGAAGACTATTCCCGAAGCGCGGGATATGAACGAGTTCATGTTGAGGTTCATTATCCGGTCCGCGGAATCAAGGTCCTCTCCGGCGGTATCAAAGAACGCAAGGGTATAGACCTTGGGAGAATCCCCTTCGAGGAATCTGAGATAATAGATCATCGGTTCTCTGGATTCTTTACTCTCTTCGAACGACAGAGTGGGAGAGAGTTTTCTTCCCTCTTCGTACAATCTTTTGTAGTATATGTCCCTGTATTTCAGAGTGGTCCTGTCGGTGGCGGGACTCATCGTAGCTCCGAATTCGGGGGAAAATGAATTTCGGAGCTGGTTGATCAATACCGCTATGTAGTGGCTTTTTCCCACACCTTTGGGACCAAGCACAACGAATACAGTACTTCCCTCATCTTCCGCACCCTGAGGTATGGGATTGTGGCAGCTGGGACATAGTCTTCTGTGTGCGGGTCTTTTGCACATGTTGCAGATTCCGGATGAATCACGTATGATGTGATGTTTGGTCGTTATAGGCGTCGCTCCCTCGGGATCCTTTCCCAGGAATATCGAGTTCTCGATATCGATCTCCTCATCCAGGTTTTTCGACCTGTATATTCTGGCTTCTTTGTCCTTGAGTCCTCTCAGGAACATCTTGGTGCAAGCCGGATTGGTGCATTGATGGTGTATCCTTTTCAGATCCACTGTGCTGAAACAGAATGGGCACGTGTAGTTGGTCGGCGTCTGTGTCGGTTGTTCAATCTTTTTTGCCATCTTCTCACCTCTCCTTATATATCGGATGTATGAACTTGAAGAGGTTGTAATCCTCTTCGTTCACAAAGAACAGCCTTGTCTTATCCAACTCCGCCTTACCTTTGGTTTGGAATACAATTACTGTACGTCCGCCGTTCAGCGGGACAGGCCTGTTGGAAGTCCATGTGGATTCCCCGTCCCAGATCTTGAGCGGTATTCCTTCTTTGACTGTTATCGCAGCGATCGGAGGTATCTCCTTGATCCCCGGATCTGTTTCTATACTCAGCATGACCTTTGATTCGGTCCTGGAGACACTGTCCACCGTCATGGAGTAACGGATCTTGTTGCTGGTACCGGAATAAATGTCGATGCTCATGCCTCTGGAGTTCATTTTCTCTCCGGACACGTCATAGACGGCGTAAAGGGTAACGACACGTTTCTTGAAGTTACCCATCGGTATCCTGACCATCTTGTCGCGGTTGTAGGCATCTCTCGTGATGGTGATCCTTTCTGCGTTGACATCATTGGGTCCGGTCGCGGCCGACGATTCCTTGATGACAATGACCGCGGATTCAGTACCGTTCGGCCACGTCATCGTAAGATCGCAGTCGTTGCCGCTGATCCTTTTCTCAACATCCCTGAAGGGTTTGAAATTGGCGACCAGGATATCCTTTCCCCTTACGGCCACCTTTCCCGCGGGTATCATTGGATATATGTATTGCACGGCACCGTCGGGAAGGAAGAATCTCATCCCGTCGCTGTATGTTTCCAGAGGCTGTATCTCTGTCATCCAGGCGTTCAGATCCTCAAGTTTCACCATTCTTCCGAACAGATTGACTTTTCTCGGAGAAGAATACAGAACGACCTTCTCTTTGCTTTTCCATTTGGCGGTAAAGGAGCCGTCGCTTTTGTTCCACCTGATCTCCATCTCCCTAACGGGTTCCGGGAATTTTGTTGTGGTGAACGAGAAATCGCTTCCCATGGACCTCTCGGTCCTTCCTCTGTTCTTGTATTCGGCAACGAACAGATAGTGATACTTCACGCCGCCTTTCAGACCGTAATCGTCGATGACAGTATCTCCGTTATGATGGATCTCGACTTCTTCGCCGGATCCTGCAGCCGTGGTGCCTTCTTTTCTCCAGATCCTTACTTTGCTGCAGCCTTTGGGTTTTTCGTAGATGAGACGGAGTCCGCCCTCTATGGGCTCGATGCTCACGTTCTCAACTTCTTTGAACACTATCGTGGGACCGCAGGATGCGGCCTCTCTGGATAATATGCCCCATCTCTTTGAGTATATCGAATAATAAAGGTCTACTCCCGGATCGGGAAGTTTGTCGAGGAATATGCTTCCTGGGATCTCCGAAAGCGGAATGGAATCGTCGGTGACCGTCGGAATACCATCTTTTCCTCTGAATATGCAGAATGACATACCCGTTCTTTCTCTCGGGACCGCGAATTTGATAAGCACTTTTCCCTCACGGATCTGTGCCACGGCGTCCGCGGGAGCTTCCGGAGGATGTTCTTTCATCTTGGCCCTTGCGACAGGGTGGTCGGGGCACAGTTCCAATGCGGTGACATACGATCTGAGAGCATCGTTCAATTCTCTGGAGATCTTTGCTCTTTCGCAGAGTCTGTCTGCTTCTATGATCTTCTGAACGGCATCCTCATACTTCTTCTCGATCGAGGTGGAGTTGAGGATCTTGGGGAAATTCATCTTCGCGTCGTCGATGCAGTCCCTGAGTCCGAAGTATCTCTTCGATTTGTATAATTGATCTATATTGGCAAGGACCTCTGAATGTTTCGCAGCGATCGGTTTGAGTTCGCTGCGCATCGAAGGTATCAGAGGGTATGTCGCATATGCCCGCTCTATCTTCGCCATACAGTCGGCCGCTTCGTCTACCATACCGTACGATAAGGCGATCCTGAACTTCTTTTCAAGATCCTTCGCCTTCATTAATCCGCCCTGGAAGTCGAAACCGCACTTTATGCAGGCTTTGTTCCCGGAGATCTGATCCGTTCCGCACTGGGGACATTTGGTCCTTATGCTGCATCCGCAGACGGAACAGCACATGACGTTGTTGCCCATTTCCACCATTGCGCCGCAATCGGGGCACATGGCGAGTTTGCTTTCTTTGGCGGAGAAGTTCGCAAGGTACTTCTTCTTAAGACAGTAATCTTCTAGAATGGAGACTGCCATGCCGAGGTCCGCATTGGTATTCTTGGCGAATCTGTTCAAAAGATCGTCGATGTAATCCCTGCTGAACGGTTGACTGTAGTCTTCGTCCATCATCTGCTTGGCGGGACCGAGGATCCTCATGCATTTTCCGTATTTTATGAGGTTAGAGAGATCCTGGTCCGAGCTGAGCACAAGTTTAAGTGCCCTCAGAGACTGGATATATGAATCTTGGTTGGGAAGTACGTCCTGTCTGACGCTGTTGACCCTTTTTTCACAGACATCGAACGTCGAGCGTATCTGGGTCATGGAACAGCCCTCGCTGAGAGGACTCAGATTTATCTCCAGACTGGCGTTCTGAATGAGGCCGTTCAGTATCTCCATCGGGGTGAAGGTGTGAACCTCCTGAAGCCCCTTGAATGAGGACATGACCTTCTCGTTGATCACCGGAGGCACGGATGTTTTCTTTATGCCCGAAAGCGTTACGAGATCTTCCTTGCTTACTCCGTCCCATTTCAGTTTTTTGCTGAGACCTTCCGCAGTACCCGGAAGAAGGACCCTGGATCCGTCGTGAAGCACTATGGAATCCTTGTTGAGTCTGGAAGCCTTCGCTTGAAGTTCCCTCTTTCCTTCGCTGAATTCCTTTGCTCTGAGTGAAGGATCCTTCATGACCCGGTGCATATCCGGGACCATGTCGAGCCATTTGCTGATCTGGAATCTTCTGTCCAGATCGTTCTGCTTGTCCTTGCTCTCTTTCTTCCACTTTGTCTCTTTAGCGGATATCTTCTTTTCTATCGCGTCGTAGGTGTACGTGGTTTCCTTGAGGGGATTCAACCCGATGAGGCGACAGTAATTCTCTCTGTCACTTGTCATAGATCATTTCCCTCGTTAACGTATTCTTGCTCTGCTTTCCGTATTCTCACGCAGACCTCTTCCGCCAGATGATCCGGAACTTTCACGAATTCCCATGGATCCGGAGTTGATGGCTGTAGCAATGGTGCTGAATGTTTCTCCCAACCGGTCAAGGGTTGTGAACATCGCGCCTTCTTCGACAGTTGCGATCTGTTTCAGGAAACTGGTATCTGCGTCTCCGAATCCGACTCCTACTATTGCTATATTCGAATTCTTACAGGACATTGCCTCGTTGACCGCGAAATCTCTTTTTCCCCAGATGCCGTCCGTAAGCACGACTATCATTTTTCCGCCGGGTTTGTTGGAGAGCATCATGGCAGCCGTACTCAGGGGGCTGCCGTCGGTCCCTCTGCCGTATATGTTCACTTTGAGCGCGTCCATGGCGCTGATGATCATATTGGGGTCAGTGGTCATATCTCTGAGGATACCGACCTTGTCTCCGAATCCGATAAGTCCGAATTTGGTGTTCTCGCCGGCGATGCTCATAACGAAGTCTCTAATGGCATTCTTTACTTCCTCTATCGAGTTCCTCATGCTCCTGGACAGGTCCACGCAGATCGCAACGTTCTTTGCGATCGGCGCCCCGCTTGTGGCATTCTTCGGTGAATCGCTCATCCAGCTTATGTCGTCGGGGACCGGTTCCGAATCTATGTCAAGAAGGTTTCCGCCCTGGTAAGCCGATACGCGGACCACTCCGTTCTCGTCGTAATTGTATTCTATGTCAATGGTCGTTCCTTCTCCCGAATTGTAGAATCCGTAAATGACCACCTTTGCCAGGACATAACAGTCCAAAGGCACTCTGCTCTCACCTTGGAGGGTGTAAACCTCTATCCTGTCGGTCATGTTCCCTTCCGAGATCCTGAACGTCTTCTTCGCGGAGGTCGGGACCTTGGAATTCCTTTTGATCATGATCTCGTTGACATATCTGCTGTTGTCGGGACTTACCGACAAGGCTCCGAGGCTGTGAGCGGTAACATCAGTGATCTGAACCTCTCTGACGCCTGTTGTATTGCTGCAGTAGAGTTCTGCGGTGATCGCCGCTCCCTTTGCGACGGCAAGGTCCGTGTCCGAGTGGGCGATGACCTTCTTTCCCGCTAATCCCTCAAGGAAATCGGCGACCTGAGGCATTCTTGTGGAGCCTCCAACCAAGAGTATCTCGTCGATATCTTTCCAAGACATTCCGAGATCGTCCATGAGTCTGGTCGCAACATCCTTGGTTGCGCTCAGAAGGAATTGTGTCTTGATGTCGAATTGCTCGCGGGTCAAGGTATATTTTCCCACATTGCCGTCGAATTTGATCTGGATGGTCACGTTGTCGGTCTTTGTAAGGACCTTCTTGTAATTCTCGGATGCGACAATGAGTTCATTCTTCGTAGGTTCGTCGTCTCTGGGATCCACTCCGTAGTCCTCGAGGAACTGCTCACATACGTATTTGACGATCGCAGCATCCCAATCCTTTCCCCCGAGAATGTGGTTCCCGTCGGTTCCCATGACGTTTATGTTACCTTTATTAATCTTGACTATCGTGACATCGAAGGTTCCTCCTCCGAGGTCGTATACCATCACCGTTTTGTCGGTGGCCCTGTTGTATCCGTAAGAGATGGCCGCCGCGGTGGGTTCGTTGATGATCTTCATGACCTTCACGCCGCAAGCTTCGCCTGCGCGTATCGTTGCCGTTCTTTGAAAATCGTTGAAGTATGCAGGTACGGTAATGACGACCTGATCTATTTTCTCCCCCAGTCTTGATTCGGCATCCGATATCAGCTTCTTGAGAAGCATCGTCGAAAGTTCTTCGGCAGTATACACCTTGCCGTTGGCTTCGACCGTATAACTGTTGTCACCCATTCCTCTCTTGAAGGAAGCGGCAATGACTCCCGCTCCTCCCGCCTGCATGTCCTTCGCATCTTCTCCAATGAGGATCTCACCGTTTTCCAAAAAACAGATGACCGACGGTGTCAGTTCCTTTTCGAAGAGATTATTGACTATCTCAGGTCTCGATGCTGCTCTGTCATATTTCGATACTGTAGAGTACGTTGTTCCGAGGTCTATACCTACCTTCATGTCCCATCGAAGAAAGTATATACTGCACGATATAAAATAGGTTTGTTCGTATCTACGAATTTCGAATACTGTGTGACGGCAGATAGTGCTTTTTGTCGTTATTTTTTCCCTCTACGAAATTCGTAGGGACAAATCCAACTATCCATATTACCAGATTATCTTTGTATCGATCAATTCCGAGAGGGAAGAGATGTTGAAAGTAGGGGATTCTTCACGCCGGACGGCGCCTGTTCTGTCGACGAGCGCCGTATCCGATCCCGCGAGTTTTCCCGCAATGACATCGTTGTCACTGTCACCGACCATGATGGTATCTCCCGGAACCGAATCCATTTCCGATATACATAACAGAACAGGTTCCGGATCAGGTTTTGACATGACGACCCTGTCTGTACCGACAACAGATGCGAACAGATCAATGATGCCTAATTTGGACAGGATGCCGTTGATGTGCTTGGTGTACGAATTGGAAACGATACCCAGGGACCTTTCCTTTTTCACAAGGACGTCGATGCAGGCTTCCGCATCCGGAAAAAGTCTTACGCAATCCAAATGGGTTTTGTCGTAAGTACTTACGATCAGGGATACGAAGTCCCTGTACTTGCAGGGAGAGTTAGGATAATACTGCGAGAAAAGGGTGTTGAAAGGCATTCTGATATATTCGTTATATTTTTCTTCGTGGTAAGGGATGCCGTATTCCTCAAAAGCTCTGGAGAATGCAATGGTGTATCCTCTGCTGGAATCCACGATCGTATTGTCCAGGTCAAAAATATATGATCCGTACCCTTTCATCTGGACCCGATACCCATTAAAGTAGATATTTTTGATGTTCTTCATATATCATATTTATCTATTCATCAAGTTATTCACAGTCAATGAAGAACGACATTGAGATCGAAGAAGAGGCCGTTGTAAAACACATAAACGATATTGCGAAGACGATCGGGTTATCTCCGGACGATATCGAGCAATACGGTAAACATATCGCAAAAGTGCCGCTGGATGTGCTCTCAAGGTTTGATGATAACAAGAACGGAAAACTGATCATGGTGACCGCTGTCACCCCGACGCCTGCGGGGGAAGGCAAGACCGTTACCACGATAGGTCTGATACAGGGACTCAGCCGTATAGGCAAAAAAGTTGTCGGAGCTTTGAGGGAACCGTCTGTCGGGCCGACCTTCGGAGTCAAAGGCGGAGCGACCGGAGGAGGTTATTCTCAGGTGTATCCCATGTGGGATATCGACCTTCATTTCACAGGGGATATTCACGCGGTGTCTTCCGCACACAACCTCCTTTCGGCGATATTGGAGAACAATCTCGTAAGGGACAACCCGCTGAACATCGATCCTTCTAAGGTAGTACTGAAGAAAACGATGGATATGAACTGCCGCGAACTCAGAGAGATCGTGGTCGGACTGGGCGGGGGAAAGCTTTCCGGCGGTGTTACACGCGAGAGCGGTTTCCTCATCACATCCGCATCGGAAATATCCGCGATATTGGCATTATCTTCGGGATACGGCGATCTCAGGAAGAGGTTGGAAAGGATGGTCGTAGCTTACACCTATGCGGGAGACATGGTCACGGTGAAAGATCTGGGTTGTGTGGGTGCGATGATGATATTGTTGAAGGATGCCCTCAAACCTAATCTCGTACAGACGCTCGAAGGACAACCCGTATTCGTTCACGGTTTCCCTTTCGCGAACATTGCACACGGTAACAACAGCGTCATTGCAACAAAATATGCAATGAAATTGGGAGATTATGCGGTCACCGAAGCCGGATTCGCCGCCGATCTCGGCGGAGAGAAGTTCATGGATGTTGTCTGCAGACAGGCAGGGATATCTCCCGACTGTGTGGTGATCGTCGCATCGATACGTGCTTTGATGACACACGGCGGGGCAATATTGGAACAACCCGAGACCCTGACGAAAGAAGCCTTGGAAAGCGGGTTGTCCAATCTTGACAAGCACATCGAGAACGTGAAGGGATACGGAGTACCCGTCGTGGTATCCATCAATCATTTCTCATTCGACGACCCGGAACATATGCAGATGCTGAGAGACCACTGCAAAGGAATGGGAGTCCACTGTGTTCAGTCGGATGCCTTCATGGAAGGCGGAAAGGGTGCGGAAGAACTCGCCAAGAAGGTCGTTGAGATAATAGACAAGGGCGAAAAGAACTTCAAACTGCTGTATGATGATAATATACCTCTTAAGAAGAAGATAGAGACTATCGCCATCCGGATATACGGCGCGGACGGTGTCATATACTCGGGGGCAGCCAGTAAAACGCTTCAGGATCTGGAATCGAAAGGGTTCGGGCATCTTCCGATATGTATCGCCAAAACGCAGTATTCGATATCTGATGTACCGGAGCTGAAAGGTGCACCCAAAGGCTGGAAACTTAACGTCAGGGAGGTCACGGTGTCGGCGGGTGCGGGGTTCGTGGTTCCGATATGCGGCAGCATAATGCTCATGCCCGGACTGTCAAAGACGCCGGCCGCGCTGAAAATGGACCTGACGGAAGACGGCAGGATCAGAGGGCTGAAATAAGCTTGTCGTACATGCCGTACCATCTGTCGGCTTCTTCCTTGTCCTGAGGAACGCCGTCTCCGGTATTGTACATATTGCCGAGAAGGATCTGGGCGCCTTTGTGTTTATTCAAGGCTGCGGACATAAGCCAATCCACAGCGGTTGCGGTGTCCTTTTCCACTCCGTATCCCGTCTTGTACAGCTGTCCGAGGACGAACTGAGATTCGGAATAACCAGATTCCGCAGATTCGGTGAAAAGCTCAACAGCTCTTTCCAGATCCTTAGGTATCGTTTCTCCGTTGAAATATATCAATCCAAGCACATATTGCGCGCGGGCATCCCCATGCGTCGAAGGAGGAGTGAGAAGATCAATGGCCTTTTCGATATCCTTCTCAACGCCGTGTCCCATGCTGTACATCTTTCCCAGAAAATACATTGCGCTCATATTGCCGGACTCAGCAGCTCTTTCGAACCAATACTTGCAGGCTCTGAGATCCTTCACTACACCCTGTCCTCTCGCATAGATCAACCCGAGGCAGAATTCAGCATCAGCTGAACCCATGTTTGCAGACTCGGACAGAATGGAGAATGCGGCGGTATAATTCTTGTCGGAACGCGTCCGTACAACGAATTTTGCCCATTCCAGCGGCTCCATATCACTTTCGAAAGGAATGCCGGAATTCTCTTGCATGATGGATTATTGGAGAGGGCCGTTATAACTTTTACGTAAACACATCTGTTCTGCAAGAAAGAAATATCTAGGTTGCCCAGCTAAAACCATAAATAAGAAAGACATATGGCGAAAACATGCCTTCCGATACATCCGGAACAAGTGATTATGCCGCTGCACGCACCCATATGGATTGTGCATCATCAGCGTATGATCTCAAAAAAGCGTTCGAGACAGTGGAATCGCTTTCATCCAAAGGACACCAAGGGGCCCAATATCTTCATGGTCTTTTCCTTTACGCCGGAGTATGTACGATACAGGATAAACTGACGGCAATGGAACTGTTCTCACTGGGAGGGTCTGCGGGAGACGAAGCATCCGCGATCACAAAGGATGAGATAGGGAGATGCAGCGAATCTGAGGCCGAACAGCTGGTAAGACTCAAACTGGAAGGAGAGCAGAGAAACACCGACGCGTGTAAAAGACTGTTCGAGATGTATACGAACGGGATCGCTCCCGTGAAAAAAGATCACAGGATCGCGGTCAGATGGTACACGGTCTGCGCGGAGAACGATGACGCGTATGCACAGAACGTGATAGGTTTCATGTACATGATGGGAAAAGGGGTCAAGAAGGACAGGGACGCAGCCGTGAAATGGTTGAGACGTTCCGCCGAACTCGGTAATGCCGAAGCAATGTTCCATCTTGGGGAGATGTACGATGCCGGACTGTGTTACACCGACGTGAATGCGGTCGAAACAATGAAATGGTATACCATGGCGGCGGATGCAGGAAACCCCGCGGCTCAATATTCACTCGCCAGCATTCACATGATACCAAAGACCAAGAACTATGATCCGAAAAGAGCCGCAGCGCTTTTGGAAAAAGCGGCAGCATCCGGTCACAGCGAAGCGATGTATCAGCTGGGAATGTTCTACGCTTACGGCCAAGGGGTCAAAAGGGATCCTCAGAGAGCGATCGAATTGCTGGAAGCATCCTGTGAAGAAGGATTCCAGCAGGCCATGGTCGACTATGCGAACATGAGGTTCGAAGGTCAAGTATTACCGAAAGACGAATCTATAGCGGCAAAGTGGTTCCTTAAGGCAGCGGATTCATGCAACGGATACGCACAGTATGCTCTGGCCTGTATGTACGGCAACGGCAGTTATTTTGAACAGAGTGATAAGACCGCGGCAAAATTCTTCAGGGACGCAGCGGAAATGGGAGAAGTGAATGCCCAATATTGTCTGGGATGTTTCTGCTATGAGGGAAGAGGGATCGAAAAGGATCCCACAGAGGCCGCATTGTGGTTCGGAGAGGCCGCGGAACAAGGTCACCCCGGAGCAAAAGCCCTGATGGGTATGTTGCTGATAACGGGGGCGGGGATCGAAACGGATGTCGAAAGAGGATTGAGATACATCACCGAATCGGCAGACGCGGGATATTACGAAGGTCAGTATTACTTGGGAAAACTGTATATGGAAGGAGAGTTCTTAAAACAGAATATCCCTAGGGCAAAGAAGTACCTCTCTCTTGCGGCAAGGCAGGGAGACAGGGATGCTGCGACACTCCTTGAAAAGATAAAGAAAGATAAGATGAGATGAACATCGATGAGTTCTGCGAGGTTGGATAAGAAGATCTTCAGTGATGCCGAAGCCGGCGACCCATATGCTAGGCTGGGTCTTGCATACATGTATCATTTCGGTAAGAGCGTGGACCAGGATCCCGAATCGGCAATGAAATGGTATATCAGATCATCCGAATCCGGATGTTCCAGAGCAAAGTGGGAACTCGCAAAGATATTCCGCGACGGGAGCATCGTAGAGAATGACGATGACCTTTTCTTGTACTATGCGAAAGCAGCCGCCGAAGCCGGGGTTCCGGAAGCGAAGATGGAGATCGGGATACATTGTCTTCTTGGAGGATTGATCCCCAAAGACGAAAGACTGGCATTCGAGTGGATGTACTCTGCGGCGGAGCAGGGACTGCCCATGGCCCAATTCATGACGGGATACATGTTCGGAAAAGGCGTGGGAATAGTACCAAACATCGTGGAACAGGAGATGTGGTATTCTAAGGTAGGCATCAGCGGGGATGCGGATCTTTACTATTGGATAGGAAAGAATTTCGAATACGGGCTTTTCAACATTGACATCGATCCCTTTGAAGCCGGCAGATGGTACAAATTCGGGGCCGATATGGGGCATGAAAAATGTTTAATATGCTGGAGAGCGGTCCTCGAAGCCCTGAGCGGAAAGCCAAAAGACACTCTTGAAGAGAGGGAAGCCAAACTCGGGGAGACAGATGTTGAGAAGGAAAAGGCCATGAGGGATGAGGCTTTGGCGCTGGCGGATCAGTTTTTGGAGATAGGCGACGACAAGAACGCATTCCTCAATTATCAGAATGCGGCGGACCTCGGGAATCCGACAGCTATGTTCACTCTTGCACTGATGTACCATGGCGGTGTATTTGTCAAACGCAGCGACCGCATGGCAGTCGAGTTATTATCACAAGCATCACTGGCAGGATCGGAGGACGCACAGTTTGTCATGGGCGGCATGTATGAGGAAGGCCGCGGGGTCAAAAAAGATCTCGGAGAGGCCGTAAAATACTATACCATGGCGGCTGCGAACGGATATCTCGCTGCCTATTACAGTTTAGGACGTTACATGAATCATCCCGAGACCCATGTGAGGAACTCCGCAGTCATCAAGAGGTGATAGGATGGGATTCAAAGAGGTCATGGATGCGGCAACATCCGGAGACCCGAACGCTCAGAACGCGTTGGGATACATCTATTTTGAAGGGAATGGTGTTGTTAAGGACGTAGATAAAGCGTTCATGTGGTTCAGATTGTCGGCAAGACAGGGTGATCCCGAAGGACAATGCAACATGGGATACATGCTCGCACACGGATTCGGAGCGAACCAGGATCCCGAAAAGGCAATAGAGTTGTATAAAAGATCCGCGGAGCAAGGTTATGCCAGAGCTCAATTCAATCTCGCTCACATGTATTCGGAAGGGTTCGGCACAGAACAGAATTGGGATGAAGCATTCAGATGGTATGACGAGGCTGCAAAGAACGGAAGTCTCGCCGCGTTCTACAGAATAGGCGTAATGAAAGAGGAAGGCCGCGGGATACCAAAAGACGAGAAGGAAGCAATCTCGATATTTGAAAAATGTTTGAACGAAGGTCACGAAAAGGCCGGATTCAGACTCGGCATGATGATATTCGAAGGAAGAGGAACGGTCAAGGATCAGAACAAGGCCGTCAAAGTATTGGTAAAAGCTGCGGATGCGGGAAGTCCCGACGCGATGTGTCAATTGGGGAAGATGAGTCTGTCCGGAGAAGGTATGGTAAAAAGCCGCAGCAATGCTATCAAATGGCTGAAAAAGGCACATGCGAGAGGAAGCATCGAGGCCGGCACGATACTCGGAGAGATCAAAGTTCAAGCTCCTGAAGACATATTATAATGTATAATAATATACATCAATGCCGTAAAATGGTTATATTGGAATCTTGTTGTATCGTTATTGAGAAGGGTCAATAATGAGAATGAATGACTATCAGTTGGAAAAGATAACGGACATGTTGTCCAACATAAAGGACAAAAGCGAATTTTATCAGAAAAAATTCAAAGGTATCGATGTTTCCAAGGTAAAGACGCAGGCGGATTTTGAGAAACTTCCTTTCACAGACAAGAGCGATCTCAGGGATGCATACCCGCTGGGATTATCCGCCGTTCCCGAAAAGGATATCGTAAGAATACATTCATCATCGGGTACCACAGGTGTACCTGTGATCATACCTTACACCAGTAAGGATATAGACGACTGGGGAACAATGTTCGAACGCTGTTACAGGATGGCAGGACTCAAAGCCGAGGACAGGGTACACATAACTCCCGGATACGGATTATGGACTGCGGGCATCGGGTTCCAGTACGGCGCGGAAAAACTCGGTGCAATGGTGATTCCCATGGGCCCGGGAAACACAGACAAACAGATCAAGATGATGACGGACCTCGGAAGTACAGTTCTTTGTGCCACATCATCGTACGCATTGCTCCTTTCGGAAGAGATAAACAAGAGGGGAGTCAAGGATAAAATAGTCCTCAAAAAAGGGATAATAGGTTCCGAGCGCTGGGGAGACAAGATGAGGAACAGGATCGCAGACGATCTTGGTGTGGAGCTTTACGATATTTACGGACTTACGGAGATATACGGCCCCGGAATAGGAATAAGCTGTGATTACAAGAACGGTATCCACATGTGGGACGACTATCTTTATTTCGAGGTCATAGACCCGAAAACAGGCAAGACCGTGCCGGACGGACAGATCGGGGAATTGGTCATCACCACTTTGCTGAAAGAAGGTGCGCCTTTGATAAGATACCGTACACACGACCTCACGAGGATCATAACGGGAGAATGTCCGTGCGGTTCAAGATACCCGAGGATAGACATCATCACCGGAAGAACGGACGATATGGTGAAGGTGAAAGGCGTCAACATATTCCCCGCACAATTTGATGAGATACTCAGCAAAATACCTGCTGCCGGAAGCGAGTACCAGATAATGATAGATCATCTCGACGGCAAAGATCTCATCACAGTATTCTTCGAAACGAAGATACCTAAAGACGAAAGGGCAGCCGTTGAAAAAGAGGTCATGAAAGGGTTGAAGGAATCCATCGGGGTGACCGTGATCCCGAAAGCCGTCGATATAGGGGACCTTCCCAGAAGCGAGAAGAAGACCAACCGCATATTCGACAACAGATACTGATCAGCGTTTGCTTCCGCCGACCATTACAAGGTAGGCGAGCAACGCCTCGATCTGTATCCTTTCGTTGCTTCCTTCCACAATGCGGAATTCGATCTCACCGGTCTTGTCCATCAGTCTGACCTTTTCGGAATCGGTTATACTGAGATCGAAGAACAGCGAATGGATCTGACGGATGATGTCTTGGCCGGAAAGACCGTAGTTGATCATGATGTTATCCAACATCTCTCGGGCAAGTACGAAGTTGCCGTTCAATGCCGTTTCCAACATTTTCTTCACTTCTTCGGGCTTAGCCTGTCCCGTTGTTTGATATATGACGTCAAGGGTGATCGGTTTATCAAGCGAAGCGGCAACCTGTAGAGAATTAACAGCGCGTCTCAGATCTCCTCTCGCAACATGTACAAGACCTTCGAGTGCATCATTCTCTATCTTGACATTCTCGTTCTTGATTATCATGTTAAGGTATTCGCTGACGTCTTCCACTGTCAGAGGGCTGAATCTGAATACCGCACATCTCGATTGGATCGGGTCTATGATCTTCGAAGAGTAATTGCACGAGAGAATGAAACGGCAGATCTTGGAATATTTCTCCATGGTCCTTCTCAATGCCGCTTGAGCATCGCTTGTCAGCGCGTCGGCCTCATCCATGAAGATTATCTTGAATTCCGCTTTTCCGAGCGGAGCGGTCCTTGCGAACTCCTTGATCTTTCCGCGGACAACATCGATACCTCTTTCATCGGACGCGTTGAGTTCAATGAAATTCCCTTTCCATTCTTCGCCGAACATTTCTTTAGCCATCGCAAGGGAGCACGTGGTTTTTCCGGTTCCCGCGGGTCCGGTAAGGAGAAGATGCGGCATGTTTCCCGATGATACGTATGCTTTGAGTCTTTCGGTCACATGTTTTTGGCCAACCACTTCGTTCAAAGTCTTTGGTCTGTACTTCTCTGTCCATATCTCATTCATGGGTAACGACCACCTATTGTATCTGATACTGATAAAGATTTGTTCTTGGGTGTGTATTGTTCGATGACGACGAGATTTTATTGAAATTCTTTGTTAATTGTGATGTATACCAGTTAAATATACAAAAATACTATACTTTCATAGGCGGAGAGATTAACGGTCCCCGAGGGGACCGGATCCGTAACGTGGATCAAACGCGTTCATATTACGGAATCTCAATTGTGATCTCAATGATCACGTTTGAAAACGTAATATGAACAACGAGGGTTGCTCGTTGGCCATTAGTGATTTTCTCACCTCCTACCAAGGCAGTCCCCGTCATGCCGGTTGTTTGGTGAACCGACATGTCGGGGCTCACTGCCAAACGGCAATATTGCCACTGTTTTTTTCCATATTAGTACCAAGCATTACAATTAGTGAGTTATATTGCTCGATTTTTACAAACAATTCTGTGACACATGCAAATTAAATATGAAAAACACTATCTTTAAATGGTGAGAGGTTAACGGTCCCCGAAGGGACCGGATCCGTAACGTGGATCAAACGCGTTCATGTTACGGAATCTCAATTGCGATCTCAATGATCACGTTTGGAAACGTAATACGAACAACGAGGACGCAGCCTCGGCCGTAAGTGATGATATCACCTCCCACCGGGGCAGTCCCCGTCATGCCGGTTGTTTAGCGAACCGACATGTCGGGGCTCACTGCCAAACGGCAAATATTGTACTTTTGTTCTTAGGTATAAAAACGAAATACTACATGTATCCAGCACAGTGGAACAATGGTTCTATGGCGCAGTATAGTAAACAGTTTTGAATAATACGCTGATCTATTCAAAAGTAGGTCAAAATCAAGATTTAAGTATTCGTAAGAACATTACGAAACGTGAACAGAAGTAAGAGCGGAATAGTGTATTTTGTTGCGATAATGATATTGGTAGTTCTAATTACTGTTGCTTCATTTTCTGATATTTTTGGAGAAAACACGTTTATAGTGGTAATAATCGCCGGGGTAGCGGTTCTCGCGATAACGATAACATGGCTCCTATTGACGGTTGCAAAAAGTAAACCGACAGCCGTGCTTACTGCTACAGGGGTGGATGTGAAAGGACCGATGATAGAATTATCGGTAGCATTCAATGATGTGAATTCCATAGAACTTCGTGACAGTATGAAATACGGGATCAGAACCTTCGGATATGCTACAGTAAACATATACGGCGGTCATTTCCGCAATACCGAGTTCGGAGCATACAAGATGTCCGCAGATAACAGGATAAAGAAGTTCATTGTGCTTCATTACAAAGACGGAATACTTGTATTCAATTTCGATTCCCCAGATGCTACACAAATGATGTACGAGATTATAAAAAAGCGCTCAAAGAAAGTTGTTGACGATGCTTAATGATATGAGAGTATACTAAGTGTTGTCACAATAGGTTATATTGTCGTTAATCCATAACCTGAGCAATGAAAGTATACGATGCTTATAAACTGGCCATCGAAACGGGTATAAAGAACGATCCGAGGCCGAAAGGGGAAGTGGAACTGGCGTTAAAGGAGGCCAAGGACACTCACGATAAACTTTCCGATGAGGAGAAACAGTACTACGATATGGAAAGACTTTGGAATCCGTATTCCGATTCCAGACTTCTTTGGGGAGAACAACTCGCAAAGGAGACCGAAGCCGAAAGATTCATGTGGGGCATCGACGCAGGTACCGGAGAAGTGATGCTTGCAGACAGATTGAAGGAAAAAGGACAGAAGATCTCGGCATTGGTCGCACATCATCCTGTCGGAATGTCGAAGACACCGTTCCCGGAAGTGATGTGGATGCAGACCGACATGTTCCACGATGTAGGAATACCCATCAATGTGACGGAAGCTCTTATCAAAGGAAGGATGGACGAAGTTTCGCGCAACGTCCTCGGATCGAATTACAATCAATCTGTTGATGCAGCGAAACTTCTGAACATATTGATGTTCAATATTCATTCTCCTGCTGATAACATGGTACAGGCTCATCTTGAAGGATTGTTCGAAAAGGAACAGCCGAAGTATCTGGAAGATGTGATAAAGGTCCTGATGACAGAGCCTGAATTCAAACAAGCGTCGAAATACAACGATCCTCCGAAGATAATCGTCGGAGGCAAGAAGAATCGCTGTGGAAAGATAATATCGAAAATGACCGGAGGAACATCGGGGCCGAAGGAGATGTACGAGAAACTGGCACAGGCCGGCGTAGGAACGGTGGTGGGAATGCATTTCCCCGAAAATCATATCGAAGAGGCGAAGAAATACAGCATCAATATGATAATTTCCGGACACATGGCCTCGGATTCATTGGGTATCAACAAGATATGCGATGTTTGGGAAAAGAAAGGAATAGAGACCATCGGTTGTTCGGGATTCATGCGTTTCAGCAGGAATTGAAATGTTCGACAGAGCATCTAACGTGATCAAGGACGGAAAAAAACTTTCCTTCGAATACATTCCTGAAAAGCTTGTTCACAGAGAAGAACAGATGCAAAGGCTGGAGATGCTCTTTCGTCCGATGATAATGGACGGAAGATCATGTTCCGCGTTCTTGACAGGGAGTGTGGGTACCGGCAAAACAGTGACGGCAAAACGCTTCTGCGAGAACATGATGGGATATTGTGCCAGCAATAATAAACAGATGGATTCTGTATTCATCAACTGCAGGATCAGGAACACCGAGCACGGCATTATAATCCAATTGATAAGGCATTATGATCCGGGATTTCCCGACAGAGGGTTCTCGGCAGACGAAATGCTCAGATCGCTGAAAAAACACATAGAATCGAGGGCCCGCCCGCTCGTCATAACATTAGACGAAGTGGACATGCTGCTGAAGTCCAGCAATAAGGACCTTATCTACCAGTTGTCAAGGTTCACGGAGGATCTGAAGGGAAATGCTTCGGTTTCGATGATACTGATATCGCAGGATCCTGTGGCGGAGATGCTGGATGATGCGTCATTGTCCAGTTTCAAAAGGGCAAACATGATCAAATTCAACAGATACACCAGAGATGAGCTGAGGGACATCGCAAGGATCAGGGCAGAAGAGGCTCTGATAACAGGTTCCGTCGACGATGATGTTCTGGATCTGCTCGTGGATGTTGCCAAGGATTACGGTGATGCAAGGTTGGTAATAGAAATGCTGGAAAGGGCTGCCAATCTGGCCGAGGAACACACCGGAGGATACATTTCGGGGGATGATGTCCGAACTGCCAATGCGATGATATACAGTAACGTTTCACAGAATAAACTGGCAAGTTTGGATATGAAGAGAAAATTAGCACTTCTGTCAATAGCCAGAGCGATAAAGAAGGAAGCTTTTGTCAGTATAACCGCAGCGGAAAAGACATATGCGATTGTATGCGAAGAATACGATCAGGTCCCAAGGAAACATACGCAATTCTGGACATATGTTCAGGATATGGAAAAGATGAATCTTCTCGAGACCGTTGTGAAAAGCGAAGTGGAAGGAGGAAGAGTGACATACATATCTATTCCGGATATTCCTCCGAAAGAACTCGCCAAGAATCTGGAATATCTTTTGGAATCTCCCGTCTCCACAGACGAATACGAGTATTGATATCATGAAGTGCGACCTCTGTTCCAAGGATGCAGTGACTTTCATAAAGTACAACGGAACACATCTCTGTGATACGCATTTTAAGAATTATGTTGAGAAGAGGATTAAAAAAGAGGTCAGAAAGCAGATCGATGTGCATTCCGGAGATACGATCGCGGTAGCGGTATCCGGAGGCAAGGACAGTATGGTGACGCTTCATATGATGGACCTGATCTTCAGGGAAAGAGGGGATGTAGGGCTGCACGCGATATCGATTGACGAAGGGATAGAAGGATACAGACCCCCCAGTTTGGATATCGTGAGGGATTTTTGTAAAGAACGGGATATTCCGATGCACCTCAGATCCTTTTCGGAATTGGATCTGGAGATGGACAAAGTAGCATCAATATCGGGTGAGAACAGTCCCTGCACATATTGCGGCGTGATGAGAAGAAAACTTATGAACGATGAAGCAAGGAAGATAGGAGCGAAATATCTCGCTACAGGACATAATCTAGATGATATGGCCCAATCTGTCATGATGAATTTTGTAAGAGGGGATATCGAAAGACTTGCAAGGCTTGGGCCGCATACGAAAGTACAGCCCGGATTAATACCTCGTTTCCTTCCCCTTAGGATGATACCCGAAAAGGAATCCATGCTGTATGCGATCGTTTCCGGGATTCGATTTTGGGACGGGGAATGCCCATACTACGAAGAAGCTCTGAGAAATCAATACCGAGACATCGTTGACAGATTGGAGAACAGATCGCCCGGCTCGAAATTCAGTATTCTCTCGTCGTACGATACTCTCAAACCTATGCTGGTATCGAATATGCCGCCATCCAAGCTGAATCGTTGCGAATGCAGAGAACCTACGCTTGGAAAGAAATGTAAAGCATGTGAATTACAGGAATCTCTGAGAGGCAGGTTGAAACTCAAAGATCTCTGAACGGAATTATGTCGCAGCAGCCGCACTCGATGCACATGGTGTGACATTTTCTTGTATCGAGGTCATATCTTTCCATTATCTCTTTGAGCATATTGGCGACGTTTATCGATCTTTCGGGAGTTACCGGAGGCTGATCCCCGATAACATCTTTCAGTTGATCTTTGTTGAGAGAAGTCACTCTGAGTGCTCTTAACGTGGGTATTATTCCTTTGGAACAGAGCAGTTCGGACATTTCCACCAATTCTTCGTCTGTTTCTCCCATTCCGAATATGATGTTGGATGTTACTTTTCCTTTTCCGAAAATGGGAACGGCTTCCTCGAGCAATTTGAAAATAAGAGCATATTCCAATTCGGGACACACTTTTTCGAATATTTTTTTGGAAGGGCTTTCGATGTTGAGTTTTATTTCATCAGCTCCGGCATCTTTTAGCATCAGCAAGTGTTCTCTGGACCCGATGTAAGGTTCAACCCCGATCGGCAGGTCCGGGAATTCCGCTCTGAGTGCTTTTACGAACGAGACGAATTTGTCAACTGTGGAATCCACACTGTCAACCACACCGCTGGTAAGGGATACCGAGACGACACGATCCGTCTTCAGTGCGGTTTTCACAAGGTCGACCATGGTTTTTTCAGTCAGGCTCTTTGCCGCATCTTTGTTCAATTTCGGGGACGCGCAGAATGCACAATTGTACATACATCTCTGATCAAGATTGAAGAAGGCCTGTTCGGGACAATGGAAGACCACCGGTTGTATCTCCACTTTGTCCAAGAAGGGGGATCCGTTCCGTGTCATCGACAGATGTGTATCATTGTCTCGCAACTCGAATTCTCCGGATTCATAAGATATCGATTTCTTCACCCTGAATCCGTTAAAAGAGAATACAGCGGAGGATGATCCTGCACCGGGGCCGGCAGTAGACTTGGAAACCCGGTACGGCATGACGAATCCGTCAGGAAGGAGTACCCCTCCTCCAGATATCAGTTCAGCCTTTTTCTTAAGATTCAGAGTCTCTTCCATTTCATTCCACCGGCGGAATCCTCAAGAGAGATGCCTATCTCTTTCAGTTTATCTCTTATCGAGTCCGCAAGATCGTATTGTTTTCGTTGTCTCAATTCTTTTCTGAGATCGATCAGGATATCCATCACGGTATTCAGTGAATCGTCGTTCTCGGAATCTTCTGAGGACATGATATTCAGGATGCTGTCGAATTCGTCGATGAGGTTGACGAATTTGTAGGCGCTCTTTTTTGATAGAGTGTTATCTCCCATCATCTTGTTGGTGATATGTGCCAGTTGAAACATCTCTTCGATGGCGGCGCGGGTATTAATGTCATCGTTCATGGCGGCAATGAATTCCGCTTTGGTCTTTTCGAGAAGGTCGCAGACATCATCACTGGGTTCAGGACCGTTCTTGGAATATTCCTTGAGGTCCAGATAGTTATTCTTTAATCTTTTGAGGGCTGCCTGCGCTTCGATGATGAGGTCCTCCCCATACGACAGCGGGCTGCTGTAATGGGTGTTGAGGAAGTAGAACCGTATTGTTGAAGCATCGAATTTCTCGGCGACATCCTTCACCTTGAAGAAATTGTTGAGGGATTTCGACATCTTCTCGTTCTTCACTTGCAACATGCCGTTATGCATCCAATAGTTGGCGAGAACATCCCCTGTAACGGCTTCTGTCTGCAGGATCTCATTCTCGTGGTGCGGGAAGATAAGATCGCTTCCGCCGCCGTGAATGTCAATCTTGTCTCCAAGATGTTTCATTATCATGGCGGAACATTCGATATGCCAACCCGGTCTGCCGTCTCCCCACGGGGACGGCCAGGAGCATTCTCCGGGTTTTGCGGCTTTCCATATCGCAAAATCCATGGGATCCTTCTTCTGTTCATCCAAAGCCACACGGCCGGATGATTCCATACTTTCCAATCTCTGGTTGGAGAGTTTACCGTAATCCTTTACCTTTCTTACTTCGAAATACACGCTTCCGTCAGAGGTGGGATAGGCAAATCCCTTTGCGATTATCTTTTCCACCATCTCTATGATGGAGTCCATGTTCTCGCTTGCTTTCGGATACATGCTTGCGGTCGATATCCCGAGCTTAGCGGTGTCCTCAAAATATCTTTTGATATAACGGGCCGATAGTGCCAGGGGGTCGATCCCTTCTTCGTTCGCCTTGTTGATGATCTTGTCGTCAACATCGGTAAAATTGGTGACATGTGTGACCTCGTATCCGATGTATCTCAGGTATCTGACCAGAGTGTCGAACACGATCATGCTTCTCGCATGTCCCATGTGAATGTCGTCGTAAACGGTGACGCCGCAGACGTAGAGTTTGACCTTCCCTTCTTCTATCGGTACGAATTCTTCTTTTCGGTTCGTAAGGTTATTTTGTATGATCAAGGACATCTTATTCACTGGTCGTCTGTTTTCTTTGATGATTTTTTCACTTGCGACTGCATCTGTTCTATTGTTTTTGATAATCTTTCGATCTCTGAAGCAAGTTCTGCGATACGTTCTTCGGTGCAATCCGGTATATCGTCATGTTTCAACCTATTGTCATTGGCGATCGGAATACCGTCCCTGATCACCACTTTTCCGGGAATACCGACAACCGTGCTGTTCGGAGGAACATCTTTGACCACAACGGAACCCGCGCCGACCCTTACGTCGTCGCCTATGACTATATCTCCCAATACGGTCGCATTGGCTCCGAAAACAACCCTGTTTCCAACTGTAGGGTGCCTTTTTCCTTTTTCGAAGGAAACACCGCCCAGGGTAACGCCTTGATAGAGTGTGACATCATCGCCGATGATGGCAGTCTCACCTATGACAACTCCGGTGGCATGATCGATGAAGAATCCTTTTCCGATCACTGCGCCGGGGTGGATGTCACAGCCGGTGAGAGCATGAGCCTTATAGTTGATCTTGCGTGCCTGTTTCAGCTTACCCTCTTTCCAAAGCCTGTGGCTCTCTCTGTACATGGACACCGCATGCAATCCGGTATGGAATTTGATCGCATCTTCCTCGTCCAGTATCGCGGGGTCACGTTCCATGACCGCAGCCAGGTCATCAGGGTCTATCTTCATCGTATCTCCAAGGTATCTCAGGTTTAAGAATTTGTTTGTTTTAATAAAAGTTCAGTTCTCTTGCGGATCTTCCATGTCGTCCCTTCCGAATTTCACGGCCGGACACGGGCCGAAACAATCTTTGCAGAATATGCATTCGTCTTCGTTGATGGCAACGACCCCCTCCTTCAGGTAAAGTGCGCCGGGAGAACAGCGGGCAACACACAGACCGCATCCGATACACTGTTCGGATCTTACGACAAGCTGGAAAGCCTCATCCATGTGAGCGCGGGCATCGCCGGCCACATTCGCTTTTGAGATTATGGAGCCTTCTCCGTAGAATGTCACGAATCCCGCGGTCAAGATGTTGGTCTCTTCGTCGAGTTCGACCGACCATGCGAGTGCATGCGTGAATGGTTTCAGTTTGATCAGATCGATCGGTCTTGAAAGTGCGGCTTCCACGCTGTATCCTATCACACACGGAGAGTACCCGTCCTGTACCTTGATGCTTACCGGACCTTTGTCCGAAGATACTTTTCGTTTTGTAAGTTCCGGAACATCCTTGCCTGTCACTTTCTTCACCTCTTCTCTGATGGACAGAGGAGCGCTTTTCCATCTCCACAGTCCAAAATCCTTCCATTCTGACGGAAGGTCGTTCTCGCTCATGTATCTTTCCAGGAATTCCTGCCATTGAGGGAATCTGTCGCTCTCTCCGGAGATTATCTCAAGTTCGGAAAGATCGGATGCGGGACAGAGGAAACAGCCTATCCTATCCAATCCCCGTGTGTACCAGATATTGAACGGTTCTTTTTTCGAGAATATGTAGAGCCACACATGCATCGCACACCAGTTCTGTATCGGTGATGCTCCAAGCTGACCGGGAGTCCACGGATTGCTCCAAACTCTCGGTTTGGCGTTCCTTGCTTCGGATTCGTATTTTCTTTGACCAATGAATGAAAGTACGCCGTCGGGGAAATTCTTCGTGATCGCTGCGACAGTAGGGCCCAGTTTGTTGGTCTTGCAGCACCATCTGAAATCTTTCGCAGGAGGGCCGAAGTACTGAAGATTCCCGAAGAATGCATCTACGGGAGCTTTCTCTTCGATCAATGTGAGATTATGACGTTCGGCGGTCTCGTGAACATGATCCACGGTTTCGGTCAGTTCCAATCCCGTGTCAACAAATAATAACGGCAGTTTAAGGTCTGCATCCAGAGTCAGAAGCAATGTTGCCAAACTGTCCTTTCCGCCCGAAAACGAGACTATTGCGGGAAGTTTGTTTCGTTCTATGGTGCTGTTGATGAATCTGACCGCCTCATCAACTCTTTTCCCGATGACTTTGCTGTTAGCTTGAACAACATCATCCCAAGTGTATTTTTTCTCGGATGATATGAGTTTCTCGGGCTTATACCATCTTGTCTTGATCGCTACACCGCGATCTCCGCCGATCATCTCTTCGGCGGACATCTTTGCCAGACCTGTGGCAACAACCTCTCTTTCGGGAGTGACGATGATCACTTCATCCCCGTTTACGATATTGGGGTCTGCGTCCAGAACTCCGGGAGCCATAAGGTTCTTGCTTTCTTGTATGAAACGGACCGCGCCGGGGTCGCACACAACATAGTTTTTCGTTATATTGCCGCCAATACGTAATGCACCCTGCATGCGGGCAATGAATTTCCATCCGATGCCGATATCGTATCTTATGGATCCGATGATTGCACCGTCGATGATTATCTCATCCATTCTATCCAATCCGGGGCATTTGTTCATAAGAACGATATGTCCTTCGGGAAGTAGGGATATTCCCGCTCCTTCTCCGAAATTCTTGTTAACAAGGTCTCTGATCCTTTCGACATCTGAGTCGAATGCAGGTCTGGAGTCTGAAGGAGGCGTCAATACAACTTCGGAAGTGGGACTCCCGCATACCGGGCACGGATCATATTCCAATATCGGAAGATTACAATTGTAACACCACCTCAAGTGATTCTTTCCCAGTCTGACAGCTCCGCCCATATCAGAGCCTATGCTGGACACGGATAAAAATGTTTTATCAACTAATTTTGCAACTCAACGTATATTCTGTGTGAAAAAGCGAGAGTTTCAGACAGGATGTTTTAGAAAAAACTGTAAAATCATATCGAAAGTCCTGGGAAAAACTAGGGATTTTACTCTGAAGTCTGAGAAATATAAGGTCCAAAGAGGGATCAAATTGGAAAAACCCAATATATTCGTCGATGATGCTGGTGTTGAACATTATCCTCTTTCCGCCATAGAATTCTTGATATGATTTTGTTGCTTTGGGAAAGGAAGACCCCGTGTGTGAATGCGGATTTCAAAGTACTGTTTATATAACCCAATTTGCGTGTAGAGGGCGGCGATCAATTATGAAAAAAATGAAAGCTTCGAAAAGGTCAATGGCGATGGATTATGCGATACGTGAAGTAACCGTACCCGCAGCAGCAGCCGCCAAAAGGGGCATGAAGCTTTATAATTTCAATATCGGCGATCCTAACAAATGGGATTTCGAGACGCCGGAGTATTTCAAGGCCACGCTCAGAGAGGCGGTCGACAGGACCGACAACGGATACGGTGATTCACAGGGAGACCTGGCACTGAGGGAAGCAATAGTCGAACGAGAGCGCGAGAAACACGGCGCTGTCATCGAGGCGAAGGACATCTACATAACAAGCGGTGTGAGCGAAGGGATCAATGTAACATTGGCAACCCTGCTTGAACCGGGAGACGAGGTTCTGATCCCCGGGCCGGGATACCCCTCATACAGCCAGTACATCGGATTCCACGGAGGAGTAGGCATTCCCTACAGACAGATAGAAGAGGAAGATTGGAAGCCCGATGTGGATGCTATAAGGAAAAGTATATCGAAGAAGACAAAGGCGATAGTGGTGATAAACCCGAACAATCCGACCTCGGCCGTCTATGATGAAAAGACTATCAGAGCGATAGGGGATATAGCCGCCGAACATCAGGTGCCTTTGATATCGGACGAGATATACGACAAGTTGGTATTCGACGGAGATTTCTTCTCGGCGTCGGAACTTCCGTCGGATGTTCCCAGGATAATATTCAACGGATTCTCCAAGGTCAATCTCATGCCGGGATGGAGAGAAGGATACTGTTACTTCATGGATGAGTCCGGTCTCATGGACGAGATCAGGGAAGGAATGATGAAGCAATTCCGTGCAAGGATATGTCCGAACGTTCCGTGTCAGGAAGCCGCAAGAGCATCGCTTCAGGGACCACAGGATTACATTGTGGATATGAACAACAGATTGAAGAAAAGAGGGGATTTCTCGTACAAGAGGCTGAATGAGATCCCAGGCATATCCACCAATAAAGCCAAAGGGGCATTCTACATGTTCCCGAAAGTGGAATTGACCGATTGGAAGACCGATAAGGACTTCGTTATCGACCTTATCAACGAAGAAGGAGTGGTCTTGGTCCACGGATCGGGATTCTGCAGCACATACGGTCAGGGACATTTCAGAACCATTCTCCTGCCTCCGCTGGAGGTACTCGAGGAAGCTTACGATAAACTGGAAAGGTTCATGATCAGGCACAGGAAATGATCAGAGGTTGATGATAGTCCCGCATCCTTCTTCGATCATGAGCTCTTTGGTCTCCTTATCGCATGTGAAAAGTATGATCTGTGCATCCTTGGACGCATCGATGAGGGCCTTACAACCCCCTTTCTTTCTTTTCGAATCAAATGTCAGAAGAACATCATCCAGCAATATCGGCATTTGTTCTTCCGACAATTCTTTTGCGATCGCAAGTTTGATGGACAACTTGATCTGATCCCCGAGGCCGGAACTCCATTGTCCTTCCGTCTTCCCTTCGTTTCCCGATATCACGGAGATGTCGGAACTGCGGGGATCGATGTTCAGTCCGTATCTTCCTTCGGTCATCATCTTTACATATCTGTCCGCTGTGGTGATCACTCCGGGCTGCACAGTGCAATAAAGATCATCACAAGCAGAATCAATGATGTTCGCAGCGAGTGCCAGCGTACCCCATCTTTTTGCCAGATCCGCGATCTCTGAACGCAGAGAGGCACGGGAATTCATAAGTCTTTCCCGCTCCTCATCGTTCAATATCGTTTTCATTTCAGAGGTTATTTCCCAAAGGCGTTTGTCGGAATCGGATATTTCCGCAGAGACGTTCATCAGTTCGAGTGTTCCTTCGTCGATCACTGAATTCGGATCGTATCCGGACCGGCTTATGCTCTCGTTAAGTTCGGAGATCCGACGTTCAAGGATCAGTCTTTCTTCCCGCTGTTTGTTCAATGTCAGGAATTGTTCTTCACCGCCGAAGGCAGATACGAACAATCCCAGATCCGCTTTGGCATTTTTTACGTTACGATCAGCATCATTTTTCTCAAGATCCAATCTTCTGTACTCTTGGCTTTTCTCAAGAAGGTCGGACAGGAAGGCGACATCGACCGCAAAGGAAGATCGCTCCGCGTTTAACTGCGACATTACGTCTGCAAGGGTCTTTTCCAAGAATGCTATCTCTTCGTTCACCATTTCCAAGGCATTGTTGTTATCATGGGAGCCGGTATTGTTTATCGATCTTGTTGTATTATCGGGTCTTCGAAGAATTAGGAAAAGTCCGATCGGAACTAATATGACAGGAGCAAAAAGAATGTATGTGCCAGTAACGAAAGCCGCAACAGCGGAAAGCACTCCGAACAATATCATGATGTATCCTGCGATGTTATTGTTCTTGACGGGTTTTTCTTGTGATGCGGGGACGTTCGAAGGTACTGCGTTAAGATACGAACGGCGAGACACCAGTTCCGACATGTGTCTTGTGTTCTCCGTCAATTCTTTGATGCGCACTCTGTTCCCCATAACGGATTCGGCATCAAAACCTCCGAGACTTTCTTTAGCATTCGTTTCCCTTTTCACGATCGAAGACAGGGTTCTTTCTCTCTCGTTAGCGGCCAGTTTCAGATCGTCGTATCTTTTCTTGTCGTTCTCTTTGATAACGGACGAAGCAGATAACTTCTCTGCTTTTGATCTCAATTCACCGAGCAATTCAACATTCCGAGATTGGGATGTTTGTATGTTGAGAATTCCTTTAAGATCGTTGTATTTCTTCTCTTCCGATCTCAATGTGATCATTCTTCTCTTTAGTTCTAAACGTTCTTTGAACAGGGCATCATATCTTTCGTTGTCGTGGGAGATATTCAATCTATCTGACACTTGTTTCAATTCGGATATCTTCTTTCCTATCAGTTTCGTTTCGGATCGTCTATCGGCATTGGCGAGTTCGTTCATTTCCTTGTCGATGGATCCGATGATGTTCGGAAGATCCTTTCCTCCCGGTATCGTAAGGAACCTGCTCTTTATGTCGCCGGATGAGATGATATCGGAATCCCTGAGATCTTCAGGCGTCATGGCATAGATGCTGCGATATGTGGAAGGATCCATATCGGAGAATGATGTCTTGTCTTCCTTCTTCATTTTCATAAGGGTGCCGTCAGTCTTCTCGATCAGGACCTCTCCGGCATCTGTTCTCGCATTGTTCGCAGGATAGGTTTTCTTTCTCACGGGGAAAATGGTGCCTCTGATGAACTCCATAAGTGTGGTCTTGCCCGATTCGTTCTCTCCGAATACGATGTTCATATTCGGGCCGAATTCGATGATATCCTTATTCTTGGCGGAACCGAACGATTCGATTTTTGCGGAGACGATCCTCATCGGGATTCCTCCGAAAGTTTTTCCAGAATAAGCATTTCCGCATCCGTTACCAATGATCTCAGTTCTTCGTCGGACATACTTTCGAACACATACCTTATTTCCGCCGATGTTCTCGTTTGACAGACGGTATCGATGAGTTCGGTTCGATCCATCATCGAGATGCGGTCGGCGGTTCTTATGATGTTCGCGGCAAGGTCATTGCCTTGAGCCAGAACATCAAGATTCATGGGAGGCAGCGTATGAAGATCGAGGGAAGATACTATACACCCAGTAATAGTCGAAACACGATCCGAGAAACCTGCGGGATCTAAGCGCAGAACGGCATCGAGCTCCCCTTTACCTGTCATTTCGAGCGAGAGTATTGAGCCCTTTTTGGTTTTATTTTTTATTTCGTCAACAACGGAGAAGAGGTCTTTTCCTTCGATACTGATAACAAGGTCTTGCCAAAGTATATCCTGCGTGGGGACGAATCTTAATTTTGAGATTGAATTGTTGGAGACCGTAACAAGATATGCTCCCTTCTCTCCGGACTCCTTGGAGTTCCGTCCCTGTATGTTCCCGGGGTAGATGACATGGGGGCTCGAATACACTTCCGAACGTTTGTGTATGTGCCCCAGGGCCCAATAATCCACGTTCTTTCCCAGAAGGTCCGAGAGTTTGCATGGGGCATAGCTATTCTCGGAGACTGAATCCAGATCGCAATGTACAACGGCAATGGTGAACATGTCCACAGAACCTTTCAGCGATGCCGCAAGATTCTCGGAGGTATGGCGGGAGGGGAAGCTTCTTCCTAGAAGTTCTATTTTTTCTCCGTTGATTTCTATTATTTTTCGGGCAGGTTCCGACGGGAACACATAGACGTTCTCGGGGAACGGTATGCTTTCTTCCCACGATCTTTTATTGTCATGATTTCCCAACGATATCACGCAGGGTATCTTCAACCGTTCCAACTCCTTGGCGAATCTGTATCTCGTGGATGGTGTTTCGTTCTCCTCATCGAACACATCACCCGAGATGACAACAAGATTGACTTTTTCGGATATGGCGGTATCAATGATCTTTTCAAACGATCTGAACACGGATTCAGTGAGCCTCTTGCCCAACGCCGGATCCTTTGCCGATATCCCCGGGAATCTGCTTCCCAGATGAAGGTCCGCGCAGTGAATGAATTTGAAGTTTGTTCCCATCTTTGTCACCATCATACCTGTTTCACGGAGGCTAGGTCCTAATGAGTATTTATTGGTGAACAGGAGGTCGCCGAAAGTGTCCAAAAATGGTCAAAAAGAGAAATAATCACTCTTAGGGGGACAGCAGAAGCGGATGTCTTATATACCCCAGATGCTACACCCGGTTAGAATATAAAGGGTCCCATTCTGAACAGTGAGGGATTTTAGTATTTCGGAATGAGGATCTAATGACAGATTTTAAGGACTTAGGTGTCCAAGACAGGATTGCCAAAGCAATCGAAGAAATGGGATGGAATGAACCGACGCCGATACAGACAGCAGCGGTTCCGGAAGGACTTAACGGAAGGGATATATTTGCACAGGCGCAGACCGGAACAGGCAAGACCGGCACCTATGCTATGATAGTGATGGGCAGAGTAACGTCCGGCTCAAAGAAACCGTCGGTGCTGATACTTGCACCGACAAGAGAGCTTGCAAACCAGATCGACCTGGAATTCAACAAACTATCGAGATATTCGCATCACAGGAGCATCGCCATATACGGCGGCGCAAGCATTAACGATCAGATGTACAAACTCAGAAAGGGAGCGGACATTATTGTTGGTACACCCGGAAGGGTCAAAGACATGATCGAAAGGGGATGTCTTGACCTTTCGGTCGTTACCGAAGTGGTCCTTGATGAAGCGGACCGCATGTTGGACATGGGTTTCTCGGACGAATTGAATTTCATAATGGATAAAGTTCCCCGGGACAGACAGACATTGCTTTTCTCGGCAACCATGGACAAAGAGATCAAAAGATTATCCATGCGTTATATGATCGATCCGAAGGAGATACTCGTATCAAGGGATGAGCCATGTTCGGATCTTACGGTTCAGTACTATGTGCCAGTTTCCAGAAAAGGAAAAAGAGAGTGTCTTCAGAAGATCGTTGAAAACGGTAACCCGAAGATAATAGTGTTCTGTCAGACAAAGAAGATGGTGGATGAACTTTTCGAGGATCTTTCCGGAAATTACAAAGCAGGGGCGATCCACGGAGACATGCCTCAGAACAAGAGGGAGAAAGTCATCAGGAATTTCAGGAATGACAAATTCCAGATATTGGTCGCAACCGATGTTGCGGCAAGAGGGCTTGACGTAAACAATATCGACTGTGTGGTAAATTATGATGTTCCGAACGATCCGGAGACATATCTTCACAGGATCGGCCGTACCGGAAGGGCGGGCAAAGAAGGAATGGCAATATCTTTTGTCACAAAAAGAGAAGATGATTGCATAAGGATGTATGAGAGGTCCACGGGCAAAAAGATCAGCAAAGTATATCTTGATGATCTAGCCCCCTTTGGAACAAAACAGCATTCATCTTCTGTCGAAGCAAGACCTGTGTATAGGTCAGAACCGAGACAATACGAGTCTGTTGAGCCTAAGCAGAAGTATCAGCCTGAGATAGTACAATGCGAGTCCGTAGAACCGAGGCCGAGGTATAAGCCCGAAGCACGCTCGGAAAAGTTCGTTGAGGATAAACCAACCGTAAAGAACGTCAAGACCGTTAAACCGATATCCAACAAGAACGATATGATCGTCCTTAAACTCAACATCGGAAGAGATGACGGCTTCGGAAGGGTTCAGATAACTGAATTCGTCAAACAGCACACCGAGTTGGATAACGAACACATCGGAAGGATAGGTCTCGGAGGATCATCGTCTTATTTCGAGGTCAAAGGGGATTATGTCGAGTACGCCATAGAATCCATTTCGGGGCAGAAGTACAAACAGAAAAAGGTCTTTGCTCAGGTCGCACCGCAAAAGACACCGTATCCCGAGAGATCTAAAAAAAAGGCAAAGGCTGTGACGGCGGGAAATAACTACACTGTTGCAGAGTAAAAACAAAGGCCGGTGAAAGCCGGCATTAATATTTTTTTTCAAGAGACTGCTTTTATAATCTCTACAGTCATTATGATATATGCGTACTAAGACGGTATTCGCGGTCGTATCTATATTTCTGGTTATTTCTTTCTCTTTCATACTGTTGCCGTCGTACAACGGCGTCGACGGTTTTGGAAATTCCAATACGATCCAGATCTCATCGGCAGAGGAATTGGCTCTGATAGGAAACGATGAGATGTACCCTCTTGACGGTAATTATGTTCAAACCGGAAATATAGACTTTGGGGGAAAGGACCTCAACGGAGGGTTTGTTCTGTGCGTGAATGCAATGTTGCAGAACACAACGCTGAAGATAGACCTTCGTCATACGAACGGGAATCCGATCACTTCGGGACTGGATATATTGGTGTCGGTGAACGGTGTCATAAAGATAATACCGGAAGGGTCGTCATCTGTGAGTTTTAATGTTATGTCCACGAGCGTCCTGACAGTAAGCATGGCAATGGGAGGAATGGCAGATTTAATCCCTCTCGGCATGAATCCTTATTTTTCTGTGGCAAAGGTATTCGATATTAAAAACTCAGAGACAGTGTCCATGTCATTCAACAGTAACGGAAACATGGATCCGATAGGTTCCGGTTATGCCTCATTCATAGGAACGTATGATGGAAACGGATACAAGATCACAGGGTTGCAGACCGCTGCATATTCGACAGGAGACAATGCATACTCGGGATTGTTCGGAAATGTGGGTATTTTTGCAACCTTCAGTAATATAGATCTTGAGATAAGTTCATCGGCGGTGTCTCAATACCTCAATGCATATTCAGGCGGTCTTGCGGGTTACATCAGCAACCGAAATATCAACATCACTAACTGTTACGTCACAGGTTATAGCCTGGCAGAAGTGGCACCGCCGTCTCCTTATGCCGGTGCATACGCCGGCGGTCTTATTGGGTACGTTGAAGGAAATTCCAACATCATCAATTGTTACGATGCGGTCGATGTGACATCGGTGTCATCCTCATATTCATATTCAGGCGGTTTCGCAGGCGGTGTGAACGGTGACGTAACAGTCTATGGCTCTTTTAACGCGGGTGCGGTCTCATCCATATCGGACAATGCGACTTCGGGCGGATTGATAGGTTCTGCCCTCAATATAATGGTAACAGACTGCTACACAATGGGTGATGTGTCATCAATCGCATCAAAAACCGCAGATTCGGGAGGGCTTGTAGGAAGTTCCTCTAAGATCGTAGTGATAAAGGGGAGTTATGTCATCGGTAATACCTTTGCATCGGCATCAAATCCGTCGGATGCGGCAGATCTGCATTCAGGAGGGCTCATAGGCAAAGTAACAGATCTGTCGATCGCAGATTGTTATGTCAAAGGCAATGTGTCGTCATCGGGATCATCTTCAAACGTTCTTTCAGGAGGCTTTGCCGGATATGCTGAGACAAGTGCTAACATAGTCAACGGCTATATTCTTGGCGAAATAGTCATCGAAGGAACAGGGTGCAAAGGAGGTATTGGGAACTTCGGAAATTCCAATAACTTCATAACAAATTGCTATTATTTGAAAACCGCAACGGTAAACGCCGATCTGGATCTTTACGGGGACGGAACGGTGATCGTTGACGGTATGAGTTCGGGAACAAGGGTAGAGGACCCATCCGGAGGATACGACAATGATGAACTCAAGACTCAGAATAAGTTCTATTCCGGAACGACCCCGATAGGCAGTAAATACATTGATGGATGGAATTTCACGAAAACATGGTATATCGACGTATCTGCCTCGATCAACGACGGATATCCGATAATAGGATCATCTTTGTCGATAATGGATCTCGCGGATGTGTATGTAACGATAGGGGATACGGTCACTTTCATTGCCAACACGAATGACAGAGCGACGGATTATCAGTGGCAGACATACGATAACAATCTTTCGATCTGGATCGATATTCCCAATGAAACCGGGATGAGCTACAACATTGGGGGAATAACGCAGGGAGATATCAAAAAGATCTACAGGTGCGAGGTCAAGACGATCATTAACGGCGTGACAATAGCAACGAAAACCTCAGGGCCGGGGCAGATATTGCTGAAAGACAGCACGGGTTCCTTGGAGATATCAAATATGGAAGAACTTTCCAAGGTTGGTTCAAACGAGATAGTCAACGGAATGATATTCAGGCCCGACGGCAATTACGTTCAAACGAAAGATATAATCTTCACTAACACGGACGACCTAAACGGAGGTTTCGATATGTTCGTCGATGCGGTGTTGAACGATGTAAAACTCACAATATCGTTGCATTACGGGGACTTAGCTGAAACACCGATCATTTCTGCATACGGAATGAGCGTTGCCGTCAACGGAGTTGCAGATAAGATCAAACCCGGAGAGTCCTCGGTGGTGTTCACCGTTCCTGCCGGAACAACGGATCTGGAAATAATCGCCGGAGGGAATGCAGACAATATCCCTGTTACAATGGATAAAAATCATCCTGATTTCACGATCAGGGTGTTTGTGATATTAAACGGCGGCAGCGCAAGATCCGACATCGTCAACAGTAACGGAAATATGGACCCGATAGGTTCCATGACAAGACCCTTCGATGGAACATATGACGGAATGGGATACAAGATCTCCGGACTGAAGACAATGTCATTCTCGGTGAAAGATGCATACTCGGCTCTTTTCGGTCATGCCAGGATGATAACACTGAAGGGTGTATATCTAGAAAATAACCTGTCAATTGCATCATCTATCGCATTCTCCGAAAATGATACATCTTACCAATGGGACTTAAACAACACCGACCCTCCAAATCCTGCTCCGGACCTATCATCTTCTGTTGCATTCTCGGGCGGTCTTGTAGGTTATTCCGGCGGGATCGTGACCATTGACGACTGTTATGCCACGGGTGACGTGAGGGCTTTGGGAGCAGCGTTCTCCGGCGGTTTGGTAGGTTTGGTCGAAGGACACATCTTTGTTACGAATTCTTATACAACAGGCAGTGTGCTATCGTTGTATACCGTATCATTTTCCGGCGGTCTTGTCGGTGTAGTCGGCGGAAACACCGTAATAAGCAACAGTTACAACAAAGGCAATGTGTCAGCACAGTCATTTTTCGCTTCAGTCTCCGGCGGTCTTATCGGTGTTACGGGCGGAAGTTCGTTGATAAGCAGCAGTTATGTTGCCGCCGATGTGACATCTTCAGGATTGGTATCATACTCAGGCGGTTTTGCCGGGGTGATGAGCGGAAATTCTATCATAATCAACAGCTATGTGATAGGTGATATCACAGCGACATTGCCGACCGGAGTGTTATCGTTCTCAGGCGGTCTCGCAGGTTATTTCGAAGCGGAAATATTCATTGTGAATTGTTATGTGAAGGGCGAAATAATCGCTGCCTCGACATCTTTGAGCAGTGTAGGAGGGATCGGCAACCTGGTGAATGCGAACAATTACATCACGAACTCTCACTATCTCAGAACAGACAGCATCAATGTGGATATGGACTATTACGGATCCGGATATGCGGTCATCAACGGCGGCATAACGGGAAGAGAGGATACGGGCGGACTGACTCTGGACGAATTACGGGATAAGGGTTCTTACGAGACCGAAACGATAGTCGTGGGCGAGGAGACGGTCAAGGGATGGGATTTCGATACCATATGGTTTATAGACCTGGATTCATCGCCTTCTGCGGAACAGAGGGCTAACAAGGGACTCCCTTTCCTGAGGGCATTGGCATTTTCGGAACAGCCCAAGGATATCATTACGGATGATCCTCTGGGTAAGACGTTCAGGGTGAGGCCGAGTATGCCTCCTACGGGATATCAGTGGCAAAAGAGCACGGACGGAGATGTTTGGGACGATATGATCGGAGAAACAAGCGATTCGTATACAACGACCCCCGGGGACGAACTCAATGATCAGTTCAGGTGTGTGATATCCTATGGCAGCGAGACGATCTCTTCCAAACCCGCGGGAGTTCTCGAAGAATATACGGTAACTACCGATTACAATCCGAATAAGGGCACGGTCAGGTTATCTGCGGAAAAAGTCACAATACGGGATGTTGTATCGGTTCTCATCACTCCGAAAGCAGGTTACATCGGAATCGCATCAACAGACTTCGGAACATTGACGCCGGACGGCGACAACAGATATCTGCTGTCGGGGGTCACCGGGGACTGCACGGTAACGATCGGATTCAACACAGTGAATTACACAGTAACGGCCGATCACGATACCAAGAAAGGGAGTGTGACGCTGTCATCCGCAATAACCACGGTCGAAGATACAGTAACAATAACCATCGGACCCCGCAGCGGATATACCTTCGGAAACGTGACGGTCAATACGGGAACGATAACAAAGATCAGCGACACGGTATACATACTCGCATCAGTTACGAAAAACTGTATTGTGACGGTGACGTTCGATGCGATAGAATACACCATAACAGCCGATTACGACGCAGGCAAGGGCAGAATCGATCTCTCTACCAACAGAGCCACAGTGGAAAGTAATGTTTGGATCATGGTAACGCCCGATGCGGGATATGCTGCCGGGAGTGTGACAACGAATACCGGAAAACTAGAGAACATGGGCAATGGAGTGTACGCGCTCAAAGGCATTACAAGGAATTGTATTGTGACCGTTGAATTTGTTATGGAAATTTATTCTGTGACGGCAAACTATGATCATGACAAGGGTGAGGCAAGACTTTCTGCCGCCATGGTAACAACGAAAGATACGGTTTCGATAAGCATCAAAGCCGACAGCGGATACGCTGTCGGAGAAGTTTCAACGAACACCGGAACATTGGTAAAAACGGGAGACGGCGAATACAGACTTACAAACATCGTGAATGATTGCATCATCACGATCGAATTCGAGACTGTTCCCGATCCGACACCCGCAGCTGAAGATGATACGATGCTGTATCTGATCATCGGAGCAATAGTGATAATGGTAATACTTGGAATTATCGGAGTGATATGGTTCTTCAGGTTCAGAACGTAAATTCCAATTGGAATCGAAAGAAAAATAGGCCCGGACATTCACATGTCCGGGTAAAGATCAGGGTAGATTAAGTCTGAGCGGAGTATGGATCATGTCCACAAGCTTATCCTTGTGAAGGGTGACGATCTTCGAATCTTCGTCGATAGTGATCCCGTTACGGACAAGTTTTGCACTGACCAGGACATCCACAGTATCGCTTGACATCTTTTTGGTGTATGTACTGCTCATTGTTGAAGGATATTCCCCATATAAGTGCTGATGATACACTTGTTTGCCATCAACGTAAACGTACAAATCCGTATTTTCTTCTGCCTCATAATCCACTTTCCAAAGAAGTTCGCCTGAGTCTTTGGTCAACACCACGAATACTCCGACCGCGGCAACAATAACGATAGCCACAACAATAATGGCAACGACGATCATCGATACTCCTTTCTTGTCGTGTGCTATAACCGTATCAATCTTTTTCATTCAATGCCTCCGATACCCATATGCATGGATATATTGTAATATCAGTCAGTCAGTTAAATAAGATATGGCACATATTATCATGACTGATGATCTTCGGCTCATGATGCGATTCCAATGATAATGTGAAAGAATTATTATCGTACAATTGAGATAAAGGAACCATGGCAAGGTATGAGTTAGGCGCAGTGTACAAAATAAACGCTATTGACGGAATTGTATATTACGTGAGACTTTTGGAACGCGATTGTTACGGGGTCTTTGCTCCGTTCCAAGGGATACCGGATGAAGACATACTATCAAAAACTCCATATGTTCTGTACTTTGTCTGTAATAATTTTGCCGTAAAACGGGGAATATGGGAAAAGGTATTATCTTCACCTGATCAGAATGATATTGAGCGATGGAAAAGTCCGGACCTGGCAAATTATGCTAATTACAATTCGATATTATCATTTCAACAGAGTCGTATTTTCCATAAAGGGGACACATACAGGTGTGAAAAGGAAAAATTTGTTGAAATGGTAAAGTTGGGATTGATAGAGTCAATATTCAACAGGCATGAGAATGTTCCTCCGTTCCTGATGAGATATTATGAGGGTTGGCCGAGCAGTTATATTTTTGACAAAGTATTTCTTCAGAGCGGAACGATGGAACATCAGAAGGAGCAGTTAAAGGTACTCAATGAAATGGGATTCGATACTAAGGATATTTGAAAGAGCTTGAGCAAAGAGAACAAAATATCAAAAGATTACAAAAGGGTTTTTATTGGAACAGCAGTAAAAATATGAAAGGGGCTTCGAATGGAATACATAAATTTTGAAAGCGGTATACTCGAGAAAAAGGCAAAATCGGAAGTTAAGAAAATATCCGAAACACTTCTGGCGAAGGTCGGAAACAGAATCTTTGTTTCAAAAGAAGGTGCTGAAAAAGTAACCAAGATCAGAATACATTCTTCCGACTTTACCAACGAGGATCTGAAGGAATTATCTCATTTTCCGCAATTGAAAGTGCTTGAGATATTCTCTTTCGGACTTACAGACTTGAAAAATATTCCGTCTTTGAAACAACTGGAGACCATATGTTTGCGTTCCGGGGAAGTCTCCCTTGACCTGAGGCCGTTGGAGCATTTTTCAAACCTAAAAAAGATCGATATGGAGGGGTACGAGATAACCGATCTGAGTCCGCTTTCGGGTATGAAAAAATTAAAATCGTTGAATATGGGGTATAACAACATTAATGATCTTTCTGCGCTGCATGATATGAGTTCTATGACAGAATTGGTCCTGAATACTAATCAGATAGCTGATATCTCACCAATTTCGACATTGAATAAATTGAAAACGTTATATCTGGAGGGCAATAAGATAGTTGATATCTCGTCCTTGGAAGGAAAGAAAGAGCTAAAAACTCTACGCCTTCACAGCAATATGATCTCAGATATCACTCCTTTGGCATCATGTGAAAATCTGGTTAAGTTGGAGATATTCAAGAATAAGATCGAATCCATAGAACCCATTTTACATTTGCCACATTTGGAATACGTGGTGACGGACAGCAACAAAGCATTCGAACCTCTGTCCGATGGTTTTGAGAAAACAATATCAAAGGTTTTTAATGGGGTATCCGACAGGACAGGTTATGAAATATGGGTGTTCAGAAAAAGAGTTTGAGCTAAAAATCTTGTTCGTTTGAAACGATCATGAGCCGACCAAGTTTTTTTATGATTTTTATGATATTCGGAGAAACAGTGGAGCCACCTCTGAGATTCGAACTCAGGGCCTGCTGATTACAAGTCAGCCGCACTACCGGGCTATGCAAAGGTGGCTTGAATCAGCCGTATGATGGCATTCTTTTTATTACTTTCCCAAGCCGGGATGTGTCAGTCTTCGTAAAATAAGTAAAAATAATACCGACAGCTTTTTAAAATGTAATGTAATCGCGCTCCCAGTCATATCAGAGACACTGATTAGTGGTGATTAAAAATGGCAGACAGTGACGCGAAAAAGATGGTCCGTCTCGACTACAAGGCATACTTTGCCGATAACGAGAAAATTTACGATACAACGAACGAAGAGATTGCCAAGGAGGCAGACATCTACAACGAGAAGTACACTTACGAACCTATGGCATACGTCGTGGGATCGAACAAACTGTTCTCCGCACTCGATGAAGCGATAGGCAAAGCCGAGGTCGGTAAAGAGGCAGAAGTACTCATACCCTCAGAAGATGCTGCCGGTGCCAGGAATCCGAAACTTATCGAGATCTACCCGATAAGGGATTTCTATAAACAGGATATCAACCCCTACCCCGGTCTTCAGGTAACACTTTCCAACCGTGTCGGAACCGTGATGTCGGTAGGTGCCGGTCGTGTAAAGGTTGATTTCAACAGCCCCCTTGCCGGACATGACCTTCTGTACAGATTCACTGTAACAGAGATCATCGAATCTCCGGAAGATAAAGCGAAGGCGATCGTCGAGGTCAACTTCGGAAGCAGCGACGGATTCGCGTTCACCTTCCCGGGTGACAAAGTATCGGTTGTTCTCCCCGAGATCTCCAAGTTCCACCAGGAATGGCCGGTCGCAAGATTCAAGATCGTCACGGATCTCAGAGAGGCATTCGGTGTCGATACAGTGGAGTTCATAGAGATATGGGCATCCGCAAAGAAAGAGTCATCCGAAGAAAAGACCGAATGATCCGAATTACTTTTCACAAACTCTTTAATTCTCACGGACGGGTGGCCTAGCCTGGATATGGCGGCAGCCTCCTAAGCTGCAAGCCGAGGGTTCGAATCCCTCCCCGTTCGCTTACTATGTTAGCCAGACATCAATTTTCAAAATCTTAAATTTTAGCCAGAGTTCTTACACTCCCCCCGATTTTTTATTTAAAAGTTGCTTAAACACTAGGTCAGGAACACGTTCAGACCTAACACCTGCATAATTCTTGTAAGTGGTATCGGGATTGTTATGACCAAGAGCAACCTGAACAACTTCAAAACCCACTTCAGCATCAACTAAGAATTGAGCATAAGTACGTCTGCACATCCTTAAGTCAAAATTGAAACCCACTTCACGAGAAACATAATCTTTGAGTTTTCTAAGATTCTTATCCGAAGTGAAACAATATCCTTCAATCAAGGGAGGGATGATAGCATCACTTACAAGATTAAGAGAATTAAGTTGATTATCTCTTGAAACAAGATAACGTTTCACGAAATCATGAGCGACAGGAAGAATAGGAATCCAACGAGGATCTCCGTAAGTATCGCCGCCTTTTACAACGTCAAGCCATAATTTGATAACGCCCTCTTCAATAACAAGATTACTTAATCGAGCATGCTGAACTTCAATAGTACGTAGACCACCACAGAGACAGAATACGACTGTAGCATAGGCACGCATACGTAGGAAATCATTAGAATCTATTGCATCGGCACGTTCTATTATTCGCATGAAGTGATTGTAAGGCATCGGAGGTTTACGCTTATGATGAGCCTTTGGCACGAACCCCGGATATTTGTTCTTGAACTTTTCAATAGCATTATTGTTACAGTATTTCAGAAAGCTCTCAAGAGCAGTAATATCATCAAGAACAGTATCTACAGAGACGTTCTTTTTTCTGAAACCTATCAATGTTGCAATATCTTCAGCGGTAAGAAGTCGAGGACTTACAGTTGAAATTTTTTTCTTATCGTGGAGATCGTAGATTATTTTCTTCAGTTGGTTTAAACGCCTTTTCCTAACTTGCAGTGTAATATCTGCGTAATGTCCGTCTATAAAGTCCAGATATTTGTTAAGATAATAGGCGTAAGGATGTTTCATTCAGTCAACGACCATAAGCTAACTTATCTGCAATCTCATTTTCTGCTTTAACAAAAATCTCATAGATTCCTTCAAGCGCATTCGATTCTTCTTCAGTAAGAAAAGAAAATCCACGGTGGGCATTTAAGAAATTAACAATTGTAGTTATTTCAACAAATCTAGAAATTAGTCTATCATGTTCGTCATATAACGCAAAAGGAAGTGAGATTAGTCTATGGGCAAGTGTACCCCATTCAGGTAATCGCTCTTCGGGATGATTTTTCTTATATTCTTCATATTGTGCTTTTGTTTCACGCATTTTATCACATGCAATTTAGCAAATTGCTATTGCTAATTAGCACGATACATATTTAATATTTAGCAATGATTAGCAATTGGTAATTTAATGAGGAAAGGAGAAGAAATAGGCTCATCAAAATACGACTCTAAAATTCGAAGAATAACTCTTGTGAAAAAGGTTGCAGATATATTAGATATGAAAGACGGAGATTCAATAGTTTACATAAAAGATGTGGACACAGGAGAGATAATAATTAGAAGAGAAGCGAGATCAGAAGAGTTAATACCACTTTTTGAAAATATATCGCCTAAAGTCAAAGATGCGTTGATGGAAACTATTGAAAAGATGATTGAAAAAATACAAAAAAAGGAATCAAATAATACGGATGAAACTCTTCAGATATTTGAAAAAGCATCAGTAGGATTTTCTGATTCAGAAAAAGAAGAGTTTAGTAAAGGCTTAACCGAAATGAAAGAAAAAATAGAACAGGCAATTAAGGAAACCACTGAAATAAGAATAAATGAGAAGAAATAAAAAGGAGATAAAAAATGATTGACTGGGATATTCAAACATGGGATGTTGTCATCACTCTTATTTTAACAATCATCAGTGCATCAATTTTAATTGCAACAGTAATTTTAAGTTATAAATCTTATCAAAATTCATTAAATTCTAGTAGACCGCACATAAACAAAAAAAGTGTTTCAGTGGAAGGTGTGATAGTATACTATAAGAAAGATAAAAAAATGAGATCAAGAATGGTGGTTGTTAGAGCTGTTAATGGTGGTCATGAAAAAGCATTAATTACGAACGTTAAGACATGTATACGATACAAGAGTTGTATATATTCTTATGAAGCCCCAGTAGAAGAAATAGAAAAATGTGGCGTAAGTCCGTATGGAAATTTTACACACATGGACAAAAAAACTGTAGAAGGCAAATATCCGAATATTGGAACAGTAGTCGAAAAAGAAGAATTCGAATTCATAAAAATAGCGGATTTTTTTCATTGTTTAGGAAAATTTGACGGTATGATTTCAAAATTCATACCCATGTCATATGTGATCATCGAATACCGTGATTTTAGAGATAAAAATGATGAAAATATCGCAGGATACAAGCTATATGTTAGAGTACGAATGCAGTTTAGATTTTGCTTCAAACGTAAAAGTATGGAAGAGGAATTGAAAACCGTCGAAAACATTTTTCAAAAAGCGTTTGTTAAATAAGACAAAATCTAGTTTTAGAGAGAAAGCGTTATTTTTGCCTGTTCTAATGAAGTAAAGCCACCGCTGATATAGAACCAAGGCGAATCTTCCATTTTGAATCTTAAACGGTCTTGTTCAAGGCGTTCTATGGTCTTGTTCAGTCCGTATAGTTGTTCCGAATGTCCCGAGAGGGCAAGAGCGAAGGGATCGTAAGGAGAATGTTCTCTTATTTCGTTGATTAGTTTGTCTCTTTGTTTGTTTAGTAGTTTTAACTCGTTACTAATAATATCAAGTCGAGTATGGGTAGGTTTGCAGTCTATCCGTTTCTTGAAATCCTTTGATACGATGTTACGAAGATTGAATAATTTTTGAAATGCATTAGTATAGATGGCAGTATCGTCAGGTTTATCAGGATCAAGAGAGACTGTTTTTGTAGCATATTTAAGAATGTAGCCGAGAGCATTACGCTTTCCTATCTTGCCATCTATGATAGCTTGTATGTCACAATAAGAACCCCTTGAATACCTAGCCCATGCATCTTTGAGTTTAGTCACTAATTCAAAGGACTGTACACGCCATTTACCGTTATGTTTGAAGGCGGGTACTGTATTATCAAGAAGGAGTATGAGATGAGGGGCAGGATAGCCGTCTTTAGTGCCTTCCTTGGAAAGGAAAGAGCCGTAAGTTATTCCCAACTCTTTGGTGAGGTATGCTTTGAATTGATTCACGACAGGAGTAATAGAACGCCATGCATCAGTTACAGTCCATTGTTTACGGTCATAAGTGAAAGTGATAAGAAGAGCGGAGGTACAATGCATTGTTTTTCTATTACCGACAGCAGAAGAAAAGGAACGTTCAGAGAAGGCATCAATCAACGGCTTGTATTTCTTGCGTTGTTTGTATGCATAGGCTTTATTGCCACGTTTGGGGGACAACGGATAGATGTATTTGTCTTCAATGGGATTATGAAGAATAGAATAGGAATCATTGGAGACGTATTCAAGATATTGTTCTTTGATTAATGGAAGGCAGCGAGCATCAGATAGGAAGGAATCACCAAGGTCTTTCAGGTCAGAGAATGAATTAACGATACGTTGAGGAAGAAAATCATCAGGATCAGGAGGAAGACCATAATTAGGATTGTCTTCTAAGAACTCATAATCAAGAGGGTTCAAGGAATCCCTCCAGCAGAAACCACGCAGGCATCCGTGAGGGGGCATCCGCTCCCCATCACGGGAATGCCTGCATGTTGGGCATGAAGATACTTTCTGATAGTGGTTAGGTTGGTGGTATTTTCAGTCAAAAACCTATGGCAAAATCACAGGCTGTTTAAGAATTGAAAATTAGAAGTCTGGAAGGGACATTCCAAATACTCCTCCCCGTTCGCTTAATTTCTCTTGCGTCTGGGTATTCTGGATCACTGCTCAAAAGTTCGAGCGTTCATTTCTTGCATGACCCGATCCAAATAAGAAAATGAAACCGTTACAAATTGTAACGTTTTGAATATTAGACTCGATCCCCATCATTCATTTTTTGCAAAGCGGGAGTGGATGCAGGCTTATCGGCCACTTGCAGAGGCTCGGTCAGGTCGTGTGGATCGAACAGCAACAGAATAATCAAACAGGCAATGTTTGATCAAAATATCAGTCAGATTTCTGGCATCTTCTACTTTCAATCCTGTTGCATTACGGATCAATGTAATGCATTCCGCTCTGTTGGTATTGTTACTCGTGATGGTTCTGACATCATCCATTGTGATAATGGATTTGCTCGTCAGGGCTTTCATCGCAACATCGCTGATATCCGGCAGATCACTGAGATTAGGATTTCGTGCGAGGCTGCTGACTCGATCCACCGTCTCAATTATTGCTCTGGCACCGTCGAAACCTACACCGAGATCAAGGAAATAGTCGATTTTCAACAATTCCTTTCTATTTCTTAATGTTCTTGCAAGATCTCCGATTGTGAAAATGGATCTGGACGCCAGTGTTTCTGTCACTGTATTGTTGAACGCGGAGATCTCATCCAGTCTGGTGGAGTAACCGACCCATTTGAGGATATTGTCTCTGGCAAAATCATATTCAACGATTATTTTCGATCCGTCGATCACAGGTTCAATATCGCGGATCACGTTATTGTAAACCGAGGCGAACCCCGGTTTATCTTTGATATTCATTATCAATTTGATCAGTTCATTGTTCAGGCATGAGATGGGATAGAAATAATCGACTGTCACATCTTCGCCGCCAGGAAACCGAGTACCTTTCGATTTGGCAGATGTTATTCTCTCGTGCGCAATTTTGAGGAAAGTGTGTGCGATATGCGCATTTTCCACATCATCCTTATCGAATTTCAACCTCTTCTCTACTCTGTCGTTGTAAGGTATTGCTTCCTTGTAGTAATAGATCGATTCAGCGCGTATTGGTACTTCGGGAGAGGAGTGGTATTCGACATACTTATACTTCCCAGACGGAGAATCCAGTCTTCCGCCCCTAGATTCACGCTCGGCCCTGTCCTTTTGATCAATGACCTCTTGTTCTTTGATGATATCGGTCATTTTCGACTCGTTGATAGAACGAGAATCGGCGGGATTATCGCCCGGCAGTCTTCCATCTGTTGCAGTCAGTTCGCTGTAGGCGGAATAAGATCCGGTGAAGTTGTACGCCATAGGTTCAGATGTTTCTCGATCAGAAACGGTTAGGATCCCAGATGTAAGGGACAAGGCTTTTTCTAATTCATCTGTTCTCATTAAATGCGGATCATCCATCTTCAAGTCTCCCGAGATATTTTTGGCAATCAATACGCCGATCTGAGTAATGTAAAGATTCGATCCCTATAATATAGGTTGGAAATAAAATCGGATCCGCAGACTGAATTCCAGTATGCATGTTTCAAATCGATTTTTTGTTTCATTTATTGATATTTCCGTCAATCCCTTCAAAAATTTTTATACCAAGTTCACTGAACTATAAATACAGCTGGATAGATTAACCAACTCATGAGAAAGGTTGCCGTATACGGGAAAGGAGGCATAGGAAAATCCACCATATCATCAAATGTTACGGCGGCACTTTCCGATTCCGGGATAAAGGTGATGCAGATCGGTTGCGATCCCAAACACGATTCCACCAGAATGCTGGCCGGCGGTGTTTCCCAGGAAACAGTATTGGATTATCTGAAGGATGTTCCGCAGCCGAAAAGAAAACTCACGGACATAGTCGAAGAAGGATACAAAGGATGTCTGTGTGTGGAGGCCGGAGGTCCCGAACCGGGCATAGGATGTGCCGGACGAGGTATAATCTCCGCATTCGAATTGTTGGACGACCTGGGGGTGAATTCCATTCCGTTGGATGTTGTGTTATACGATGTTCTCGGAGATGTCGTATGCGGAGGTTTTGCGGTACCGCTCAGGAATAATTATGCGGATACGGTCTACGTCGTCACATCCGGAGAGTATATGTCGATATACGCGGCCAACAACATTCTTCGAGGGACCGCCAACTATGATCCCAACAGGATAGGCGGAATAATATTCAACAGCCGCGGAGACGAAGAAGAAAGAGAACGCGTTGTGAGATTCTCGGAAGCGGTAGGGATACCGATAGTCGCCGAGTTCTTAAGATCGAAGGAATTCATGGAAGCGGAAAGGATAGGCAAGACGGTTGTTGAGGCGTATCCTGATTCCGATATAACCAGAATATTCAGGGAGTTGGCGGATACCATCATTGAAGGCAGGAAATATACCGCAAAGTTCCTTACGGAAGCGGAGTTGGAAGATGCCATCCTCGGTCGTTCTGTCATGAAGAAGAATGGTTGCCGAAGTATCATGGAGATGCAGGTACGGGAGAAGAAGAGTTACACATCACGCAATGTTCACAACGGAGAGATACTGCACGGATGTGCATTCTCCGGTGCGGCATCTGTCTCATTGTCTATTGACGGACTGTTCACGGTACTTCATTCTCCAAGAAGCTGTGCACAGTTCACATTCCAATTGGTCACAAATTCGATAAGGCGGTCCGCGGTCCATGGGAACATGGCAATGGCATCCTTCGCGGACCCATTGATCCATTGCACCGATATGAACGAATCCGTTATGATATTCGGGGGGATCGAGAAACTCGAAAGCGATCTGAAAAGGATAATCAAAGAGGGTCATAACGACATCGCACTGATAACATCATGTCCTTCGGGTATCATCGGCGATGATGTCGAAAGCGTGATACGCCGAATAAAACTGGAATACCCAGACGTTTCGATCATACCGATGGTGGAAGATGGTAATGTACGCGGAGATTTCATGCAGGGCGTCATAGACGCATCATTGATGTTGATGAGGTCCGTTGCATCAAAGAACGTGGAAAAGAAAGATTCGGTGAATGTCGTGGGTGTGAAGACACTCGCCACCAATTGCGCCGATAACAGTGCGTTCGTGGAAAGCATCTTGAATCAAATGGGTATCGAAGCAAATTGTAATTGCGTGGGAAATACGTCCATCAAAAGCATAAAGAACGTTGCCGAAGCAAAAATGAGCATCCTGATAACTCCGGACCGTTTTGCATTGATGCTTAGAGATTTTCTTGTTGATGAGTATAACCTTGAATTCGCAAGATCCGTTGTTCGTCCGGGATTGAACGAGACAAGGATATGGATCAGGGAAGTCGGAAAATATTTCGGAAAAGAGAAAGAAGCCGAGATTGTGGTGGCATCCATCGATAAGGAATATTCACGCCTCGTTACCGCTTTGTCAAAGGATCTGAAAGGAAGATCCGCATATGTGGTCGGGACGCAGAAGGATATAGGCTGGATACTGGAAGTGATGAACGAGTGCGGAATGAACATTCAGCGTGCGGTGATAATCGATCTGAGCGATCATTCGAAGGATCTGAGTCTCGATCTTGATTACGATGTGGAGATAATCAAAAACGAGGATTTCTGTAAGATCATGGATGACATCACGCTGAGAAGGCCCGAACTTCTGATCACAACATATCCAATAGATCTTGATATCAAAACTGAACAATGTTTCATTCCCATTGCTCCGGATGTCGGCCCTTATGTGGGGCCGCAGCTGGCGGAAACATGGGTAAAAAGGCTGAAAGCACCTGCTGAAGAAGGATGGAGAAAAGATGTCGTTCGAATATGATCGCCCCGAGGGGCTTTTGGGAGCAATGATAGCTATCGAAGGAATAAAGGATTCCGTCACGTTGTTGAACGGGCCCACGGGATGTAAATTCTATCCCGCATCCCTGTCGGAGGCTTCTTTCCCTCATAGGAGGGATGGGCATCAGGCGTTCAACCCGTACAGATACCGTAAGGATTTCTATTTCAGTCAACCCCGCATCCCATGCACATTCATGGACGGGAACGATTACATCATGGGGACCAGGGGAAAATTGGACTGCGGGGTCGATTCCGTTTTGGAAGAGAAACCAAGCATCATAGGTCTGATAAACACTCCCGGGGCTTCTCTTACCGGAGAGGATCTGGCTCTTGAAGTTGAACCCGATATTCCGGTCGTAAGAATAGTCAGTCCGGATTATTCGGTATCTTCGGGAGAAGGATTCCAAGATTGTCTGATATCTGTTCTTGAGAGCATCAGACCTAAAATGAATGGAAGAATGCATACAGTGAATCTCCTCGGCATATCCATATGGCATTTGGGCTGGAGGGACAGCATCACCGATCTCACGAAACTATTGGATATGTGCGGGATCTCCGTGAATGTGGTCATCGGGGCGGGTTGGTCGGTATCCGACATATCCAGATCCGGAGACGCGGACCTCAATGCAGTGCTGCACGAGGAATACGGAGGCCGTGTGGCCGAATGGTACGAGAAGGAATTGGGAATGCCGTACGTATCGACGGGCGTGCCGCTGGGATTCGAAAACCTGGAAAGATGGGTGTGTGCGATATGCGATCGTCTGAACCGTGATGCGTCGCCTGCGCTTGCCGAGATACGAAGGAAAAGAGAAAGGGCGGCAAAGATACTGTCGGGACTTCAATCTTCGAGACGCCCTCCCAGAGGAAGTACGTTCTCAATATCTTCCGAATCATCCCTGGCATATGCTGTCACCGAGTTCCTTTACTCATATCTGGGAATGGTCCCTGTCGCCGTGAACACGGGGTTGGATCGATCTTTCGATGAAAAATTCCGGGCAGCTTTCGATGATTGGGATCTTGAAGTGAATGATGACGTGTTCAACATCCCTGCGGATGTGGTTTTGGGAGACGGCTGTCTGATCGCTACATTAATGCAACGCAATATGGTCCTCGGGGGAGTCGATGTATCTCGGCCCGGATTGTTCAACATGAATTTCATAGAAAGGCCGGTCCTCGGACTGGGGGGAACAATGAGGTTACTGGATGCTGTACTGAACATCTTGGAAAGATGCGGTAAGACGCATTGATGCGTTACTTCTCGTAACAGATGAAGTCAGTGTTCTTTTCGATGCACATCCGGGCAAGATCAAGGTCCTTCTTGTTCTTGAACGTAAGCTGCAGAATACCGTTGATATCCTCCCTTATCTCCAATATCTTCAGATTGATGAGGGAGATCCCTTCTTCGGCAAGGTATCTTGTGACCTCCGCAATAACTCCGGGACGGTCGGGAATATCCAAAAAGAGGTCGTTGAAAGCGGGGATGACTCCCCCATCCTTGCGAAGAGGAAGATTGTCCCTGGTGATCTTTGCGCGCGAGAAATAATGGAAAATGGCGTCACTATCATCTGAAGATATCCATTCCTCTATGTTGGATATGAGGGACTGCCATCTTTCGAGTTGTTGTAACAATACTTCCTTGTTGCTTAGGAGGATATCAGTCCACATATGAGGGTCAGAAGAGGCGATCCTCGTGATATCTCTGAATCCGCCGGCGGCAAGCACATTGGCATTGGGAAGCTCTTGCGAAAGGACATCTGCCTGATGTACCAATGCTGAAGCGATTATATGCGGCATATGACTCAGAACACCAGTGATGCGATCATGTTCTTCCGGTGTCAGTACCAGGAATTTCACATGTGTTCCGGATAATAATTCCATCAATTCGCCGGTACGGTCATTCGCTCCGTTGTTTGAAGGAGTGAACAGATAATAGGCGTTCTCGAACAGATCGACATTCGCTGCGGATATGCCGGACTTGTGAGAACCTGCCATAGGGTGGCCGCCGATGAATGTGATCGTATTCTTCCTCAGAATGTTCGCGACATCGGCGATCTCTTTCTTTGTGCTACCGACATCAGTGACGATAACATCCTTTTTCAGATTGTAGTTTGCAAGCTCGCGGATAATTCCTTCGGAGGTCCTTACGGGAGCGCAAAGGAATATAACATCCGCTTTTTCGGAACAGGGTTGAAGTCCGGTGGCTATTTCATCTATGATCCCAAGCTTTTTTCCTTCTTCCAATGCCGACGTGTCAACATCAAAGCCGGATATCGTGATCATAGGGTGATCTCGTTTTATCCCTAATGCGATCGAACCTCCGATCAATCCGAGTCCGACGATCAATACATCTCTGATGCCATTCACGATGTGTTTTGCATCACTATTCGGCGGATAAACTTTTGTGCGGTTAAAGACCGATACGATCCTTTTTCTTCCGCAGGTCTAGGATATTCGGGTTGTTACTCGGAGGGTATTTTTTCCTTTTAATGGATTTTTGATAATATTTTCATGTTTTATGCAGTTTTAATCTAGATATTTTCCCGTTTCGTTACCTATTTAAAGATAGTCAAAATGGAATTGCAACATTTTATAAATAATCAGACTGCTTTGAAATTTTGCTTGACGAGTCAAGGAGAAAACGGAATGGCAAGGAACAAAAAATCAAAGGCATCAGAAAAAAGTGGGACCGGTGCCTTATTTTGTTGCCGTTGTTCGTACAGCTGGAGGCCCAGGAATATACACAATCTGCCGAAGAATTGTCCCTCATGCAGATCCACTGTGTGGATGAAGCCTTTTGAGTGTATGTTGTGTACAAGATGCGGTCACGAATGGAAATCTACCAGCGATGAGCCCCGCAGATGTCCTTTATGCGGTACATACAAATGGAATGAGGTTCCGACAGTCCACCACTGTATCAAGTGTAACCACAATTGGAACGCAAAACGCGACTGGTCGCCAAAAAGATGTCCTTCCTGCAGATCCACCACGTGGAAATACCGAGAGGAAGAGAAAGGCAGTAAAAAGGACAAGAAAGTAAAGGCAAATTATATGGGTGTGATCACCGAAGAGGAGATCAAACACATACTGGATAGGTACGCCAGAGGAGACTCCTGTACGAAAATATCACTTACGTCGGGAATACCCTTCAGCATTGTTTATAACATCATTCTCAAAACAGAGGATGTTGCGCTGATCAAGGTATGAAAGATTTAATTCGTACTGTTCAATACGATGGATGTAGATGAATATGATCAGAACGATTCCGCTTGTCACCGACCGTCTCTATCTCAGACAGTTCACGGAAGCGGACATACAGCCTGCATATGATAATTGGATGTCCGATGATGATGTTACGGAATTCCTTTCTTGGAACACTCACAGGAACATTCATGAGACCACGGAGATCATAAACAGTTGGATAAGATCGTACGGATATGGTACGATGGACTGGTGCATCGTTCGCAGATCGACAGGCGAACCTATCGGCAGTATAACCGCCGTGCAGGATTTTCCGGAACAACGGTATTGCGAGATAGGGTACTGTATCGGAAAAGACCATTGGGGAAAAGGTCTCATGACAGAAGCTGTCAAAACGGTCACAAGATGTATTTTCGATACAACGAATTATCTTTGGGTTCAGGCCAGATGCGATGCCGAGAACAGTGCATCGAGACGCTGTCTCGAGAAATCCAAATTCAAGACGATGGGAACGATACATACCCCCTGCGTGAAGAAGAACGGAGAGATACGAAAGTATCTGATGTTCAGGATGGATCGTTCGGACGTCCTTAGTTTTTAAGTCTTATGAGAGAGAAAGCGGTCATATTCCTTTCATCATCCTCAATGTTCTCTTTAAAAAGCGTAAGTCCGTAGTGATCGCCAGCCTCTTTTCTGCAGACAACCGCAACCTCGTCGGATAACAAATCGGCCGCAAGCATTTCTGCGGCGTAAGCCGTATCGGCAACCTCTATTTTTTCAGTTCCCGGACAGAGCTTTACCAAGTTGTCTTTGCATTGCAGCAGTGCCTGAACGTGTGACGCGACCGCATGTATCTTGCAGCCGGGATGTTTGATGTAGAGGTAATGATGAATGGGAACATTCACATTCTCCACGGTTTCGATATTATCCCTTCCCTTCAGGGCGATATCTGTTTCGATAACGGTTCCCGCAATAGCGTTCTTTACAGCCACGACCCCAAGATCGATCTCTTTGTGTTCCAACGCTTCGACGACGTTCTCCGAACACATGAGCGGGATCATGACCACATCTTCAAGGTCGCATTTTTCAACAAATCTCAATGCGGCCTCTTCGGAATTCGAAAAAGGTATTCCCATATATCCCAATCTTAGCATCATCTTGCGGAACGATAACCAAGATAAGGAACTTTTGGTCACCAACCGTTATTAACAGTCATCAACATAACACGACAATGACGAACGAGAATTACAGAAAATGCAAAACATGTCGTTTCTGTATTCATACGGATGAAAAGTGGGTATGTTATCTTAGGTCCGTAATGACCGAGAAAGAGGGAACATGCGAAAGGTACCGTCCCGGATGTTGCGAGAATTGTTCTAAACTCAGACTCACGTTGATAGACGACACAGCAATATGTTCGATGACAGGATCGGAGACCGATATTCTGAGTGTGTGTTCCGATTACGATCCTTCAGGAAGAGGTTCAGTATGATGCGGTACGTTCCCTCCGACCCTTTAAAGCATTTTTTATGCTGGCCTTGGAATCGTTCGATCCGAGCATGACCCTTTTTGCGGAATCGGGAATGCCGTGATATACAATGTTGTCTGCGATCCCGACATTGGCGCGCATATCTTTTTTCACGATATTGTATGCTGTCTGAAGTTTGAATATGATGGAATTCATTGAGTCTGCCACGGAATAGGTGTTCTTCGCGAGGTAATCCTTCTTGTTGATAAAATCCTCGCATCCCGATAAGAAAGGATTGTAGGTGTTGTTCATGAAATCCTCGTCAAGGTCATCTGCGGCATCCATCAGGTAGACAATGGAACTGAGGTGAGTAAGCATCTCACCGAGTTCTTTGCAGCCTTTTTCTCCGGCAATTTCGGTTATAGGTACGGAAAGTGCACGTCCGAAGGTCTCTCCCATCAGAACAGCATCTCCCACGTTCGATAACTCCATTTCTCTCAGTTTGTTGAAACCTTTGCCGATGATATCATCATAGTCAGGATACGACCTTTCGGCTTTTGTTATCGCTTTGCTCAACGTCAGATTGATGAAATTGCTTTTTATCGAGGGTTTATCAACGGCGTCGTCCACAAGTTCCCATTTTGTCAGGAGGATCGTCAGCGCGGCCATTCTTCTCATAAGGTCCGAGTTTGCTTTCGGAGGTTTCAGTACACAGAACGGAGAATTCTTCGTTCCTTCGAACTCTAGAACATCTCCCGCAACTGCATTCAGCACGATGGTGTTGAATGTCATATCGTAATTTACGGCCGAAGTGGATACCAATCCGAATTCCGATCTCAGTTGATGACAGCCCTCGCAATAATATCTCCGATAAGTTGCCAGATCGGAAGGCATTAATTTGCCGTATTGTGGAACCGTATATCCAAACATGTATCTTTCAACAGCATGAATGGTTCGAACCTTTAATATATTCGCAAGGGATACGCGGAATTGTACCTAGGCCAGCGCGTAGGTAAGGTGAAATCATGTCACGCGAGATACAACCCGTCGAAAGTTTGATGTCCTTATACATGGGCCAGTCGCCCGCAGCATTCACA